>Ga0184612_10000023_pt1 | contig 62178 bp, 50 predicted proteins | sample PLM3_60_coex_FD_133163 | JGI IMG/M metagenome (GOLD analysis project Ga0184612, IMG submission 133163) | Groundwater sediment microbial communities from an aquifer in East River, Colorado, USA - PLM3_60_coex | ecosystem: Environmental > Terrestrial > Soil > Riparian zone | place: USA: East... | reverse complement strand
CCGATGCCTGGGGTCTGCTACTCGGCGCTCCGGCGCTTACCGAGACGGGACTTGCACCCGCTGGAGATGAACAGCGTGAAGCAGACCTCTTTCTGCCTGCCTCGTCACGACGCACCATGGGCGTATCGTAGTGCCCCGTCGGATCGATATCAAACCCTCCGGAGCCGGCTGGTTCGATGAAAAGCGAACTTCGTCTACGGTAGAGCTTCGCGCCGGGAAGCTCTCCACCGGGATTCCCCGCACCGTTCACGTCGACTGAGTGACGTCTTTTTTGGTTCGGATCCACCTGGATCTTCGTTGTAGAGTACGCATCCCGCCCGTGACCGGTTTGTGCTGTACAGATGGGCGAGATCTGCACCGGGCAGACGCAGGCAAGAGTGGGTTGGGGGCGCACATGGACTACGTTGCTACCGAGTTTCTGCCGCTCTCGGATCTGCCGGCGGGCACCGGCGATCTGATTCGAGCCCACGTGGGCTCGGACGGAGCGTGGGAGCAGTTGGTCACCCAACACGACGATCGTGCAGCCGCGCTGCTCGCAGTCTGCGGCGCGCTGTCGAGAACCCACTTGACCCTCAACGGCGGCCAATCGATTGGCGCGCTGGAAATAGTGTCCGAGATCAACCTGCTCGCCGGCGATCGCGCGTACGTGCTGCTCGACCGCAGTGCCTTTGGTTCGTGGCGCGATGGTGGCGGACAGTTTGCCATCACCCGCGCCGACGGGAGCATCGAGTCCGGCAACGTCAGATTCAACCGGGGCGGTATGGGCGGATCGCTTCACGAGGGCTTCGACATCCAGGGGATCACCGGCAACCGCGACGTGCCACGGATCCAGTGGAACTACCGCCATTGCGACGGGTTGGCCGACATAGACGTCGACGGCTACGCACCCTGGGACATCTTCCATCACCTGACCTACGCGAACTCCGACGCGCGCCAGTGGTACGCGAAGTACGTCTCGAAGTTCGGGCAGGCGCCATTCAAGGTCAAGAGAGTCGGCGGCGTCGAGCCCGACGAGGTGAAGACGACGAGTCAGTGTCCGCTGCCCCACGACCGGCTGACCGACGACGAGCGCGCGCGGGCCGTGGCGCAGGCGCTCGCGTTCTCGACACTGCTCGAATCGTCCGGCGATTTCCGCGCGGCCGTCGATGGTGCTGCCGACCGCCAGCTGTTCGTAGACTTGCTTCGATCGCCGCAGGCGTCACCGCTCATCAGCATAGTGGCGCCGACCGTCCTCGAGCAGGCGCCCGCGGAAGCCCTGCGCGACTACTATCTCGCGCGCGCCAACGTCCAGTTGAGCCAGATCGACGCGAGCGAGGGCCTGCGGCAGGCGAGGCGCTCGCGTCGCGACTCCGCAGCAGATCCTGCGCTCGGTGCGTTGGCCGAGGCCGTCGATTCGTCCACCAGCGCGCTCGCCGAACCAATCGAGTCGCTCGACCAACTGGCGCGCGCGCGCCGATCAATGAAGACGGACGAACAGGCGGGAACGGCCCTGCGCCGCGAGGCGGCGCGCTTTCGCACCGCGCCTGAACCGGCGGAGCGCGAGCCCGCCGTGTGGCTCACGAGCGATCCATCCGCGAGAGCCGACCCACGCCTCGTCCGCGCGGTTGCCGTGGAGCTTCCGAATGTACGCCTGATTCTGGTGCCTGACGGCACTGAGTTCCGCGTGGCATCAGCCGTCCCCTGGGGCCCCGCCGGGAATCCTGACTGACGAGAGCGCGGCTGTCCGTGCGTGGAGGTTGTCGACATGAGCGAAACGATCACAATCCAGATCCGCGCGACTGATTTCGAAGTGGACCGGGCGATCAACGCCTACATCTCCATCCTCGAGTCCTCGTACCAACTCGCGAAAGGGATGCCCTACAACCTGCCGGACGGCTACCAGGAGATCGGGCGCGTGAGCACGAGCCCGGGAAGCGTCGGAAGGATGGCGCGCGCCGAGGAAGCGCCAGAGGCCAGGCCGGAAGCAAGAGCAATGGCTGCGGCGACCGTCCACCCCGATCTGTTCGGCTTCATCGTGCGCGAGGTGGCGACCGGCGCCGTCATTATCTCGATCCGCGGGACGCTGGTTCCCGAAGAGTGGCTGCGCAACTTCACGGCTATTCCGGCCGACTACTCTTTTCTGCCGCATTTCGGCACGGTCCACCTCGGCTTCCGCCTCGTCTACGCCGGCGTCCGCGCGAGCCTCGAGCAAGGTCTTGCTGCCGTGCCCGGGAACACGCGCATCACCGTGCTCGGCCACAGCCTGGGCGGCGCGATGGCCACTCTTGCGGGGCCGGACATCAAGCGCAATCTGAACCAGGAGAACGTGGACGTCTGTACGTTTGGCGGCCCTCGAGTGGGGAAACCCGACTTCCGCGTGAAGTTCAACGCGGAGATCGCGCGTTGTCACCGTGTGACGAACCAGTTCGACATCGTGCCGCATGTGCCCACGATCGTCACGGGATGGATGCACGTCGGCGAGGAGGTCGAGGTCGACGGCAACCTCGAAAACGCGCACAGCCTTGTGGCGTATCTGGCTGGGCTGCGTGCGATTGGCGCAGCCGATCCCGGGCTCACCTCGCGCAGCCTCGATCGCCGTGGCCTGATGAGTGCGGTGGTCCCATAGTCGCACCCGGCTCACTGGCGCCTGCGACTCCAGGAAAGCGCGACAGACAATGAAGAAGCTTCATGTGACGCAGGATGACTATGGATTCTGGGAGCTCTCGCTCGAAGACGACGACGGGAGCCTGACGCTGCTCGCGCATCAGTTCGTGGACCCGTCGCATCTCATCCAGGATGCGCACGAAATGGTGCTGCAGGGCGAGCTTCCCGACGCGGTCGTCGTCGTCGATCCGCCGCGGCGGCAGGTGCACCGCACCGGCGCGTGGCCGGCTGACTACCGGAAGCCCGCCCCGAAGAAAGCGGGGGCATGATGGCACTCGTCTACTGGACCAGCGACGGCGGCGGCTCTGGCGTTGGCGACATTTCTTCCGTGCTGGTTCGATGGATACGCACCAACGGCAATCCAGCGCTGATTGTGAACGGCGGCGACATCTATGATCGCGGGAAGCCGACCGAGTTCGACGAGTTTCTCAATCAGATGGACGGCGACGTCAGCATGATCTGCGAGACGTCCGGGAACCATGACTGGAAGACGCGAGAGCGATCGGTGGCGACTGGCGAGATTCCGATCGGATACGAGCGCTTCTGGGCGAGATTTCCACCGCCGCTCTCCAGGCAACCCATAGACGCGACGCGCAAGGGCGGCGCGCGGTACGAACACTACATAGATCTCAACGGCTGGCGTCTGATCTTTCTCGACACTGGCCCGCTCGAGTTCGGACCCTGGCCACTTGGTGATCAGAGCCGCGTCGACTGGCTGCGCACCGCGTTGACGTCGGCACCAGGACGGGCGAAGATTGTCCTCGCCCATCACAGCCGCCTGAGTCGCGGCCGTCACGGCGACAACGACGAGCTCGACGAGCTGTGGCGCACCTTGTTCGATCCCGTCACGGGCGCGCCGCTCGCGGCATTCACCCTCGCGGGCCACGATCATTCGGTGAGCCTTTACGGGCCGCGACCGAAGGACAATCCCGCCTCCGGCACCGTCCCGTTCGAACGAGGGATCCACGTCTTCGTCAACGGCGCCGGTGGCAGCGGGCACTACACGGGCTGGAGAGGCACCCAGCCGGATCTTCATTTCGACGACGACAACTACTGTGTGACGCGCATCAACCTGATCGACGCGCGGACCGCAGACGTCGACGTCCTGAACTTTGGCGCCGTGCCCAGGCCAACCACACAGCCGACGGTTCTGCCGAATTCGACGCTGAGGTTCCGCTTCTGAACTGACGGTCACGGAACCCGTCGGCGCCGCGGCTGACGCCGCTCTGGCGAGACGAGCGCCAGCTCGCCGACCGGTTGGTAGCAGCCTACGCCGGCACGGCGCGCACGTTCCGCAGGCGGCTCTTTCGGTATCCGTACGCAAAGTACACGACCACGCCGATCGCCATCCACAGTATCAGCCGCTCCCACGTGTTCCAGGGCAGGCTCAGCATCAGGAGAAAGCTCACAAGGGCCGACAGCACTGGCAACAGGGGCACGAGCGGCATCCGGAACGGCCGGGGCAGATCTGGACGCGTACGTCTCAAGACGATGATCCCGAGCGAGACGATCACAAACGCCATCAGCGTCCCGATGCTGACGAGATTGCCGAGAGTGCCGATAGGCGTCAGGCCGGCCGCGATCGCGACAACGGCACCTGTGACGATGGTGGAGATGTGTGGCGTGCGGAAGCGCGGATGGAGACGGCTGGCCCATGCGGGCAGCAGGCCGTCTTTCGACATCGAGAGGAAGATGCGTGGCTGCGCGAGCATCATGACCACCATGACCGAGCTGAGGCCGGCCAGTGCGCCGACGGTCACGAGGATCTGGACGACCGCCATCGGTCCTTGCCATGCCGTTCCCGCGGCGCGGCCTGCGGCAGCCTCGATGGCGACCACGAGCGGCGCGGCCTGGTTCGTCATCGCCTTGTAGGGCACAAGGCCCACCATCACGCCGGAGACCAGCACGTAGAGCACGGTGCAGACCGCCAGAGACCCGAGAATTCCCCGAGGCATGTCCCGCTGCGGGTTCTTCGCCTCCTGCGCTGATGTCGACACCGCGTCGAAGCCGATGTATGCAAAGAAGATCACGCCGGCGCCTCGCAGCACCCCGCTCCAGCCGTACTCGCCGAAGCGGCCCGTGTTCTCCGGGATGAACGGATGCCAGTTCGCCGGATCGATGAAGAAGGCCCCTGCGCCGATCACGATCAGCACGACCGCGACCTTGATCACGACGATGACCGAGTTGACGGACGCCGACTCGCTGACGCCGAAGATGAGGAGCGCCGTCACCGCGACCGTCACCAACACCGCCGGCAGATTGAAGATGGCCGTCACCGGGTCGCCGCCCGCGACGGCGACGAGCGTCCCTGGGGCGGCGCTCAGGGCGGCGGGAAAACTCAGGCCAAGCTGGCCCAGCAGCGTCACGAGGTTGCCCGACCAGCCGACGGCGACCGTGGCTGCGCCGAGCGCGTACTCCAGGATCAGATCCCAGCCGATGACCCAGGCGACAAACTCTCCCAGCGTCGCATAGGCATACGTGTAGGCTGAGCCCGCCACAGGAACGCTCGACGCGAATTCTGAATAGCACAGCGCCGCCAGCACGCTTGTCAGTCCGGCAACGACCATCGACAGCACGATGGCCGGTCCCGCGTTGGCCGCAGCGGCCTGACCGGTCAACACGAAAATGCCGGTGCCGATGATGGCTCCGACGCCAAGCATGATGAGCTGGCTCGGTCCGAGCACGCGCGGCAGGCCGCCGCCGTGATCGCCACCGAGCTGCTCGGACTGGATCTGTTCGATGGGTTTGGTCGCGAAAATGGACATCAGACTCTCCGCTGCCAGCTTGTGTGGAGACCGGCCACGAAGTCATGAACCCTGCCTCAAACAGCCGTAAGAAAGCTTCAAGTTCTTCTCAAGGCCGGGATAACATGGCGTTTCCCGCCCCATGCCGGCCACCGAAACCTCGCCGATTGCCGCGGATCGCCGGCGCTTGCCGCGCCTCTCGTTCGGCCCGTTTGCGTTCGACACGCAGACAAGACTTCTCAGCCGCGGCGGTCAGGAAGTCGCACTCCCTCCGCGGGTGCTCGGGGTACTCGAGCTGCTCTTGCAGCGCGCGGGCGAAGTCGTGGCCCGTCAGGAGTTGATCGATACGGTCTGGAAAGATGCGTTCGTCACGGATACGTCACTCGCCGAGGCCGTGAGCGTTCTGAGGCAGACGCTGGCGGACGACCCGCAGTCGCCAACCTACATCCAGACGCTGCATCGCAGGGGCTACCGGTTCGTAGCGCCAGTGTCGACAACGAGTCCGACGGGCGCCGAAGCCCGGACCCGGTTCGACACTCCGGCCGTGCAGCCTGTCGTCTCGCCATCGATTGGCGGACAACTGGTTCCGTGGAGCGCGGCAGTCATCTGCGCGCTCATCGCCGCCGGCGCAGTCTGGCAACTGACGCGCGGCAATCAGGCGACGGCGATACCTGCTGCGCGATTCGCGGTCGCGCCAGCGTCCGGAACCAGGTTCGACGAGTCGGCGCCCGCTCTCGCCTTCTCTGCTGACGGCACGCGCCTGGCCTGGTCAGGCTGCGACGCGAGTGGCTGCCGGCTCTACGTCCGGCCGCTCGACCAGCTCGAGCCGTCGGCGATTCCCGGCACCGACGACGGCCGCGCGCCGTTCTTCTCTCCCGACGGCAGATGGATCGCGTTCTTCGCCGACGGACGGCTCAGGAAAGTAGCGCTCGCGGGCGGGGCCCCGGTGACGCTGGCCGACGCGCCCTCGGTTCTTGGCGGCGCATGGATTGACCGGGAGATCGTCTTCGCCGGCTCGCCGTCGGGCGGCCTGATGCGAGTGACGGCTGACGGCGGCGAGCCGCAGCCGCTGACCACGCCGCGTGAGGCCGAAGGCGAAGTCCGCCACGCGTGGCCGTCCCTCGTCGCGCATCAGCGCGTGCTGCTCTTCACAATCGACACGACAGCGATCGGCGGCGCGCCGGGCGTGATGGGAGCGTTGTCTCTCGATGCGGCAGGGTCGTCTGAAGCGCCGCGCTGGCACGCTCTTATTTCCGGCGTCGACCTCGCGCGCGCGTCGACGGCCGACACGATCGTCTTTGCGAGAGGCTCCGAGCTCGACGCGATTGCGTTCGATCCGATTCGGATGGCGGTCGCAGGAACGCCCCGCACAGTCGTGGCCCCGGTCGCCACCGCGCGGGGCCGCGCGCACTACGCGCTCTCCCAGACCGGATCGCTCGCCTGGGCGGTCACGCCCTCTCCGTCTTCCCCATCTTCCCCGTCTTCCTTGTCGTCCGCGTCTTCTCCATCTGGGAGCCCCGGGCTCGCGTGGTGGTCGCCGTCGGGGTTTCAGGCCGCGGCGGACGAGCTGCGCCAGTTGCGCCACGCGGCCCTCTCTCCCGACGGATCGAGAGTCGCGGGCGTCAACGTCGAAGGCGCCCGCGCCGACATCTGGGTCGCCGACGTGCGACGAGGCACAGCGGCACGCCTGACGCACAGCGGAATCAACACCTCCCCGATCTGGTCTGCCGATGGCCGGACCATCTACTTCGCGTCGCGCACCGACGGTGCATTCGCCATCTGGAGCCGCGACGCGGAAGGAACGCAGATAGCGACGCGCCTGTTCAGTGCCGCGCGGCACTCGCTTCCGCTGGCGGTCTCGCCGGACGGCACGATGCTCGTCTTTCTGCAGACCGCGGACCGAAGCCATGCGGACCTCTGGATGCTGCCGCTCGACGGCGGCCCGCCGCGTCCACTCGTACAAGGGCCGTTCGATGACAGCGCGGCCAGCTTCTCCCACGACTCGACGCTGCTCGCGTTTCAGTCGGCGGAAACGGGACGCTGGGAAATCTACCTGCACCGCCTCCGCGACGGACGCCGTATCGTCGTCTCGACCGACGGCGGCGAGCGGCCGGTCTGGGCGCGGGACGGACTCTACTTCCAGTCTCGCGGAAAGCTCGTCCGAGCCACGATCGCGAACGCGGAGGCGTTCCGCGTTGACGCCGTCACGCGGATCGCCGACCTCCAGGGCGCGACGCTCCTGGGCGCTGCCCCTGACGGCCGCGTTCTGGTGGAGCGAGGCACGGATCTATCGCAGAGCACAGCAGTCGTGAGCCTGGAGTGGCTGCGCGAGGTTCGCGCGCTCCTGGGCCCGCCGGCGACTGCGCTGCCGCGCTAGTCTACAGGCTGGGTCACAAAAGCTCTGTGTTGTCCGCGTTGTCCGTGGCTCTAGTCCGGGACCACGAGTCGGCTGACCTCGAGTGGCTTCTCGACCGACAGCATGTGCCCTGCGCCTGGAATCACGACGGCCCGACCCCGTCCAACCCCTTCAGCGATCATGCGAGCGAACTCGAGGCTGCCGGATCGATCGAGCTCTCCAGCGACTGCAACGACTGGCGCTTTGATCTCGTTCAGACGCTTACCCGCCGGAGGGTCGAGCTGTGGTGGCGGCGCGGCAATCGTCCATACCGATGCGTTGTCGATGACGACGGTGCGATAGCGGGCGGCTGACCGGCCGGCCTGACGTACGCCTGAGAGCAGCGGGCCCTCCCACCAGAGCTCGGCGGCACGCGTCGAGTCGCCGCTCTTGACCGCAGCCGCAATCGGTTGCATCCAGTCGAGGCTGGCTGATGCCTTGATCCCGGCGAGCCCTGGCGACAGCAGGACAAGTGCATCCACGCGGTCAGGATGCAAGAGCGCAAAATCGAGCGCGATGTTGGACCCCATCGAGAGTCCTACGAGCGTCGCGTGCGGGATCTTCAGCTCGTCGAGCAGTGACAGCAGATCGTCGGCCGACGACGGGAGTGGGGCCGTGACCTTCGATCGCCCGTGGCCTCTGACGTCGTAGCGCACGACTCGCCTTGCTTGCACGACGCGCGGGACGACGTCGTCCCATTCGCGCAAGTCCATGTGGAAGCCGTGGATCAATACAACGGTCGGGCCGTGGCCTTCGATGCGGTAGTGCAGTCCGTTTGTCGTGAATCCGTTCTGCGCCTGCACCGGAACGCCGGCGAGGACAGCAACGACGGCTCCACGCAGGCCCACAGCCATCAACGAGACGAGCGCCAGCCGGTATCGACAAACAAGGCTGATGTGCACTGTGTCCTCCTTTCAGGTTGCTACTTCGGGGCTGGCTTCGGCGGCGCCCAGAAGCCCGTGACCGACTCGATCAGCCCGTCCGCCTGGAGCACGAACACGTTTGTGCCGCTGGCGCGCTCCTGGCCGTCGCTGCTTGCGGCGATCCACGCGACGAGGAGCGTGCCCTGACAGTGCCGGACGTCGCCACGACGTTTGAGATGCATGTCAGGCATGAACCGCTGCGTCGCGCCGATATGTGGAACGAGATCGTCGACGCCGTCCAGCAGGCTGAAACGATCGCGGAAGCGGACGTCGGTCGTCGCGATCTTCGCGAGCTGCTGCCGCCGCGCGTCCTCGTCGGTTTCCGACCAGGCGCCGAACCACGCGTCGACGAGGTCCCCTGCATGGGCGTTGACCAGATCCGCGACCACATTGCCGAAGACCGACAGCTGATAGCGCCAGCCCTGCACGTGCTCGTCGCGCGGACCGGGTTCGGCGAACTCATGCAGCAAATCGAGCCGTGTGGCGGGCCCCTGCGACTCGAGGCTGATCGTCACGCGTGAACTGCCTGACGGAATCGGATTGCCGCTGTTGAAACCGTACGTGAAGACAATCCGCTTCGGCGGAACGACCTCGACGACCTCTCCCGAGCTCTCGATCCCGTTGGCGTGACGAATGTAGACGCGGCCGCCGCTCTTCGGTTCGATCGTGGAGCCGGCGCCCCACCACGATGCCCACCGATCGTTCTCGGTAAAGAAACTGAACACGGTCTGGGGCGTTGCCTGAATGACGACGGTGCGGTCGAGGCGGTGCGGGAGATTCATGAGGTGCGCTCTCTCTTCCTGGTTGTCGCCAACCGTGCCTTTGCGCGGGCGGCCCCGGGGCCGCGGCGCGTGTCCAGAAGTTCTGCCTGAAGCTTGAGCCGCCAGAGCGCGTCGCTCCACATCCCCTCGAGCATCCGCCCAACGGGCCCGACGGCGTCGCGCCGCGCGCGATAGAGACGGTGTCTGCCTTCCGAGCGCGCCTCCACGAGCCCGGCGTCCATCAGGGTGCGCAATTGCTGCGACACGGCGCCGAAGGTGACGTCGGGCATGGCCCGGTGAATGGCACCGGCAGCCAGCTCCTCACTCCAGACGAGTCTCAGGATTTCGCGCCGCCTGGGAGACGCGACCGCGGCCAGCATGGGGGTATCGGCGAGCATGGATATATTTTAGTTATAACTAAAGTATTGTCAAGACCAAATGCATCCACGGCAAACGGGCGATTTTCAGGACAGGAATGTCCGGGCAGCCTGGATGCGCTGCTCGAAGGGCGGGTGCGTGTGGAACAGCCAGAGCGTCGCGGCCGACGGGCGCTCCTCCGCCAGGTTCTGCGCAGCCAGGCGGCGCATGGCCGAGACAAACGCGTCGGGACGTTCGGTCATCTGCAGGGCGAAGCGATCGGCGCGGTGCTCGTTGCGGCGCGACCACGCGTTGACCACAGGGGTCGTCAGGAGTGATACGAGTCCCGCCGCCAGGAGCAGGAGCGGCAGGCCGGCGACGTCGGTCGGGCCGTCCAGGTGGAGCGGACGCCACAGGACGCGCAGCGCGCCCGCCGCGGCGACGCACCCGAGCCCGACGAGGAGGGACTCGAGCACGAGACCATTCCTGATGTCGCGATGCGCGTGGTGCCCCAGCTCGTGCGCCAGGATGACTTCGATCTCATCGTCGGTGTAGTGCGCCAGCAGGGTATCAGAGAGGAGGATCCGGCGACTCCGGCCCGTGCCGACGAGCGCGGCGTTCGCGCGCCGCGTCTTGTCGCCGAGGCCCCATTCGTACACCCCGAGAACGGATACACCGGCGCGTTGAAACAACGATTCGATCCTCGATTGCAACGACGCGCGGTCGAGCGGCTTGAAGCGGTAGAACATCGGCAGGAGCACGATCGGCGTCAGCCGCGCGAGCACCACGACCGCGAGCGCGCCTGCGGCCGCCGTCATGGCCCACCACCAGAGCGGCCATCGCGAGAGCGCGAAATACACGAACTCCGCCGCAGCCAGGGCGAGCACCAGACTCACCGCGAGGCCCTTGACGTGATCGCCTATCCACACTCGCAGGGGAACGGCAGACAGACCGTAGCGGCGTTCGAGGACGAACGTCTGATAGAAACGCTGCGGGAGCCCGATGACTTCGAACAGCAGGAGCAGCAGGATCGCGAAAAGGGCGACGGTCGATGCCGACGACGCAGGAGCGCGAGTGATGATAACCGCCACATCACGCATCCCCACCGACACACCGCCCGGAATGAGTGCCAGCATGGTGCCGGCCTGCGTCGCGAGCGACAACCAGAAGCAGCGACGCTGAAGGCGCTGAAAACGAGCAGCTTTGTCTTCGTTCACACGCGGCGTTCCAGGGAGTCTGAGCTATCTCACGAGCACGTTGCGTGCGCTAACCCCCGCCGTTTTCACTCGCACAGAGCCTCTCACCGCAGAGCGCGCCGAGATCGCCGAGAGCCTATTCGCGTCAACCCTGCTTGCGCCGCGCGACGCGCGCAAGCAGTCTCGCGACGGGACAACCTCCGGTCGGTTTTCGTTAACTTCGTTGCCCTTCGTGTCGAATGCTCTGCGTGCTCTGCGATCTCAGCGGTGAAAAGCTCTTGGCGATTGAGGAACGTCAACGTCGATGCCATGAACTCAATTCAACTGCACCGAGATCAACTTGGACACACCGGGCTCCTCCATCGTCACGCCCCAGAGCCGGTCGGCGATCTCCATCGTCTTCCGGTTGTGCGTAATCAGGATGAACTGGGTGTGCTCCTGCATTCCCTGGAGCATTTCGACGAAGCGGCCGATGTTGGCGTCGTCGAGCGGCGCGTCGATCTCGTCGAGCAGGCAGAACGGACTCGGCCGGTACTTGAAGATCGCGAACATGAGGGCCATCGCGGTCAGCGCTTTCTCCCCGCCCGACAGCAGCTGGACGTTCTGGAGGCGCTTGCCCGGCGGCTGGGCGATGATATCGATTCCGCTCTCGAGCTGGTCGTTCTCGTCGAGCAGCACCAGGCCCGCGCGTCCGCCACCGAACAGCGTCGTGAACGTGTGCTCGAAGTTGTGGTTGATGACCGCGAACGCCTCACGGAAGCGTTCCCTGGTCGTCTTGTCGATCTTCCGAATGGCCTCGCCGGTCGAGGCGATGGCGTCGACGAGATCCTTCCGCTGCGCGGTGAGGAACGCGTGGCGCGACTCGAGATCATCGAACTGATCGATGGCCATCATGTTGACGGCGCCCATCTGCTCGATCTTGGTACGCAGGTCGGCCACCATTTCGTCCGGCGTCATGTGGCGCCCGGTCGCGGCTGTCTCCTGGGTTGGAGCCGCGCCTTCGTCCCCGGGCGGCGCGTCATTGAGAACCCCGACAACCTCCGCCGCCTCGGGGTCGATCTCGGCCGCTTCGGGCCGATCGTCGATCGGCTTTGGGCTGGCCAGCAGCCCCTCCCGCTCCAGCGTCTCGACCTCGGCCGCCACCTCGTCGAGCGTGGCCTGTACGGACTCCACGCATGAGGACGCGAGATGTGCGAGGTCGGCCTCCGCGGTTGCCCTGGCAACCTCGAGCCGCGAGGCCTCCACACGGATGCTCTCGAGCGACCGACGGGCTTCCCTGATGCGACCATCCTGCTCGTCGAATCCGTTGCGCAGCGACTGCGAGCGCTCCTCCGCCTCGCGGACACGCGCGCGCTCGTCGTCGAACGCGCGGACGCCGGCGTCGAGCCGCACCTCGGAGGCAGTGATGCCATCGTGGAGCTCGGTCCGGCGCACACCGGCTCGCTCGAGGTCCTCGCGACGCGTGGCGAGCCGGGTCTCGAGCTCTGCGCTGGCGTCTTCGAGCCGGCGGACTTCGACCGCGAGCGCGCTCGTCCGCTCCACGAGGGCGGCGTGCGTCGCCTTGGCGTCCGCCGTCCGGTTCGCCTGGGCCTGCATCGCCTCGCGGGCGTCGAACAGCCGGCGTTGCGCGCGATTCAGTTGATCGTCGGCCTCCCGCTGGTCGGCCTCGATCCGCGCGATCGACTGCTTCGCTTCCTCCTGTCGGGCGTCCTGGGTCCGCTGCTCTTCCTCAGCCGAGCGTCGTTCGACGGCGATCTGTTCCCGCTTCCTCGCGATCCGCTCCGCAGCGTCGTCGGCCGTTCCGATCTGCAGGTCGAAACCGACCACGGCTTTTTCCTGCCGATGCTGCTCGCCTTGCAGCGAAGCCGTCGCTGACTCCGCGCCCGCGATCCTCAGATCAATCGCGGCGAGCTCGTCCCGTACGCGGTCGACAGCCACGCGCTGCTCGTCGGCGCGCTCGCGCAGTTCCTTGATCTCGCGTTTGGTCGTGAGGATGCCCGTCGCTTCGGCTCGGACACCGCCCTCGACCACGTGAAGGCCGCGGAACACATCGCCCTCGAGCGTCACGACGGCGCCGGGGACCGCGCGCGCCGCGTCCCTGGCTGCGTCGAAGTCGGGCGCCACCCAGGCCTGTGCGAGGACGGCGCGGATCACGTCCGCCACCGGGCCGGACACCCGCACGACATCAGCCAGTAGCGTGAGGCCCTCTGGCGCCTCAATCGCTGCCGCCGATGGTTCCTGCGCGGCGTGGTCCGCGACCACGAATCCCACGCGCCCCGCATTGCGATCGCGGGCAAGCCGCAGACCGGCCGCGGCGTGGGCGTGCGAGGCCACAACGACGTGCTGGAGCCATTCGCCAAGGCACGCTTCGACGGCGCGCTCGTACCGGCGGTCGACCTCGAGGTAGTCGGCGACCGATCCCATCTGTCCCACGTCTTCGGGTGACTCGGCGAGAATCGTGCGGGCGCCGTCGCCATACTGCGCGCGCGCAGCATCGAACTCTTCGAGCGAGTTCAGCCGCGCGACGAGCGCGGCGAGATCGTGCTCGCGAGTGCGGAGCTCGAGCGTGCGACCATCGCGATCGGCTCGAGCGCCGACTAGCTCCGACTCGCGGGCGGCGCGATCGACGCGCAACGCGTCCATCGCCGTACGCGCGCGGTCGAGCGCATCGGCAGCGGCGGCGCGCTCGGCGGCAGCGCGCTCGGCTTCGACGCCGAGCGCGTGGTCTTCGACCTCGAGGGCGGCGATCTGCTCCGCCATCCGCGCGCGGGCCGCGACGGCGTGCTCCATGGCGTGCCGCAACGCCGTCGCGGCGTTGACCGCGGCGAACACTTCGCTGCGGGCCGCCTCGACGTCAGCCTCGAGCCCTTCGATCTGGCGCTGGGCGGACACATACGCCGCTTCCTCGGCCGCGAGCGTGGCGGCGGCCTCGTCACGTTCGGCGCCGGCCCGCAGGGCGGCCTCGCGGCGGGCGTCGAGCTCCAGGCGGGCCGGCTCCTGCCGGGCGTCGAGCGCGCGTACTTCAGTCTCGATCCCGGCCGCAGCGGTCGTCAGCTGCTCGATCTGCTGGCGGTCGAAGGCAATCTGCTGCTGGAGGCGGCCGATCTCCATCTCGCTCGCGTGAGCGGCCTCGCGCGCCGCGGTGGCCTGGCCGTCCGCTTCCATGAGCTCGAGGCGCAGCCGTTCGAGCGTCGTGTCGAGCTCGGCGAGCCTGGCCGCGGCCACCGTCTCGCGTTCGCGTGCGTCGGCGAGCTTGGTGCGCGCAGTCTCGATGGCCTGTCCGAGCACCCCGTACTTCTCGGCGAACTGGACCTTCTCCCATCGCCGCAGTTCTTCACGCAGCCGTTTGTAGCGCCGCGCCTTGGCGGCCTGCCGCTTCAAGGCGCCGCGCTGCTTCTCGACCTCAAAGACGATGTCGTCGACGCGGGTGAGGTTCTGCTGCGCCGCTTCGAGCTTCAACTCCGCGGCGCGACGGCGGCTCTTGTACTTCGTGACCCCCGCAGCCTCCTCGATGAGCTGACGACGGTCGGTGGGGCGTGCGCTCAGAATCTGACCGATCTTGCCCTGCTCGATGACCGCATAGGCTTTCACGCCCACACCGGCGTCCATCAACAGATCCTGCACGTCGCGCAGCCGGCACATCTCGCCGTCGATCAGGTACTCACTCTCACCCGAGCGATAGAGCCGCCGCATCAGCTCGACGTCACGAACGAGGAGCGGCGCGTCCTCCTCGAGCAGGTGATTGATCAATTCGGGGACCACGTCGGGGATCACCTCGGGCGCCACGGCCACGCCGCCGCCATCGGGGACCATGCCCGACTCGACCAGGTCGAGCGAAGCCGCGTGGCCGTTGCCACCAGTCATCCCGTTTCCAGGGCCCGGGCGGCCGTTACCCGCCGGGATGCCTGGAACGCGCGCGGCGACGCCGCTCAGCTTGAGCCGGACCTCGGCGGCCGCGGTCGGCTTGCGTGCGTCGCTACCGCCGAAAATCACGTCTTCCATGCGGTCGCCACGCAGGCTTCGGGCGCTCTGCTCGCCGAGCACCCAGGTGAGCGCGTCGACGACATTGCTCTTGCCGCATCCGTTTGGACCGACAATCGCCGTCACGCCCTGCTCGAAGGTCAGCTCGGAGCGGTCGGGAAAGCTCTTGAAACCCGCAATTTCGAGACGTTGCAGCCGCATGAAATCACTCGTCCTTTTGAAGACCTGCGCAGGAGAACGCCAAGTATCTAAAGAAAAAGCCGCCCGCGCGCCGGAGATACACTCCGACCCGGAAGCGGCTGGGATCGCTTCGATTGTTGCGTGATGTTGGGAGTCGACGCTTCGGTACCACGAACCGCACGGCCAACGCCACACCCTGCCCCGGCAGGATGGCCCCTGGAATCGGCGAACGGCGGTCAGTCTAACAAGCCCCTATTACATGGGGCAAGATCAAAGTGAACCCCCAAATATGGGGCCAAAGCCCTACCGGTCCCTCTCGCCTCCGGTCACCTTCGCTCTGGCCAGCTCCGTCAGCTTGACGGCATCGGGAAACTGCTGCAGGCCGAACTGCGCCTGCGGATCTTTCGCGACGAGATTGCGCCGAGCCTCTTCGACGCCGAAGAGCGCGAGGTCGATGTCGTAGTGAATCATCGCACGGATGAACGTATCGTCTTTCGCGAAGCTGTCCTCGTCGCTCGTGACTTTCTGCATCTTGACGGAGGCTTTGAACTCGCTCAGCATCGCGTCGGTCACGGCGAACCCGCGGGCGACCCGCTTCTGGTTTTTGTTGGCGGCGCTCATCCGCGTGTCGCCCTCGGCGACGAACTGGTCGGCAAAGGTCGCAAACGTCTGCCGCGCCCAGAGGATGCGGCCGAAACGCGTGGGGTTGAACCCTTCGATGGGACCCGCGAGGAACTTGTCCGGCTCGATCCCGCCGCCGCCGTACACTTTCCGCTTGGCGTCGGTGTAGCGCAGCTCCGCCGAGTCGTGCGACCGATCGGCGGTCTGGTCTCGCAGCGAGTACGTCAGATACTCGTCGAATGCGCCATCCCACGGGCGCTGAATCATCCGCCCGCTCGGCGTGTAGTAGCGACCCGTCGTCAGCGCCAGGCCGGCACCGCTCGTCCGCGATCCGATGGTGTAGACGGACTGCACGAGTGCCTTTCCGAACGTCGTTTCGCCGACGATGAGGCCGCGGTCGTGGTCCTGGAGCGCGCCGCTCACGATCTCGGATGCGCTCGCCGAACTTCGGTTCACGAGCACGACGAGCGGCTGGTGCGTGTAGTCGCTGTCTTCGGTCGCGCGGTATTCCTCGTTGGAGCTCGCCGTGCGGCCTTTGGTGTAGGCGATCAGCTCGCCCTTGGGGAGGAACCGGTTCGAAATCCGAATCGCCTGCTCGAGCGGGCCGCCAGGGTTGTCGCGCAGATCCAGCATCAGCCGCTTCATGCCTTTCGCGCTCAGCGCCTTGAGCGCGGCTCCGACTTCATCGTTCGAGGTCTCCGAAAAATCCCCGAGCTTGAGGTAACCCGTGTCCTTGTCGATCATGAACGCGCCGCGCACGGTCGTCATGTTCACCGCATCGCGCTCGATCTCCAGATCGATCAGGCCGTCGTACCCGCGCCGGCGCAGCGAAATATTGACGGTCGTGCCCTTGGGTCCCTTCAGCTTCGACACTGCATCGTCGGCCGACCAGCCCTTGGCGTCGTCGCCGTTGATGCGCGCGATGACGTCGTTGCGGCGAAGGCCCTTCTTGTAGGCGGGCGACCCCTCGAAGATCGACATCACCGTGATGTCGCCGTCGATGACTTGAATCGAAATGCCGAGACCGTAGTAACTTCCCGCCTGCCGCTCGCGCAGCTGACGATAGCTCCGCGGATCGAAGAAGCTCGAATGCGGATCGAGCTGCTTCAGCATGCCGTCGATCGCGCCGTACACCAGCCGGTCAGGCGGGAGCTCGTCGACATACTCCTTGGCGATCGCGTCGAGCGCGGATGTGAAGATGCGGTACTGCTGCGCGACTTCGTCCTGCCTCGCCAGCAGGCTGCTGCCGAGCGCGCCGCCAGCTATCGCCGACAGGACCACCGCGAGGATCGCCACGGGGAAGAACCGGGAAGTACGCATAAGGGATCGTAACAAACGAAGTGTCGTAATTGCAACGACTTCCGGGGACCGGACAAGGTTTGCGGTTGACCCTCCCCCCAGCCCGTTCCTATAATCCAGAGTACGGCGTACAACCGCCCGGTTTTTCAAGGACTTCCAATATGTTCGGTCCCATCGGCATGCCCGAGCTCATCGTCATCATGGTGATCGCCCTGATCATCTTCGGGCCGCGCAAGCTGCCCGAGCTGGGGCGTTCCCTGGGACGAAGTCTCAACGAGTTCAAGCGCGCGTCGAACGAGCTGAAGCACACGCTGGACGAGGAAATCCGAGTCGAGGAGCAGCGGTCGGCCGAACGGCAGCAGGCTCCGGAAACGCCCCGGCCGGCAAGCGTGACCGAGGAAGACGAAGCGGGCATCCCTCGGACGTCGGGCAGCGCTTAGTTTTTTTCATGGCCCTCGTGCCGTTTCCCTCCGCATCTCCGGCCCCGCGCGACCCGGACGACGAAGAACTGCAAGACGACGACGCCGGCGGGAAGATGTCGTTTCTGGAGCACCTCGACGAGCTCCGGAAGCGACTGATCGGCTGTGTCTACGCCCTCGTCGGCGGCTGCGTCATCTCCTTCATCTTCGTTGTTCAGACAGAACGGCTGATTCTCCAGCCGCTGCAGCAAATGATGCCGAACGGCACGAGGCTGGTCTATACAGCGCCGACCGAAGGCTTCATGACGATGATGAAGATCGGCGCGCTCGGCGGCCTGTTCCTCGCGCTGCCGTTCATCATTTTTCAGCTGTGGCTGTTCATCGCGCCAGGCCTGTACTCCAACGAGAAGCGTTTCGCCGTGCCGTTCGTAGGGTTGGGCACGTTCTTTTTCCTTGCTGGAGCCGCCTTCTCGCACTACGTGGCGTTTCCGTACACCTGGAGATTCTTCCTCGGCTTCGAGAACGAGTATCTGCAGTTCCTCCCGAAACTGAGTGACGTCTTCTCGCTCTGGGTCAAGATGCTGCTCGCCTTCGGCGTCATCTTCCAGATGCCGACGATCGTGTTCTTCCTGGCGCGTATGGGTGTGGTGACGGCGGGCTTCCTCATCAAGCACACGAAATACGCGGTGCTCATTATTTTCGTCCTCGGTGCCGTACTGAGCCCTGGCACCGATGTCGTGTCCCAAGCCATGATGGCCGGCCCGATGCTTGTCCTCTACGCGCTCAGCATCGGCATCGCGTGGCTCTGCGCGAAGCGTAAACCCGTCTAGTTCAACAGCTTCCCACGATTGCACACGGCTGCCATCGCTTCATGGTCATCAAAGCCTCATCAGCGGCCGAGATCCGTACGCTCGTCGACGCGCTGTCCGCCGATGATGAGGTCCAGCGCGAAGCCGCGATTGCGAGGCTTGGCATCATCGGCGCCCGAGCCGTCGATCGCCTGACAGACGCGTACGCGAAGGCCGGCGACCGCCGCGCGCACCTTGCGATTCTCCGGGCACTCGAAGCCATCGGCGATCATCGAAGCGCGCCGCTCGCGCGGCAGGCCATCGCCGAGGGCGGCGATGTCGGCGTCGCAGCCACTGGCGTCCTCAGGGCGCTCCTGTCATCCCCTCAGGCAACGGCGGCCGCGGCCGCGCTCGATGCCCTCGTCGCTACAATCCTCGATGGCCGCCACGATCGGCGGCTCCGGCTGGCCGCGCTCGACGCGCTTCAGGAGATGCCGCTCGACGTGCGGACGCGCGTCGCCGAAGCGCTGCGGAACGATCCCGCGAGCGGCCTGCGCCACGTGGCTGGCGTCGTAACGATGGTTGAAGCAGAGGCCGCGCGCGCCGAGGCGGTCTGGAAGGACGCGGTGGACGGACGACTACCCGACACGCCCGACGACTTGCGCGACGCGCTGGGTACGCGCGGCGCGTCGGCGCCACTCAACACTCTTCGAGCGCTGATCGATGCAGTGCGCACCCGGGAACGAGAGGCGCGCGAGAAGGCACGGCACGGGTGGCTCACGCTCCGAGGCGCCCTCCACCAGGCGCTCGCTCTGCGCGGCAGCCGAGTGGCCCTTTACGACCTGCGCGAAACGCTCGAGGAACAGTCGACGCGGCTTCCCGTCTCCTTCCTGGCCGCGCTGCACGTCCTCGGCGACGAGTCGTGTCTCGAACCGATCGCCGCCCAATGGGCTGCCGAATCGGACAGCACGCCGGAGGGCGCCCGATGGCGCTACCAATTGGTGTCGGCCTTCAAGGCCATCGTCCAACGCGAGAAGATCACGAAGCGGCACGCGGTAATGAAGCGGATCGCGGCGCGATGGCCGGGGATACTGACATAGGCTCAGGGCTCAAGGCTCAAGCAAGATCTTTGAGCAGTTGGTCGAAGGTCTTGCCTGAGCCCTGAGCCTTGAGCCCTGAGCCTCTCTCTCTAGTAAGACTTCGCAAACCACGGCTCGCCGACCGACGGCTTGCCGCACTTCACGCAGGTCCCAGCCGCCGTCTCGCTTCCGAACGGGATGTTGCGGAGCGTCGCCTGTGTCTCGGCCTTGATCTGCGCCTCGCACTCTTCGCTGCCGCACCAGGCGGCAATCACGAAGCCCGGCCGTCCTTCCATCGCTGACTTGAACTCGTCGTAGCTCGCGACCCGCGTCGTGTGTTCCTCGCGGAACTTGAGCGCACGCTGGTAAAGCGCATTCTGAATCTCATCGAGAAGCGCCACGACATGGGTGGCGAGACCGTCCATCGGCGCGGACGTCTTCTCGCGCGTGTCCCGGCGTGCCAGCACGACCTGCGACTTCTCGATGTCCTTGGGACCAATCTCGAGGCGCACGGGCACGCCGCGCAGTTCCCATTCGGCAAACTTCCAGCCGGGCGTATACGCGTCTCGATCGTCGAGCATCACGCGAACGCCTTGCGCCGTGAGCGCCTGCTGGATCTCGCGCGCCCTGGGCAGCACGGTCTCCTGCCAGTTGCCCCTGGGGATCGGCACAATCACAACCTGAAACGGCGCCACGCGCGGCGGAAGGATCAAACCGCTGTCGTCGCCGTGCGTCATGATCACGGCGCCGATGAGCCGCGTCGACACGCCCCACGACGTCGTCCAGGCGTGCTGCAGCGTCTTGTCGCGTCCCTGAAACTGAATGTCGAACGCCTTCGCGAAGTTCTGACCGAGATTGTGCGACGTGCCCGCCTGGAGTGCCCGGCCGTCGCCCATCAGGCCTTCGATCGAGTACGTCTTCGACGCCCCGGCAAACTTCTCGCTCTCGCTTTTCTGACCGTCGATCACGGGCATCGCCAGCTCGTTCTCGGCGAATTCCTTGTAGAGCGCGAGAATCTTGAGCGTTTCTTCCTGCGCGCCCTCGGCGGTCTCGTGGGCCGTGTGCCCCTCCTGCCAGAGGAACTCCGTCGTGCGGAGAAACGGCCGGGTGACCTTCTCCCACCGCACCACATTCGCCCACTGGTTGATCAAGACCGGCAGATCCCGCCACGACTGGATCCACTTGGCGTAAAGCGTCCCGATGATGGCTTCGGAGGTCGGCCGGACGACGAGCGGCTCGGCCAGCTCCTCGTCGCCGCCGCGGGTTACCCACGCGACCTGGGGAGCGAAGCCCTCCACGTGCTCCTTCTCTTTCATCAGCAGGCTGGCCGGGATGAAGAGCGGAAAGTAGGCGTTGACGTGCCCGGTCGCCTTGAAGCGTCGATCGAGGCCCTGCTGGATGAGCTCCCAGATCGCATAGCCGTAGGGCCGAATGACCATACAGCCCTTGACCTCTGTGTAGTCGGAGAGCTCCGCCCGCCGGACGACGTCCAGATACCAACGAGAGAAGTCCTCGGACTGTGGGGTGATCTCGGTAACGAGCGTGTCTTTCGTCTTGTCTGATGCCATGTCGTGTATCGATGTCCGCTGGGGTCAGACCCCAGGTGCTAGAGTGTCTCCGACACCCTGCGCTTCCAGTGTATATCGTCGCGCGCCGGGTAATCGTCGCGGTAGTGTGCGCCGCGGCTTTCCTCGCGCCGGAGCGCGGCGCGCGCAATGAGACGCCCAACAGTGAGCAGGCTGGCAACACGCCACCCCGCCGCATCGAGCGTCCCTCCGTTCCGCAGCCAGCTGTCGATCTCTTTCCACGCCGGCTCCAGCCGGGACAGCGTCGCGGCAAGCCCAGTCCGATCGCGGAACAACCCCACGTCACGCCACATACGCGCTTGAATATCCGCAGCACTCAACTCCGACGCCAAACGCCTCGAACCCCGTGAAGCGGGTGAACCTGACGAACCTCCTGAACCCCCTGAACCCTTTGAACCGTGAGTACGCATCGCCCGTCCCGCCCGCGCGCCGAATACGAGCCCCTCGAGCAGCGAGTTGCTGGCGAGCCGGTTCGCACCGTGGACGCCGGTGCAGGCCACCTCTCCGGCGGCGTAGAGGCCCTCAATCGACGTCCGGCCGTCGAGATCGGTCTCGACCCCACCCATCACGTAGTGCGCGGCGGGACCGACCGGAATGCGATCGCGCGCCAAATCGAGCCCTGCCTGCCGGCACGCGCCAGAGATCAGGGGAAAGCGCTCGTGCACGAAGTCCGGATCCAGGTGCTCGAGCGACAGGAACACCGGTTGACCTGTCCGTCGTGCTTCGAGCTCGATACTGCGCGCCACGCGATCGCGAGGCGCGAGGTCCCCGGCCGGATCGTAGCGCAGCATGAAGGCCTCGCCGGCGGCGTTCAAGAGCCGCGCGCCTTCGCCGCGCAGTGCCTCCGAGAGCAGAAACCGGGGCTGGCCGGACACCCTCAACGCCGTCGGGTGAAACTGGACGAACTCGAGATCCGAAACCGCGGCACCGGCCCGGTAAGCCATCGCCACGCCATCACCCGTCGCGACCGGAGGATTGGTCGTATCGCTGTACACGTGTCCGGCGCCGCCGGTCGCCAACAGCACGACGCGCGCGCGCGCGATGCTCGTCGTTCCGTCTTCGTGCAGAATCCGCGCGCCGGTACAGCGCCCGGTCACGCCCTCGGCAATTCCTCCCTCTGTTCCACCTTCGGCCACGAGCTCGACGACGCGCGCGTGATCGGATGTCTGGACGCCCGCGAGGGCCGATGCGCGACGCCAGAGCACGCGGCCGATTTCGCGTCCCGTCGCGTCGCGCGCGTGCAGCACTCGGCGGGCGCTGTGCGCACCCTCTATCGCCAGTGCGGGAGTACCGTCTGGCGCCCGATCGAAGGCCGCGCCCCACGCCATGAGCTCCCGCACGTAGCCGGGCCCTTCTTCGACGAGCACCTCCACGGCGCGCGGATCGCAGAGCCCGTCGCCGGCCGCGATCGTGTCCGCCGCGTGCAGCGCGGGCGAATCTCCGGGGCCGACCGCCGCAGCGATCCCGCCCTGCGCATAGCCGGTGTTCCCCTCGCGAGGCTCCGCCTTCGTCAGGATGAGCACGGTCCCCGCGCCGGCGAGCTCCACGGCTGCACGCAGGCCTGCGATTCCGCTACCGATGATGAGGAAGTCTGCGTGAAGGTCCACGCTCTGGTCCGATCCTGCTATCCTACCATTCGACACTTTGGGCACTTTGACAGGTCGCTTACCTGACGGGCCGACTCGGCCGACCTGACGCTCGCGCCTCTTTCACCTCCATCGCCCATGTCCGAGCGCCTCGGTCTGCACGTCCGCGCACCCTCCGGCGCATATCCCGTCGAGATCGCTGGCGGCGCGGCCAGACGCCTCGCCACGGTGATCGACGGGCTCGGTGCTCCCCGCCGGCGCTTCATCGTCTCCAATCCCACGGTGTGGCGGCTTCACGCGGGCACGTTCGAAGGACTGACATCGGAGGAACCGATTCTCATTCCCGACGGCGAGCGCTTCAAGCAGCTCGCGACGGTGGGACGCATCTACGACGCGCTCATCCGGGCCGCGGCCGATCGCGCGACGACGATCGTGGCGGTGGGCGGGGGCGTTGTCGGCGACGTCGCCGGGTTCGCCGCAGCCACCTACCTCCGGGGCGTGCCCGTCGTCCAGGTCCCCACGACGCTCCTCGCGCAAGTCGACAGCGCGATCGGGGGAAAGGTCGGCGTCAATCACGCCGCGGGCAAGAACCTCATCGGCGCCTATCATCAGCCGGCGGCCGTGGTCGTCGACCCTGAGTTGCTCTCTTCACTCCCGCGCCGCGAGTTCCGCGCTGGTCTCTACGAAGTCGTCAAGTACGGCGTCATCGCGAGCCGTCCGCTGTTCGATCAGGTCGGCGCCCGTCTGACTCAGTTGTTCTCGCGCGATGCGGCCGTGCTCGTGCCCGTGATCGCCGAGTGCTGCCGCATCAAGGGCCGCGTCGTCGAGGAGGACGAACGCGAGGCAGGACCGCGCCGTGCGCTGAACTTCGGGCACACCCTCGGCCACGCCCTCGAAGCTGTGACGAAGTACCGCCGCTTCCGGCACGGCGAGGCGGTCGGGTACGGCATGCTGGCAGCTGCCAATCTGTCGGTCGCGAGGGGCGCCATGCCCGCCGGCGATCGCGACGCGCTCGCGGCGCTCGTCGCGCAGATGGGGCCGCTGCCGGCCGTGTCCGATCTTTCCGCGCAACAGGTTGTCGAGGCCATTGGGCGCGACAAGAAGGTCATCGCCGGCCACCTGCACTTCGTGCTCTCCACCGGGATCGGCGCCACGACGACGGTGACCGACGTCACGACTGACGAACTGATCGCTTTGACACGGGGTCTGGGATTGAGGGCGTGAGAGCTATTCACACACCTGTTGAAGTTCCTTCGCGATCTTCGTAGCTTCCGCCTTCGCCAAGGCTTCGGCGGACCGCCGTAGCTTTAGCGGAGGCTGGTCGCGATCTTCGTGAGGGGTTCCCTCAAGGTTTGACGGCAGATCACACTGGAGGAGTGAAGAGCAGCTACTCGAGTCGGTGCTCTTTCAGCTTCGAGAGGAGCAACTTGTAGCTGATCTGCAACAGCTCGGCGGCCCGCCCCTTGACGTTGTCGGCCTCTTTCAGGACCTGCTCGATCTTCATCCGTTCGACGACCGCGAGCGCGCGCTTGGTCGCGTCCATCAGCGAGCCCGAGAGATCGAGATCGGCGAGCGGGTTCTCCGGCTCGCTCTGCGGCTCGGCGGCGACGAACGACAGGTTCAGGTGACGGGGCTGAATGGCGTCGCCATCGGTGAGGATCACGGACCGTTCGATGCAGTTCTGCAGCTCGCGGACGTTGCCAGGCCATCGGTAGGAGATGAGCTGCTCGAGCGCCGCCGGCGAGAGCGTGAGCGGCTTCTTCTTCATGTCCCGGCAGAAGCGATCGACGAAGAAGCGTGCGAGCAGGGGAATATCGCCGGGACGGTCGCGCAGCGGTGGGACGGTAATCGGGAAGACCGACAACCTGAAGAACAGGTCCTCGCGGAACCGCCGTGCCGCGACGGCGGCGCGCAGGCCGCGGTTGGTCGCCGCCACGAGCCGCACATCGACCTGCACCGTCGCGGTACCGCCGACGCGCTCGAAGCGCTTTTCCTCGAGGGCCCGCAGGATCTTCGCCTGCAGCGCCAACGGCAGATCGCCGATCTCGTCGAGGAAGAGCGTCCCGCGGTGCGCCATCTCGAACTTGCCCAGCTTGCGCGCGACCGCGCCGGTGAAGGCGCCCTTTTCGTGACCGAAGAGCTCCGTCTCGAGCAGCGTCTCGGGAATGGCGGCGCAATTGATGGCAACAAACGGCGCGTCCGCTCGCGGGCTCAGAGCGTGCAGCGACCGCGCGAACAGCTCCTTGCCGGTCCCGCTCTCACCCTCGAGCAGCACGGTCGTGTCGGTCGCCGCCGCCCGCTGAAGGCTCGCAAAGACTTTCCTGAGCGACAGGTCCTCCCCCACCAGCTGCGGCGCGCCGCGACGTACCGCGAGCTCTTCCTTGAGCAGCAGGTTCTCGGTCACCATCCGGCGCTGCTCGAGCGCACGCGCGACGAGCAGGGCGAGATGATCGGGGTCGACGGGCTTGGCGAGAAAATCGAGGGCGCCCTCTTTCATCGCGGCGACGGCATCCTCGATGCTCCCGTACGCCGTCATGACGATCACGGGCGTGTCGGCGTCGAACTCCTTCGACGCGCGGAGCACGCCGAACCCGTCTCCCTCCGGGAGGCGCAGGTCCGACAGCACGATGGCCGGACTCTGCTGAAGCATCCGCACGGCCTCGGGCTGGTCGCGCGCCTCGAGGACGGTGTGTCCCTGACGCTCGAGCGCGTGGCGGAGCATCGTACGCAGCGAATCTTTGTCTTCGACGATCAGGATCTGGGCGGGAGCGGCCACTCGGGCGGAAGTCAGCGGAGCCAGCCTGGGGGGACCCCGGCCTTGCGCGCCTCTTCTTCGATATCGTCGATCTGCTTCTTCGAGAGCTCGATCTCGGCCTTCACGCGCGACATCTCGTCGAGCGCCTTCTGTCGACTTTCATCAACCTTTGCTCGCGAATAGGCGTCGCTGGCGGCCCCGAATTCGGCGGTCAAACCGTTGATGCGGCTTTGAAGGGCCTCGAGAAAGGTCTCGTTGCGGCGAAGCGCCTCGCGGGCCTGCGTGATGCGTCCGCGCCAGTAGGTTTCGCCCTTCGCGTCGCCCGACGGGGCGGCGGCCGCCTGGGGCTTCTGTTCGTTACTAGGAGGGCCTGCCTGAGCATGGCTGGCCGGCGCTGCGGCGCCGCCCTCGGCGGTGGCAGGCGGCGAGACCGGCTTGCGAGCAGATTCGGGTAGGTCTTTCGCGGTGATGACCTTCTTGGCCTCCTTGATGGTCTTTCGGCGCTCGGCTTCCTTGCGGGCGATCTCCGCAAGCGACGGTGGCGGCGCCTGCGCGACAGCAAGAGCCGGCCACGCCAGCAGACCTGCCAGCGCCAGCGCCAGTATCGGGCGGACGTTCGGGTGCGACGTCAAAGCAGCTTTCATGGTCGACTAAATACCTGTTGATTGTATCAGATACGGTCGTCCGTGACCAGCTGGCGCGCGGGGCCCGCCCGCCCCTTGTGAGTTCACCGAGACTTATCGGCGCCACAGGGCGGTGGCCCCAGACGGGTCCCTCGAACCGGCGTTTATCAATCCTCGCGCCACGCCAGCAGCCGGAGATCGCCCGCGTCGGTCCTTCCAATCCGAGCCTCGACCGACCGCCGGGCGGCACCGGCTCCGAAGGCCACCGCGTAGACGAGGATGCGGCCATTGCTGTCAACTGAGGGGTTGCCGTCTCCATCCGATTCGTCGTCGGCGATCCAGACCACGAGGTACAGCGGAAGGTCCAGTCCCGGTGCAGCCAGCAGCGCACGCACAGGCGCGTGCGCGAAGAGGCGCCACTGGGGACTGTCGGCCCCGAAGACGGCTGGACTGTCGCGCTCGTCGCTCTCGCGCTGGCGGTCGGCGGTAAGCCGCGCGACGTCGAGGCGTCGCCCGTCGGGCGCGGAGGGCATCACTTCTCCATCGTCGAAGCTCGAGGCGACGTTGTCCGGTGGTGCCGACAGCGCCGGCGACCAGTCCGGCATCGTCGCGAGGTCGTGCAGTCCCCGCTCCAGCGCCGCCTCTGCACCGTACGACGCCTCCCGCGCGTGGCGGAAGCTCGCGCTGATGAGCGTTTCAGTCGTTGTCAGCGTCACGAGCGCCGCCGCGATCGCACCGAGGAGGATAGCCATGAGCAGGGCGAGGACCACGGCGACGCCGCGTTCGTTGTTTGGAAATGCAGATGACATGGCCAGGCTCAGCGCGGGAAGACCACCGGCGTCATGTTGCGCGGGGCGACGTCGAACGTCAGCTCGAGGTCGGGCACGTAGCTATCCCCGCTCGCCGATCGGCCCGGCCGCGTGAACAGGGTCCCGGAGCCGCGGACCTCGTCGGCCGCGGCCTGCAGCCGGAGCGTCACGCGCACCAGCCGGATCCTGAGCAGATCGCCGTCGAAGAGGTGCGGGCCGGCGCCACAGACGGGGCCGTCGGTCATCTGCGCGGAGGTGAGCTGGTGAAGTCCTGTGCCACCGTGATCCTCGAGGAGTGAGACGGGAGGCGAGCCGGCGTTGTACACGCAGTTGCCAATCCCGTCGGGCGGGCGTGACACGCTCGACGGCGCCGCATCGGCGAAGTACGCGAAGCGAACGTCCAGAACGTTGTCGATGAGCGGCATGTCGCTTTGATAGCCGTCGTAAACCATCAGCCGTCGATTGGCCCGATCGAAGTAGTAGACACGCTGCACGATGGGCACGACGACCGAGCTTCCTGCCTCGTAAGGCCGGTGAAACGGCGGATTCGGAGAATCGTGTGCCAGCCCGCCCGCAATTCCCGTCACCGTGAAGAGGTCGTGCCCTGCGCCCACTCCGCGCGTATCCACTACGAGCGCCCGGTCCCCTTGACTGAATCCACAGAGGCCGGCCGGGGGACAGCCAGCGGCCGCGGCACTGACCGGCACGGCGTCGGACTCGGTTGCCATGGGCACGCCCAGCGTCGACGGCCATGCGTCCTCCGCCACGTAAACAATGCTGACCCGGTCGGTGAAGGCGGAAAGCGGCGAATCAGGCAGTCGAGCGCCCGTCCGGGCGGGAACAAGCGGCGCCATGTAGCCGGTCAAGCCGCCAGATAAGGGCCCGCGGAGCGCACCAGTTCCGGCGAGCGCCAGGTCCTTCTGCAGCTTCTCGGCTGCCACACGGGCGCGTTGATGCAGATCAGTCGCCTCGGCGTGCGAACGCGCGAGGCGCTGGCCGCTCGCCGCGACCTGCAGCAGCGTTCCCATCGCCGCCAGCAGGATCGTGAGAGCGATCAGCACTTCGACGAACGAGAATCCATGGTCGCTTCTCATTGTCCCTTCCGCGTGCGGGCGCTCACCAGCAGGGCCTCGACGCCGGAGCGCCCGCTCCATTCGGTCGCGCGAGACCGGTCGTCGTGAACGGTCGTCACGAGCACTTGAAGTACGAGCGTGCGATCCGGGTCGGCCGGAAGCGGCCTCACCGCCCATCGCCGGATGAAAACCGCATCAGCGGGCGGGTCCGTGTCGTGCCCGACCCAGCGGCCTGCGCCGTCCAGGTAGTCAACGTAGGGCGGCGTGTTCCTGCTGAGCGTTCCCGCTGGGGATGCTTCCAATCCCGATCCGTCGGGGGCATGGTCCGGATGGCTTATGTCGGTCGTCCGATCGGATCGCGGAACGGCAGGCACGCCGGGCGCCGCCGGTTCGTACGCCCACGCGAGAGACCGCAGCTGATCCATCTTTGCCGCCGCGAGAATGACGGCCGACGTGTGCTCTCTGGCCGCACGTATCGCGCGCGTTGCGACCGCGATGAGCTGAGCCACGCCGAGCGCGATCGTGATGAACATCGCGACGGCGATCAGGACTTCGATGAGAGTGAAGCCAGAGGAGGGCGTGCTTCTTCGAATGCTGGACATGCTGGACAGGTTTGACATGGTCGAGCCACAGCAGTGCAACACGCGGTCCCCTCGGCACCGAGCGCTAAGAGCAGCGATTTATGGAGGAAAACTGCCGGTCCGTCGCGAGAGCTCAGTAGAGCGTTGCTGAAACTGCGCACCGCCAGCTGCGCGAAGTTGGCAGAAATTGCCAGGCGGATCTCGTCACCCAACCTGCGACGGCTAGTCTGTCACGTTCACGCATCACCCGCGATGATCGCGAAGCTCACGAAGTTCGCGAAGGATCTCTACCAAAACGTTTCTTCGTGGTCTTCGCGAGCTTCGAGATCTTCGTGGATGATTCCGTGAACGTGACAGCGAGATGCTCTAGTGCGTCTTGACCGCCGTGACTGATGCCGGCAACGTGACGACGAATCGGGCACCGCCACCGTCCCCGCTCACGAGCGTCACGCGGCCGTTGTGGGTGACGACGATCTTCTGGACCAGGGCGAGGCCGAGGCCCGTGCCCTGCGCCTTCGTCGTGAAGAACGGCCGGAAGACGCGGTCGGCCACGCTTTCCGGAACGCCGGGACCATTGTCGCTGACGCTGATGCGCAGGACGCCGTGTACGCGGTCCCGCTGTCCTTCGATGACGATCTGCGGGACGACACGCGCGTGGTCGCAGGCTTCGAACGCGTTGCGACACAGATTGCTGAGCGCCTGACGAAGCAGGACCTCGTCACCTTCGACCCGGCCGAACTCGCCGCGGACGATTACGTCGCCGCCACGGGCACGTACCTCGGCCCGGACTTCCTCGGCCGCGCGCTCGGCGAGCGCGGCCATCTCGACGGGCGCCAGCGCCAGCTCGGTCGGTCGGGCAAAGCTCAGAAAGTTCGTGACGACCTGTCCGAGCGCCTCGGTCTCGTCCCGAATCCCCTGGACGTAGGGACGGTAGTCGAGCGGAAGACGCTCCAGATGCAGCAGCCGGCCGTATCCGTGAATCGTAGCGAGCCCGTTGCGGAACTCGTGTGCGATGCCGGCGGTCATCTCCCCGAGGCGGGCGAGGCTGTCCTTCAAGCGCAGTTGCTCCTCGAGCTCCATCACCTCGGTGAGGTCGGTGAACAGGCAGATCACGCCGTGCGCGGTCCCGCCGGGGTCCTCGCGGATGGGTGAGACCGTGAGGCCCAGGTGCGACGCGGCGCCGCCCGTGAGCGGCACCGCCCGGCGCACCACGGGCCGCGACGTCGTCAGACATTCCTCGAGCACGTCGGCAAGAGGCCCTGCGTCCTTGAGGACTTCACGATAAGGCCCTTCCCAGCGGTTCCCCGCCAGCCGGAGCATCGTCTGGCCTGCAGGATTGAGGGTGCGGACGATGCCGTCGCGGTCGACCACGAGGAGTCCGGAGGTGAGGCTGGCGACGATCTCGCTGCTCAGCCGCTCGGAAGCTTCGGCGCGCGCTTTCATCGCGCGTTCGCCGTCGCGGAGCTTGCGTACGGCATCTTCCATGGCCGCCGCCATGAACGCCGTCTCGGTGCCGGCTTTCCGGTCGTCCCGTGTGGCAGCGCGAGCCGCGGCGAAGATGCGCAGGACGGCGTACGCGAGGACGCCCGACAGGGCGGCGACAATCGCGGTGAGACCGAGGAAGAGGTAGCCGCTCTGGGACATGGGGTCTAGCTCTCAGCTTTCAGCTCTCAGCTGTCAGCCAGAGCTTTCAGATCCTAGTCGAACGACTGTGTTCTGAAAGCCCTTAGCTGAGAGCTGAGAGCTGAGAGCTGAAAGCTATTGATTTGGCCTGAGCAGCTGACGGAAGGTCAGCGTGTTCACGTCGCGGAACATCGGGGTCCCCGGCGGCAGCCGCGCGGGCAGCAGGAAGTCGGTGTCGAAAGACATGTCGCGCACGTCCGGTTTGTCGTAAACGTCGTACTGACAGCACTTGAACGTCCCGGTGGCCTGCCGGCTGATGAAGAAGCTGACGAGCGACCCGCGGTAGCGCTGCGTGACGCCGGCCGTCGTCCAGTACTCGAGGTTGCGCAGGAAGTTGTGGGCACCGCCGTCGGACCCGAAGCTGGCGTCGGCGAACGACGGCTTGGGGAACGTCAGCGACTTTCCGGACACGATCGCGAGTCGATACCCCGTCGTGGTCGCAATCCGCTTGGTCGCAGCCTGACCGGGTGAGGTGAACGACCGGTTGTCGTTCCACGCGTTGGACAGGAGCGCCACCGAGTCGGCAATGAGCGACGCCGGGATATTGCCGGCCGCGGTCGTGCTCGCCGCGGTCGCGTTGTAGTCGCCCTGCAAATACACAGGGTTCTCCGACGCGATCGTCAGCCCCTGCGTGAACGGTGCGTAGATTACGCCGTTGGTGATCTTGAGCGCCCGGCGGAAGAACAGCGTCTTGTTGGCCTTGGCTACCAGAGCCTTGATCGGGTTGGCCGCTGTGTTGGCGTCGGTCAGCAGCGTGGTCACCCTCGCGGTGCCGATCAAGGGTGCGAGTGCGCCGCCGGGCAGGTTCTGCGGCAGGGCGCCATACGTGTCCAGCACGCCGTTGCCGTTGAGGTCCTCTCCGGCGTCGAGCGCGTTGTTCGCGGTTCCCGGCGCGGACGCCGGGTTGACGACATCCTCCCAGCCATACTCGGCGGTTTCCTGGCCCGCAGCGTTGCGGTTGTTGCGGCGATCGGAGAAGTAGACGATGAAGCCGTTGTCGTTCCTGGCCTGTGTGCCGCTCGCGCCGATCTCGCCGCGCAGCCAGCGCTTGAGGTTCCTCGCGTCGAGCTCGACGTACTGCATGATGCCCCCGAGCGTGAGGTCGGTGAGCGTGTCGGACAGCCCGTCGCGCGTGTGGCCCTCTCGCGGATCGTAGAGCCCGAGCGGCCAGTAGTCGGTGGCCCTATTGGACACCGCGGTGACGACGCCGGCGGCTGTGGTGACGCCACATCGGGCATCTGTAGAGGGAGTGGTCCCGCTCGCCGCGAATGGCACGTCGCGCACGCGCTGCAGGCGGATGACGGCGTTCGGGTTGGGCTCGTCGCACGTTTCGGCTGCACTGCCCGCCGTAGCGGCAGTGTTCCAAGCGCCAGTGCCAGCCGTGCTCGAGGGGGTGTTGCCGGAGTTCTTCCTGGCGAGATTCCGCCCCGCAATCCCCAGGTCGAGGATTTCAGTAGTGACGTCTGTCCACGTCGCGTCCTGCCGCTGCATCTCGATCTTGATGAACCCGCCGATCATGGGTGAGTCGATGCTCTTGTACACGTTGGCGGGAAGCGTCCCCCCAACCTCCGCGACCGTCGGCAAGAGCGGCGACCGCGCCAATGGGGCCTTCCTGACGTCCACGAGCGGTCCGTATCCTGTCCCCGCATTGGCCAGCGACACAGGAGGCGTTGCCCCCACCAGCGTCGGCAGGTTGGTGAAGTTCGCCGCGGTGTCGGAGAGAAGGATCCGCAGGCTCGCCTGCGCGTAGAAGCGCTGGACGAAGAGATTCCGGTTCGCGGTGTCTTCGTTCGAGCCCTGCGCCGGTCGGCGGATCAGCTCAATTGGGGCTGCGTCCGGCACGCCGTTCGCATCGAGGTCGGCCACGAGCGGCAGATCCAGACGGCGGGCGCCCGTTCGCCCGTTGCGGATGTTGCTCGCGTAAGTGCCGATCGAGCGCTGCGTCCAAATCGGTTCGTTCTGGGCGGAGCCGACCGTGCCCGTGAGACTCCCTTCAGTCGCCAGGAGGTTGCGGTACACGTTGCTGGCGGGGTTCGACGCGATCGTCGTCGGGATCCGGACGGTGCCGTTGTAGCTACTCGAGGTCGCGAGACCGTTCGGCAAATGAGTACGGATGACCTCGCCTACGGATGTGGTGCGGTCGGCGATGGTCAGGCTAGCGCCGGTACCGTTGGCAAGATACAGGTTGCCGTTCGTGTGCACGCGGCCGCCCATGATGAAGGCCTCACCAGAGTGGAACGCCAGGTCGGTTTCCGAGAACATCCCGAACTGGAAGACTGGAACGGCGACGGTTTGCAGGGTTCTACGCATCCGCACCTCGGCGCCCCCGCGCGACTGTGCGGTCACCGTGATGTCGTACGGCGTGATGATGCCTCGAAAACCCTGATACGGACCGGCGGTGATCGGGCTGCCGTTCACGGCATCCTCAGGCGCCGGGTTGCCCAAGGCGTCGGGCGTGAACGTGATCCGATACCCCGAGCCGCCGCCTGGGGCGGTGAACGTAAAACCGGATCCGAGATTCGGCGGCGTCGTCGTCAGCGTCGAGAGCTGCGTGGCACTCGGTGAGAAGTCGGCTGTGAAAAGACCGGATAGATCCGAGGTGAGCTGCTCGAGCCCCGCGTGGGCCGCGGCGTAGGCCTGGGTCTGATCGCGGTCGAGACCGCTCGCCCGCTGATCGGCGATGATCGCGGTGACGAATCCCACCATGAGGACCGACACGAGCATCATGATCATCAGCGTCACGATGAGCGCGATGCCCTCCTGCCGGCGGACCAGTGACAGTTCCGAAAAGCGTGGACGTCGCATGATAGTTCCTTATTGATAGCGATCGACGAATGACAGGCTGCGCAAGCTGACCTGGGTGGCCAGCCGGTTCCGGAAAAACTGATTCGTCCCCCGCATCGGTCTGCTCGAGCGTCCCGAGAGGACGAAGTTGACCTTGCGGATCTGGTTCGCCGAACAGGGCTCCGGCGCGCACGCGCCGCTTCCGTCGAGATCGGCGTCGGTCATCCGAACGTTCGAGAGGAAGTTGGCGCCGTCGGCGAGGTCGTACGAGATCGTCAGGTTCTCGATGTCGAACGCGACGACCGTGCCGGAACTGTTGTCGAAGGTCGTCGCCGCCGTGAGCCCGGATCCGTTGTTGATCCGCCGCACGAGGCGCGGCCGGCGCGGATCGGTCGTCACATCCAGGTAGTACGTGATCAGGCGGACTCTCGTCGCGATGGTCGACACGCAGCATCCGCTGGCGGGTGTCGTGTCCGCCGGCGCGGTGTTCCGCAGCTCGCCGGCTGTGCCGTCGGCAGCGGCCGTCTGGTTCAAGCCGAGCGAGTCACCAGCATCGAAGAACACCTGCTGGCCCACGACCCGGGTCACCTGCACTAGAGCGCTCGTGGCCTTGGTCAGCATGATGAGATCGCCGGGCTCGATGTCGTCCGCGCCGCCGTTCGTGATGTTGCGGCCCTGCGGGGAGTTCGGGGCCGCCGCGCCCGGGAGCGCCACCGTGATGCTGGACCCGTTGGCGGCAAATGCCGTCAGGCGGACCTGGTCGAAGGCGCTGTCGGCGGCGACGGTCGAGATCATGTCCGTTGGCTGTCCCTCGAGCACCTCCGGCCCCCGGCCGGGCCCGGGGATGACCGCCGAGATCTGCGCGCACAGGAACGTGTCCGGAGGACAGAACGAGGGGCCATCGAGCTGAAAGTTCGACCCCACGGGTCCAGGAAGCTGCATCGGCTGGGAGTTGGCACCCGATGGGATCAGGATGACCCGGCCCGAAGGCAGCCCCTGCCCGACCTGCATGACGTCGCGCACCATCAGGTCCATCGCCGTCCGCAGCCCGTTGTTCAAGCCGGTGAGCAGCTTGGCCGACTCGGTCGCCTTGATCGCGTCGTTCATGGCGGCCATCGTGGCGCCGAGGATGACGGTCGTGATCGCCATCGTGACCAGCAGCTCGACCAGCGTGAAGCCGCGGGCATCGCGACGACGGCGAACGGTGGAGCGTGAATGCGGGCAGCGCATGATCGGCCTCATGAAATCCTGGAGATGTAGGTCGTCAACGTGTACGTCCGTTGCGCCTGGCCCACGCGGAAGCCAATCGTGACGCGGAGCTGGCGAAGGCTCGGGTTTGGAACCCCGGCCGTCAGGATGTCCGTGATTTCGATCGTGCGCGTATAGGTATCGAGCGGTGTCGCGATGTCGTCGGAGGTGCCGAGAATGTTGTCATAGCCCGGCGCCAGTGACACTTCGACGTCTCCGTCGTCATCGGTATTGACCAGCCCGTCGCCTCCCGCCTCGCGAAGCTGCTGCGCGCCCGCCAGGAACACGCCGCCCTCGCCGGTGTTGCGGATCTGCGCCCAGGTGATGACTCGCGTATCGCGCGCCGTGTGCACGCTCTCGACCGCCTCGCGCGCCTTTTCGCGCGCGATGAGGCTCGCCGACGATCCCGCGAGCTGGTTGAGCCCCATCGCGAACACCGCCGCGAGGCTCAGCAGACCCGTCGCCAGGATCCCCATGGCGATTAACGTCTCGACCAGCGAGAAGCCGGATTCTTTCTTGACCATGACCTCTACTCCACCCACTCCCGGCCGTTCCAGCTCCATGGCCGGATGAGGGCCGTCGTCCCCAGCACCGTAATCGCGCGGGCGCTGTTCGGCTGGTTAGGAATTGACAGAAACACCGTGCCGTTGGTTACATCGCCGCTGCCGCCGACAAACGTCCCCTCGCTCGTGAACATCCAGGGCGCGACCAGGTCGAAATCGAGCGCGGCCGCAATACCGAATGAATCGGGCGTGTCGGGAACTCCTGGCTCGAGCCTGAACTGCACGCGGTTCTCGAGCTCAACGGTCCGCAGGATCGTGGTCCCCGTCTGAACCCCGTTTGCGTCGATGTCGATGCGCCGCGTCCGGATCGCGTTGAGGCCGATGAAGAGCACCTCGACATTCCGCCGCTGACTGATCGCGACCTCGCGCGCCGAGCGCAGGACGTCGAGCACCTGCGAGATGCCGGCCTCGGCGCGGGCGTGCTGCGAGTAGGCCGGCGAGACCATCATGGCCATCGCCGCCACCGTCCCGAGGATGGCGACCACCACCAGCACCTCGAGCAGGCTGAACCCTGCCTGGTTGCCAAATCGGCCGTCGAATCTCCGCGTGTGCTGTTGATGCATGTCAGTTCGGTCCGGAGCCGTACTCACCAGCCCCGCAACGTTCAGGCAGGGTAGCAAGTGATGTTCCATGGGGGCTTAACTTATTGCGGATAAATCCGTTAGGTGGTGTCAAACACAGTCTTGTCGGCGTCGAGTGCGCCTTGAAGTACCGGAACGGAACAGACGATCAACACAATTGTAATTGAGGGGTCAAACCCGCGGGTTTTATTGATAAAACCCCAGGTACCAGTCCAGGATCCAACGCCCGAACAGGGAGGAGACGAGTGCCCCGAGCGACAGAAACGTCCCGTAGGGCAACGCGTACTTCATCCCACCGCGTTTCAACACGATGACGAGGAGGCCCACGACCGAGCCCAGCACGGATGAAAGAACCAGTGTCAGCACCATGAGCTGCCAGCCGAGGAACGCGCCGATCATGGCCAGCATCTTCACATCGCCGCCGCCCATGCCTTCCTGTCCGGAATAGCGATAGTAGGCCTCGCCGATGAGCCACAGAACGCCGCCGCCGGCGACGACGCCGATGAGCGCGTCGACCAGCCCCGGAGGAAGCATCGCGCTGAACGCCAGGCCCACGACGATGCCTGGCAGGGTGATCACGTTGGGCAGCAGATGGTGTTCGAGGTCGATGGCGAAGAGCACGACCATCGCGCAGGCGAACAGCAGGCGCGGCACCAGGATGATGTCCGGCCCGAACACCAGATAGTGCACGAGAAAGATCGCCGTCGTGACGACCTCGACAATCGGATACCGAATCGAGATGTCGGCCTTGCAACTGCGGCACCGGCCACCGAGCAGGACATAGCTCAGCACCGGGATGTTATCGGACCACCGCAGCACATAGCCGCAATGTGGGCAGCTCGATGCCGGCTGCACGATCGAGCCCTTCCGAGGCAGGCGGTGAATGCAGACGTTCAGAAAGCTGCCGACCGCAAGCCCGAGAATGGCCAGCGCGGTCACAAAGATCGGATCGTGGGTCATCGTGTGGACCGCCGGTCCAGATCGGGCATGGGCTGCAGGGGCGACTCCCTGGACACCGTGACGTGGCCGGTCACGGGATCGAGATCCAACGGAGTGCCGGTCGGATCGGTCGGGATCTGCCGAAGCGGGCTTCGCCGCATCAGCCATTCCCACGTGAGCTGTTCTCCCGGCGGTGGGGGATACCGTTTGACGAAGGCTTCGAGCTGATCGATGAGTTCCAGGGCATCGATCTGGAGCAGTCGGCGCTCGGCGTTGCGGCGCAGCCACTCCTGATCCGACTGCAGCATCTGCTCCCACAGGAAGCGCGCCGCGGCGCGATCGTTGCCGGTGGTCAGCATGCTGGCCGTCAGCGGCCGGAGCCAGTTCGGCGCGTTGGGCTGATCGGCGGCACGCTGAAACCAGCTCGCCGCGGCCTTGTAGTCGCGGACATGCCAGTAGTACACGAACCCGATGTCGTAGTAGTACTGCCACTTCCCCGGCTGTGCGGCTATCCCCTTGCGCAACAGGCGCTCGGCCTGATCCGGACGGCCGGGACCTCCAGGATAGGCTTCGCTCAGAAAAATGGCGCCGAACCTGTACGCGATGGTGAAGTACGGATCGAGCGTGGTCGTCAGATCGAGCAGCGGAAACAGGAGCTCGTAGCGCCGATCGCCGCTACCGGCACGGCGATCGCCGCCATAGTGCTGAATCGCACGGATCCAGTACACGTCCGCGGCGAGCGCATCGAAGTCGAGCGTCAACCGCCTGGCCGCTTCGCCGGATCGCACGTAGAGGATCCGTTCGGCCGCCTGTTCGCGGACCGCGTAGATGCGGTCGCGCGCGACCTGCAGGGATACGGCGGCCGCGAGGCACAGAACGGCGCCCGCCACCATGATTGCGGCGCCAGCCCGGCCTGTGCCGCTCTGTGCTGGGAGCGTCACTTGAAGTCCCGCCGCGAGAAGATGACCGTCGAGATAAGCAACAGCAGTGCGATGTAGATCAAGCCGTACGCGGTCGTCATCGCAACGTAGCCCGCCGGCACTGCCAGCCCGTGCACGACTTCCGTCTTGACGTCGAACGCCGACAGGTCGGGCAGCACGTGGTACAACCCGCGCGCGAGCCACGCGGCGGCGCGCGAGTCGACGACCTGCTCGAAGTTCCGCAGGTCGGCGTTGAAGTGCCCGACGATGTAGAGTCCGAAGGTCAGCGCGGCAGACAGGAGCGGCGTCGAAAAGGTAGAAAAGAACAGGGCGAGCGCGGTGATGAGCATCAGCTCGACGAAGATCAGAAACACGGCCTTGAAGAGCGCGGGATCGATCCCGGGCGCGTCCCAGGCCGACTGGAACTGCGCCGACTCGGTCCAGGTCATGTAGGCGAGCACGGCGTACAGCGCGACGGTCATGACCGCCACGTTGACCGCGAGCGTCAGCACCAGCCCCGCATACTTGCCGAGGATGAGCTGCGGGCGGCTGATGGGCTTGGCCAGCAGCGCGTAGATACTCCGCCGCTCGACCTCTTTCGAGACGAGACCGATGCCGATGAAGATGGCGATGAAGAGCCCGAAGACGGCGGTCGCCGCGAGCCCCAGGTCCTTGATGATCTTCACGTCCTGACCGGCAGTGAGCTGCCCGAGCAGAAAAGACGATGCGATCAGCAGGACAGCGAACAGGACCAGATTGTACGGGACGCGATCCCGTACGGACTCCCGGAAGACGCTCACGGCGATCCAGCTAATCGCGCGCACGGGCGTCCTCCTGCCCGGGCCGGGCGGACCCGGCCTCGGCGACCCGCCGGACGAAGAAGTCCTCGAGCGTGTCCCGAATCGGATTGAGCGACACCAGATCGGCGCCCATCGCCGCGACATCCGCCAGCACGCGTTCAGGCGGGTGATCGAGCGACAGCTCGAGGGCATAGCGCCCGGCGGAAATCTCCGTCGTCCGGTGCGCGACGGGCGTGAGCCGCGCCAGCATCGCGGGCGTCACACCGGCGACGACGAGCTCCCACCCGCGCACTTCGAACGCCAGGATGTCGCTCAGCCGGCCGGAGGCGGCCAGCCGCCCCCCCGCCACGACGGCAACGCGGCTGCAGAGCGCCTCGGCGTCGGCCAGGATGTGCGAGCTGAAGAAGACTGTCCGCCCCTGATCGCGCAACTGGAGAATCAGGTTCCGGACTTCGCGGCGTCCGAGCGGATCCAGCCCCGACATCGGTTCGTCGAGGAAGATGACCTCCGGGTCGTTGACGAGCGCCTGCGCGATGCCGACGCGCTGCACCATCCCTTTCGAGAACTTCCGCAGCTGTAACCGCCGCTCGGCCCCGATGCCGACTTTGTCAAGCAACGCCGCCACGCGCTGTTTGCGATCGGCGGCGCCATAGCCGAAGAGCTGCGCAAAATACTCGAGCAGTTCCTCGGCCGTCAGATAGTCGTAGAAGTAGGGGTTCTCGGGCAGGTACCCGATGCGCTGGCGGGTTGCGACGTGGCCGACAGGCTGCCCAAGAATCTCGGCGCGCCCCGATGTCGGGAAGATGAGCTGCATGAGCAGCTTGAGCGTAGTGGTTTTTCCCGCGCCATTCGGCCCAAGAAACCCAAAGACCTCGCCCGGCTCGATCGCGAGCGAGAGCCGGTCGAGCGCGCGGTACGGCCGCTTGCGCCAGAAGCCAATCGCGTAGTCCTTGGTCAGTTCCTCGATCTTTATGGCTGGGGGCACGGTGGAGACAGGTCCGCCTTACTTGGTCCTCTGGAGCTCCAGCTGAATCAGGACCTCGAAGTACTGGGCTGGAAGAACTTGAGTCAGCTTCCGGCCGTTGACGAAGAACGTCGGCGTCGAGGGAACGCTGAGCAGCTGGCCGATACCAGCGTCGGTCTTGATCTCCTCTTTCGCGCGCCCGTACTGCGCGTCGAAGTCCGTGATCCCCCCTACCGTCCGCGCCGCTTCCTTCACCTGCTCGCCGGTGAGCGGTGGCGGACCGATGTGAGAGAAGATCCAATCTTCGAGCTTGTCCGCCGTCCCCTTCGGCTTCGCCATGATGACCGCGGCGGCCGCCTCGCAGGAAGCGTAGTGGTTGCCGCCAGGCACGTAGGGATTGCATTCCGGCTCGAGCGGGTAGTGCTTGACGACGTACTTCACCTGGCCGCTGGCGATGTACTTCGGCAGGATCTGCTTGTAGGTGTCGAACGTGAGCTTGCAAGCGGGGCACTGATAGTCATTGAACTTGACGATCAGCACCTTCGCGCCGTCGGCCGGCACCGGCACCTCGCTCTTCGGTTGCACCTCCCACCACTGGGCGATCTTGGCGCGGTCGTCGTCGGTAACCGCCGGGAGCGGCGCGGCGGTTTGCGCCGCGGCAGTCGCTCCGCTCGCCGCGGCATCTCCCGGGAACACCGCGACGGCCATCGCGGCCCCGGCGACAAACAGCACGGCGATGAGGAGCGCAAGGGGACTCGAGACGAGCGTGCGAACATCGCGGCGCGCGCGACCGGGCAAAGTCTTCATGGGAAACGTCGTTGCTCCACCGGAAATGAGAAAGATCGCGATCACGGCGACGTAGGTGATCGCGCAGAGGATGCAGAAGGTCTTGAGCACGAAGTACGACGCCCACCCGAGATAGAGGACGAACGCCAGCGCGAGCGTGGACAGCGCAAACACATACCCCGGCGCGTTCTCTCGCGCCTTGGAGGTCGACCGGCCGGCCAGGCCGGCGATGACGAGCACCATCGCAAAGTACATCAAACCCCCGAGCGCAACCGGCACGCCCCACAGGCTGCCGTATCGGCTCAAATAGGCTTGTGCGCAGCTGATCGTGGTATTCACGTCGCAGACGCTGGTGTACGAGACGTCGGTCAACAGCCGATAGTGCACGTAGCTCGACATCAGCGACGCAGCGAACCCGAGCGTCGCGAACACGAGGAGCCACTGACGAGGAGAGCGTGTCATGCCGTCGGACTGCTGAGGATCACTTGGCGAGAGCGCCTTTGGTTTCCTGGCCCATCGTCGGTGGGCCCAGTTCCGGCATCTTGCCGTTGAACGTTTCGAGATTCTCGTACACGACCAGATCGACGTTGGTCCCGAAGAACCGTATGCCCGTCGTCCCTGGAACCGCCGGGTCGGCGGTGGTCTGATATCCCACGACCGGCGTCTCCCCGGTGCACGTCTGGGCCGGTTCGGTCACCTCGGTGCCCGACATGCGGATGACGTATCCGCTCTTGAGGATCTCCTCGGCCGCGGTGAGGTCCGGGCTGAGGTAGGGCGCCCGCGTGCCGGGATTGGGCCGGCCGAGGCTCGTCAGGTGTGGCGCAAACCGTTGATTGCCGCACGTGGCCATGTATGAGTACTGCGCCTGGTTGATCGCGGTGAGCGCCGCAATCGCTGCCGTTTCACTCCCTCGGATCCGGGCGTGGCGGTAGCTCGCCACCGCCAGCGACAACAGAATCCCCAGGATTGTGATGACAATCAGGAGCTCGATGAGCGTGAATCCGCGGGCGTCCCGCACGCCGCTAGCTTACCACCGGGAAGGCCAGTTTTGGGCCCCGCGCGGCCCCGGCCTCCTGCCGTGTGTCGCCATTTCTTAGTGCTCGCGGGGGTGACCTCTGACCCCTTGACCTCTGACCCCTGACCTCTGACCTCCGGCCCCGTCTACTGAATCGGATTGCCCCCGCCCCCCGGCGCCATCGCAGCCTCGGTTGGCGGCGCCCCCGTCGCGTCGAAGAAGACCACGGCGCGGCTGGAGGTGGCGAAGCCCCTGTGGCCCGTCATGCCGACACTCCTGGGCACTGCCGTCAGGTAGTACCCCTGGCGGGAGGGCGTCCCGTTGCAATCGGCCACGCCGGCCACGGCCGTTCCAGGTCCGAGCTCGATCACATAGCCGCTCTTCTGAGACGGATCGTTCGCGAGATCCGGCGAGATGAACCCGACCGTGCCTCCCGGGCAGGGAAGCACGAGAACCGACAACTGCGATGCGTAGCTCCCGGCGGCGGCCGAAGCGGCGTAAGCCGACTCGCCGGTGTTGACGGCGCGGACCGATCCGATAGCCGCGGCTTCGTTGGCGGTGATCCGCGCGCGAAGCAACGCCGGAATCGCAAGTGCCGCGATGATGCAGATGATGGTCACCACCACCAGCAGCTCGATGAGCGTGAAGCCGTCCGCCGCATCGTTGCCCCGCCTGGGGGCGATGGTCCGCTTGGCCACGTGCAATGCTCTTTTCCTGTTCTGGTTCCGCGTCTTCCGTTGGCTTCGGCGACCCGGTCAAGTTGGCGTAAAAAAAGGGATGCCCGTTGAAGCGGGCATCCCTCGGTTCGTAGAACTTTCAGCCGTTACTGGATGGGCGTGCCGCCGCCGCCGGGAGCCATCTCCGCTTCGGTCGTCGCGGTGCCGTCTGGCTTGAAGAAGATCGTGCCGGCGCCGTTGGTGGCGAACCCGCGGTTACCAGTCGTCCCCAGCGTGACCGGCAGGGCCGTCGAGTAATACGCCGTCTGGCTCATCGTGCCGTTGCAATCGTTCGCGACGTCAGCAGCGCCGGCGCCGGCCCCGAGGACCACGGTGTAGCCGCTCTTGGTCGAGGGGTCCGCCGAAAGGTCCGGCGAGATGAACCCCTGGGCCGACCCGGGGCACGCCGAGGACAACGTCTGCAGCAGGAGCGCGTAGCCCCCGTTGGCCGCCGCCGACGAGTAGCTGGCCTGCGCGCTGTTGATGGCGCGGAGCGAGCCGATCGCCGAGGACTCGTTACCGGACATACGGGCGCGGAGCAGACCCGGCACCGCGATGGCCGCGATGATGCCGATGATCGCCACGACGATCAGCAGCTCGATGAGCGTGAAACCCTTCTGGTTGCGAACCTTCATTGTCGTCTCTCCTCAGTAGGCGAAGTTTTGATGTGTTGGCCGCGGGGAATACCCGCGTCGGCACCCGACTGGTCATTCCCAGCGGCCGACGCCGGGCAATCAGCAACGCCAATGCCAGAGCGTGAAGGTGTCCGAGAATTGCTTGTAAGTTATTGCCTTCGCGTGTCTTGCGGCCAAAGACCATCCCCAGAATTCACCCGAATTCGATGCCAATTTTTGGCGATCTGACAATTTGTGTCGCCCGGGGTTGTCAGAAAGTGTCGATCGGTCAGGGCCAGAGGCCAGAGGCCAGAGGCCAGAGGCCAGAGGTCAGAGGTCAGAGGTCAGAGGTCAGAGGCCAGAGGCCAGAGGTCAGAGGTCAGAGGCCAGAGGTCAGAGGTCAGAGGCCAGAGGCCAGAGGCCAGAGGCCAGAGGCCAGAGGCCAGAGGTCAGAGGTCAGAGGTCAGAGGCCAGAGGCCAGAGTTCAGGGCTCGCCGACCTTTCCCCGTAAGGGCCCGGGATCTTTGGCCTCTGACCTCTGGCCTCCGGCCTCTACTTCAAGTCGTACTTCTTCATGTAGTACCGGAACGACCGGAACGACATCCCCAGGAGATCGGCCGCCTTCACTTTGACGCCGCCGGCCCGTTTGAGGGCCTCGGCAATGTACTCGCGCTCGATGTGCTGGACGTGCTGCTCGAGGTCGAAGCCGTTGTCGGGGAAGCTCTCGGCTTGGGCGGCCGCGCCAGCCGCACCGGACGCCGCCCCTCGAAGCTGTTCGGGCAAGCTCTCGACCAGAATCGACGGCGTACGCTCCAGGGCCACCGCACGCTCGATGGCGTTCTCGAGCTCCCGGATGTTTCCCGGCCAGGCATACGCCTGCAGGCATCCCATGGCCGCCCCCGAGATTCCCGTGACGGTCTTCCCCATCTGTGTCGAAAAACGGATGACGAAATGGTCGGCGAGCAGAGGGATGTCCTCTGTGCGCTCGCGGAGCGCGGGCAGCCGGATCGGGATGACGTTGATCCTGTAGAACAGGTCTTCCCGGAACGTCCCCTCCGCAACCATTTTCGACAGGTCGCGGTTGGTGGCGGCGATCACGCGGATATCGGCCTCGACCTCCTCGGTGCCGCCCAGACGCCGGTATTTCCGCTCCTGCAGCACGCGGAGCAGCTTGACCTGCACGAGCGGGCTCATCTCGCCGATCTCGTCGAGAAAAATCGAGCCCTTCTCCGCCACCTCGATGAGCCCCTTCTTGTTGGTGTCGGCGCCGGTGAACGACCCCTTCATGTGGCCGAAGAGCTCCGAGTCGAGAAGCGTCTCGGACAGCGCACCACAATTGAGCGCGACAAACGGGCGGTCTTTCCTGAGCGAGTTATAGTGGATCGCCCGCGCGGCGAGCTCTTTGCCGGTGCCGGACTCCCCGCTGATGAGCACCGTGCTGCCGGTCGGCGCGATCGTTTCGATTAGCTGGAACACCGACAGCATCGCGTCGCTGCGGCCGATGATGTTCGAGAATTTGTGTGAGCTCTGCAACGCGCGCTTCAGCAGCACGTTTTCGCGCTGGAGGTGCTTCCGTTCGAGCTCCTTCCGCACCCGCAGCCGCAGTTCGTTGGCGGCGCTCGGCGACTTGTGCACGTAGTCGGCCGCGCCCAGGCGCAGGGCTTCGACCGCCGTGTCCGTCGAGGCGAACGCCGTCATGACGATGCTGATGATCTCCGGGTCGATGTTCTTGGCCTCCCGCAATACGTCGACGCCGCTCATCTGCGGCATGCGGATGTCGGTGATGAGGATGTCGACGCGCTGCTTCTTCAGGAGCTCGAGCGCGCGCACCCCGTCGTCGGCCACCAGCACCTCGTAGCCGTCGCGCTTGAGCACGATCGACAGCAGCTCCCTCATCGAGCGTTCGTCGTCGACGACCAGCACGCGCGGCGGCGCCGTGGTGACGGGTTCAGTAACGGTGTCGGTTGGCATGATATTTTAGCTCGATCTCACAGTATTCGCAGAGCCCCATCTTTCTTCGTTTGTCGTGGCGACTCTGTCCGCATTTCTCAGTTTGTCGTGGGGCTCGCCTTCGCGAAGCTTCGGCGCAGCTCGCCGTAGCCTTGGCGGAGGCGGCCCACCCCCACGACCTGCCAGCGCTCGCTCACGCTCGCGCCGGTGGTCAGAAACGACAGCCTGCTGGGAGAACGTTAGGCTCTGCTCCTAGCTCCTAGCTCCTAGCTCCTAGCTCCTAGCTCCTAGCTCCTAGCTCCTAGCTCCTAGCTCCTAGCTCCTAGCTCTGAGCTCCTGTCTGCTTTTCTCAGCGCTCGCGGGGCCCCACCCCCGCTCGCTCTCGCTCGGCGACTTCGCGCCTCGCTCGGGCCGCAGGCGCTCCTCCTGATTCGCCGCAGGTAGCTTCACCGTCACCGTGGTTCCCTTGCCGCGCTCCGACGTCATGACCAGCTCTCCGCCGTAGTCGCTCACGATACGGTGCACAATCGACAGGCCGAGGCCCGTCCCGCGCGCAAATCCTCCATGGAACGGCTGCAGGATTCCGTCGAGCTCGTCGGGATCGATGCCGATGCCTTCGTCGGTCACGGCAAGCGCGACCATGTCGGGTTTGCCCGGCTCGGGCTGCGCGACCGTGGCTGCGAGCGTGAGCGTACCGCCCTCCGCCATGGCGCGGAGCCCGTTGGTCGCCAGGTTCCACACGATCTGCCGGATCTGGGCCTCGTCGGCGAGGCACCACACCGGCTCGGGCGGCACATCACACCGCACCGCGTGCGTCTCGAGCAGCTCGGCGCTGTTCTGCAGGAGCGTGGCGGCGTCGGTCACAATCTGCCGCACGTCGAGCCTGGCGGACGCGTTACGCTGCGGCCGCGCGTAGGCGAGAAAGCTGCGGATGGTCTCGTTCAGCCGGTCGGACTCGCGGAGCACGATGTCCATCAACTGCGACTGCTCCTCGCTGAGCGGCAGCTCCTGCCGGAGAATCTGCAGCGAGCCCGACATCGACGCCAGGGGGTTGCGAATCTCGTGAGCGATCCCGGCGGCCATCTCCCCGACCGCGGCCAGCCGCTGCTGGATGCGCGCCTCGCGCTCGTGCCGGCGGGCTTCCGTCACGTCCTGGAAGGTGAAGACGAACCCGACCTCGCCCCGCGGCGTCCTCAGGATCGCCGTGCTGATGCCGAGCTCGATCTCCCGGCCGTCGGCACACTTGAAGACGTACTCGACGCGTGGCAGCCGCGGGCGCCCCTCGCGCGAACCGAACAGCTCGGCGAACTCCGACGGCAGCTGGAGGATCTCGGCCGCGCGGCGTTGGAGCGCCTCCGCGGCGGTCGCGCCGGTGATCGCCTCGGCCGCCTTGTTGAAAGTCAGGATCCGTCCTTCGATGTCGGTCGTCGTCAGACCGCCGGTCAAGCTGCTGATCACGTGCTCGCTGAAGGCCTGCAGGTCGGCGAGCTGATTCGACGTCTGCTCGAGCGCGGCCCCGGTCCGTCGCAGGCGTTCGGCCAGCCAGCCGCTCAGCGCGGCGACGGCGAGGAACCCGAAGATGTTCAGGCCGACGATGAAGAGCGCCACGCGCTCCTGAGGCCGCGAGTCGGCGCCGACGACGACCGGCAGCGCCGGGGTGCCGAAGTACTGCGCGCTCGCGAGCCCCGCGTACATCACCGAGCTCAGCACGCCCACCATCATGCCGGTTCGCTGCGACTGGATCGTGCTCGCCGCGATGATCGGCAGCGTATAGAGCGAGGTGAAGTAGCTCGACACACCGCCCGTGAGGTACACGAGCGCCGACACGATGACCGCGTCGCAGCCCAGCTGCACGTCGACGAGCCACCGGTGCTCCTCCGCGTGTCGAAGCAGCAGGATGTAAACGACCGTGAGCGCGTAGGTCAGGCCGATCAGAAAGAAGAACGGATCGATCGGCAGCGATCCCGGTGCCTGAATCTGGATCAGAATCGCCGACCCGAGCAGCAGCGTGACGACCGCGGCACGGCCGCCAATCAACCACAACAGTCGGCGTCGGAAGTTCGGCGACATCTTTTACTTAGGTTCAGGAGGTTCATCAGGTTCAAAGGTTCATGCTTCGACCCGGCGGCTCGCTGAAACTCCTGAACCTTCTGAACCTCTTGAACCTCTTGAACCTCTTGAACCTATTACCCCGTCAGCTTGCTGATGAGGTCGAAGATCGGCATGTACATCGCGATGACGATGCCGCCGACCACGACGCCCAGGAATGCGATCATCACCGGCTCGAGCAGCGTCAGCATGCCGGCCACGGCGGTGTCGACTTCGTCTTCGTAGAAGTCGGCAATCTTCGACAGCATCGTGTCGAGCGCGCCCGTTGTTTCGCCGACGTTGATCATCTGCACGACCATTCCAGGGAACACGCCGGTCTCCTTCAGGGGACCAGACACGGTCTCACCGCGCTCGATCCCGGTCCGCGTCGTCAGGATGGCCCGCTCGATGATGGCGTTGCCCGACGTCCGGGCGGTGATGTCGAGCCCGTCGAGAATCGGCACGCCCGAGGAGAGGAGCGTCGACAAGGTCCGGCAGAAACGCGCGACGGCGACCTTGCGCAGGATGTTGCCCAGGATGGGCGTCTTCAGCATGATCGCGTCGATCATGAAGCGCCCGTTCTCGGTAGCGTAGTAGCGATTGATCAGGTACCCGATGACGCCGAGCCCGAGAACAATCAACCAGCCCCAGGCCACGATGAAGTCGCTCGCCGCGATCACGACGCGGGTCGGGAGCGGGAGCTGCGCGCCCAGACCCGAGAAGAGCGAGGCAAACGTCGGGATGACCTTCCACAGGATCGCGCCGACGACGAGCGCCGCGATCACGATGACCGCAATCGGATAGATCATCGCGGACTGCACTTCGCTCTTCAGCTTGACGTTCTTCTCGATGTAGACGGCGAGCCGCTTGAGAATGGTGTCGAGGATGCCGCCCGCCTCGCCCGCCGCGATCATGTTCGCGTAGAGCCCGTCGAACGTCTTCGGGTGCTTCTTCATGCTGTCGGCCAGCGCCGCGCCCGCCTCGACGTCCTCCCGCACTTTGAGGATGACCGCCGAGAAGTTCTTGTGCGACTCCTGCTTGCCGAGGATGTCGAGACACTGCACAAGCGGCAGGCCCGCGTCGATCATGACCGAGAACTGGCGCGTGAAAATTGCCAGATTCTTCGACGGCACTGACTTGCCCGGCTTGGGCGCGCCCGGCTTGACCTCCTTGGCCTCGGCCCTCGCCGCCGCCTTGGCGGGATCGATCCGCGTCACCATGATCTGCTCACGGCGCAGCGCCGTCACCGCCGCATCCATGGTGTCGGCGATCCGCTCGCCGGTCACCGTCTGTCCTGTTCGCGTGCGACCCGAATAAGCAAATGTCGGCATAGATCGTCAGCTCCCAGTTTCCAGCTCCCAGCTCCCAGCTTCCTGCTTCCTGCGCCAGCTTCCCTCTCGCCCCAGCGTTGGTTTTACTGGAAGCTGGAAGCTGGAAGCCGGAAACTAGAAGCCCTACCTCACATTCGTCCGCGGCGGCATCCCTGCCCGGTGCATCCCCGCCCCGGGGACGACCCCGACGCCGCGACTGATCATCTGTTCGAGCTCGTCTTTCTGCGACGAGGCGCTCATGGCGGTCTCGAGCGTGATGAGCCGCTTCTGGTACAGGGTGACCAGGTTCTGATTCATCGTCTGCATCCCGAGCTTCTCCTGCCCGGCCTGCATGGTCGAGTAGATCTGGTGCACCTTGTCGTCGCGGATCAGGTTCCGGATGGCCGGCGTCGGAATCATGATCTCGAGCGAGACGACGCGCCCCGTGCCGTCGGCGCGCGGCAGCAGCGCCTGACAGACGATCCCCTCGAGCACGAGCGACAGCTGCGTCCGGATCTGTCCCTGCTGGTGCGCCGGGAAGACGTCGATGATTCGGTTGATCGTCTGCGCCGCCGAGTTCGTGTGCAGCGTGGCGAACGTCAGGTGCCCCGTCTCGGCGATACGCAGCGCCGACTCGATCGTCTCGAGGTCGCGCATCTCGCCGATGAGGACGATGTCAGGGTCTTCACGGAGGGCGGCGCGCAGCGCATGCGCGAACCCGAGCGTGTCGGCGTGGACCTCGCGCTGGTTCACGAGACATCCCTTGTGCTGATGGATGTACTCGATCGGATCCTCGATGGTGATGATGTGCTCGCGCCGCTCGGTGTTGATCTTGTCGACCATCGCCGCGAGCGTCGTCGATTTGCCGCTGCCCGTCGGTCCCGTGACGAGCACGAGCCCTCGAGGCCGCTCGGAGAGATTGGCGATGACCGCCGGCAGCCCGAGCTCGCTGAACGGCTTGATCTGTTCGGGAATGACGCGGTAAACCGCGGCGACGGCGCCCCGCTGGTTGAACACGTTGCAGCGGAACCGCGCGACGCCCCTGATCCCGAACGAGAAGTCGAGCTCGAGGGTCTCCTCGAACCGTTTCTTCTGAGCGTCGGTCAGCACGCTGTAGGCCAGCTGCTTGGTATCGGCCGCGCCGAGAGGCGGCAGGTCGAGGACCTGGAGCTTCCCGTGCACGCGGATCTGCGGCGGCGTCTGCGTCGTCAGGTGCAGATCGGAGCCGCTGTTGTCGACCAGAGTCTTTAACAGTTCGGGTAGTGTGGCCATCTATATCGTTGCTCGCTGCCTCTATTTGCGGCTCGCGGCTCGCCACTCGCTGCTCGAAGAGCTTTCGATCCAGGTTGTACGACCGGGATCCGAATGCTTTGCGAGCCGCGAGGCGCGAGGAGCGAACCGCGGGTTACTTGACCGTCTCCCGCGCCACTTCCTCGATCGTGGTGACGCCTTCCATGACCTTCCGCAGGCCGCTGCGGCGGAGCGTGATCATGCCTTCCTCGACCGCTTTCCGCTTGAGCTCGAGACCCGACGCGCCGACGAGAATCAGCTCGCGCATCTCCTCGGTGATCTCCATGACCTCGTACAGACCCACGCGTCCCTTGTACCCGGTCTGGTTGCAGATTTCGCAGCCCGTGCCGCGCTTGGGCACCACGTGCTGGGCTTCGTCGGGCGTGAAGCCCGCCTCGACGAGCGCCTGCGGCGGCGTCGGGTGATCGGCCTTGCACGCGGCGCAGACGCGGCGCACGAGTCGCTGCGCGCAGATCAGGTTGACCGAGCTCGCCACCAGGAACGGCTCGATGCCCATGTTCATCAACCGGTTGATCGTGCTGGGCGCGTCGTTGGTGTGCAGCGTCGAGAGCACGAGGTGGCCGGTGAGCGCCGCCTTGACCGCGATTTCGGCCGTCTCGAAGTCACGGATTTCGCCGACGAGGATGATGTTCGGATCCTGCCGCAGGAACGACCGCAGGGCCGCCGCGAAGTTCAACCCGATGTTCTCGCGAACCTGGACCTGGTTCACGCCGACGAGGTTGAACTCGACCGGGTCCTCGGCGGTCATGATGTTGGTTTCGGTCGTGTTGACTTTCGAGATCGACGAGTAGAGCGTGTTCGTTTTTCCGCTGCCGGTCGGGCCGGTCACGAGGACCATGCCCCAGGGCTTGGCGATGGCGACCTCGAGCTTGCTCAACGACTCCGACTCGAAGCCGAGCTTCGTCATGTCGAGCATCAGCTTGTCTTTGTCGAGCAGACGCGTGACGATCTTCTCGCCGAAGAGCGTCGGGAGGCACGACACGCGGAAGTCGATCTCTTTGGTTGCGCCGTCCACGGCGAAGCGGATCTTGATGCGGCCGTCCTGCGGGAGCCGCTTCTCGGCGATGTCCAGCTTCGCCATGATCTTGATGCGCGACGTGATCGCGTCGCGGAACTTCATCGGTGGCGCCATCACGTTATAGAGGATGCCGTCGATGCGGAACCGGACGCGGAACTCCTTCTCGTACGGCTCGATGTGGATGTCGCTTGCGCCCTTCTGAATCGCCGACATCAGCATCAGGTTGACGAGGCGGATGACCGGGGCTTCTCCGCCCTGCCGCTCGAGCGAGGCGACGTCGATCTGCTCGAGCTCTTCGAGCAGCTCCACATCGTCGCCCACGACGGCGGCCGTTTCCTCGAGCGCTTTGGTGACGAGCTCGAGCGTCGCGGCGCTAGTCAGGCTCGCCTGCTCCGTCGGCGGTTTGGCTTTCTCAGGCTTCTTCTCGGACGGCTTCTGCACCCTGGGCGCGGCCGACGCCGTGGGGTAGTACCGCTTGATGGCGTCGGTGACGGCCGTTTCCGACGCAACAACCGGCTCCACGTTGTAGCCCGTCATGAACTTGATGTCGTCCATGGCGAACACGTTCGTGGGATCCGTGATCGCGATAGTCAGCGTCGCGCCCGAGCGGCTCAACGGCACGATCTGATACTTCTGCGCGGTGTCGGGCGGGATCAGCTTGATCACCGACGGGTCGATCTCGAACTGCGTGAGGTTGATCGAGGGGACGCCGTACTGCTTGCTGAGAAGAGACGTGATCTCTTCGTCGGTCACGAAACCGAGCTTGACGAGATTCAAGCCGAGCTTGCCGCCGTTGCTTTTCTGATAGTTCAGCGCCTCCTGCAACTGGGCAGGAGTGATGCGCTTTTCCTTCAGAAGCAGGTCGCCGATGCGGACCGCCATCGTTACAACTCAGATCGCGAGAAGTTGGCTGCGCAGATCGCGACCGAGAGGCCGGACCACGTCAGTCGGCGAGGGAGAACTCGCTGGGGGAGATGATCAGTGTACATGGTTGACACTTTTTGTCAAGACTGGCAGACAAAACAGACTTCGGACTGACACGAACGGACAATCAGCGAGCGGGAAACACAGAATTCGCCGCGGCGCCGCCCGATCGAAGCCCGGCGTGACGCCAGCGGCACACAGATCTGTATCGGCAGAGGCCGCTTCCCCGGGTCCCTTATCGGTGGATCGGGGAGCGGAGATCAGAGTTCCGGATCGGTTGGCGGTGCCGGGCTCTCGGCGGGATCTGCCCCAAACGCTGGTTCGGCAGCGCCTGCGGCCCGAGCGCGGCGCGGAGTCGCCGCGCGAGCGGGGGTGGGGCCCCGCGAGCAGTGAGAAATGCAGACAAAAGGCCGGAATGACGATCGCTGGAGCTCAGTACACCAGCCGTGCGGCGACGCCCCAGCCCCGGTCGCCCGCCCGGGACCCGAGCGTGACCTGGGCGTCGACAAGCAACGCCCGGAACGTCACCACGCTGCCGCCAAGGCTGTAGACGGGTGCCCGGCCGCCGGGCTCGTCGCCGAGGGTGTTGAAGCGAAAGCCGCTCCGGACCGACACGCGCTTGAAGAGTTTGGCCTCCGCGCCGGCCGCCACGTCCCGGACCTCACCGAGCGATCCGGCGGCGCGCTCCACGTCGATGTCGGCGGCGACGATCAGGCCGGGCACTCCGACGTAGGAAACCCCGGCCCGCGTCTGACGTCTCAACGTCACGGCCCCCCCGTCTGCCGTCGAGAAATCCGGTTCCGTCACGTTACGGACGGTGAGTCCCGCCCGGACGGTGCCCAGGGAGGCCATGACGCCGATATCCGCATCGAACTTGTTGGTCGACACGTCCGGCAGGTCGCCCGCGCCGTCAAGAAGATCGTCGCGGTCGCCATCGGGAACGGTGCCGGCAGCGGCGTACCCTCGCACCCACTTTATCGTCGACCCGACGGCGATTCGGTCGGTCAGCGACTGCACGAGCGTCACGCCTGTGTGATGCGTCGTCAATCGGTCGAGCCGAATGGTCTGGGGATCAGCGGTGGGCGTCAGCGAAGTGGCGCTGAGCCGGTAGTACGACAGCCCCACCGGCACCGCGGTAAGCGCGATGATGCTCGCGGATCGGCGGCCCGCCTGGCTGATGTCCTCGGGTTCAGCCTGCCCCTGGTTGTGATCGAGGACCAGGCTCAAGTACGAGCCGCCGAGCAGGAGGCCCGCCGGATTCCAATAAACCGCCGTCGCATCGTCGGCGACGGCGACAAAGGCGCCGCCCATGCCTGCAGCCCTGGTGCCCAGCACCTCAAAGCTCTGAGCTGACGCCGGAACCGCCGCGACGTGAGCGACAATAAACGCCAGCGCGGCGCGGTTCAGCGACCTTCCCATCCTCGTCAGCTTAGCGTACGGGCGGGCGCGGCTCCCCGAAGGTGCCTGGCACCTTTGCCGGCATGGTGCCAGGCACCTTCGTCTCCGTGGCGGTCACGTCACTGGACCCTAAGCCGCAGACGGCATTGAGGTTCCGCTCGCTGAATTGGCGAAACCCCGCGGGCACTTTTGTCGTATTCTCATGCAGTAAAATCGGACTGTACCCCTCGGTCGGCTCGAGTGCCGCCCGGGCTTTTGCCACCCCCAAACGTATATGGCCAACCCCTCGACTGAAGCCGGGGCGACTGTCGCCCCCATGGGCCTCTTGTCTCGGTTCGTCGGCGTGGTCACGTCGCCCAAAGCGACGTTCCAGGCCGTGGTGGCGCACCCGCGCTGGTTCGGCATGCTGGCGCTCGTAACAGTCATCGTCGCCGTCTGCGTGACCCTCCCGATGACGACCGAAGCCGGCCGTCAAGCCGCGCTGGACAACCAGGTCCAGCAGCTGGAGAACTTCGGGATGCAGGTCAACGACGAGATGTACGCCAACATGGCGAAAGGCATGCGCTTCGCGGCATACCAGACGTTCTTCACCATCCTCGTCGTCGGCCCGATCATCTCAGTCATCCTCGCCGGCATCCTGTATGGCGTGTTTGCGGTGATGGGCGGCCAGGCGACGTTCAAACAGCTGTTCGCCGTGTACGTGCACTCGACCGCCATCACGGCTGTCGCCCAGCTCTTCACAGGGCCGCTGAACTACTTCCGCGGCTCGATGTCGAGCGCGACCAATCTGGCGGTCGCGCTGCCGATGATCGACGAACACTCGTTTATCGGCAGACTGCTTGGGATGATCGATCTGTTCTGGATCTGGTGGCTGGTGCTGCTGGCCATCGGGCTGGGCGTGCTGTACCGGCGCCGGACGCAGACGATCGCGATCGGGCTGTTCGGCGTGTACCTGGTGATCATCCTTGGTATAGCGGCTGTCATGAGTGCCATTGGGAGAACGAATTGACGAGGAACAAGAAGATTCTCATCGGCGTCGGCGTCGTGATCGCGCTCGGAGGCATTGCCTTTGCCAACTTCAGGTTCAAGCGTACCGAAGGTGTCACCGTCAACACCGAAACGATCAAGAAGCAGAACCTCGAGGCGATCGTGTCGGCATCCGGCAAGATCCAACCGAAGCGCTTCGTGAACATCAGCGCCGACACGATGGGCCGGGTCACCGACCTCGCGGTCAACGAGGGCGACCGCGTCAAGAAGAGCCAGTTTCTGCTGCAGGTCGACCCGCGCAACTGGCGGAGCGCCGTGCAGCGCACCGAAGCCTCGCTCGAGGCCGCGCGTTCGCAAACGCAGCAGCTCGTCGCCTCGATTGAGAGCGCGAAGACCGCCCTGAAGCAGGCGGAAGACAACCTGAACCGCCAGCAGCAGCTCTGGAAGGGCGGCCTCACGACGCGCGAGCTGGTCGACCGCGCCGAGAACGAGGTCAAGATGCGCCAGTCGGACCTCCGCTCCCAGGAGCAGCAGATCCAGACGCAGCGGCTGCGCATGCAGCAGGAACAGGCCAGCCTCGAGACCGACCGCTACAACCTCAGTAAGGTTCGGATCGAGTCGCCGATCGACGGCATCGTCACGCGCCGCAACATCGAGGAAGGCGAGATGGTGGTTGTCGGCACGATGAACAATGCCGGGACGGTGCTGCTGACGATCGCCGACATGTCGGTCATCGAAGCGGAGGTCGAAGTCGACGAGACCGACATCCCAACGCTGACGATGGGCCAGACGGCGAAGATCACGATCGACGCGATTCCGGACAAGACCTTCACCGGCAAGGTCACCGAGATCGGCAACAGCCCGATCCAGACGACGGGGGCGGCGGCGGCCGGCACGCAGGCGACCAATTTCAAGGTGGTGGTGACGTTCGATTCAGAAATCAAGGAGGTCCGCCCGGGCTTCACGTGCACGGCGGAGATCACGACAGCCACGCGCAAAGACGTCGTCGGCGTGCCGATTCAGGCGACCACCGTGCGGGAAGTGGTGGTCGACGACAAGGGCGAGATCGTCCGCGAGCCGCAGACCGAAGGCACGCGCCGGCCGAGACCAGGCGGGGTCCAGGCCTCCGAGTTGAAGCCCGGGCAGTCCCGCAAGGAGCTCGAGGGCGTGTTCGTCGTGCGTGAGAACAAAGTGCAGTTCGTGCCGGTCAAGACCGGCATTGCCGGCGAGAAGTTCTTCGAAGTGCTCTCGGGCCTCAAGGAGGGCGACAGCGTCGTCGTCGGGCCGTTCAGCTCGGTCCGCCAGCTGGCAGACGGCGCGGCGGTCAAGGTCGAGCAGGCGGCGGCACGCCGCCCCGGCAGCTAAGGCGCTGTTACTGATAGCTGATAGCTCACTACGATGAACCAGTTCCTCGAAGCGGCAGGCATCGCGCTCAGCTCGGTCTGGTCGAACAAGCTGCGATCATTCCTGACCGTGCTCGGGAACATCGTCGCGGTCACGTCGATTATCGCGGTGGTGTCGCTCATCCAGGGGATGAACGCGTACGTCAGCAACGCCATCATCTCGGACGTCGGCGCCGACAACTTCACGATCCAGCGGATGCCGGTCGTGCGTTCGGCCGAAGACGAAGAGCGGGTGCGGAGCAATCCGCGGATTTCGCTCGCCGACGCCGATGCTGTACGCCGTTACGACGACTACATCAGCGCGGTGGCCACGCAGGGGAATTCGAGCGCGCGCATTTCGTACGGCGAGGAGTCGCTCGATCGCGTCAGCCTCCAGGGCGTGTCGCGCGACTACCTGTACTTCTCGACGTTCAGCGTCGAGCGCGGGCGGCTGATCAGCCCGACGGAGATCGACCGCAACCACCCGGTGACGGTCCTCGGCTGGGAGACAGCGGACAAGCTCTTTGGCCGTAGCGACCCGCTCGACAAGACCATCAAGATTGCCGGGCTCCACTTCCGGGTCGTCGGCGTCAGCGAGAAAAAGGGCTCGGTCTTCGGGAATTCGCAGGACGAATTCGCGATCGTGCCGCTCGGCACGTTCGCCAAAATGTTCGGGTCGCGGTTCGGCCTGCAGATCCTGGTGAAGCCGCGCACGCCAGAGCTGGTGCAGCCGGCGATGGACGACGCCACCGTCGCCATGCGCATCCAGCGGCGGCTGCGGGCGAAGGAGCCCGACAACTTCGGGATGTTCACGTCGGAGACGCTGCTCAACCTCTACCGACAGATGACGGCCGGCATTTTCGCCGTGCTCGTCGGCGTGGTCGCCCTCTCGCTCGTCGTCGGCGGCATCGTCATCATGAACATCATGTTGATGGTAGTGAGCGAGCGCACGCGAGAAATCGGCCTGCGCAAGGCGCTTGGCGCGCGTCGCCGCGACATCATCTGGCAGATCCTCACCGAGTCGGTGACGCTCTCGATCCTGGGAGGCGTGGTTGGCATCATTCTCGGGTTCGCCTTGGCACTAACGATCAGCAAAGTGACGCCCCTGCCGGCCTCGGTGCAGGTATGGTCGGTCGCAATGGGCATCGGCATCACGGCGCTCGTCGGCCTCTTCTTTGGACTCTACCCGGCGATGCGGGCGGCCAAGCTCGACCCGATCGAAGCCCTGAGGCGCGAGTAATAACGTGGGAAGCCTGCGCAGCGGCCTGCTCGGCGAGATCGTGACGATGTCGGTGGACACGTTGCGCTCGAACAAGATGCGTTCGGCGCTGACTGTCCTCGGCGTGGTCATCGGCATCACGTCGATCGTCGGCATGACGTCGCTCATCCGCGGCTTCGACGAGTCGCTGCGCGATCTCTTCCGCGAGCTCGGGCCCAATACGATTTTTGTCCAGAAGTTTGGCTTGATCAGCGCGAGCTCTGGCAAGAGCTTCCTGGAGGTGGCGCGGCGCCCGAACCTCTCGATGGACGACGCGCGGGCGATCGCGCGCGAGTGCCCGTCGGTCGCGATCATCGACGTCTGGCTCGGCGGCGGCCCGGGCAGCGTCCGGCCGCGGATGTACTACGGCAACCAGAAGACCACGCAACTCGGGATTCTTGGGGCGACCGAGAACTTCGCCGCTGTCAATTTCGTCAAGCTCGAGTCGGGGCGCTTCTTCCTGCCGACCGAGGTCGAGCACCGCAAGCAGGTCGTCGTTCTCGGCCGGACGCCGTACGAGTCGCTTTTCCCCAACATCGATCCGCTCGGCAAGAAAGTCCGGATCGGCCTCAACGAGTTCACGGTCATCGGCGTGCTCGGCAAACGGCCGAGCCCCGGTGGCTTCAATATCGGCGTCGACGACTTCGCCGTCATCCCCTACTCGACGCACGAGAAGTTCTACGGCAAGGTGCTCAAGGGATCGGCGAAGATCAAGTCCGGCAACATCACGCCGGCGATGTTCCGCTCGGCAATGATCGCGATCGTGCCGCGCGACGACGCCGGGCGCGACAAGGCGATGGCCGAGGTCGAAGCGCTGATGCGCGCGCGCCACAACCTGCGCCTCGATCAGCCGAACGACTTCGATCTCGGCACGCAGGACGCGCTGCTCAAGGTGTGGGATCAGTTCAGTCAGGCGACGTTTCTAGCGCTCGTCGTGATCAGCTCGATCGCGCTGATGGTCGGCGGCATCGGCGTGATGGCGATCATGATGATCTCGGTGACCGAGCGAACGCGCGAGATCGGCGTCCGCAAGGCGCTCGGCGCGCGCCGCCGCGAGATCCTGTGGCAGTTCATGATCGAAGCCGTCTTCCTGACCTCGGTCGGCGGCGTCATCGGCATCCTGTTCGGCAGCTCGATCGGGCTCCTGGTCCACTGGGCGTCGGGATTCCCGGTCTCGCTCCCATGGTGGTCGTTCGCGCTCGGGATCGGCTTCTCGGCGAGCGTCGGCATCTTCTTCGGCCTCTTCCCCGCCATCAAGGCGTCAAGGCTCGACCCGATCGAAGCGCTACGTTACGAGTAAGCTTCCAGCTCCCAGCCTCCAGTTTCCAGCTGAGCCTGCATTGGTCTTGCAGTCGCGGTGCTCCCTCACTGGAGGCACAAATGCAGGACTACAGAAAGCTCCGCATGTGGCAGAAAGCGCACGAGCTTACGTTGGGAACGTACGCGGCTGCTGCGTACCTGAATGCCCCTTTTGGCGTGGCCCTTGCGCAACCAGATGCTGCGTGCCAGCATCTCGGTGCCATCAAATATTGCCGAGGAGACCGGCCGAGGCTCCGATCCCGACTTCCGGCGCTTCCTGGGACACTCCTTGGGATCGCTCAACGAAGTTGAGTATGATTTGCTTCTTGCTCGGGATCTGGGATTCCTGCCCGCTGCGGAGCATTCCCGGCTCTCGGCACAACTGGAAGAGGTTAGACGAATGCTGAGCGGCCTGATGGCCAGCTTAAAGTCCTAATCGCATCGAGCTGGCAGCTGGAAGCCGGAAGCTGGCAGCTGCGGAGGCAACTCCCATGAAGGTCTATGACGCCCAGAGCCTAAGAAACGTCGCGTTGGTCGGCCATAGCGGCGCCGGCAAGACGCAGCTGCTCTCCGCACTGCTGTTCGATGCCGGCGCTGTCAACCGCCTCGGCCGCGTCGATGAAGGCACCACGGTCACCGACTACGACGATGAAGAGATCGCCCGCAAGCACACCCTCTCCGCCAGCCTCGCGTTCGTCGAGTGGAACCGCGCCAAGATCAACTTCATCGACACGCCCGGCATGGCCAATTTCCTCAGCGACGCGCGGGCGGCGCTGCGTGTGTCGGATGCCGCGCTCGTGGTCGTCGATGCGGTGTCGGGCGTGCAGGTGTCGACCGAGAAAGTGTGGAGCATCGCCGCCGAAATGGAGACGCCCCGCCTCGTCATCCTGAACAGGCTGGATCGCGAGCGCGCGAGCCTGAGCCGGGCCCTCGACTCGCTGCGCAGCGTCTTCGGACGCACGGTGATCCCGATTCAGATTCCGATCGGTGAAGAAAAGGATTTCCGCGGCGTCGTCGACCTCGTCGCGATGAAGAGCTGGACGTTCGCGACCGACGGCAGCGGCAAGGCATCGGAAGCCACGATCCCCGGAGAGCTCGAGTCGGCCGCACAGACCGCGCGCGACGCGCTCATCGAGATGGTCGCGGAAGCCGATGATGCGCTGATGGAGAAGTTCTTCGAGTCCGGAACGCTGACGCAGGACGAGCTCGTCGAAGGCCTCAAGCGCGGCGCGGCCGCCGGACGCATCGTCCCGCTGCTCTGCACGTCGGCCGCCGCGAACATCGGGATGCAGCCGCTGCTCGACGCCATCCTCAGCTACGTGCCGTCGCCCGCCGAGCGGCCCTTCGCCGCCACGGCAAAGGGATCGGAGGACAGCGTCGCCGTGAAGGCGTCGGACACCTCGCCTGCCGCCGTGTTCGTCTGGAAGACCGTCGCCGACCCGTTTGCGGGGCGCATCACGATGTTCCGGGTGATCTCCGGCACCATGAAGGCGGACTCGACGGTGCACAACCTCTCGAGAGAGACGTCCGAGCGGCTTGGCCACCTCACGCTGCTGCAGGGGAAGACGCCCACCAACGTGCCGGAAGTCCGGTCGGGCGATCTCGCTGCTGTCGCGAAGCTCAAGGACACGCTGACGAGCGACCTGCTCGGCGACAAAGCCGTGGCCTTCAGGGTGCTGCCGATCACGTTCCCCGAGGCGGTGATCTCGTACGCGATCGAGCCCAAGACGCGCGGCGACGAGGAGAAGATCAGCACGGCTCTCCACCGGCTGCAGGAAGAGGATCCGAGTATCAGCTACAACCGCGATGCGCAAACCAAGCAGCTGCTGCTCGCCGGCCAGGGCCAGTCGCACATCGAAGTCACCGTCGCGAAACTGAAGCGCCGCTTCGGCGTCGAGGTCAACCTGAAGATCCCGCGCATCCCGTATCGGGAGACGATCACCGCGTCGACTGAGGCGCACGGGCGCCACAAGAAACAGACCGGCGGCCACGGCCAGTTCGGCGATTGCAAGGTCCGGTTCGACCCGCTGCCGCGCGGCAGCGACTTCGAGTTCGTCGACGACATCTTCGGCGGCTCGATCCCGAGGCAGTTCGTCCCGGCCGTCGAGAAGGGCCTGCAGGACGCGCGGCTGCGCGGCTTCCTCGCGGGCTATCCGATGGTCGATTTCCGTGCCACGGTCTTCGACGGGTCGTACCACCAGGTCGACTCGAACGAGCTGTCGTTCAAGATGGCGGCGTCGCTCGCGTTCAAGGACGGCATGTCGCGCGCGCGCCCGACGCTGCTCGAGCCGGTGATGGATGTCGAAGTCTACGCGCCCAGCGACTACGCGGGCGACCTGATGGGGGATCTGAACAGCCGGAGAGGCCGCATTGGAGGGATGGACACGCGCGGCGTCTCGACGGTCATCCGCGCGAAGGTCCCGATGGCCGAGATGCTGACCTACGAGCAGCACCTCACCTCAGCCACCGGCGGACGAGGCTCCTATCACATGGAGTTCTCGCACTACGAAGAGGTGCCCTCGCACCTGCACGGCAAGATCATCACCGCCGCGAAGGCGGAGCGAGGACAGGAAGAGAGTTTGAATGCTGAATGATGAATGCTGAAGGGAATGCTGCATTCAGCCTTTACTTCAGCACTCAGCATTCAGCATTGCTACGAGCCCCCTGCTTTTCTTGGGGCGGCCGTCGTGCGGCCCTTGCCGCGGGTATCCGACTTCGCCGACTTGCTCTTCTCGCGAACCGGCTTGGCTTTCTTATCAGGCTCGGCCGACTCGCCGGCGTCCGCATCGGCCTTCCTGCCCCGCAGCCGCTGGGCTGCGGCACGGAGACGGCCACCCACTCCGGTGGATTTCTTCGCCTCGGGTTTTCCGGACTTGTCTTTGTTGGAGGTGGGCTCGGCGTCGGGGTTGTACTCGCTGCCGACGAGCTCGATCTGCGCGACCTCGGCGCTGTCGCCGCGGCGATAGCCGAGACGGAGGATCCGTGTGTATCCGCCAGGCCTCGTCTCGAAGCGGGGAGCGATCGTGTCGAACAGCTTGCTCACGACGTCGCGATCCTGGATGTCGCGAAGCACGAGCCGGCGCGCGTGGAGCGTCCGCGCGTTCGCGGCATTGTCCGCACTGGCGGCCAGGCCGCGCTTGGCGATCGTGATGATCCGCTCGACGAACGGGCGGAGCTCCTTGGCCTTCGGCATCGTGGTTTCGATGTGCTCGAATTTGAGAAGCGCCGATGCCTGATTGCGCAGCATGGCGATGCGGTGCTCGGTGACCCGCCCCAGCTTGCGGTGACTGACTCGGTGACGCATGATTCTGATCCTTGTGGCTCAGGGCTCAAGGCTCAGGGCTCAAGCAGAACCTTCGAGTACGTGGTCGAAGATCTTGCCTGAGCCTTGAGCCCTGAGCCTTGAGCCTATTCCTGAGCCCTGAGCCTTGAGCCCTTCTTGAGCCCTATTCCTGCGCCTGCGCCGTCGGCTGGTCGAGCCGCATGCCGAGGCTCAGGCCCATCCCGGAGAGAATCTCCTTGATCTCGTTCAGAGACTTCCGGCCGAAGTTCTTCGTCTTGAGCATCTCGCCTTCGGTCTTCTGCACGAGCTCGCGGATCGTCCGGATATTCGCGTTCTTCAGGCAGTTGTAAGACCGCACCGACAGCTCGAGCTCCTCGACGCTCTTGTCGAGATTCTCGTTGAGCGGCCGGACGCCCTGTTCCGACGACAGATCCTGCTGCAAGTCACCGGCATCTTCGAGGTTGATGAAGATGTTCAGGTGATCGCGAATGAGCTTGGCGGATAGCGACACCGCGTCGCGCGGGGTCACCGAACCGTTGGTCCAGACATCCACGGTCAACTTGTCGTAGTCGGTCGCCTGTCCGATGCGCGCCGCCTCGACGAGGTAGTTCACCTTCTTGATCGGCGAATGCACCGAGTCAATCGGGATCCAGCCGATGCCGAGATCCTCGTCGAAGTTCTTGTCTGCTGCGACGTACCCGCGGCCGCGCTTGATGCGCATCTCCATGTGGAGCTTGCCGCCGTCGGCCACCGTGGCGATGTGCGCGTCGGGCTCGAGGATTTCGATGTCGGCGTCGCCTTCGATGTCGCGCGCCTTCACCTCGCCGGCCTTGTCCACCCGCAGGTACAGCGTCTTGGTCGTGTCGACGTGCATCTTGAGCGGAATCTGTTTGAGATTCAGGATGATGTCGGTTGCATCCTCGACCACGCCTGGGATCGGCGAGAACTCGTGCAGCACGCCATCAATCTTGACCGCCGTGACGGCCGCGCCGTCGATCGACGACAGGAGCACGCGCCTCATCGCGTTGCCGATGGTCGTGCCGAATCCGCGTTCGAACGGCTGCGCGTAGAACCGTCCGAACCTGTCGGTGAGCGTCTCGCGTTCGAACTCGAGCCGCTTGGGTCGCTGAAAACCTTTCCAGAGCATGTACCTTGCTTCCTTTCAATCGGACGCCCGTGGTTGAGCACCCGCCGGACCTGCGTTGAACCCCCTGCCTCCCACCGCAGATCCGGGAAGGCTGCGGGCAAGGGGCGACGCTGCCAGCTTCCGGCTGCCAGCTCCCAGCACGTGCGTTGCGGGAAGCAGGAAGCTGGAAGCTGGTAGCTATTTCGAATACAGCTCGACGATCAACTGTTCCTGCACGGGCAGGTTGATCTGTTCCCGGGTCGGCAGCGACGCGATGCGGCCGGTGAGGTCGCCGGGATTGAACGAGAGCCATTCGGGGATCCCGCGGCCTTTGACCTCCTCCATCGCGTGCTGAATGGCGACGTTCTGGGCGCTCGTGCCGCGTACCGTCACGAGGTCGCCGGCCTTGAGCGAGTACGACGGCACGTCGACCTTGCGCCCGTTCACGGTGAAGTGCCCGTGACGGACCAGCTGGCGCGCCTGCGCGCGCGACGTCGCCAGGCCGAGGCGGTAGATCACGTTGTCGAGGCGCCGCTCGAGCAGCTGCAGCAGCGTCTCGCCGGTGATGCCGCGCGTGCGATCGGCCATCTCGAAATAGCGCCTGAACTGGTTCTCGAGCACCCCGTAGATGCGCTTGACCTTCTGCTTCTCGCGCAGCTGGAGCCCGTAGCCCACCAGCTTCGCTTTTCGCAGCTTGCCGTGCTGCCCAGGCGGCAGATTGCGCTTCTCGATCGCGCACTTCTCCGTGTAGCAGCGCTCGCCCTTCAGGAAGAGCTTCATGCCTTCGCGCCGGCAGAGCCGGCAGACGGGACCGATGTAACGTGCCATTCTT
>Ga0184612_10000022_pt1 | contig 62351 bp, 55 predicted proteins | sample PLM3_60_coex_FD_133163 | JGI IMG/M metagenome (GOLD analysis project Ga0184612, IMG submission 133163) | Groundwater sediment microbial communities from an aquifer in East River, Colorado, USA - PLM3_60_coex | ecosystem: Environmental > Terrestrial > Soil > Riparian zone | place: USA: East... | reverse complement strand
TCATGGCTGACATTGGCGACGAAATCGGCGCGCATGCGGTCGGCGCGTTTGATCCGGGTCAGATCCTGCAGCATCAGCAGCGCCACGGTGCCGTCGACGATCGGCCGCGCCAGCGGCTCCACCTGGGCGCTGAAGCTGCGCTCCACCGGCACCGGCATGGTGAACTCCACCATGCGGCTTTCGCGGCTGGCGAGGGCGGCGTTGACCGCCTCGGTCACTGTCGGATTGCGCAGCACCTCGAACAGTTCCCGGCCGGCGATATTGTGCCCCAATAGAGCCTCCGCCGCGGGATTGACGCGCACGATCCGCCGTTGCTCGTCCAGCATGATCAGAGGATCGGGCAGTCCGGAAATCACCGCTTCGTTCGCCGCCACGACCGCTTCCAGATCGCGCCGCCGGCGCGCCCAGGCCCGGCCGGAATTGGCCACAGCCTGGGACAGATCCCGCGTTGCTTCCAGCGCCGCATCGGGCAGCCGCGGCGGCACATTGCCGGGATCGTCGCCATCGGCGGCCAGGCGCTGCAGATAGTGGGCGATCTGGCCGAGCCGGCGCAGATGGGAACGAACCAGCACGCCAAGCATTGTCCCCACCAGGACAATTGCCACCGCCGCCGCCATCCAGGAAAGCCAGCCAAGAGCGGCGAAGACAATCAGAATGGCGGCGGCCGGTCCGGTTAAGATTGCCAGGACGGCCCAGAAATTCCGCGGGAATGTTGGATCGGGAAACATGTCGGCCAGCTTAATCGAACATTCAGGCCCGGTTCAGGGGCGTTAGGAGACAATCCGGATCAACGCCTATGGCAGCTGACATTGCCCGCGTAATAAAGGCCATGTTACGGTTTAGTTGCCTGGGCGTCATGATGGGACCGCAGATGAAGGGAAAACGGACTATGGGACTGAAGTCTTTGCTGATCGCCGGCGCCGCTGCATTTGCGATCGTCGCCGGCCCCGCTTTGGCTCAAGACAGCACCACGCGCTATCAGCAGTGGCAAGGCTACAACTCCGAAAATATGCAGGACCTGATCGGCGATTTGGAAGACCTGATCGACCAGGCCGAAAAGGACCGCGCCGCCGATCCGGAGTTCCTCAAGGATTTGCGGTCCGCCCTGTTGGAGTATTCCGCTCCAGCGGCGTCGAAATATGTCGCCCTGCTGTTCGACGATTTCCGCGACGGCAACTATACCCAGAACCCCACCTGGACCGTGACGTCGGGCGGCTTCAAGGTGGACAGGAAAGGTGCATTAACCGGCCTGCGCAGCACCATCTATCCGCCGGGCACGCAGCCGGGCCAGACTTCAACCGGCAATCCGGCGCTGGATATCCTGGGCGCCATCCTGAATCAGCCGGCGCAGCAGACCAGTACCGCCAAGTACGCGGCGATCTACACGCCGGTGAAGGTCAGCAACCAATTCCGCATCAGGTTCGACTTCGCCTCGACCGAACGCTTCGGCCGCATGGATTTCGGCGTCTATCAGGGCTCCGGTGGCAGCAATGCCTACCGCATCGCCTATCTGCCGAACCAGAAGGATTTGCTGCGCCTGCTCCGTCTCACGCCGCAGGGGGTCTGGGTGATCGGCGCCTACAAGACCACCCTCAGCCTGGAGGATAACAAGCGCCATCTTCTGGAATGGACTCGCGACAAGAACGGCTTGATGAGCGTTGTCCTTGATGGCAAAGAGGTCATCCGCGCCACCGACAAGAACTTCACCAAGCCGTTCGATGGCTTCCTCCACATCAATGCCGGCGGCAGCTACTACGTCCGCGCCGTCAGCATCGAGGGCGTGAAGTCGTAGCTCGATCGGGCGGGTCTCGGCATGCGGGCGGAGCGTTTCCGCCCGCATTTCATTTCGTCTAGCGCTTCGCGTCGAAGGCGGCAATGGCGGCGGCGGTGACCAGGTCGGAAACCGTGGCGCCGGGCTGCACGATCTGAATCGGCCGGCCCATGCCGATCATGATCGGGCCGATGACCGTGCCGCCGCCCAGCTGCTGCAACAGCTTGGCGGAGATGTCGGCGCTGTGCAGTGCCGGCATGATCAACACATTCGCGGGGCCGGTCAGTCGGCAGAACGGATAGCGCTCGCGCATGAGCTGGAAGTCGAGCGCCACATTGGCCTGCATTTCGCCGTCATATTCGAAGTCGATGTTACCGCGTCCCAGCACCTTGCGCTGATCCAACTCGTCGACCGCGTCCCGCACCCGCTCCGCTTTCTCGCGCATCGGATTGCCGAAGTTGGAAAAGGACAGTAGCGCTATCCGCGGCTCATGGCCGAACTGGCGCGTCTTCGCCGCCGTCTGCACGGCGATATCGGCCAGTTCCGTCGCGGTCGGCAATTCATGGACCGAGGTGTCGGCAATGAACACGGTGCGGCCCTGGGACAGGAAAATCGAAAGCCCGAACACCCGCCGGTCCGACAGCGGATCGATGACCCGGGTCACTTCTTCATAGGTGGTGTGGAAACTGCGGGTCAGGCCGCTGACCAGAGCATGGGCATGTCCCTGCTCCACCATGCAGGCGGCGAATACGTTGCGGTCCTGATTCACCAGCCGCTGGCAGTCGCGATAGAGGAAGCCTTTGCGCTGCAGCCGCGTATAGAGGAAGTCGGTGTATTGCTTGTTGTGCCGGCTGACCCGGGCATTCTGGATTTCCAGCCCGTCGGCGACGGCCAAACCGAGCGTGCGGATGGTTTCGGCGATGCGTTCTTCGCGCCCCACCAGGATCGGCTCGCCATAGCCCGCATGGCGGAAGGAGACGGCGGCGCGGATCACCTTCTCTTCTTCGCCCTCGGCGAACACCACGCGCTTGGGATGATCGCGCACATGGTCGAAGATGCGCTGCAGCCCCATGGCGGTCGGGTCGAGCCGCGCCGACAGCTCGATCTTGTAGCCGCCAGTATCGACGATCGGCCGCCGCGCCACGCCGGTTTCCATCGCCGCCTTGGCGACGGCGACGGGAATGGTGGAGATCAGCCGGGGATCGAACGGCACGGGAATGATGTATTCCGGCCCATAGCGCAGCCGCCGGCCGGCATAGGCGGCGTCCACTTCATCGGGCGTATCCTCCCGCGCCATCGCCGCTAGCGCCTCGGCCGCGGCGATCTTCATGGCGTCATTGATGCTGGAGGCGCGCACATCGAGGGCACCCCGGAAGATATAAGGAAATCCCAGGACGTTGTTCACTTGATTCGGATAGTCGGAGCGTCCCGTAGCAACAATCGCGTCGCTGCGCACGCTGCGCACTTCCTCCGGCGTGATCTCCGGGTCGGGATTGGCCATGGCGAAAATAATCGGCTTTGCCGCCATGGACTTCACCATCGCCGCCGTCACCGCGCCTTTCGCCGATAGGCCGAACAGCACGTCCGCATCCTTCATCGCCTCGGCCAGGGTGCGCGCCTTGGTCGGCACCGCGTGGGCCGACTTCCACTGGTTCATGCCCTTCTCGCGGCCCTGATAGAGCACGCCGCTGGTGTCGCAGAGGATGGCGTTGTGATGGGGCAGGCCCATGGCCTTGATCAGCTCGACACAGGCGATGGCCGCGGCGCCGGCGCCGTTCACCACCACCTTGATGTCCTTCATCTTGCGTCCCGTAAGGTCGAGGGCGTTGATCATACCGGCCAGTGCAATGATCGCCGTGCCATGCTGGTCGTCATGGAACACCGGGATATCCAGCAGCTCCCTCAGGCGCTGCTCGATGATGAAACAGTCGGGCGCCTTGATGTCTTCCAGGTTGATGCCGCCGAAGGTCGGCCCGAGATAGCGCACGCAATTGACGAACTCGTCGACATCCTTGGTATCCACTTCGATATCGATGCCGTCGATATCGGCGAAGCGCTTGAACAGCACCGCCTTGCCTTCCATCACCGGCTTCGAGGCCAGCGCGCCGAGATCGCCCAAGCCGAGCACCGCCGTGCCGTTGGAGATCACCGCCACCAGATTGCCCCGCGCCGTGTAGTCGTAGACCTGGGACGGATCCTTGGCGATGCGCAGGCAGGGTGCCGCCACGCCGGGCGAATAGGCCAGGGACAGGTCATGCTGAGTGGTCAGCGGCTTGGTGGCGCGAATCTCGATCTTGCCCGGCCGCCCGCTGGCATGCATGAGCAGAGCTTCTTCTTCCAGAAGGTCCCGTCGATTATCCGGCATTTAAGCGATCGAAGCCCTTGTTGGCTGTTTTGGTTGAAGATTCTAAGCCGGCAAGCTGGCACGAAACAGGCCGAAAGGGAAGTCGGGCAAGCCTATGCAACCGCCGGCACCGTTCGCCCTGGATTGCGCGGACTTGATGGGTTAGGACCCAGAAATGAACGCCGAACCCCAGCCGGAGGCGGTCGCCCCTGCGCCCGATGCCGCCGCCTTCGCCACGCCGGCGATGGCGCAGTATCTCGCCAGCAAGCGCGCCCATCCCGATTGCCTGCTGTTCTATCGCATGGGGGATTTCTACGAACTCTTCTTCGAGGATGCGGTCAAGGCGGCTAAGGCGCTGGATATCGCCCTCACCCGCCGCGGCCAGCATGGCGGTCAGGACATTCCCATGTGCGGCGTGCCGGCCCACGCTATGGACGGATATCTGGCGAAGCTGATCCGCAACGGCTTCAAGGTCGCCGTCTGCGAGCAGATGGAAGACCCGGCCGAAGCGAAAAAGCGCGGCCCCAAGGCGGTGGTGCGGCGCGAGGTGATCCGCGTGGTCACGCCCGGGACCATCACCGAAGACGCACTGCTCGACGCCCGCAGCCACAACTACCTGGCGGCGCTGGCCGATGCGGGCGGCGAAATCGGCCTTGCCTGGCTCGATATGTCGACCGGCGACTTTCATACCCAGCCGATCACGCAAGCCGAACTCGGCGCGGCACTGGCCCGGCTCGATCCCGGCGAGATCCTGCTGGCGGACCGCATCCTGCGCGACCCGCAGCTGTTCGAGCTGTTCAACGATTGGAAAAGCGCGCTGTCGCCCCTGCCCAATCCCCGCTTCGACAGCGAGAACGGCCGGCGCCGCCTGGAGAAGCTCTATGGCGTGCAGGCGCTGGAAGGCTTCGGCGGATTCTCCCGAGCGGAACTCGCTGCCGCCGGCGCCCTCGTCGACTATCTGGAGGTCACGCAGCAAGGCAAGCTGCCCCGCCTGGCGCCGCCGAAGCGCGTGGCGCGCGGCGCAGTGCTGGAGATCGACGGCGCGACGCGGCGCAATCTGGAACTGATGCGCAGCCTCGGCGGCGAGCGCCAGGGCTCGCTGCTCGCCGCCATCGACCGCAGCCGCAGCGGCGCCGGCGCGCGGCTGCTGGCGGCATGGCTCGCGGCACCCTTGACCGATCCGGCCGCGATCTCGGCGCGCCAGGACATGGTGGCCTATTTCGTTGCGGAGGAGGATCTGCGGGCGAGCTTGCGCGAGCGTCTGCGTCGGGTGCCCGATATGGAGCGCGCCTTGTCGCGGCTCTCCCTCGGCCGCGGCGGGCCGCGGGATCTGGCGGCGGTGCGCGATGCGCTGACCGAAGCGGCGGCGCTGCGGCAGCAGCTGGAATCGCCGCCGAAGCTCGGCGCTCTGCCTGCAGCGCTGGCGGAAACGGTGCGCAATCTTGGCCATCAAGCGGAACTGGTGGACCGGCTGAAGCGCGCACTCGCGGAGGAACTGCCGCTGATCGCCCGCGACGGCGGCTTCATCGCGCCGCGCTACGAGCCGGAGCTCGACGAGCTGCGCATGCTGCGGGACGCCAGCCGGCGCTTGATCGTCGATCTTGAAACCCGCTATCGCAGCGATACCGGAATTTCCGCGCTGAAGATCCGGCACAACAATGTGCTCGGCTATTACATCGAAACCACCGCCACCCACGCCGACAAACTCTTGAAGGACGCGGCGCGCTTCATCCATCGCCAGACCATGGCCAGCGCCATGCGCTTCACCACCGTGGAGCTTGGCGATCTGGAACAGCGCATCGCCACCGCGGCCGACAAGGCGCTCGCCATCGAATTGGCGCTGTTCACCGATCTCGTGGGCGAAGTGACTGCGCGCGCCGAGGCGATCGCGCTCGCCGCCGGCGCGCTCGCGACTCTCGATGTGGCGGCGGCGCTGGCGGAACTGGCGGTCGAGGGCCGCTACTGCCGGCCGCTGGTGGATGACACCACCGCATTCGACATCAAGGGCGGCCGTCATCCCGTGGTGGAACAGGCGCTACAGCGCGGCGCCTCCGGCAGTTTCGTTGCCAACGATTGCGATCTTTCGGAACGCCAGCGCCTCTGGCTGGTCACCGGTCCCAACATGGCAGGAAAATCCACCTTCCTGCGGCAGAATGCGCTGATCGTGCTGCTGGCGCAGATGGGCTCCTTCGTGCCCGCGGCGTCGGCCCATATCGGCGCGGTCGATCGTCTCTTCAGCCGCGTCGGCGCCGCCGACGACCTCGCCCGCGGCCGCTCCACCTTCATGGTGGAGATGGTGGAAACCGCGGCCATCCTGAACCAGGCGACGGAACGCTCTCTGGTGATCCTCGACGAGATCGGCCGCGGCACCGCCACCTTCGACGGCCTCTCCATCGCCTGGGCAGCGCTGGAGCATCTGCACGAGATCAACCGCTGCCGCGCTTTGTTCGCCACGCACTATCACGAACTGACCTCACTGGCGTCGAAGCTACCGGCGCTGGCGCCCCATGCGATGCGGGTCAAGGAATGGCAGCACGAGATCGTCTTCCTGCATGAGATCGCGCCCGGTGCCGCCGACCGCTCCTACGGCATCCATGTGGCGAAGCTGGCGGGGCTGCCGCCGGCCGTGGTGGCGCGCGCCGAGGCGGTGCTGGAGATATTGGAGCAGGGCGAGCAGGCCGGCGCCCTGGCGCGCCTTGCCGACGATCTGCCGCTCTTCTCCGCCACGGTGAAACAGGCCGTGCCGCAGAAAGGTCCGTCGGATCTGGAACAGGCGCTCGCTGCGATCAATCCCGACGAGCTGTCGCCGAAAGAAGCGCTGGAGCTGCTCTACAAGCTGCGGGGCTTGCTGAAGAACTGATCCGCCATCTCGTCTGGTGGCAAAACTGTTAACGGCGCGAGTCGCAATTCGATAGTTGCGTTTACGTCAGCGCAGCCGAACTGCCATAAACCTGCAACCTGTCGCACCTATATAGGCGCTATGACAGGCACAGCATCATTCGGCGATATGATCGACGGCGCGCCGCCGTCGCCCCGCTTCACCTATGCGTCGCCCGAACTCAACGGACTTGGCCGCGGCATCGTGCGCCTGCTGGAGTTCGCCACCGGGCAGCCGCGCATCCGCCGCCTCTATGAGGATCATGCGAGACTCGCGCGGCCGGATGAATGGTTCTGGCAGGATGCGATCGACGCGCTGGAACTGGATGTCCGGCCGGATCGCGATGTCAGGGAAATCCTTCCGGCATCGGGACCCCTGGTGGTCATCGCCAATCATCCCTTCGGCGTCCTCGACGGCATCATCCTCTGCTGGCTGGTATCCCAGGCGCGCGCCGATTTCCAGGTCCTGACTCACCGCGTGCTGCATCAGGCGCCGGAAGTGCATGCGCGCATCCTGCCGGTGGATTTCTCCGGCACCGAAACAGCGCTGCAGAACAATTTGGATTCGCGGCGCCGGGCCCGGGAGCTGCTGCAAGACGGCGGCGCGCTTCTGATCTTCCCCGGCGGCGGCGTCGCCCGGGCGGCCGGCGCCTTCGGCCGGGCGACCGATCTGCCTTGGGGCACGCTGACGGCGAAGCTGGCCCTCTCCGCCGGCGCGCCCGTGCTGCCCGTCTTCTTCCACGGCCAGAACAGCCGCATGTTCCACATCGCCTCGGCCATCCACCAGGTGCTGCGCTACGGCATGCTGTTCCACGAGGTGCGCAACAAGATGGGCCGGCGCATTGATGTCGCCATCGGCGATGTCATCAGCAACGAACGCCTGCGCGAATTCGACGATCTCCGCAGCGCCACTGATTTCCTGCGCCATTCGACCCATGCTCTGGCGGCCAAGCCCTCAAATGGTGGGTGACGCGGCGCGGCCTTCGGTAAGTATGCGGTCTTATTCAGCTTTCCCTCGCCCCTAATTGGGCATACCATCATCGCGGTGCCAGGTTCCTCTCGCCCTTAGGAAGGCTGGGCATGGAACGCAGGCTTTCCGCGATTCTTGCGGTCGACGTGGTCGGCTACAGCCGCCTCATGGAGCGGGATGAGGCGGATACGTTCGAACGTTTGCGCACGCACCGCAAGGACCTGTTCGAGCCCGAAATCGCCGCCCATCACGGCCGCGTCTTCAAACTGACGGGCGACGGCCTACTGGCCGAATTCGGCAGCGTCGTCGATGCCGTGGAATGCGCCGTCTTGCTGCAGCGGGAAATGGCCGAGCGGAACAATGGACTGCCGCACGATCGCCGCATCGACGTCCGCATGGGCCTGCATGTGGGCGATGTCATCATCGAAGGCGAGGACCGCCATGGCGATGCCGTCAACATCGCCGCGCGCCTTCAGCAGATTGCCGAAAGCGGCAGCATCTGCGTCTCCGGCGCTGTGGTCGATCATGTCAGGCACAAAGTGGCGCTGCGCTTCGAGCCACGGGGCGAGGAGCGCCTCAAGAACATTGCCGAACCCGTACACACTTATCGCGTCGCGCTCGACTTGGCGCCAGCGCAGAAGCCGCTGCGCCGATGGAGCGCTAAGACGTGGTCTGCCTCTGCTGCGCTGGCGCTGCTGCTCGTGGCGACGGCGGTCGGCTACTTTTTCTTTCCACGAGGGCAAGAGCCGAGCTCATCTGCTGCGTTGACGACGAATGAACAAGCCGCACAGGTTACCGCTGCAACTCCATCCGATCAGACGGCTTTGGTTGCGCCTCAACCGTCAGTTACATCTGACGCAGAGGTTCCGCCCAAGGATCAGGGAATTCCCGTCATCATCGTTCTGCCATTTCAAGATCTCACGGGCGACGAGTCCCATAGCGATCTCGGCAAAGGCATCGCCGAAGCTTTCATAACCGATCTCGCAACTTTTCCGGATTTTGAAGTCGTCTCCAGTACGACGTCTTTCGCCCATGCCGACAAGTCGGTACGGGAAATCGTCAAGGACACCGGCGCTTTATTCGTGATCGAAGGAAGTTTCCGGCGCAGCGCTGGAAAGGTGGCCGTGACCATGCAGCTGATCCGCGGCGATACGGACCGCCACCTCAAGATCGCCCAGATCGAGGAGCCGATGACCGATCCGGTGTCGTTGCAAAGCGCAGTTGCGAGCAGGCTGCGAGACGAGCTTGGCGGCATGACGGGGTTCCTTCGGCAGGAATACAATCGAATTGCGCTCGCTAGGCCCGAAGCTGAACGTACGGAGTACGACTACTATGTTCTGGGCCACATTGAATCGCTGCACGGACGCGGAGAGCCTTCCGGCAAGGTATGGAAGGAGGGCCTGGCGCAATTCCCGAAGTCGGCCCTTCTGCACTACAAGCTAATGATCTATCACCTGGATGAGCACGAGGACGTCAAGCAGGCGGAACTCCTATGGGCCGAGGCCGAGAAGTTGGAGCGGCGATCGCGACTGGATGATTGGTACCGGCACTGGCTCGCCGCATGGCTGCACGGTTGGCACAGCGAATATACGCTCGCAGTCAGTGAAGCTCGGGCGGCGATTGCCATGGCGCCGTACGACGCGATTTCGCACAACGCCCTTAGTTGGGTCATGCGCGAAGCGGGCAAGGTCGACGAAGCGCTCGATTGGGCAAAGTTCGCTGTGACGCACGATCCCAATATGTACAGGTTCTATTTTCGACCGCTGAGGAGCGCCTATGACGCGTCGGGATCATGGGCGGAAGCTGTGACCTTCGGCGAAGCGCAGGTGGTCAAAGACCCGGTTCACGCGAAATGGTGGTACGAATTTCTCGAGGAGGCCTACAAGAAGACAGACCAGACTGAAAAATCACGTGAGGCGTGGAAGAAAGCCCTTAGCCTGCCCGAACCCCCGACACCATAGCGGTAGCAGCTCAAGCCGCCGCGCTCCGAGCCATGAACCGCTTGATGTTGCGCAGCGCCTGGCGCAGGCGCTCGCGGTTCTCGACGAGGGCGATCCGCACATAGCCTTCGCCGTATTCGCCGAAGCCCAGGCCCGGCGCCACCGCCACCTTGGCCTCGCTCAACAGCAGCTTGGAAAATTCGACGCTGCCCATATTCGAGAATCGCTGGGGGATCGGCGCCCAGGCAAACATCGAGGCTTGCGGCGATGGCACCTCCCAACCCGCCTGCGCCAGCCCCTCGATCAGCACGTCGCGCCGGCCCTTATAGCGGGCGCGCATCGCTGCGATGCAATCCTGCGGCCCGTTCAGCGCCGCCGTGGCCGCCACCTGGATCGGCGTGAAAGCGCCGTAGTCTAGGTACGACTTCACCCGCGCCAGCGCCGCGATCAGCCGCTTGCCGCCGACGGCAAAGCCGATGCGCCAGCCGGCCATGTTGTAGGTCTTCGACAGCGACGAGAATTCGATCGCCACCTCCTTCGCGCCCGGCACCTGCAGGATCGAGGGCGGCGGATCGTCGCCGTAATAAACTTCGGAATAGGCCACATCCGACAGCAGCAAGATCTCGTGCTTGCGGGCGAAGGCGACGACCTCCCGATAGAAATCTAGATCGACGACTTCCGCCGTCGGGTTCGCCGGATAATTCACCACCAGCGCGATCGGCGGCGGCACGCTGCCGCGCATCGCACGCTTCAGGCCGGCCATGAAATCGGTGTTCGGCCCCACCTGCACATGGCGGATGGCCGCACCCGCCATGATGAAGCCGAAGGAATGGATCGGATAGCAGGGATTGGGCACCAGCACCGTGTCGCCGGGTGCGGTGATCGCCTGGGCGAAGTTGGCAAAACCCTCCTTGGAGCCGAGGGTGACGATGATCTCGCTCTCGGGGTCGAGATCAACATTGAACCGCCGCGCGTAATAGGCGGCGTAGGCCTTACGCAGGCCAGGCACGCCGCGGGAGCTGGAATAGCCATGCACCCGCGGGTTCTTCAGGGTCTCCGCCAGCTTGTCGATCACATGCTGGGGCGGGGCCGCGTCGGGATTGCCCATGCCGAGATCGATCACGTCTTCGCCGCGCGCCCGCGCCGCCGCCTTCATGGCGTTGACCTCGGCGAACACATAGGGCGGCAGTCGGCGGATCCGATAGAAATCTTGCGGCGACATCGAGTGGTTAACCTTCGGCTTTGGCTTGCGACGAAACGGGGGCGGCACCCTACGCGAGGCCGCGCAAAATCCCAACAGTCTTTGAACAGCGGATCGGCGGCGATTCTATGGCGCCGCCGGTGGCCTTCCTGTGTCAGCGCCGGCGCGCCAGGGTGACCTGCACGCCCACTTCCGCCAGCGCCCGGCTCAGGCGGGGTGCGGCGAAATCGATGAAGGCCCGCAGCTTGGCGGCGATCAAGCGGCTCTGGGGGTAGACGATCTGCACGGACACCGGCGGCGGCGCGAACGCGTCGAGGATCAGCCGCAGCCGGCCCTCGGCCAGCAGCGGCGCCACCATATAGGTGAAGGCCCGGGTGATGCCTTCTCCCAGCACGGCGCCGGCGATTGCCGCGGCAGCGTCGTTAACCTCCAGCCGCGGCACGATGACCACCGCCGTCGTCCGCTTGCCGTCTTGAAACCGCCACTCCCGCGGCGATGTCGCGCCGGGAAAGGACAGGATGTCATGGCGCCGCAGATCGGCCGGCTTTTCCGGTGTACCGCGCGCCGAAAGATAGCCGGGGCTCGCCACCAGCACCCGCTGCACCTCGCCCACCTGTCGCGCCATGACCGACGAATCCGGCAGGTCGCCGATGCGGATGGCGGCATCGATGCCTTCCTCCGACAGACTGACGATGCGGTCCAGCAGCATCAGCGACGCCGTGACCCGCGGATAGGCACGTAGGAATTCCAATAGCACCGGCGTTGCGTGCATGCGCCCGAAGGTGACGGGCGCGGTGAGCGTCAGATGGCCCGTGGGAGCTGCGGCCTCGCCCGCCGCCGCCTTCTCCGCCTGATCCAGATCGCCCAGGATGCGCCGGGCGCTGTCGAGGAAATGGATGCCGGCCTCGGTCAGGCTAAGGCTGCGTGTGGTGCGGTTCAGCAGCCGCGTCCCCAGCCGGTCCTCGAGGCTCGCCACCGCCCGCGTCACGGCCGGTGGCGAGAGGCGTAACCGTTTGGCCGCCTTGGCAAAACTACCGCTGTCGGCGATTGCGACGAAGAGCTCTATGGCGCGCAGGCGATCCATTAGATTATTCCATTCTATGGAATAATCAGTTCCATATTTTGGATATTCTGTCACGTCTCAATAGGCGCCATCTTTCTGTTGCCGGCCATTGGGCCGGATGATTGGAAATCCGGAGTGCGTCATGGGACACCAGTTCGCGAAGATCGCCTTCACGCCGACGGTGCGTGCGATCCAGGAGACTGAAGGCAGCCGCGCCAGCTATGCGAAGAACGATCTCGGCGAACCCCATCACGACCGGCTCGGCGAACGGGAGGCAGCGTTCATCGTCCTGCGCGACAGCTTCTACATGGCGACGGTGAGCGAGACCGGTTGGCCTTACATCCAGCATCGCGGCGGTCCGCCCGGGTTCCTGCGGGTGCTCGACGAGAAGACCCTGGGCTTCGTCGACTTCCGCGGCAACCGGCAATATGTCAGCGTCGGCAATCTGGCCAACGACGATCGCGTCGCGCTGTTCCTGATGGACTACGCCAATCAGGCGCGGCTGAAGATCCTCGGCCGCGCGCGGGTAAGTGATCTGGATGAGAATCCCACACTCACATCGCAACTCGTCCCGCCGGGCTATCGCGCCAAGCCGGCGCGCGCCATGCTGATTACCGTCGAGGCGTTCGACTGGAACTGCTCCCAGCACATCACCCAGCGATTCACCGTCGCCGACATCGCCCCAGGCGTCGACTCGCTGAATGCGCGCATTGCCGAACTCGAGGCGGAGCTGGAGCAACTGAAAACTGTACCGGCACGAGTCCAATCCTAGGGCGCTATCTTCTCAAATTGAATCACCCCTAATTGCTTTCCCCGCGAAAGCGGGGATCCAGGAGTTGCAGCGCGCCCTGCCTCTCCTGGGCCCCCGATTTCGGCGGGGGAAACAATTCTAGGAAGCAACGTTTCGAATTGAGCGGATCCTGCTCTGGTTTTGCTACTCCCGCGCCAACCTTGCGGGATCGGCGGCAGGGCGCAATCATGGACGCATGTCCGCTGGTTCCCTTGCCGATCGCGATGCCCGGGCGCTGGCGTCGCTCCAGAAGCTGCGCTTCTTTCCGCTGGCAGCCGTTGGCGGCGAGGGCAGCTATCTGATCGCCGAAGACGGCCGGCAGCTCCTGGATTTCTCCGCCGGCTGGGGCTCGGCCAGCCTGGGCTACGGCCATCCGGCGATCGTGGAGGCGGTGCGCGGCGCGGCGGCCTCCATGGCCGGCGCCAGCATCCTCTCGGGCATCAACGAGGCGGCGGTGCGGCTGGCGGAATCCCTGCTGGCCACCCTGCCGTCGGGCGCTGACCGCAAGGTCTGGCTCGGGCATTCGGGTTCGGATGCGAACGAAACCGTGGTGCGTTTGTTGCGTGCCGCCACCGGCCGCCGCCGTTTCATCGCCTTCGCCGGCGCCTATCACGGCAACAGCGCAGGCTCCATGGCGGTGTCCGGCCATCCGGCGCTGAAGGGCGAGCGCACCGGCGACACGCTGCTGATCCCTTATCCCAGCGCCTATCGCGATCCGCCCGGCGCCGCCGACGCTATCCTTGCCGATCTCAAGCGACGGCTCGAAAGCGATTTTCCCGGCCGCGAGGTGGCGGCGCTGTTCATCGAGCCGATCCAATCCGACGGCGGCATGAAAGTGCCGCCCGATGGATTCCTCAAACGCCTCGCTGAGTTTTGCCGCACCCATGGCATCCTCACCGTCTGCGACGAGGTGAAGGTGGGTCTGGCCCGCAGCGGCCGCCTGCATTGCTTTCAGCATGAAGGCTTCACGCCCGATATCGTCACCTTCGGCAAAGGGCTGGGCGGCGGCCTGCCGCTCTCCGCCGCCGTCGGCCCGGCGGCGCTGATGGATTACGGGACCGCCTTCGCCATGCAGACCACCCAGGGCAATCCCGTCTGCTGCGCCGCCGGTCTTGCCGTGCTCAAGACCATCGGGGACCAGCATCTGGCGGACCGCGCTGCGCGGGTCGGCGGCCATCTGGTGGAACGGCTCGCGGGCCTCGCCAACCGCCACCCCCTGATCGGCGACGTGCGCGGCCGCGGCCTCGCCATCGGCGTCGAGCTGGTCCGGGATCCCGTCGGCCGCGAACCAGCGAAGCGCGAAACGGCGCTGACCGTCTATCGCGCGTTCGAGCGGGGCCTGGTGCTGTACTATGTCGGCGTCGATTCCAATGTGCTGGAATTCACCCCGCCGCTGACCCTGTCGGAAGCCGAAGTGGACGAGGGGATCGACATCCTGGATGCCGCGCTCGCCGATGTGGCCGCCGGCCGCGTCGACGAAGCCGCCGCCGCGAAGTTCACCGGCTGGTAACGGCGGCGGCCCCAGTCGGACCGCTTGATTGATCGGACAACGTTCCTATATCGGAAGGGCCGCCCTTGTTTCCGAGCGGCCTTGATGTTGGACATTGTGTATCTGTCTGCTGTACCGGCTCCCTTGCGTAGAGCCGGCCGTATGCTTGTATTCCTGTAGGACAATCGGCCTACGGCTATGCGCCGGACGCATAGCTCGGCAATTTCCTTTCGCGCTTTCCGCCCTTCATGGGGTTGAATTCCGAAAACGCTTAAGACATGCGTTCGGCGCATAGCTCGCACCGGCGAAGCAAGGATTCACCACAAAGTCACAAAGGTCACGAAGAGAACGAGGTTGTGACGCCAACCATTCAGCTCGGCGGGAATCCACAGAACTCTGCGCGGCCTTCGGCCGCGCAAGGACTACCAAGCCCATTCAGCAAAGCCCCGCTGGCAACTCGAAGCATGGTGGCTTCGTGATCTTTGTGACTTTGTGGTGCAACCCTTCTTCCCTTACCGCTGGGCGATCCGGGGGTTGTTTTGTAGTGATTCCTCGCTGGGCATGGGGTTCATCGCTCGGATTCACCCGTCGCTGGACACCGGCCCTATCCCGCGGGCGGCGGCGGGGGTGCGGCGACGGTCACCACCCGCTTGCCTGGGAAGGTGACCCGGGCCTGCCACTTGGTCCATTGCGTCCGGTAGGCGGCCATGTCCGTCAGCTTGACCTGGCCGATGGATCGGGTCTTCGGGTCCGGGCTCGATCCGCCGATGCCCAAGGGAAAGCCGATGCCGATCCCGGTGCCGACGCCGACACCGCTATGGCTGCCGCCGCCGACCCCCACGCCGACACCCATGCTGGGTTGGCTGGAGTAACGGCCGGACACCTTCTCGCGGTCGATGCGGAAGGCGGTGAAGGCCTTGCCGTCCGGCGCCACCAGCTCGATCTGCTCGGCGGCTTCCGGGTCGAGCACATCGACGGTTACGGTGTCGGTGCTACCGCTGGCGAATGACGTGACCACCGGCTGGGTCTTGCCGGCCTTCTGCGAACCGCTGTCGTTGGAACAGGCGGCGAGCAGGAATGCGAAGGTTAGAACGAGCAAACGCGAGTACGAGGAAATCATCCGGGGCTCCTTGTTGGCCAAGGGAATTCCGCGACGGGTTTGATCCCGATTGTGCCATAGATTGACAAGCGGGCGGCGCGGAATATTCCGGCATTTCCTGGCTTTGTTAACGGTCCCGAAGGGCCGCAAAGGCAACCGCGATCTCCGCGGCGACCTTCGCATTGTGGCGGATCAGCGCCATGTTGGCCTTCAGGCTGGCGCCGCCGGTGATCGCCGCCACCTTGGCCAGCAGATAGGGCGTGGCCTCCTTGCCGCCGATACCCTGCCGTTCCATCTCCGCCACCGCCTGCTCGATGGCTTTGTCGATGATGGCGGCTGATATCTCATCGGCGGCGGGGATCGGGTTGGCGATTAGCAGCCCGCCGCCGAAGCCGGTCGACCATTGCGCCTGCATCATCCGTGCAATCTCCGTCGTGGAATCGAGCCGCTGGGGTGCGGTGAACTTGCTGTCGCGGGAATAGAAGGCGGGAAACCTGTCGGCGCCGTAGACGACGACCGGCACGCCCAGCGTCTCCAGCCGCTCCAGCGTCGCGCCGATATCCAGGATCGATTTCGCGCCGGCCGCGACCACGGCCACACGGCTCGCCGCCATCTCCGTGAGATCGGCGGAAATGTCGAAGGTCTGCGCCGCGCCCCGATGCACGCCGCCGATGCCGCCGGTGGCGAAGACGGCAATGCCCGCCAGTGCGGCGATGCGCATGGTCGCGGCGACTGTCGTCGCGCCGTCTCGTGCTGTTGCGGCCAGATAGGGCAGATCGCGTACCGTCGCCTTCATCACATCGTTGGCTTTGGCGATATGCGCGATCTCCGCTTCGCTCAACCCCGCCTTCAGCCGCCCGCCGATCACGGCGATGGTGGCGGGCATGGCGCCGCCGGCGCGGACGATGGCTTCGACGCTGAGGGCGGTTTCGAGATTCTGCGGATAGGCCATGCCATGGGCGATCACCGTCGACTCCAGCGCCACCACGGGCCGCCGCGCTGCCAGCGCCTCGCGCACGCCCGGCGCGATGTCGAGATGGGGATTCATCGGCTGCGCGTCCGCGCTTTTCCGACGGCGCGCAACAATGCGCGCGACGAGAGTTCACGGCTGACAGACTGTTCGCTGGCGGCGGTCAGCGCCGCGGCGGCCTGGCCGCAAATCGCGGCGCGCGTCGGATCGAATCCGCGCAAGAGTCCGAACAAGCTGCCGGCCACGGCCGCGTCGCCGGCGCCGGTGACGTCGATGATCTTTCGCCGCCGGCTCGGCACGATCGATCCCTTCTTTCCAGCGGCTGACGACACGAACATTCCCTGGGACCCGAGACCGATGGCGATATGCTGTACGCGCCGATCATGCAGCCATCTCGCGGCGCTGGCCAGACCGAGCCGGCTGCGCGTCTTCTTTCCGGTGATCGCTGCGATCTCCGCGCGATTGGAGAACAGCGCGAAGATCGGCAGGCGCCGATGCAGGATCGCGCGCAGGCGCTTCACCTTCGGCACCGACACGGTCTCCAGGGCCAGCGGCACTTCGGCTTCGGCAGCGAAGCGGATCAGCCAATGCAACGTCGCCATCGGCAGATTGCAATCGGCCACGATCAGCCGCGCCCGGCGAAGCCTGTTTCGGTGGCGCTTGAGTACCGCCGGTGTCAGGTGCTGCGTCGCCTCCATCGCCGCCACGCCGATCAGGAGTTCGCCGCCGCGGATCAAGACGGCCGCATAGCTGCCGGTGGCAAAGCGCCCGCGCAGGACCATTTTCATATCGACGCCGGCGGCGCGGGTCTGCACCATCAGCTCTTCGCCCAGCCCATCCCGACCGATGGCGGCGATCAGGCCGGTGGGCAGGCCCAGCCGCGCCAGGGTCTCGGCGACATTGCGCGCGACGCCGCCGGCGGTCAGGGCGATGGCGCCGGGGTTGGAGGTAGCCATGATTTCGGCGCCGCCGATCCGGCATTTCAGGTCCATATTGGCGCCGCCGATGACAATGACCGGGCCGGGCGTCTTGACTGATTTGGGCTTCGGCACGATCTCTTGGTCCGGCGGTTGGCGAAGGTGCGGATGCTAGCGACAGTAAGGCTCTTTGTCCTCAGCCATTATGCCTCAAGGGGTTGCAGCCACAGGGTAAACGCGCGCCGGGCCAGGACCGAAAACCGCTGGGTCCGCGGACCAAATCCGGCGATAATTCCGAGGCGTGCTAGAAATCGAGGATGGCGGCTTTGAACGGGCGGCTTCATGGACGGCGTTAGGGATCCCCGGTCGATCATCGACCGCCGGGACCTGGCGGTCCGGCTCGACCAGATTCTCGAGGGCGAGCCCGATTCCGCGGCGGCGCGGCCGGCGCTGCTGACGCTGTTCAAGCAGGCGCTGGCCGATGGCCGGGCGGAGGTGCGGCAGCGGTTCGAGGCCGATCATGACGGGCGCGGTGCCGCCCAGGGCTTGAGCCTGCTGATGGATCAGCTGATCCGCACGCTGCATGAGCTGGCGTCGGTGCGCGTCTATCCCCTGGCCAATCCATCGGCGGCGGAACGTCTGGCGGTTGTGGCGGTCGGCGGCTATGGCCGCGGCGAACTGGCGCCTTTCTCCGACATCGACGTGCTGTTCCTGATTCCCTACAAGGTCACGCCCCACGGCGAGCAGCTCGTCGAATATATGCTGTACATGCTGTGGGACATGGGCCTGAAGGTGGGGCAGGCGACGCGCTCCGTGGATGAATGTCTGCGCCAGGCCCAGGGCGACATGACCATCCGCACCGCCATGCTGGAGATGCGGTATCTAACCGGCGATAGCGAGCTGTTCCAGACCCTGCGTCGGCGCTTCGCCAAGGAGCTTGTCACCAGCACCGGCGTCGCCTTCGTCGAGGCGAAACTCGCCGAGCGCGATGAGCGCCATACCCGTATGGGCAATTCGCGCTATGCGACCGAGCCCAACATCAAGGAAGGCAAGGGCGGCCTGCGCGATCTGCACGCGCTCTACTGGATCGCGAAGTATCTCTATCAAGTGGACGACATCGCCACGCTGACGGAGCGCGGGGTCTTCACGTCGCGCGAAGTGCTGCGGTTCGAAAAGGCCAGCGCGTTCATTTGGACCGTGCGCTTCATGCTGCATTTCGTCGCCGGCCGTGCGGAAGAGCGGCTCTCCTTCGATCTGCAGCCGGAAGTGTCCCGCCGCCTCGGCTACCGGGATCATGGCGCCATCCAGGGCGTCGAGCGGTTGATGAAACACTACTTCCTAATCGCCAAGAGCGTCGGCGATCTCACCCGCATCTTCTGCGCCGCGCTGGAATCGCAGCATCAGCGCCGCTCGCGCCTGCGACTGCCCGGCTTCCGCCTGTTCCGCCAGGAGATCGAGGGCTTTCCCGTGGATTCCGATCGCCTGTCGGTCGCCGGCCCCGAGGCGTTCCAAAAGCGGCCGGTGGATCTCTTGCGCGTATTCGAAGTGGCCCAGCGCCATGAGATGGACGTCCATCCCATGACCATGCGCTATGCGACCCAGAATCTGCGGCTAATCGGCCGCGAACTGCGCGCCGATCCCGAAGCAAACCGCCTGTTTCTGGAAATGCTGACCTCGCGCCAGGATCCGGAGGCGACCTTGCGCCGCCTCAACGAGGCCGGCGTGTTCGGCCGATTCGTGCCCGATTTCGGCCGTGTCGTCGCGCAGATGCAGTACGACATGTATCACCACTACACGGTGGACGAGCACACCATCTTTGCCATTGGCATCCTGCATCGCATCGAGCAGGGGCTGCTGAAGGACGAAGTGCCGATCGCCTCCGATGTCGTGCACAAGGTACTGTCGCGGCGCGTATTGTATCTCGCGGTGCTGCTGCACGATATCGCCAAGGGCCGCCATGGCGACCATTCCGATCTCGGCGCCGAGGTGGCGCTGCAGCTTGGTCCGCGCCTGGGCCTGACGCCGGAAGAGACGGAGACGGTTTCCTGGCTGGTGCGCTATCACCTGCTGATGAGCAACACCGCGTTCAAGCGCGACATCGACGATATCCAGACGGTGTTGGATTTCGCCGGGCTCGTGCAATCGCTGGAGCGGCTGCGCCTGCTGCTGGTGCTGACCGTCGCCGATATCCGCGCTGTCGGCCCGCGCACCTGGAACGGCTGGAAGGCGCAACTGCTGCGGGAGCTCTATTACCGCACGGAGGAGCAGCTCGCCGGCGGCATGATCACCGAGGGCCGCGAAGCCCGCGTCAAGGCCGCGATCGATGGGCTGCGTGCAGAGCTTTCCGACTGGCCGGAGGCCGACCTTTCCGCTCATATGGAACGGGGCCACGCCTCCTATTGGCTCTCCTTCGACGGCAAGACCCATGCCCGCCACGCCCGGTTGGTGCGCCAGGCGGAGGCCGGGGCCCAGGATCTCAGCCTGGAAACCCGCATCGACCAATGGCGCGCGGTGACGGAGGTGACGATCTACACCGCCGACCGCCACGGCCTGTTCGCCGATCTGGCAGGCGCCATCGCCGCCTGCGGCGGCAACATTGTCGACGCCCGCATCTTCACCCTCGCCAACAACAAGGCGCTCGATACCTTCTGGGTGCAGGATGCCGATGGCGGTCCTTTCGCGCGCCCGGACCGGCTGGCGCGCCTTTCCGCCAGCGTCGAGCAGACGCTGGAAGGCCGGCCGCTGCCCGATCTGGAACAGCGGGGACGCTCGATGCCCGGCCGCTACAGCCATTTCCCGGTGGCGCCCCGCGTGCTGATCGATAACAAGCTCAGCGCCAATCATACGGTGATCGAGGTCAACGGCCGCGACCGCCCTGGCCTGCTCTATCGCCTGACCCGCTGCCTCAGCGATCTCAATCTGCAGATCTCCAGCGCCAAGATCTCCACCTTCGGCCAGCGCGCCGTCGACGTGTTCTACGTGAAGGACCAGTTTGGCCTGAAGGTCGAAAGCGACCTGCGACTCAAATCCATTCGCAACGGCTTGATGGAGGTGCTGGGACCCGAGACTCCCGGTGCCGCCGTTTCTGTTAGGAAAGATAAAGACGAGGCGACGGCAGCCGAATAGCCGGTCCTGTTGCGGGTCACTTAATAGGTTTTTAGTACTCATTACCTATATTCCTAGGTTAATCGGGTGCAGCGGGCCAATAGGACCGCTGTCCGTGTCCTTTTCATCTGGGGGATACCATGAAGCGTTTTGGCTTGATTGCCTTGGCTGCTGTTGCCGCCGTGGCGTTTGGCAGCGAAGCGGCCGCCCGGGACCGGGTCAGCATCGTCGCCAGCTCATCGTCGGTTGCGTATTTTGAAGCCGCCGGCGAGCGCCTGGTTCAGGCTGGATTTTCCGCGCCAAAGATTGTCGACGTCTCCACGGGCGACCGGCGCCTCAAGATTTTCTGTGCCGGCGTCGGCGTGCAGTATCCCGACGTGGCGGGCATGTCGAAGAAGTTGAAGGACACGCAGATCGAAGCCTGCAAGGCGAACGGCGTTGCCGACCTCGCGGAGATCAATTTTGGCTATGATGGCGTTGTGCTGGTCCGCAAGGCGTCCCATGCCGGCGCTCGGCCGATGAAACTGACCGCCCATCATTTGTGGCTGGCGCTCGCGGCGCAGGTTCCGGTCAATGGCGTTCTGGCGGCGAATCCGTACAAGATGTGGAACGAGCTCGACCCGGCGCTGCCGGCGACTCCGATCCATTTCTACGTGGGTCCGGATGGCAACAACCCGCGCCAGATGGCGGTCGACTACGCGGGCAAGGCCTGCATGGCGGACGCGACCATCGCTGCTTTGCCCGAAAGCGACCGCGAATCTGCCTGCGCGACGCTGCGCATCGACGGGGCTGTGACCGAATTCGGGCGCAGCCGGGAGACCGTCGAGGCGCTGGTGGAAGGCGATGACGATGTCATCGCGATTTCGGCTTACGGCCTGTTTCAGCGCTTCGGCGGTGACGTGGGCGCCGCGATGTTGGACAGTGTAGCGCCCAACAATGTATCGATCGTCGACGGAAGCTATCCTCTGGCGCGGGCGCAGTACCTCGTGGTCAAAACCGGCAGTGTGAACGATGTGCCGGGGCTCCGCGAACTCGTGATGGAGATGCTCAGCGACGGGGCTCATGCGCCGGACGGCTACTTGCAGGAGCTAGGCCTCATCCCGCTGCCGCCGGAGGAACGTACCAGCATTCTGCAATCCTTCGGCAGCTGATCGCCACCCTTCTGTTCTTCTGCGGCCGGTGCTGATGGGCTTCAGCGCCGGCCGTACAGCTTCTGCACGAGCTCGACACGTCAAACTTCCTCGACGCGATCAACCGGCCCATTTCGGCCTTCCAATCCAAGATGGCCCCACCCAGGCGCCGGGCTGCGCCACGATGCCCCATGACAAGCGCGGCCGGGACGGCTAGAAGGGCACGCTGATCCCATCGCCACCCTCCGGGCCGCGCTTGACCTCAACCCCGCCACAATACTCCGCAGTCTGAACCATGGCATTGCTGCGCAACATCGCCACCGTCGGCGGCTGGACCACGAGCAGCCGCGTCCTCGGATTCCTGCGCGACATGTTGATCGCGTTGGCGATCGGCACCGGAGACGCCGCCGACGCCTTCTTCGTGTCCCAGCGCTTTCCGAATCTTTTCCGCAGCCTGTTCGCCGAGGGCGCCTTCAATGCCTCCTTCGTGCCGCTGTTCGCCCGGCGGCTGGAAGGCGAGGGCCAGGAATCGGCCCGGCTGTTCGCCGAGCAGGTCATGGCAGTCATGACCACGGCGCTGCTGCTGTTCACCTTTGCGGCCCAGGCCGGCATGCCCTGGCTGATGTATTTGCTGGCCGGCGGGTTCGCCGACGATGCCGAGAAGTTCGCCCTCAGCGTGCTGCTGACCCAGATCACCTTTCCTTATCTGCTGTTCATGTCGCTCACAGCGCTGCAGGGCGGAATTCTGAACTCGCTGCATCAATATATGCATGCGGCGGCCGCGCCGATCCTGCTGAATGTGGTGATGATCCTGGCGCTGCTGTTTGTCGAGCCCTTCACGGGAATGCCGGCGCATGTGCTGGCCTGGGCGATGACGGTCGCGGGCGTCGCGCAGTTCCTGTGGATGGTGATCGCTTGTCACAGGGCTGGCATGATCCTGCGCTTTCCGCGGCCGCGCCTGACGCCCGACGTCAAGAAGCTGCTGAAGCTGATGGTGCCGGGTATCATCGGCTCCGGCGTCATGCAGATCAATCTGGTGATCGGCACCCAGATCGCCTCCTGGCAGGACGCCGCCGTGTCCTATCTCACCTATGCCGACCGTATTTATCAGTTCCCGCTGGCCGTATTCGGCGCCGCCGCCGGCGTGGTGCTGCTGCCCGAGCTGTCGCGGCATCTGCGCGCCGGGCGCGACACCGAGGCCATGGTGTCGTTCAACCGCGGCATCGAATATGTGCTGCTGCTGACCCTGCCCTCGGCGGTGGCGCTGATGGCGATCCCGCTGCCGATCATGGATGTGCTGTTCCAGCGCGGCGCGTTCACGGCGGCGGATAGCGCTGCAACGGCCTTGGCGCTGGCGATCTATAGCGCCGGCCTGCCCGCTTTCGTCATGGTCAAGGCGCTGACGCCCGGCTTCTATGCTCGCGAGGATGCGGCGACGCCGTTCCGTTTCGCCATCGTCAGCATGATCGTGAACACCATTCTGAGCGCGCTGCTGTTCCTCGTCATGGGGTACGCCGGCATCGCGCTGGCGACGGTGATCGCCTCGTGGCTGAACATCTTCATGCTGGCGCAGCGTTTGCACCGGCAGGGAAATCTGGTCATCGATGCGCGGCTGCGCCGCACCGGCCCGCGCATCGCCCTTGCCAGCCTGGTGATGGGCGGCGTCTTGCTCGCGGGACAGTATGGACTCGGCGATTTGCTTGCCGGGCCGTTCCTGATCAAGGCGACAGCACTGGCGGCCCTGGTGATCGGCGGGGTGGCGGTCTTCGGCGTCCTGGCCCTGCTGACCGGCGCGGTCAGTGTCGCCGATCTGAAGAAAGCCTTCAGGCGTTCCTAACCCGCCTGGCTGATTCGGCGGACGGGCTCGGACATGGGCGGCGTCTCCGCGCCCGTCGCCGGAAACAGCTTGATCCGCTGCGGCGTCAGCAGCACGTCGCGGCCGGACGTCAGATCGCCGATACTGCGCGACCGGTCCACCTCCACCTCGACGATCTGTTTCCTGTCCTTCAGATCCAGTTCGATGCGCAGCAGATTGCCGGCGGTAAAGACCTGGCGGATCGTGGCGGGAATGCCGTAGCCGCTGCCGGCGGCACGGATCTCCAGATCATGGGGTCGGACGAAGGCGAACGCCGGTCCGTCGGGATAGACGTCGCCGGTGCCGCCGAACGACTGGCCGCCGATCCATACCTGGCCGCGGGACACCTCGCACTCGAAGCGGTTGGAATTGCCGATGAACTGATAGACGAAGGGCGATGTCGGATGATCGTAGATCTCCGCGGGCGTGCCGATCTGTTCGATCTTTCCCTGACTCATCACCACCACGCGGTCGGCCAGTTCCAGGGCCTCTTCCTGATCGTGGGTGACGAAGATGCTGGTCAGGCCCATGCTGTCATGCAGCCCGCGCAGCCAGCGGCGCAATTCCTTGCGCACCTTGGCGTCGAGCGCGCCGAACGGCTCATCGAGAAGCAACAGCTTGGGCTCCACCGCCAGGGCGCGGGCGAGGGCAACGCGCTGCCGCTGCCCGCCGGAGAGCTGCGCCGGGTAGCGGTCTTGAAGATTGTCGAGCTGTACCAGCTTGAGCAGGCGCAGGACCCGATCGCGGATTTCGCTCTTCGGCAACCGTTCGTCGCCGCGCTTGACGTTCAATCCGAAGGCGATGTTGTTGAACACGGTCATGTGGCGGAACAGCGCGTAATGCTGAAAGACCAATCCGACATTGCGGTCGCTCGGCCGGATCGCGTCGACCTTCTGCTTCTGCAGCCGCAAGGTGCCGGAATCCGGCCGCTCCAGTCCGGCGAGGATGCGCAGCAAGGTGGTCTTGCCCGAACCCGACGGGCCGAGCAGCGCGAGGAACTCGCCGTCCCGCGCCGCCAGCGTCACGCCATTCAGCGCCGTGAAATTTCCGAACCGTTTGACGATCCCCGTCAACTCGATCGCCATGCTCTGCTCCGCTCTCGTTCTGCTTGCCGCTCTCGTTCTGCTTGCCGTAAGGATATCGCGCGCCAGTTCCTGGGTGGTCTTCGGCTGCAGCGACACCTTTCTGTTATCCAGGCTGAAGTTCATGATTTCGTCCCCCTCCCAGCGGGTCAATGGCGCGCCGCGGCAAGCTCGCGGCCGAAGCGCCATTCCAGCAGGCTCTTTCCCACCAGCGTCACCAGCGCCAGCAGCGCTAGCAGCGACGCCACGGCGAAGGCGCCGACGAAGTCGTACTCATTATAGAGGATCTCCACATGCAACGGCATGGTGTTGGTGAGGCCGCGAATATGGCCGGAAACCACTGATACTGCACCGAATTCTCCCATCGCCCGGGCATTGCAGAGCAGCACGCCATAGAGCAGGCCCCATTTGATGTTGGGCAGGGTGACGCGGCTGAAGGTCTGCCAGCCGCTGGCGCCCAGAACCAGGGCGGCCTCTTCGTCCTCGGTGCCCTGCTCCTGCATCAGCGGAATGAGTTCCCGGGCGATGAAGGGGAAGGTGACGAAGATCGTCGCCAGCACCAGGCCGGAGACGGTGAAGATGATCTGGATATCATGGGCCTTCAACCAAGGCCCGAACCAGCCATGGGCGCCGAACAGCAATACATAGATCAGGCCGGAGACCACCGGCGACACCGAGAAAGGCAAATCCACCAGGGTGATCAGCAGGCTCTTGCCGGCGAACTCGAACTTGGCGATGGCCCAGGCCGCGGCAACGCCGAAGATAAGGTTCAGGGGCACGGCGATGGCGGCTACCGTCAGGGTCAGCCTCATCGCGGCCAGTGCGTCGGACTCGGTGATCGCCGCCAAGTAGGCCGCCAAACCTTTCTCCAGCGCCATGGCGAAAACGGCGATCAGCGGCAGCACCAGGAACAGGCCAATGAAAAGCAGGCCGATGGCGATGACCAGCAGGCGCACCGGCAACGGCTCGGTGATGGCCGAAGAACGCGGCCGGCCGGCGGGTTCCTTGCCGCCGGCAGTCGATGGTCCTGCAATCTGGGGCTCCGTGATCCGGCCTTCCAGGACGGTCATTTCGATTCTCCTAAGCCCGCGCCATCTGCGGCACGGTCAGCCGCAGGCCGAGCTGCGAGGCGACCTTCCAGCATTGCTCGCGGATATCCGGCACCGAAGTGATCTCCCAGAAGATGCCCCGGGTCACCGGCCCGAGCGCATAGAGCCGCTGCGACCCGTTGCCGTCGCGATCGATGACGGCCGAATCCAGCGTGACATCGAGGCCGAGGCGCAGCGGATCGGGCCGGGCGATGCCCTGGTCCAGCAGGCTGCGCACCAGAGGACTGGAGATCGTGGCATAGTCGCATTGCGGCCCCGAGCAATCGATGACCCGGGCGACGCGCAGCTGCTCCGGCGATTCCATGCCGCGCCGGGACAGCGTGACCTCGATCCCCTGGTCGTTCGAATTCATCTGCTGGACTCTTCCGGCCAGAAGCGAAAGCTGGCCGCTCTGGACCGTGCGCTCGATGATATCGGCGACCGCCGGCGCCATGCGGTGGCGGTGCACGTCCCACCACGGACGGAGATGGCGCAGGAAGCGGCGGCGTTCTTCCGGCGACAGGCCCTGCCAAAGCTGCTGCGTATAAGGCCGCAACGCATCCACCACCGACCGCCAGACGGTTTCGTCGTCGGTCGCGCGGACTTCGCGGCGGACCGCGCGCAGGAGATCGGTGACCGATCCCAGGTCCGCGTCGGACAGCCAGGCCGACCCATGGGCCGGCGCTTCGCCATGGCGGCGCGGCAGCAGGCCACGGCGCGACACGGCATGGATACGGCCGCGATGGCCGCCGTCGAGCAAAGAGATGACGCTGTCCACCATGGTCAAGCCGGTGCCGATCAGGAGAACGGCGGCCTGCGGATCCAGATCCGCTGTGGCCCGGGCATCCCAGGGATTGCCGTAATAGTGCTTCGTTCCGGTGTCGTTGGGAAAATTGCCGACCGCGAGAACAGCACCGTCGACGTCGTATCGCCGGCCGGTGCCGACCTCGATCGTCAGGCCGTCGGGCCGCTGTTCGATCGCGGTCGCTTCGTCGGGCACGAGATGGAGATTGCGGCCCCGCCCTGACTGCCAGATTTCATTGCCGAGCAGATCCTGGATATAGGCGCCATAGAGCTGGCGCGGCACGAAGGTGGCGGCGGACTTCGCTGCCGCGGCGTGAACTGGGGAATTGTTGTCGCGCCGCCGCAGCCAATTCAGGAAGTGATCGGGCTCGTCGACAAAGGCGCTCATGCGGCTGGCGCGCACATTCAGCAGGTGGCGGGCATTGCCGGTGGAGTAGGCGAGGCCGCCGCCGAACTGCGCGTTCTTCTCGATCAGATAGACGGCCCCATTGGGCAGGGCGCGCTTGAGCAGCTGCACCGCCAGCAGCGAACCGCTGAAGCCGGCGCCGATGATGGCGATCCGAGGTCCCGTTGCCGTCGTCATGGCTTGCACCCCGCGGTTACGTGCTGCGTCAGCCGGCCCAACGACGGGTCCAGCGTTGCGCCAGATTGATGACCAGCAGCATGAGGAAGGAAGCACCGAGCATCACGACTCCGATCGCCGCAGCGCCGGCATAGTCGAACTGCTCCAGCTTGATGACGATAAGCAGCGGCGCGATCTCCGACACCATTGGCATATTGCCGGCGATGAAGATGATTGAACCGTATTCGCCGACAGCGCGCGCGAAGGCGAGCGCGAATCCCGTCATGACCGCCGGCAGGATCGCCGGCAGGATGACCCAGGCCAGCGTCTGCGTCCGCGAGGCGCCGAGCGTGAACGACGCTTCCTCCACCTCGGCTTCCAGATCCAGCAACAGCGGCTGCACCGTCCGCACCACGAAGGGCAGCCCGATGAAGATCAACGCGACGACGACGCCAAGGGGCGTGAAAGCGATTTTGATGCCAATGGGCTCGAGCAGGGAGCCGATCCAGCCATTGGGCGCGCAGATCGCCGTCAGCGCGATGCCGGCGACAGCGGTGGGCAGGGCAAAGGGAAGGTCGACCAATGCATCGACGATTCGCCGGCCCGGGAAGCTGTAGCGCACCAGCATCCAGGCGATGGCCAGGCCGAAGAAGGCGTTCACGACCGCCGCGATCAAGGCGGCGCCGAAGCTCAGGCGCAGCGCGGCGAGAACGCGGGGATCGCCGACCGTGTGCCAGAAGCCCGACCAGCCAAGCTCCAGCGGCCGCAGCACCAGCCCGGCCAAGGGCAGCAGAACGATGACGCCGAGATAGATAAGAGAATAGCCGAGCGTCAGCCCAAATCCGGGCAGGACGCTCGGCCGTTTCAGGACAAAGCCGGTCACGAGATCGACGAGATGCTACTGACTGGGCGGTACGTAGATCTGGTCGAACACGCCGCCATCGGCGAAGTGCTTCGCCTGCGCGGTCTTCCAGCCGCCGAAGACCTCATCGATGGTGAATAGCGGGACCTTGGCGAATCTATCCGCATTCCGCTCGGCGACTTCGGACAAGCGCGGCCGGTAGAAATGCCTTGCCGCAAGTTCCTGTCCCTCGGGTGAATAAAGGTACTGCAGATAGGCTTCGGCGACGGCACGCGTGCCGTGCTTGTCGACGACGCTGTCGACCACCGCCACCGGCGGCTCGGCGAGAATGCTGACCGACGGCACGACAATCTCGATCTGATCCGCCCCGAGTTCGTTGACGGCGAGATAGGCCTCGTTCTCCCATGCCAGCAGCACGTCGCCGATACCCCGTTGCACGAAGGTCGTCGTCGAACCGCGCGCACCGGTGTCGAGCACGGGAACATGCTTATAGAGTTCGGCGACGAAGTCGCGCGCCTTCGTCTCGTCACCGCCGTTTTTCAGAACGTAACCCCAGGCCGCCAGGTAGTTCCAGCGCGCTCCGCCCGACGTCTTCGGATTGGGCGTGATCACCTGCACGTCCGGCTTTAAGAGATCGGGCCAATCCTTGATGCCCTTCGGATTGCCCTTGCGCACCAGGAACACGATTGTCGAGGTGTAGGGCGCGCTGTTGTCCGACAGCTTCGCCGCCCAATCCGGCGACAGCAGCTCGCCCTGCTTGACGATCGCATCGACGTCATAGGCGAGAGCGAGCGTGACGACGTCGGCTTCCAGCCCGTCGATCACGGCGCGGGCCTGCTTGCCGGAACCGCCATGGGACATTTTCACGGTGACATTGTCGCCGGTCTTCGCCAGCCACTCTTTTGCGAACGCATCGTTGAACTCTTTGTAGAATTCCCGCGTCGGATCGTAGGACACATTTAGCAGCGTGATGTCCTCGGCGAACGACGGCGCCGGCGGCAGCGCGACGGCTGCGGCGAGCAGCAAACCGGAGAATTGTACAAGTCTTGCGAGACGCATGGAGAACCCTCCAACTTCGTTGGTCAATCGATTCAGTAGGGGGAGTGTACACCGGGCGGCAGCGACGTTGCCCATGATCCGGCGGCCGTCGATCAGATCAATGGATGCTGAATCGATTGATCATGTCAGGCATAGGCGACATCATCGAAATCTCCTCTTCGAATGTCGCACCTAAAACGAACACCCGCGCAGCACGGCCGGGCGGGTGGCCTCGCTTTAGCTGCATTTGTTAAGCGCCCGCAAGCTGAATGCTCAAATCGGCGCATGGGATAACGCTAGCAAAGCAATATTGCCGCCGTCAATCGAAATATATTCGCGGCAAATGCCCGCCGGGCGGGACCACCGATTTTCCACGGGGTGAGAAAGAAACGGGAACGGGCATAGAGCTTCCGGACAAGTTGACTCGGATCGCCGGCACGGCGATAAACCGCGCGATTCCGGCGGAGCGTTCCACTCTTCGCCGCCATTGCCGCAATAGAGGGGTCCACACCTTCCGATGAACACGCCGTCCAAACGCATCTTCTCGGGCGTCCAGCCCACCCACAATCTCCATCTCGGCAATTACCTCGGCGCGATCAAGAACTGGGTCAAGCTGCAGGACCAGTTCGATTGCCTCTATTGCGTCGTGGATATGCACGCCATCACCACCTGGCAGGATCCGAAGCAGCTGCCGATGCAGACACGGGAGATCGCCGCCGGCTTCATCGCCGCCGGCGTCGATGCGCGCAAGCATATCGTCTTCAACCAGAGTCAGGCGCCGGCCCATGCCCAGCTCGCCTGGGTGTTCAATTGCGTGGCTCGGCTCGGCTGGCTGAACCGCATGACCCAGTTCAAGGAGAAGGCGGGCAAGGACCGGGAGAACGCGTCGGTCGGACTCTATGCCTATCCGAATCTGATGGCGGCCGATATCCTCGCCTATCGGGCGACCCACGTGCCTGTCGGCGAAGATCAGAAGCAGCATCTGGAGCTGGCGCGCGACATCGCGCAGAAATTCAACAGCGACTTCGGCGTGGATTTCTTTCCGCTGCCGGAGCCGCAGATCTTTGGCACGGCGACGCGCGTCATGTCGCTGCGCGACGGCAGCAAGAAGATGAGCAAGTCCGATCCCTCGGACTATAGCCGCATCAACATGACCGACGATGGCGATGCGGTGGCGCTGAAGATCCGCAAGGCCAAGACCGATCCCCATCCCCTGCCCGGTCCCGATGCGCTGGACGACAAGGGCCGCGTCATCGCCGCTCGCGAGGCGGAGCGGCCGGAGGCGTTCAACCTGCTGGGCATCTATGCGGCGCTGGCCGATAAGCCGCTCAAGGATGTGCTGGCGGAATTCGAAGGGCGCGAATTCTCCTTCTTCAAACAGGTGCTGGCCGAGCTCTCCGTCAGCACCATCGGCAAGATCGGCCATGAGATGAAACGGCTGATGAGCGACAAGGCGGAGATCGACGGCATCCTGCGCGACGGCGCCGAACGCGCCCGCGCCATCTCCGAACCGATCATGCGCGAGGTCGAAGATATCGTCGGCTTCCTGCGGCCATAGGGCGGAGATGGCGGACGCGGCCGTTTCATTTCGGTTGGCGACGGCGGCGGACCGGCGGATTCTTCAGCAATTGTTCCACGAGGCCGAGGTCCACTATGAGGGCCACGCCGCGCCGTCGCCGGAGAGCGTCGCCGTCCATGTCGACAAGAACGTGATCCCGGCATTGGTGCAGTGTGAGATTCTGCTTGTCGAGTTCGGCGGCGCGCTCGCCGGCATGGCCAGCTTCGGCCAGCTCTATCCGGCGCCGAATTTGGGCGGGCAGATTCAGGTCAAGGATATCTTCGTCCGCGAAGGGTTTCGCAACCGGCAGATCGGCGCTGCCATCATTCGCTTCCTCGCCGCCCTGGCGATCGAACGGCGCTGCACCCGCGTCGATTGGACGGCAGAGACCACCAATCCCCGGGCAATTGCGTTCTATGACCGACTCGGCGTGCCGCGCGTGGAGAGCAAGGTGTATTATCGCCTGGAGGGCGAGGTGCTCGCGGCATTCGCCGGCAAAGCCTAGCCTTGTCCGGGGCTGGCCCTGTCCGTTGCGCAAGCCGCGCCGCCGGTGGGAATGCTTGCAGTTCCGGGCGTGCGGGCACACCTAATGTCAGGGCTATCCGCCGGGCGGAATGCCCGTGACGGAACAACGCAGGGGCCGGGCCGATGGCCGATGAAGATTTCCTGATCCAGACCCCCCCAAAACCGCGGCTCTGGCTGCCGCGGTTTTGGGGTGCAGGCGCCGGACGGCCGCGCCTCGGCGGCTCCCGTCTCCGCCGGCTGCTGAAATGGACGGCCGGCATCGTGGTGTTGCTGCTGCTGGTCTATTATCCCCTCGGCGCTCTCTATGTGCATGAGATCGACGACGATCCGAACTTCGGTCCGGGCGAGGTGGCGCCGGGCGCCAGCCGGGCCGTCGCGATGGCGGCGGCGCTGATCGATCGCGAGGTGAACCAGAATTCCTGGCCGGCCAATCATCCCTGGTTTTTCGCCGGATCGATCCTCGACAACATGCCCAACTACCAGGAAGGCATCATTCAGGCGCTGAGCCGTTTCGCCCTGGAAATGACCGATCAGATCGGACGCGCCCGCGGCTCCAGTCAGGCGGACGCCGATCTCGAGCGGGCGCGCAGCCTGCTCAACTATGCCCCCGACGTCTGGCATTGGGATTTCAAGGTGTCGATTTGGCCGACAGCCACCTCCGTCCAGCAATATAAGGCGGCCCGGCAGGCGCTGCTGAGTTACAACAGGCGGTTGGCCGCCGGCACGGCGGTGTTCGATTTCCGGTCGGACAACCTGCTCGCGACCCTCGACCGTATTGCCAAGGACATGGGCTCGGCCTCCGCCGCGTTGGAGCAGCGGATCGAGCAGCATTCCGGCGATTGGGTGGATTTCGAAGCCGATGACCGCTTCTACCGCACCAAGGGCGAACTCTATGGCTATGCGCTTGTGCTGCGAGAACTCGGCCTGGATTTCGCGCCGGTCCTCAAGGAGCGGGGCCTGGAGAAAGTCTGGAAGGAAATGCTCGACAATCTGTTTGTCGCCGCGGAGCTGCAACCTTGGATCGTCGTCAATGGCGCTCCGGACAGCCAGGCCCTGCCCAGCCATCTGTCGGGCCAGGGCTTCTTCCTGTTGCGCGCCCGCTCGCAGATATTCGAGATCGTCGATGTCCTGCTGAAATAGGCGCGGATTCATGCGGGAACGGCGCTGAGATGCTTTCATCGCCTGAATGCGCCGTGTAAGTTGGCGATCCAGCGTCGCCGCCCGTAGCGTTTCGCCCATGCAGATCTACCTTCCGATCGCCGAGATCTCGGTCAATATCCTCCTGCTACTCTCGATGGGCGCGGCGGTCGGGTTCCTCTCCGGCTTGTTCGGCGTCGGGGGCGGCTTCCTGATGACGCCGCTATTGATCTTCGCCGGCGTGCCGCCGGCGGTGGTGGTGGGTACCTCGGCCAGTCAGATTGTCGCTTCCTCGGTATCCGGTGTCCTCGCCCATTGGAGCCGCGGCAATGTGGATTTCAAGATGGGGCTGGTGCTGCTGGTCGGCGGCTTTCTCGGCTCCAGCTTCGGCGTGCTGCTGTTCACGATCTTGAAGCAGATCGGCCAGATCGATCTGGTCATCACCCTGTCCTATGTCGTCCTGCTGAGCATCATCGGCGTGCTCATGCTAGTGGAAAGCGTGCGCGCTTTCCTGCGCCAGCGCAGCCTGACGGCGCCGCTCCGCAAGCTGCATCAGCATACTTGGGTGCATGGCCTGCCGTTCAAGATGCGCTTTCGCCAGTCGCGCCTCTATATCAGCGCACTGCTGCCCATGGGCATCGGCTTCATCGTCGGCGTTCTCGTGGCGATCATGGGCGTGGGCGGCGGCTTCGTCATGGTGCCTGCGATGATCTATCTCCTGGGCATGCCGACCCGCGCCGTGGCCGGAACATCGCTGTTCCAGATCATCTTCGTCACCGCCAACGTGACATTCCTGCAGGCGGTGCAGAACCACACCGTGGACATCGTCCTCGCGCTGCTGCTGATCATCGGCGGCGTCATCGGCGCCCAGGTCGGCGGACGGATGAGCAGCCGCATGCCCGCCGAGCAATTGCGAATCCTGTTGGCGTTGTTGATCCTCGGCCTGGGCGCGCGGCTGGCCTACGAGCTGGTGGCGACGCCCGTCGATGTCTACAGCATCGTCGTGGAAGAGTAAGCCGGTGCCCGATTTCCGCCTCAGGCTTTCAGCCCTGCTGCCGATCGCGTGCTGCCTGCTGCTCTGGCCGGCGCCGGCGAAGGCCGAGGATCTGATCGTCGATTGGTCGCCGCACCGCATTCAGATCACCTCGGATTTCACCGGCGCTCAGGTGATGGTGTTCGGCGTCGTCGATGGGCCGGGCGACGTTATCGTCCTGGTGCGGGGGCCCACGGACAGCGTCAGCGTGCGCCGCAAGCGCCGCTTCGCGGGCATTTGGATCAACCGCGACAAGGTGACCTTCGACGATGTGCCCGCCTACTATGCCGTCGCCAGCAGCGCGCCGCTGGACAGAATTCTTGCAGAAGATACCCGGCAGCAGCGTCAGATCGGCATTGAAACCCTGCAGATCGCCGCCGCCGAGGGCGACCTCAGCGATGCCGGCGTGTTCCGCCAGGCGCTGGTGGAGCGGCGCCAGGCGGCCGGCCTCTATAACCGGGAACCCGGCAGCGTCCGGTTTGTCGGCAACCAGCCGCGCCTATTCCGCACGACCTTTTTCTTTCCCGCGAGCGCTCCCATCGGGTCCTACCGCGTCGAGACGATCCTGGTGCGGGACGGCGCAATCGCAAAGGCGCAAACGATCGCGCTGCCGCTGAGCCAGGAAGGCCGGGTCGCCGATGTCACGCTCTGGGCCCACGATCAGGCGCCGGCCTATGGCCTGGTGGCAATTCTCCTGTCGCTTCTGTCCGGCTGGGCCGCTCACCTTGTGTTCCGGAGGCTGTAACCGCCATGACCGATGCCCCGAATCCCGCCGCCGATAAATCCCTCAATCGCGTCTTCCTGGTGGTGGTCGACGAATCCCAGGAGTTGAAGGTGGCATTGCGCTATGCCTGCATCCGCGCGCGCAAGACCGGTGGCCGCGTCGCGCTCCTGGCGGTGGTGGAGCCGGCCGAGGCGCAGCATTGGATGGGCGTCAACGAACTGATGCGCGAGGAAGCGCGGATGGCGGCGGAGCAGACGCTGCAGAAGGTCGCGGCCGATGTGCAGAAGACCTCGGCCGCCATGCCCATCCTGTTCATACGCGAAGGCGACCGGCGCGACGAACTGCTGAAGCTGATCGACGAGGAGCCGTCGATCTCCATCCTCGTGCTGGGTGCCGCCACCGGTGCCAAGGGCCCGGGCCCGCTAGTCTCCGCGCTGACGACCAAGTTCGTTGGCAAGCTGCGGATCCCCATCACGCTGGTCCCAGGCAACCTGTCGATCGAGAACATCGATACCATCGCGTGAGGCGGTGATCTCGCTGCAGTCGAATTTCTTGGGTGCTGCGGCTTCGGACCGGAGGATCAGTGTTTCCTGCCCAACCTGACTGGCATTGTCGCTGGTCCAGGCGCCGCACCAGATGCCGGCGCCGGCCCGCTCGTAGAGCACGATATTGGCGTTGGTGAATCCCGCGCCGACGAACGTAAAGGCCAGCCCTTTGCCATGGGCAAGGCCGCGGCCCCGGTAAGTGTCCTTTCCGATCTGCCAGACGATTTCATAGATCTTGCCCACCGCGGCGATCTCGGCAATGCCTTCATAGGCATTGCCGCCGGAACCGATGCCCTGCACGACATACAGACCGGCGATGCCTTCATCGGCGCGGCTAACTTGCGGCAACAGGCAAAGTGAAAACCCCAGCAGCGTCAGCAGGGCGAACCTCAGAAACCCGGTCAGCATGACTGTTTTCCTTCGACGAAACTCTACGCGGTGACGGCCTCGACCTGGCGGTCGGCAAACTCAGGAAGCGTAAAGACCTCCAGCGGCGCCGCCACGCCGCGCAGGCGGTGCAGGCCGATCGAGCGCAGGGTCGAGCCGCAGGGCGAGGCGAAGCGGTCCGACGTCAGCAAGGCATAGCCGAGATCGCGGCAGAGCGACTCGATACGCGACACCAGATTCACCGCCGGCCCCGTCACCGTGAAATCCAGCCGGTCCGCGGCGCCCACATTTCCGTACATGACGCTGCCGATATGGAGCGCGATGCCGACCTCCAGCGGCGGCTTCGACTCGGCGCGGCGGCGCTCGTTCAGGACCTTGAGAGCGTCCAGGGATTCCTGCGCCGCCTTGAGGGCGGTGGTGCAGGCGCGGTCCCGGTCCAAATCGTCCTTGATGGGAAAGATCGCGAGGATGCCATCGCCGATGAATTTCAGCACCTCACCGCCATGGCCATGCACGGGACCGCTCATGCAGTCGAAATACTCATTGAGCAGATGCACCACGTCGTTGGGCGACATCTCCTCGCTGATGGTGGTGAAGTCGCGCAGATCGCAATACCAGAGTGCTGCTGCGATGCTCTCCACATCGCCGCGCTTGACCCGTCCTTCCAGCACCCGGCGGCCGGCATTGCGGCCGAGATAGACCTCGAGAAGCATGCCCGCCATGCGGCGCGTTCCCTTGATATCGAGGACCAGCGACAGAACCGGCATCAGGCGCCGAATGGCGGTCAGGTCGCGGTCGGTAAATCCGCCCGGGCGGTCGGTGGCCATGCTGATTGTGTTCGGCCGCTTGCCGCTGGAGCGCAGCGGCAGCAGCAGATAGTCGGTCATGCCTTCCTGTTTGAGATCCTGCAGGATCGGGTAGTCCAGCACCGCATCCGCGCCTTCGAGGCGGCGGCGGATCTCCAGCGCGCCGTCATGAATGGCCTTCAGCGGGCTGTCCAGATAAAGCGGGCTCGAGGAAATGTCGTGGCCGCGCTGAATTTCCTCGGCGGCCCCGTCGCCGCGGCGCCAGACGTAGCCAATGGCAAAGAGCTGGGGATGCAGGGTGCGGGTGCCGACCTGAACCCGCGCGACCGACAGGCCGGCGGCGGCCAGGCGGCCGCAAAGCTCGCCGAGCATGGCCGCGGTCGAGGGGGTGGCGGGGGCCTCGGTCAGCAGCCAGTCGACGATCGGGTCGGCGCAATCGATGACCGGGGCCGGCGGGGCCGGAATAGCCTGTGGCGGTCTGCCCATGGCGTCTCGAATCATCCTTACGAAACAAAATGATAAAGCTTGACGTTGAAGATAGGCGCGGATTGCACCATGTTCCACTCACGATATCATGTATGGCGCTGAGGAGGCGCCCGAAAGGGATTTCCCCATGTTCATCCAGACGGAAGAAACCCCCAATCCCCTGACGCTGAAGTTTCTGCCGGGCCGCGAGGTCATGGCGGACGGCACGCTCGACATGCCGAATGCGGAAGCCGCCAAGCGCTCGCCGCTGGCCGAGCGCCTGTTTCAGGTCGAAGGCGTCAAAGGGGTCTTCCTCGGCAGCGATTTCATCAGCGTGACCCGGCGCGAGGAAAAGGAATGGTATCTGCTGAAGCCGGCACTGCTGGGCGTCATCATGGAGCATTTTGCCGCCAATCGCCCGGTCGTGGCCGCGGGCGCTGCGCCGGTGGTGGAATCCGAGGGCGAGGAAGACGAGATCGTTTCCCAGATTAAGGACCTGATAAACACCCGGGTGCGGCCCGCGGTCGCCCAGGATGGCGGCGATATTGTCTTCCGCGGCTTCGAACAGGGCGTCGTCTATCTGCATATGCAGGGCGCCTGCTCCGGCTGCCCCAGCTCGACGGCGACCCTGCGCATGGGCATTGAAAACATGCTCAAGCATTATATCCCGGAAGTAACGGGAGTGCGGGCGGTCCAGTAACCGCTTCGGCCGGTTCAAGCGGGGAATACCGGTGTCCAAGGGGCTTCGCGGGGGAATGATGAGTGTAGTCGACGACCAATTGCCGCCGGCCGCGAAAATCGTCGGCGACGCGGCGCTCGATCGGATTTTCCGGCAGGCGCGGACCCACAGGTCCTGGAACGGCGATCCCGTCAGCGACGTCGTGCTGCAGGCGGTGTATGAACTGGCGCGCATGCCGCCCACCAGCGCCAATTGCAGCCCGATGCGCGTGCTGTTCCTGAAATCGAAACCGGCCAAGGAGCGCCTGCGGCCGGCCCTGTCGGAAGGCAATGTGAAGCAGACCATGGCTGCGCCGGTGACCGCCATTATCGCCCATGACATGCAGTTCTACGAATTGCTGCCCCGCCTCTGGCCCTTTGCCGATGCGCGAAGCTGGTTCGCGGGGAAGGAGGCGCTGATCCGCGAGACCGCGCTGCGCAACGGCTCGCTGCAGGGCGCTTATCTTATCCTGGCGGCGCGGGCGCTCGGGCTGGATTGCGGCCCGATGTCGGGTTTCGACAACGCCAAAGTGGATGCCGAGTTCTTTGCCGACGGGCGTTGGAAGTCGAACTTCCTGTGCAATCTCGGCTACGGCGATGGCCAGAACATGAAGCCCCGCGCGCCGCGCCTCGATTTCGACGAGGCCTGCCAGATCATCTGAATCCGGCGGCGGTGCTACATCAGCCCGAGCTTCAGGTCGGCCTCGGCGAACAGCGGGAAGCTGCGGGAATTGAACAGCTGATAGTGCCACCACTCGTTCTTGTAGAAATCCCATCCCGCCGCCGTCATCAGGCCCAGCAGGATCGCCCGGTTGCGCTGCGCCTCCGGCGATACCGCGAGGCTGCCGTGATAGGCATTGGGCGTCATGTCGTCGAAGGGCGTGCCCATTTCCAATTCGTTGCCGGCGCCGTCGACCAGCGTCAGGTCGATGGCGACGCCGCGGGAATGGGGCGAGCCTTTGCGGGGATCGGCGAAGAACTCGGGATTGGGGGCGTGGTTCCACAACATCCATTGCGCTTCGCTCGGCCGGAAGGCGTCGAAGACCTTGATCGTGAGATCGATGCCCTTGGCCAGTTCAATGGCGCGCGCCAGTTTCGGCTCGGCGTCCTTGTGCAGAAAGCACTTGGCCTGACGGTAGATCGGCTTGCCGGTGATGTTCTGAGGGGTCGCGTAGGCCAGCGACAGGATGACAGCGTGGCTCTGAGGCGTTATCTCGACGAGATCCATTCGCGCCGTTGTCTCCACCAACTCGAAATGCGCGGGCGCCGCCCGCCCGATGGCGCGCAGACAGGTATCACGGTCTGGCGCGGATGCAAGCGAGAAGCGAGTGAATTCGGGTGATTCAAGGCAGCAGATGAGCGACAGCCGTACCGTCCTGGCCTTCGATAGTTCCGGCGCCGCATGCTCGGCCGCGCTATGGACGGATGGCGCCATCGCGGCGCGCTGCCTTGAGCCGATGCAGCGCGGCCAGGCGGAGCGGTTGCTGCCGATGATCCTGATGACGATGGCGGCGGCCCGCTGCGGCTTTGCCGATCTCGATCTGATCGCGGTGACCGTCGGACCGGGATCGTTCACCGGGCTCCGCGTCGGCTTGTCGGCGGCGCGCGGCCTGGCGCTGGCCGGCGAAATTCCGGTCGGGGGAGTCACCACGTTCGATGCGGCGCTGGAGGCGCTGCCGTTGCCGGCGACCGCCGGACGCGCCGTGGCGATCGCCCTGAATTCGAAACGGGGCGATCTGTTTGTGCAGTTCTACGACCGCGATCGGCTGCAGCTGGCCGGACCCTTGATCCTGGCGCCGGCGGCATTGCGCGAAGCGGCACCGCCGGGACCGCTCTATATCGGCGGCGACGGCGCGGCGCTGGTCGCGGCGCATCTTGCGGACGGCGACGATATGGTGCTGGCGCCGTCGGGGAGCTGCATCGACGCGGTTCATGTCGCGGGATTGGCGGCGCGGCGCGATTTGACGGCTCTGCTGCCGCCCGTTCCGTTCTATCTGCGGCCCGCCGATGTCACCGCGCCGGGCCGGCGGCCGGGGCTCGCGCCGCCAGCGGAAAGGCGGCCGCCGGATGGATGAAGCCAGCGCCGTCTCGCTGCGGCCCCTTGGACTTTGCGATCTCGATCTTGCGGCGGCGCTTCATGGCGCCTGCTTCGAGGTGCCGTGGAACGCCCAAGCTTTCGCCGAGCTGCTGGCCATACCAGGAGCGGCCGGAGTCTGCGCTCTCCGAGGCGCTGAGCCGGTGGGCTTGTTGCTGTTCCTGCTGCAGCCGCCGGACGCGGAGATACTGACGCTCGGCGTGCTGCCGGCCTTGCGCCGTCGCGGCATCGGCCGCACCTTGCTGGATGCAGCGGCCGGCCAGGTGCGCCAGGCGGGCGCGGCACGGCTGTTGCTGGAAGTGGCGGCGAACAATGATGCCGCGACCTCGCTCTACCGGCAGGCGGGCTTTCGGCCCCTGAGCCGGCGTCGGCACTACTACCGCCGTGCTGGCAGTCCTGCCGTCGACGCCGATGTGCTTGTTCTGGAACTGGGAATAGGCGGCCAGGCCGCGCCGGTGCCCGCCGGGATACCGGGAAATTAGTTAGGCGGCCCCTGGCTCTTGCATTATGATATTAGCTATTAATCTACCTGAGACAGGCCAGTGGGATTCGTCAGCATGCATTCACGCATCGAACAGATCTGTATCGACCGCGGTTTGAAAATGACCGAGCAGCGGCGCGTCATTGCCCGCGTGCTGTCCGATGCCACGGACCATCCGGATGTGGAACAGGTCTATCACCGTGCGGTCGAAATCGATCCCCATATCAGCATCGCCACGGTCTACCGCACGGTGCGCCTGTTCGAAGAGGCGGAGATCCTGGAGAAGCACGATTTCGGCGACGGGCGGTCGCGCTATGAAGAAGTGCCGGAGACTCATCACGACCACCTGATCGATGTGCAATCGGGCAAGGTCATCGAGTTCCAGGACGAGGAGATCGAAAAGCTGCAGCGCCGCGTCGCCGAGAAGCTGGGTTACAAGCTTGTCGATCATCGGCTGGAACTCTATGCCGTGCCGGTGACCTCCGGCGGCGGCTCGCGGAAGCACAAGGCGGAGTCCAAGTAATGGCGGTTGCGCACGAGTATGCGGACCGCCCGGTCGATATCCGCGTCGGCGACTTCGAGTTGCGGCTGGCGGAGACGGCGGGCGAGATCGAGGAAGCGCAAGCCCTGCGGTACAGGATTTTCTACGAAGAGATGGCGGCAGAGCCATCCGCCGAAATGGCGGCGTCGCGGCGGGATTTCGACGGCTTCGATTCCGCGTGCGATCATTTGCTGATTATCGATCACAAGCTCGGCGGCAGCGGCAAGGTGATCGGCACCTATCGCCTGCTGCGGCGGTCGGCGGCGCAAAAGCATGGCCATTTCTACTCCTCCGATGAGTTCGATATCAGCGCGCTGTTGGCCCATCCCGGCGAGATCATGGAACTGGGCCGCTCCTGTATCGAGGCGCCCTACCGGTCCCGCGCGCCGATGCTGCTGATGTGGCGCGGCATCACCGACTATGTGATGCATTACGATATCGGTTTGATGTTCGGCTGCGCCAGCCTGCCGGGCGTCGAGCCGGAGAAACATGCGGTGACGCTGTCTTATCTCCATCATTACCATCTGGCGCCGGTGGAGCTGCGGGCACGGGCGCTACCCGGCCGCATGGTCCCCATGGATCAGCTGAGCCTTGATGCGATCGATAAGAAGGCGGCGACGGAAAAGCTGCCGCCGTTGATCAAGGGCTATCTGCGCTTGGGCGGATTTGTCGGCGATGGCGCGGTTGTCGACCATCAGTTCCACACCACCGACGTCTGCATCGTCGTCAAGACCGACTGGGTGTCCGACCGCTACTACAAGCACTATACCCGCGAAGACCAGTCCCAACGTCAGCCGGGGAGCGGCTTGCCAAGCTGAGCGGCCTGGTCATGAGCACGAAGCGGATTGCGACCGGCGCCGGCTCAGGGCGAGTCCACGATCTGAGCCTCGGTTCGCCGATACGCGCCGCCTTGCGCCTTTCAGCCTATTTCCTGTTCACGCTGTTCGCCGTCCCGGTGCAGCTGACGCTGCTGAGAACGAACTGGGCCGCACGGGAGCGGTTTCCGCTCTGGTACCACCGCCAATGCTGCCATGCCCTCGGCTTTCACATCGAACTCATGGGCGAGATGAGCAAAGTGCGGCCGACGCTGTTCATCAGCAATCACAGCTCATATCTCGATATCACGGCTCTGGGGTCGCTGATCCCCGGCAGTTTCGTCGCCAAGCGGGAGGTCGCGAGCTGGCCGTTCTTCGGCATGCTCGCCAAGCTGCAGCGCACGATCTTCGTCGACCGCCGCCGCCATACCACCCACACCCAGCGGAACGACCTTCTGCGACGCCTGGCCGAAGGCGATAACGTGATCCTGTTTCCCGAGGGCACGAGCAACGATGGCAATCGTACCCTGCCGTTCCGCAGTGCGCTGTTCAGCGTCGCCGAACAGCGCCGCGGCGATGGCGAGGCGGGCGAGGTTGCGGATCTGACCGTGCAGCCGGTCTCCATCGCCTACACCCGACTCAATGGCCTGCCGATCGGGCATAGCCTGCGCCCGCTCTTTGCCTGGTATGGCGATATGGATCTGTTCAGCCATCTGGCGAGCCTGGCCAGCCTGGGCGCGGTAACCATCCGGGTGGAATTTCACCCGCCCGTGCTGTTCTCGCGCTTTGGCTCGCGCAAGGCCTTGAGCGACCATTGCCAGCGGGCGGTTGCCGAGGGGGTCGACCGGGCGATCCGCGGCAAATAGATAAGCCATTGAAATTTATATTGAAATCTTACTGCAATGTGATCCGCAACCGGTTCACAGGCGGCCACCGGGGTGCTAGACTTGGGGCTGGGAAATATTCTTTGAACATGTTCGGAGCGAAAAGCGTCGCCCTCGCGGCTGGGCCGACGCATTGAGCGATTTGGCCAAGAAACTCTTCATCAAGACCTACGGCTGCCAGATGAACGTCTACGACTCCGCCCGCATGGCGGATGTGCTGGCGCCGCTCGGCTACGCCCCGGCCAAGGACGCGGCGGATGCCGACATGGTCATCCTGAACACCTGCCATATCCGCGAGAAGGCGTCGGAGAAAGTGTTCGGCGAACTCGGCCGCCTGCGCCTGCAGCAAGACCGCCACCGCGGCGCCGGGCGCGACATGATCATCGCCGTTGCCGGGTGCGTCGCCCAGGCCGAAGGGGCGGAGATCATGGCGCGGGCGCCCTATGTGGATATCGTGCTCGGGCCGCAGACCTATCACCGCCTGCCGGAGATGGTGGCGCGCGCTGCGCGGGCCCATGGTGCCAAGGACGGCCGCCGGGCGGGCGCCCATCTGCTGGATACCGAGTTCCCGGTGGAATCGAAATTCGACCATCTGCCCGAGCTGCAGGCGGGCCAGGGCATCAGCGCTTTCCTGTCGGTGCAGGAAGGCTGCGACAAATTCTGCACCTTCTGCGTCGTGCCCTATACCCGCGGCGCGGAGTTCTCGCGTCCCGCGGCGGATATCGCCGCGGAGGCGCGGCGCTTGGTGTCGGCGGGTGCGCGGGAAGTCACGCTGTTGGGACAGAATGTAAATGCCTATCATGGCGCATCGCCGCGAACGGTCGGCGGAACGCCCGCGATGGAATGGGGCCTCGGCCGGCTGATCCATTATCTCGCCGAGATCGATGGGCTGGAGCGCATCCGCTACACCACCTCCCATCCCCGCGATATGGACGACGATCTGATCGACGCCCATGGTGAGGTGGCGAAGCTGATGCCTTATCTGCATCTGCCGGTGCAATCGGGCTCGGACAGGATCTTGGCGGCGATGAACCGCCATCACGATTCCGCGGCTTATCTGCGCGCGATCGAGAAGCTGCGCGCGCGCCGCCCCGATCTCGCGCTGTCGTCGGATTTCATCGTCGGCTTCCCCGGCGAAAGTGAGGATGATTTCGCGGCGACGCTGCATCTGGTGGAAGATGTGGGCTATGCCCAGGCCTACTCGTTCAAATACAGCGCACGCCCGGGAACGCCGGCCGCGACCATGCCGCACCAAGTACTCGAAGAGGCGAAGGCTGAACGGCTGGAGCGGCTGCAGCTACTGCTGCGCCGCCAGCAGGAAAGTTTCAACGCGGCCACGGTTGGGCGGACTGTGCCGGTGCTGTTCGAGCGTGAAGGCCGCCATGCCGGACAATTGGTGGGCCGCAGCCCCTATCTCCAGGCGGTGCATGCTACGGCTCCGGGCCTGATGGGCGAAATCGCCGAGGTCGTGATCGAGGCCGTCCACCCCAATAGCCTCGCCGGCCGGCTCGCAGAGGCGGCCGCCCGCCCGCGGCCGACAATGGCGCCGCGCGAAGCCGCGCTGCCAGCGTGAGGTCGCAACCGCCCGTGCCGCCCGCCGCGCCCATCTCGCAACCCGTGCATCTGGAGTTCGACGACAACCGGCTGCTGCCGCTGCTGTTCGGCGAGTACGATCAGAATCTGGTGCGCATCGAGCAGCAGCTCGGCGTCTCGCTGGTGTCGCGCGGCAATCATGTCGCCATCTCCGGGCCGGCGGATTCGGTGGACGCCGCGCGGGAGACCTTGACCGCCCTCTATCAACGGCTAAAACGCGGCCAGAACCTCGATCGCGCCGATGTGGATACGGCGCTGCGCTTCGCCCGTACGCCGGGCGAGCCCAATCTGTTCGATCGCATGAGCGGCGACGGCACGGCCGTGCGCACCCAGCGCCGCCTGGTCAGCCCGCGTTCGGAAATGCAGGCGCAGTATATGCGCGCCCTGCGCGAGGCCGACATGGTGTTCGGTCTCGGTCCCGCCGGCACCGGCAAGACCTATCTGGCGGTCGCGGTCGCCGTGGCCATGCTGAACAAGGGCACGGTGGATCGCATCGTGCTGTCGCGTCCGGCCGTCGAGGCGGGGGAGCGGCTCGGTTTCCTGCCCGGCGACCTCCGGGAGAAAATCGATCCTTATCTGCGGCCGCTCTATGACGCGCTCTATGACATGATGCCGTCGGAGCAGGTGATGCGCCGCCTGACCAGCGGCGAGATCGAGATCGCACCCCTTGCCTTCATGCGCGGCCGCACATTGTCCCACAGTTTCGTCATCGTCGACGAAGCGCAGAACACCACGCCGGTGCAGATGAAGATGCTGCTGACGCGCCTTGGCGAGGATTCGCGCATGGTTGTGACCGGCGATCTCAGCCAGATCGATCTGCCCCAGGGCGTCCGCTCGGGCCTGCATGATGCTATCGACGTATTGGAAGGCGTCGATGGCATCCGTTTCATCCGCTTCACTGATGCGGATGTCGTGCGCCATGGCCTGGTGAGTCGGATCGTGCGCGCCTATGACGCAAGGGACAAAGCGGCCGACGGTGCGCCCCATGGGCGGAAACCGTAAGACGGGAAACCCGGCGATGAGCGATCATGTTGAAATCGCCGTGCATGTCGCCGATTCCCGGTGGCGGCAAATCGGCGACATCGCCAGGCTGGCGCGCCGCGCCGCGCTGACGGCGCTGGAGGCAGGCGTCAGTCCGAGTCAGCGGCGCGCGCTCGTGAAGTCCAACGGCGAACTGGCCCTGACATTCAGCGACGACGCCACTCTGAAGCAACTGAATGGCCGCTATCGCGGCAAAGGCCGGCCGACCAATGTGCTGTCCTTCGGCTCGCCGGCCGACTGGCGCGATGCCGCGCTGGAACAGCCGCGGCCGCTGGGCGATGTGATCCTGGCGCGCGAGACCGTGTTCCGCGAGGCGCGGCAGCAGGGCAAGACGCCGCCGGACCATGCCTGCCATCTGGTGGTCCATGGCGTGCTCCATCTCCTGGGCTACGATCACGCACGGGCCGCCGATGCGGCGCGGATGGAATCGATCGAGATCGATGTGCTGTCCCGGCTCGGCATCGCCGACCCCTATGCAGCGCCGGCGCGCCGCCGTGTCAGGGGCTAGGCGCGCCATGACCGATACCTCACCATCGCGACATCCGCGCAGCGACAACGCTTCGATGTTCAAGGGCCTGAAGAGCTGGCTGCGCGCGCTGCGCCGCGGCCGCAACGGCGAGCCGAGCCTGCGGGAAACTATCGAGGAGATCATCGAGGAGTCGGAGACCGAGGTCGACGAGCCGATCACCGAAGATGAAAGCACGCTGCTGCGCAATATCCTGCAACTCCGCAACCTCACCGCCTATGACGTGATGGTGCCGCGCGGCGATATCGCCGCCGTACCGGCCGATGTGTCGCTGAACGAGCTGGTGAGAGTGATGGGAATCAAGGGCCATTCCCGCCTGCCGGTGTACCGCGAAACGCTCGACGATGTCATCGGCATGGTCCACATCAAGGACGTGCTGCACTGCCTCACCGGCGAGAAGCCCTACGATCTGCAGTCGCTGGTCCGCCAGGTGCTGTTCGTCGCCCCTGCCATGCCGGCATTGGATCTCCTGCTGCAGATGCGCCAGAAGCGCATCCATATGGCGCTGGTGGTGGACGAGTTCGGCGGCATCGACGGCGTGACGACGATCGAGGATGTGGTGGAGGAGATCGTCGGCGAGATCGAGGATGAACATGACACCGACGCCGGGCCGATCATGCATCAGCGCGCCGATGGCAGCCTGATCGCCGATGCCCGGGTGACGATCGAGGATTTCGAATCAAAAATCGGTCCGGTGCTGTCGGATGAGGAGCGGGAGCAGGATATCGATACCCTGGGCGGCCTGGTGTTCTCGCTGTCGGGCCGCGTGCCGACCCGCGGCCAGACCATCAGCCATCCGTCCGGCATGACCTTCGAAGTGCTGGATGCCGATCCCCGACGCATCAAGCGTCTTCGCATCCGCAACCTGCCGCCGCCCCAGACTCATGACGAAAAGCAGGACTGAGGCCGCTCCCGGCGCAGTTCAGGATATTGGTGTGCGCGGCTCCGGCCGCCGCCGGCGCCTGCTTGCCTGGCTCGATTCCCTGGGCGGCTGGCGCCGCCGCCTGTTGCTGCTGGCGCTTGGCTTCATCGCCACCCTGGCGATGCCGCCGCTGTATCTCTGGCCGCTGCTGTTCGTCGCCCTGCCCGGACTTGTACTGATGATCGATGGGACCGCCAATGCCAGGCGGGCTTTCTGGACCGGCTGGTGGTTCGGCGTCGGCCATTTCATTCCGGGATTCTATTGGATCGCGAATTCCATGCTGACCGACCCCTGGCGGTTCGGCTGGATGATCCCCTTCGCCGTTGGCGGTCTCAGCGCTTTCATGGCGGTATTTGTCGGCGTGGCGGCGGGATTGTCGCGCTTGCTGTGGACGTCGGGACCGGCGCGCATCCTGGCTCTCGGCGGCGCCTGGATCGTCGGCGAATGGCTGCGAAGCTGGGTGCTCAGCGGCTTCCCTTGGAATCTGCTGGGCTATAGCTGGGGCTTTTCCGATTCCATGATGCAGACCGCCGCCTGGACCGGCAGTTGGGGATTGAGCCTGATGACGGTTGTCGGCTGCGGTCTCACGGCGCTGTTGTTTCGCTGGTCGCTCGGTTCACCAGCGGGGCCGCCGGTTATCGGCAAGGCCGGGCTCCTGGCCGCGCTCGGGATCGCCTTGCTCGGTGCGGTTTGGGCTGCGGGCGCCGGGCGCCTCGCCGGTGCTTCCGACGAATTCGTGCCGGGCGTCTTGCTGCGCCTGGTGCAGCCGGCGATTCCGCCCGGGGTGAAAAACGACGCCGATCGCCGGGCGGACAATCTCAATCGCCAGTTGGCGCTGACCGCGGAGACTCCCGGATTCGACCAGGTGACTCATGTCATCTGGGCGGAATCGGCCGTGCCCTTTCTCGTCCAGCGCAATGCCGATGTGCGGCAAGCCCTGGCGCGCATCGTGCCGCCGAACGGCCTGCTGATCGCTGGCGCCGTCCGTGTCGCTCCGGAAGACGGAAACATCGACCGAGTCTGGAACAGCGCCATGGCGATCGACTCGACGGGATCGGTCATCGCCAGCTTCGACAAGTTTCATCTGGTGCCCTATGGCGAGTATGTGCCGGCGCGCGAGATGTTTCCGTTCATCTCCAAGATCACACCGGGCGCCATGGATTTTTCCGCCGGTCCCGGCCCCCGCACGCTGCATCTGCCGGGTCTGCCGCCGGTCGGGCCGCTAATCTGCTATGAGCTGATTTTTCCGGGTGCAGTCGTTGACCGCGCCGACCGCCCACAATGGCTGCTCAGCCTGACCAACGACGCCTGGTTCGGCCGCAGCACCGGCCCCTACCAGCATTTTGTCAGCGCCCGTTTCCGCGCCGTGGAAGAAGGCCTGCCGATGATCCGCACTGCCAATGCCGGCATTTCCGGCGTGATCGACGCCTATGGCCGGGTGCAGGCGATCATGAATCTCGACTCGATCGGTATTCTCGATCATCGGCTGCCCACGGCAACGGCGGCGCTGACGCCGTTCGCTCGTCTCGGCAACTGGATTCTGCTTGTGCTGCTGACTGTTACCGGTTTTCTCGTGTTCCTGGCGCGACGGTTGGCGCCTTGACTGTATGATTGTCTGCAAACTGACCGTTGACCGGCTGTAGCGCGATCACTATTAAACCGCGGGTTCGTGGAACGGGAGGGGATAGATCCGCCATGGCACGAGGTCGGAAATCTGCAGGTCGCGGGGCCAGGGACGGACAACCCAATCCCATCGACATGCATGTCGGGGCGCGCCTGCGCCAGCGCCGGACCCTTCTGGGGATGAGCCAGGAAAGACTGGCGGATTCACTCGGCATCACCTTCCAGCAGGTGCAGAAATACGAACGGGGTGCCAATCGCGTTGGGTCGAGCCGGCTTTTCGATGTGGCGCGGGTGCTGGATGTGCCGGTCGCTTACTTCTTCGAGGAAATGTCCGCCGGCGTCGCGTCGAAGACCCCGAGCCGCTTGCGCGGCCTCAGCGATAGCCGCGCAGAGCCCTTCGAGCTGGACCCCATGGCCAAGCGGGAAACCTTGGAACTGGTGCGCGCCTACTACAAAATTACCGATCCGACGGTGCGCAAGCGGGTTTTCGAGTTGACGAAATCCCTCGGAAAGTCGAAATCCGGGTCGAAATAGCGTTGCCGCGGCGGGAGTGGCTTTCGGCCCAGACCTCCGTGACAGCGACTTATGGTCCGTTTTTCACGAAATGAGGTAGGGGCGTGCCCAAAGGCAGTTATCTGTTCACCAGCGAATCCGTGTCCGAAGGTCATCCGGACAAGGTTTGCGACCGAATCTCCGATGCCATTGTCGATGCCTATCTGACGGCCGATCCCTATTCCCGTGTCGCCGTGGAGACTCTGGCGACCACCAACCGGGTCGTGCTGGCGGGCGAGGTGCGTGGCCCGGCATCGGTCACGCCGCAAGTGATCGAACAGGTGGTGCGCCACGCCATCAAGGAAATCGGCTACGAACAGGACGGCTTCCATTGGCAGAAGGCGGCGGTGGAGAACTACATCCACAGCCAGTCGGCCGATATCGCCATGGGCGTCGATGCCAAAGGCAACAAGGACGAGGGCGCGGGCGACCAGGGGATCATGTTCGGCTATGCCTGCCGCGAGACCGATGGCCTCATGCCGGCGCCGATCTATTTCGCCCACAACATCCTGAAATCCCTGGCCGAGGCCCGGCATTCCGGCGCCGAACCGGGGCTCGGGCCCGATGCCAAGAGCCAAGTGACGCTGCTCTACGAAGAGGGCAAGCCGGTGCGCGCCACCTCGGTCGTGGTGTCGACTCAGCATAGCGCCGATCTGGACCAGGAGACGGTACGCGAAATCGTCCGGCCCCATGTGGTGAACACGCTGCCCAAGGGCTGGATGTGCGGCGAAGCCGATTTCTATGTGAATCCCACGGGCCGTTTCGTCATCGGCGGACCCGATGGCGACGCCGGACTTACCGGCCGCAAGATCATCGTCGATACCTATGGCGGTGCGGCGCCCCATGGCGGCGGCGCCTTCTCGGGCAAGGATCCGACGAAAGTGGACCGTTCCGCCGCCTATGCGGCCCGCTACCTCGCCAAGAATGTGGTCGCGGCCAACCTGGCCGACCGCTGCACCATCCAGCTTTCCTATGCCATCGGCGTGTCGAAGCCGCTGTCGGTCTATGTGGAAACCCATGGCACCGGCAAGGTGGGGGAGGACCGCCTGGTGACGTTGCTTGGTGATCTCGTCGATCTCAGTCCGCGCGGAATCCGCGAGCATCTCGGCCTCAGCAGGCCGATCTATGCGCGAACCTCGGCCTATGGCCATTTCGGCCGCCCGGCGGATGCCGATGGCGGGTTCTCCTGGGAACGCACCGATCTGGTCGAGAAGCTGAAGAGCCGCCTCAACTAGATTCAGGGATGCCCGCCCCTTCGCGGGCGCAACCGCCATGACAAAGCCCAGGGCCGCTCCACGGTTCGATTGGCATGGACGCCGCCAGGGCCGCAGGCTCCGCACCGGCCGCCAAAGGCTGGTGGAAGAACTGCTGCCGCGGCTGCGTTTGACGCTGCCAGCGGGAGATGGGCCGGTCGATCCCCGTGGCCTGTTTTCGCCCGTCCCGGCGAAGCTGTGGCTGGAGATCGGCTTCGGCGGCGGCGAACATCTGGCCGGCCAGGCCGCCCGCCACCGCCAGATCGGCTTCATTGGCAGCGAGGTGTTTCTCAATGGCTTGGCCTCCGCCCTGGCCCATATCGAGCGGGAAAAGCTGGCCAATGTCCGCCTGTTACACGAAGACGCCCGGGTCCTGCTGCCGCGGCTGCCGGAGGGCGCCATCGACCGGGTCTACCTCTTATTTCCCGACCCCTGGCCCAAGCGCCGCCATCGCGACCGGCGCTTCACCAGCCGCGGCAATCTGGACGCGCTGGCTCGGGTGATGGCCGATGGCGCGGAACTGAGGATCGCCTCCGACGATATGGGCTTCATCCGCTGGACGTTGGAGCATACGCGGAACCATCCGGATCTGGTCTGGCAGGCCCGGCGGCCACTGGATTGGCGGCAGCCGCCGGAGGATTGGATCGCCACGCGGTATCAGGAAAAAGCGGTGAAGGCCGGCCGCAGCCCGGTTTTTCTCACCTTCCGGCGCCGATCACGGCGCCACGGAAATGCCTGAATTACCCTTGAAGGAGCCCCACCCTTCGCTATATAAACTCGGCCAATGAATAGTCCTGCGCAGGATGTCGCGGGAAAGATAATAAAGGTGGGCCAGCGGCCCGCCTTTTTTGTTTCTCGTATTTCTTCGTACGCAATTGTTTGGAGTGGCATGATCGGCGAAAAGGCCGCGGAGATCGAACGCCTGATTGCCCCGTCGCTGACGGCGATGGGCTATGAGGTCGTGCGCGTGCTGCTAATGGGCGGTGCACGCCACACGACGCTGCAGGTCATGATCGAGCGGACGGATCGCGCCGTCGTCTCCGTGGATGATTGCGCCATCGCCAGCCGGACGGTTTCGGCCTTGTTGGATGTCGAAGATCCGATTGCCGGGACCTACACGCTCGAGATCAGCTCGCCCGGCATCGACCGGCCGCTGGTGAAGCCTGCGGATTTCGTCCGCTTCGCCGGCTATGAGGCGCGCTTCGAGTCGCGCACGCCGGTGGACGGAAGGCGGCGTTTTCGCGGCCGGCTTCTTGGCATGGATGGCGACCGCGTGCATATCGCGACGCCGGAGGGCGAATCGAAAGTGCCGTTCGAAGAAGTTCAGCGCGCGAAGCTGGTGCTGACCGATGAATTGATCGCCGCTGCGGCGAGTGAAACGACAGGCTAGGTATTGAGGGAAACAATGGACACGACAATCGCTGTTCCTCGGCTCGAGCTGCTTCAGGTGGCTGACGCCGTTGCCCGAGAAAAAGGCATTGAGCGCGACGAAGTGCTCGAAGCGATGGAGCAGGCAATCCAGAAGGCGGGCCGTTCGAAATACGGGCCGGAGCATGACATCCGCGCCAAGATCGATCGCAAGACCGGCGAGATTCGCCTGATGCGCTATCGCGAGGCGGTCGAGACCGTCGAGAACGAGGCGACGCAATTGACGCTGGCGCAGGCGCAGAAGATCGAGCCGCAGGTCGAACTTGGCCAGCATGTTATCGACGAATTGCCGCCGATCGATTTCGGCCGCATCGCCGCCCAGACGGCAAAGCAGGTGATCGTGCAGAAAGTGCGCGAAGCCGAACGCAAGCGCCAGTTCGACGAGTACAAGGACCGCAAGGGCGAGATCGTCAACGGCCTGGTGAAGCGCGTGGAGTTCGGCAATGTCACCGTCGATCTCGGCCGCGCCGAGGGCCTGCTGCGCCGCGACGAATGCCTGCCGCGGGAATCCCACCGCAACGGCGACCGGGTACGCGCCCTCATTCTCGATGTACGAGAGGAAGCCCGCGGGCCGCAGATTTTCCTGTCCCGCACCCACCCGGATTTCATGGCCAAGCTATTCGCCCAGGAAGTGCCGGAGATCTATGACGGCATCATCGAGATCAAGTCGGTGGCCCGCGATCCCGGCAGCCGCGCCAAGATCGCCGTCATCTCCAATGACAGCGGCATCGATCCCGTCGGCGCCTGCGTCGGCATGCGCGGCAGCCGCGTGCAGGCCGTGGTCGGCGAACTGCAGGGCGAAAAGATCGATATCATCCCCTGGTCCGGCGATCCCGCGACCTTCGTCGTCAACGCGCTGGCGCCGGCCGAAGTGTCGAAGGTGGTGCTCGACGAGGAAATGCGCCGCATCGAAGTGGTGGTGCCCGACGAGCAGCTGGCCCAGGCTATCGGCCGCCGCGGCCAGAATGTGCGCCTGGCCTCCATGCTGACGGGCTGGAGCATCGACGTGCTGACCGAGGCCGCCGAATCCGAGCGCCGGTCGGAGGAATTCCGCACCCGGTCCCAGATGTTCATCGACGCGCTGGACGTCGACGATGTCATCGCCCATCTGCTGGTGACCGAAGGGTTCGCCAGCATCGAGGAAGTCGCCTTCGTGCCGGTTGAAGAACTGGCCTCAATCGAAGGTTTTGATGAAGACGTGGCGCGCGAGCTGCGCGACCGCGCCCGCAACTATCTGCAGGAGCAGAACGAAAAAATGAACTCGCGCCGACGCGAACTGGGTGTTACGGACGAACTTGCAACCATCGAAGGCCTGACTCCGGCCATGCTGGTGGCGCTGGGTGAAAATGGCGTAAAGTCCCGCGACGACCTCGCCGATCTCTCCAGCGACGAGCTGACCAACAAGATCGACGGGTTGCTGCGCAGCTTCTCGCTCAGCGAGCAAGACGCCAACAACATCATCATGGCGGCGCGTGCCCATTGGTTCGCGGCACAAGAAAAAGCGGTGTCCTAAGGAAAGGCGCGATGGCGGCAATGACGCTCGATACGGGCATGGCGATAGTGACGGACGCGGACGAGGAGTCGCTGGTGGATACCGGCGGCGGCCGGCGCAGCCGCGCCTCGCCCCTGCGCCGCTGTCTCGTCAGCCGCGAGAGCCTGCCGAAATCGGCGCTGATCCGCTTCGTCGCCGCGCCAGACGGCACGGTGCTGCCGGATATCGACGGCAAGCTGCCGGGCCACGGCTTCTGGGTGACGGCGAAGCGCGCGTCGCTGGAGCAGGCCTGCCGCCGCAATCTGTTCGCCAAGGCCGCCAAGCAGTCTCTGACCGTGCCGGCGGATACGCTGGCTCTGGTGGAAAAGCTGCTAACTCGCCGCTGCCTCGACCTAATCGGGCTGGCGCGCCGGGCCGGCGCTGCCGTCGCCGGATTTGAAAAATGCCGCGCCTGGCTGCAATCGGGACGGGCGGGTCTGTTGCTCGCAGCGTGCGATGGTGCCGCCGACGGCCGGGCGAAGATGCGGGCGCTGGCCGTCGATCTGCCGGTGGTGGAGCTTTTCACCTCGGCGCAGATTTCCCAGGTATTGAGCCACGAAAACACCGTGCATGCCGTGGTGGCGCCCGGCGGATTTGCCGCCAAGCTGGCGGCTGAGGTCGAGCGTCTGAAGGCGGTCCGCCAAGACGAATGCGTTGATGATCGGTAGGCAAATGGCAACCAACAACGAAACCGAAAAGAAACCGCTGAAGCTTTCCCGACCCGGGCGGCTGGAGATCAAGAAAACGATCGACGCCGGACAGGTGCGGCAGAGCTTCCCCCATGGCCGTTCGAAGACGGTCGCGGTGGAGGTCAAGAAGAAACGCACCTTCGCGCCCGGCGAAGGCGGCCGCATGACCGAAGTCACCGGCGACGCCGGCGCGCCGGTTGACGAGATTCAACTTCTCGAGACGGCTCTCGATGTGCTGCATGCACCCCACCTGACGGCCGATGAGCGGGCTACCCGCATCAAAGTCCTGGAAGACGCGAAAAAGGACGAAGAGCGCCGCCGCGCTTTGGAAGTCGAGCTGCGGCGCAAGGCGGAAGAGGAAGCCGTTCGCCGCCAGGCAGAGGAGGCGGAAGAACGCCGTCAGGCCGAAGAGCGGGCGCGTATGGAGGCGGAGGCCCTCAGCAAGCTGGAGGCGACGTCGCCAAAGACGGCGAAAGCGGCCGATGGCGCTAAGCCGGCCGCTGCCAAAACGGCAGAAACACCGGCCGCCGTGCGGCCCGGCAAGCCAGGCGGCCGGGCGGCTGAGCCGGTTACTGAGGAGGAAGATGAAGGACCGGCGCGCGCCAAGCGGGCGGGCAAGCTGACGGCGGCAAAGCCGGTACCGGCGCCCCGGCGCCTGGAACCGCGCCGCAGCGGCCGCAAGGTGACAATCTCGGAGGCGCTGGGCGATTCCGATGAGGAGCGCTCCCGCAGCCTGGCGTCGGTGCGCCGCGCCCGCGAAAAAGAAAAGCAGCGGGCCCTGGAAATGCGCGCCGATGGACAGCAGCTTAAGGTCGTGCGCGATGTAACGGTGCCAGAGACGATTACGGTGCAGGATCTCGCCAACCGCATGGCCGAGCGCAGCGGCGATGTGATCAAGACGCTGATGAAGATGGGTGTGATGGCGACGATCAATCAGGTTATCGATGCCGATACCGCAGAGCTGGTGGCCACCGAATTCGGCCATCGCGTGCGCCGGGTGGCGGCCGCCGATATCGAAACCGGCATCGAAGGCGTTCCGGACGATCCCGAGAGTTTGCAGGCGCGCGCGCCCGTCGTGACGGTGATGGGCCATGTCGACCATGGCAAGACGTCGCTGCTGGATGCCCTCCGCAAGACAGATGTGGCGGCGCATGAGGCCGGCGGCATCACCCAGCATATCGGCGCCTATCAGGTGAAGGCGCCATCGGGCCAGCCGATCACCTTCATCGATACGCCGGGTCACGCGGCCTTCACCGAGATGCGCGCCCGCGGCGCCAACATCACCGACATCGTCGTGCTGGTGGTCGCCGCCGACGATGGCATCATGGAACAGACGGTGGAAGCGATTCAGCACGCCAAAGCCGCGGATGTGCCGATCATCGTCGCCATCAACAAGATCGACAAACCGGACTCCAAGCCGGAGCGCGTGCGCCAGGAACTGCTGCAACATGGCATCGTCGCGGAATCCATGGGCGGCGAAGTGCAGACCATCGAGGTCTCCGCCAAGGAGCGGACTAACCTGGACAAGCTGGCGGAAGGCATCATGCTGCAGGCGGAAATCCTGGAGCTGAAGGCCAACCCGGATCGTCCGGGCACCGGTGCTGTGATCGAAGCGCGGCTTGAGCGAGGCCGCGGCGCCGTCGCCACCATCCTGATCCAGCGCGGCACGGTGCATGTGGGCGATATCTTCGTCGCCGGCACCGAATGGGGCCGGGTGCGCGCGCTGGTCAACGACCACGGCGACAATATCGACAGCGCCGGCCCGTCGATGCCGGTGGAAGTGCTCGGCCTGCAGGGCACGCCCCAGCCGGGCGAGCAGTTCATCGTCGTGGAAAACGAGACGAAGGCGCGCCAGGTCAGCGAATTCCGCCGCCAGAATCAGCGGGACGCCCAGGCGAAGCTCGCTTCCCGCGGCACGCTGGAACAGATGTTCTCGAAGATCGCGGCGGGCGAAAGCAAGGAGCTGGCTCTCGTCGTCAAGTCCGACGTGCAGGGTTCGCTGGAAGCCATCGTCGGCAGCCTGTCGAAACTCAAGAACGACGAGGTCTCCGTGCGGGTGCTGCACCAGGCGGTCGGCGGCATCAACGAATCCGATGTCACGCTGGCGCGCGCCTCCAGCGCCATGATCATCGGCTTCAATGTGCGCGCCAATCCCCAGGCTCGCGACATGGCCCGGCGCGACGGCATCGATATCCGCTACTATTCGATCATCTATAACGTGATCGACGACATCAACGCGGCGCTCAAGGGCATGCTGTCGCCGACCCTGCGGGAGAAGTTCATCGGCTACGCCGAGATCCGCGAGGTCTTCAGCATCAGCAAGGCGGGCAAAGTGGCCGGCTGCATGGTCACCGAAGGCATGGTCCGCCGCGGCGCCAAGGTGCGCCTGCTGCGCGACAACGTCGTCATCCATGAGGGCAGCCTGAAGACCCTCAAGCGCTTCAAGGACGAAGTGCGCGAGGTCAAGGAGGGCTATGAATGTGGCATGGCCTTCGAGAATTACGACAATATCGAGAAGGGCGACATGATCGAGTGCTTCGAGATGGAGCAGGTATCGGCCGCCTGACGGCGCCGGTATCGCTCCCTCTTCGCAGCGCCGGTCGAATCGCGCCGGACGGCCATAAACCATGAGAAAACGGCAGGGAGCCTCCGGCCGCTCTCCGCGCCAGTTGCGGGTGGGCGAGGAACTGCGCCACGCGCTGGTGCGGGTGCTGGCGCGCGGCGATCTGCATGATCCGGCGCTCGAGAATGCCCAGGTCACGGTGACCGAGGTGCGGGTCAGTCCCGATCTGCGCAGCGCCACCGCCTATGTCACCCGCTTTGGCGGCGGCGAGACCGCACCGCTGATCAAGGCGTTGAATCATGCGGGCGGCTATTTCCGCACCGAGCTCGCCCATGATGTCAATCTGCGGATGGCGCCGACGATCCGTTTTGCCGCCGATACCACGTTCGAGCAGGCCAACCGCATCGAGGAGCTGCTGCACGACCCGCGCGTCGCCCGCGATCTCGAGCCGGCAGCAGAAGCGAAACCCCGCCGCCGCGGCCGGAAAGAGCAATCCGGCGATGGCGCGTAAGCGCAAAGGCGATTCCGTCAATGGCTGGCTGGTGATCGACAAGCCATCGGGCCCGACCTCGACGCAGGTGGTGGGCAAGGTGCGCCGGCTCTTCAATGCCGCCAAGGCGGGCCACGGCGGCACGCTCGATCCGTTGGCCACCGGCATCCTGCCGATTGCCCTGGGCGAGGCGACGAAGACCATCCCCTTCATAATGGACGGGCGGAAGCGCTACCGTTTCACCATTCGCTGGGGCGAGTCCCGCGCGACCGACGACGCCGAAGGCGCCGTCACGGCCACCAGCGACCGTCGGCCCACGGAAGCGGAAATCCGCGCCCGCTTACCGCAATTCATCGGCGAGATCGAACAGGTGCCGCCGGCCTATTCGGCTGTCCATGTGGATGGCGAGCGGGCCTATGACCTGGCGCGGGCCGGCGAAACGGTGGAACTGCCGTCCCGCCGGGTCAGCATCCATGGCTTCGCCCTGATCAGTCTGGACGACGACGACCATGCCAGCTTCGAAGTCGAGTCGGGGAAAGGCGCCTATATGCGCTCCCTCGGCCGGGACCTGGCGGTAAGCCTCGGAACTTGCGGCCATATTTCGGCGCTGCGGCGGCTCGCCGTAGGCCCCTTCGATGAAAACCACGCGATTTCCCTGGAATCGCTGGCGACCCTCGGGCATAGTCCCGCCGCCTTCGGGCACCTGAGACCGGTCGAGACCGCGCTGGACGACATCCCGGCACTGGCCTTGACCGACATCGAGGCGAACAGCCTGCGCTCCGGAAAATCGGTCGGTTTTATCCGCCGCCAGGACGCAGGCAGGGTCAGCCATATTTCGAGCGGGACTTTGGTCTGCGCCACTGCCGGCGGAAAGCCGGTGGCGCTTGCCCGTTTCGAAGCTGGCGACTTGCGCCCGGTGCGCGTTTTCAACCTTTGACGTGATGGAAAGGACCTCACGATGTCGATTAGCGCAGAGCGCAAGCAAGAGCTCATCAAGGAATTCGCCACCAAGACCAACGATACCGGCTCGCCGCAAGTGCAGGTCGCCGTGCTGAGCGAGCGGATCAAGAATCTGACCGAACATCTGCAGTCGCACGAGAAGGATTATCATTCCCGCCGCGGCCTGCTCGTCATGGTCGGCCAGCGGCGTCGGCTGCTCGACTATCTCAAGCGCACCAACGCCACTGGATATCAAGAAATCATCGATCGCCTTGGCTTGCGCCGCTAACCAGGATCCACAGAAATCAAATAACGCGCGGGTTCTGCCCGCGCGCGCGGCGGCATTATGCCTACTTACCCATGATCGATCGCGAACCGGCCGGCGCGATCGCAGGTCAGCCGGGCCGACGCAAGAAGCGGTGCGCCCATGGCGCGCAGGCGCCGCTTCTTTCGCGGGTCCGGCAGATTCAATCCGGCCGATACCCGAAAGGATACAAGGACTATGTTCACTGTTCATCGCAAGGAATTGGATTGGGGCGGCCGGCGTCTCGTACTGGAAACCGGAAAAGTAGCGCGTCAGGCTCCCGGCTCGGTCGTCGTTCAATATGGCGACACCATCGTGCTCTGCACGGCGGTGGCGGCAAGTTCGGCGAAGCCGGGGATCGATTTCTTTCCGCTCACCGTCAACTATCAGGAAAAGGCCTTTGCCGCCGGCAAGATCCCCGGCGGGTTCTTCAAGCGCGAGGGGCGCCCCAGCGAGAAGGAGGTGCTGACGTCGCGGCTCATCGACCGGCCGATCCGCCCGCTGTTCGCCGACGGCTTCCGCAATGAAACCCAGGTCATCGCCACGGTGCTGAGCCACGATCTGGAAAACAATCCCGACATTCCCGCCTTGATCGGCGCCTCCGCGGCGCTGACGATTTCCGGCCTGCCCTTCCTCGGCCCGATCGGCGCTGCCCGCGTCGGTTATGTCGACGGCAAATATGTGCTGAACCCGCGCGAGGACGAGGTGGAGAAATCCGCCCTCGATTTGATTGTCGCCGGCACATCCGAAGGCGTGCTGATGGTGGAATCCGAAGCGAAGGAGCTTTCGGAAGAGGTCATGCTGGGCGCCGTGGTGTACGGCCATGAAGCGATGCGGCCGGTGATCGCGGCGATCATCGAGCTGGCCGAGAAATGCGCCAAGGAGCCGTGGAATCTGCCGGAACAACCGGCCATCCTTATCGAGACGAAAGCAAAGATGCGGGCGGCGCTCGACGCCGAACTGCGCGATGCCTATACGGAGACCCAGAAGCAGCTGCGCTACGGTCGCATCGGCGATGTAAAGGAAAAGGCACTGGCGCAGTTCGTTGCCGACGAGCTGCCGAAGGAAGCGATCGGCAGCCTGTTCAAGGATCTGGAAAGCGACATCGTCCGCGGCAGCATCCTGAAGACCGGCCGCCGCATCGATGGCCGCGACACCAAGACGGTGCGGCCGATCACCGCCGAAGTCGGCGTGCTGCCGCGCGCCCACGGCTCGGCGCTGTTCACCCGCGGCGAGACCCAGGCGCTGGTTGTGGCAACGCTCGGCACCGGCGAGGATGAGCAGATCATCGACGCGCTCGAAGGCGAATACCGCGAGGCCTTCATGCTGCATTACAATTTCCCGCCCTATTCGGTGGGCGAGGTGGGCCGCATGGGTTCGCCAGGCCGGCGCGAAATCGGCCATGGCAAACTGGCGTGGCGGGCGCTGCGTCCACTGCTGCCGAACAAGGAGCAATTCCCCTACACCATGCGCGTGGTGTCGGAGATCACGGAGTCGAACGGCTCCTCTTCCATGGCCACGGTCTGCGGCAGCTCGCTGTCGCTGATGGATGCGGGCGTGCCCTTGACGCGCGCCGTCGCCGGCATCGCCATGGGACTGATCAAGGAAGATGACGGCTATGCTGTCCTCTCCGACATCCTGGGCGATGAGGATCATCTGGGCGATATGGATTTCAAGGTCGCCGGAACCTCCGAAGGCGTTACCGCGCTGCAAATGGACATCAAGATCACCTCGATCACGCCGGAGATCATGAAGATCGCCCTGGCCCAGGCGCGCGACGGCCGCCTGCATATCCTCGGCGAGATGGCGAAGGCGATCGACCATTCCCGCGAAGGCGTCAGCCAGAACGCGCCGCGCATCACCGTGATCAACATTCCGAAGGACAAGATCCGCGAAGTAATCGGCTCCGGCGGCAAGGTGATCCGCGAGATCTGCGAAGTCACCGGCGCCAAGATCGATATCGAGGACGACGGCACCATCAAGGTCGCCGCCGTCGACGCCAGCGCCTCCCAGGCGGCGATCGACTGGATCCGCGGCATCGTCGCCGAGCCGGAGATCGGCGTGATCTATAGCGGCAAGGTGGTGAAGACCGTCGAATTCGGCGCCTTCGTCAATTTCCTCGGCAGCCGCGACGGCCTCGTGCATATCAGCGAGATGGCGCCGCACCGGGTGAAGACCGTCAACGACGTGGTCAAGGTCGGCGATGCCGTGAAGGTCAAGGTCATCGGCATGGACGATCGCGGCAAAGTGAAGCTGTCGATGAAGGCGGTCGATCAGGCGACGGGCGAGGACATCTCGAACAGGAAGGTCGAAGCCACCGGATAATCGGCCGAGATGCCGGCAAGTGCGGTGGCTCTGCCCAAGGTGATCGGCCACCGCGGTGCCGCGGCCTATGCGCCGGAGAACACCTTGGAGAGTCTGCGCGCCGCCGCGCGGCGAGGCGCGGGCTGGGTTGAATTCGACGTCAAGCTTACGGCCGAGGGCGTGCCCATCGTCTTCCATGACGATAAGCTCGACCGCACGACCAACGGCAAGGGCGCAGTGGCGGTGGTCAGCCTCGAGCGCATCCGCGGTCTGGATGCGGGATCGTGGTTCGGGCCCGCCTTCGCCGGCGCCCGCGTTCCAACCCTGGAGGAGGCGTTGATGCTGGTGCTCGCCGAAGGCCTGGGTGCCAATATCGAAATCAAGCCCTGCCCAGGCCGGGAGGCCGAGACTGCGGAGCAGGCACTCGGGGAAATCCTGCGCCTTTGGCCGGCAAGACGGCCGCCGCCGCTGATCTCCAGCTTCAAGCCGGCGAGTCTGGCGGTGGCGAAGTCCAAGGCGCCCCATCTGCCCCGTGGCTTGCTGCTGTATGAGGATGGGGTTCCGACTTGGAAGCAGCACGCCCGGGCGCAAGCCTGCGCCACCGTCCACTGCAGCGAGCATAATTTGACCGCTGCCTGGGCGGCGGAAGTCCGCGGCGCCGGCTATGGCTTGGCAGCCTACACAGTGAACGACAGCCTTCGTGCCCGGCAACTGAGGGACATTGGTGTGCAGTGCATCATAACGGATGCGCCGGACAGGATTCGAACCGCTCTTTGAGGGGTAAGAATTTGAGAGGTATGAAGAAGATATCGGTTGCCGGCCGAGTCCACCGGCAAGGATGGTTTCACCGGCCGGCCTTGCCTATATAGGCGAGTATCGGGATCATGGGCGTAGAGGATATCGGAACAGGCGCATGAAAGCTCTCAATCCCGTCATCATATCCGGACTGGAGGTCCTGCCGCTGGTCGAGGGCGGCAAGGGCATTTCCGTCTCCAATGGAGAAAGTTCCGGCCCCTGGGCCCTGTCCGGCGGCGTCGGCACCTTTTCCGGCGTGAATGCCGACTCCTACGATCGGGACGGCAATCTGATTCCGCAGGTCTATAAGGGCCGCACGCGGCGGGAACGCCACGAGGAATTGGTGCAATACGCGATCCGCGGCGGCATCGAGCAGGCCCGGATCGCCTATGAGATCGCCGGCGGCCGCGGCCGCATCCATATGAACGTGCTGTGGGAGATGGCGGCGTCGGAGCGCGTGCTCCATGGCGTGCTCGAAGGCGCCAAGGGCCTGATCCACGGCGTTACCTGCGGCGCCGGCATGCCCTATCGCATCGCCGAGATCTGCAACAGCTACGGTGTCTACTACTATCCGATCGTTTCTTCCGCCCGCGCCTTCCGCGCCCTGTGGAAGCGCGCCTATCACAAGTTTCGCGAACTGCTGGGCGGCGTCGTCTATGAGGATCCATGGCTCGCGGGCGGCCATAACGGTCTCTCCAACAGCGAAGATCCGACCAAGCCCGAAGCGCCGTTTCCCCGCGTCGTCGAGCTGCGGCGCATGATGCGCGACGAATGCGGTCTGGGCGCGACGCCGATCTTCATGGCCGGCGGCGTCTGGTATCTGCGCGAATGGGAGGATTGGATCGGCAATCCCGATCTCGGTCCGATTGCGTTTCAGTACGGCACGCGGCCGCTGCTGACGCAGGAGAGCCCGATTTCCAACGCCTGGAAGCAGCGGTTGCTGACGCTGAGCCCGGGCGACGTATTTCTCAATCGCTACAGCCCGACAGGATTCTACTCCTCGGCTGTCAATAATCCGTTCATCCAGGAACTGCGCGAGCGCAGCGAGCGGCAGGTGGCCTACAGCCAGACGCCGGTGGGCGAGCATGTCTGGCCGTTTCCGGTGGGCGCACGCGGCCGGCTGGTCTATCTCACGGCGGCGGATCGGCTGCGGGCGGAGGAATGGGTGGCCAAGGGTTTCACCGAAGCCATGCGCACGCCGGACTCCACGCTGATCTTCGTCAATCTGGCGAAGTCGCGGGAAATCCTGAACGACCAGGTGAATTGCATGGGTTGCCTCAGCGCCTGCCTCTTCTCCAATTGGGCGCAGAACGAGGAAGGCAGCACCGGCAAGAAGGCGGATCCGCGGTCCTATTGCATCCAGAAGACGCTGCAGGAGATCAGCCACTCCACCGAGACCGAAGAGCAGCTCATGTTCGCCGGCCACAATGCCTTCCGTTTCAAGAATGATCCGTTCTACAGCAATGGATTTATCCCGACCGTGAAGCAGCTGGTGAACCGCATCGGCACGGGCGACTAGCGGTCAGCGCCGCTGGCCAGCCTCAATGGCGCGATCCGGATAGCAGAAGTCGGTATTGGAACAAGTCTGCGGAGCTTGTCCGGATTCGCCCGCAAGCTTGTTTCAGGCTAGCGGCGGACCATTACAACTTCTCCAACAAGTCAGTTAATAATTTGAATTTTCACCTTTAATTCCGCTCCGGGCTCGATTATCCTGCTGTCAGTCCTGATTGCAGCAAGGATGAATGATGAACCTGCGCCCGTTTGCCCCGGCTATTGACCGCCTGAAATCCGCGGGGCTCCGGCCGACTCGGCAGCGACTTGCGCTGGCGCGTCTGCTTTATGACAGGGGCGATCGTCACGTCACGGCGGAGCAACTGCATCAGGAAGCCGCGGCGTCCAACGTGCGCCTGTCCCTGGCGACGGTGTACAACACCCTGCATCAGTTCACGTCGCTGGGCATGCTGCGCGAAGTTGTGGTGGAGGCCGGCCGTTCCTACTTCGACACCAATATTGGCGATCACCATCACTTCTTCGACGAGGACACCGGCCAGCTTGCGGATATCCCGGCCGACGAAGTCGAACTGACCAAATTGCCAGCGCCGCCGATCGGCGCGAAGATCAGCCGGGT
>Ga0184612_10000021_pt1 | contig 63471 bp, 44 predicted proteins | sample PLM3_60_coex_FD_133163 | JGI IMG/M metagenome (GOLD analysis project Ga0184612, IMG submission 133163) | Groundwater sediment microbial communities from an aquifer in East River, Colorado, USA - PLM3_60_coex | ecosystem: Environmental > Terrestrial > Soil > Riparian zone | place: USA: East... | reverse complement strand
GTTGCCGTGGTTCGTCCCCAGGTTGCGATTGCTGATCGCCACGGCCCGCCGGCGGATCGTGCCTGAATCATCGAGCACGCCGAGTCGCTGCAGGTGCGTGTCGATCGGAACCCGGCACTGCGACAGCTGCTGGATCTCTTCGGGTGTGCCCGCGCGATGTCGGGGAATCCCCGGCAGTGCCATCAACTTGCGCCGCTCGGCGACGCTCAGGAGTACGGAGTCAATTTCCCGACGTTCGAGGCGGAGCAGGAGGTCATTGCTAAGCCCCTCGAGGCGGTTGATTTCAAGGCGCATGACTGGTGATTTGACCGAGAGTCTAGTGTGATCGACCTTCGCCGTTGCCGGAAACCCTCACGATGATCGCGAAGCCCGTCTTCGTGCCCTTCGTGAAGAGGCCGTCGGCCCGTTCATAGCGTCAATCCATTCGATCCAGGGACCCGGTGCTGGACTCCGCTCACTTGAACGTCGCTCTCTCGATCTTCCCCATCACGAACAGCACGCTGATGAGCGCAAGAAGCGGGAACACGCCGGCGCCAACGAATACGGGCGTAAACGAGTAGCGGGTCACGAGGACTCCGATGACGAGCTGAGCCACGAGCACCGACGAGCTGTCGCCGAAGCCGGCGATGCCGTTGACGCGCCCGGCCAGCTCCTGCGGCACGATATCGCCGACGGTTCCGATGTAGGTGGCCGCGACCCACTGGTTGCCGAAGAGCGCCAGGCCCATCAGCGTCAGGGCGAGATAGTCGTTTGCCACGAACGGCATCGCCATGCTGAGTGCGCCAAGGCTGAATGCCCCGGTGAACGCCAGCTTGCGGCCGCGATCGACCGAGCCCGTCATCTTGACAAGCCGATCGGTCAGGAGTCCGCCGACGATGTTGCCGGTCATGCCGAACAGGTTGGGCAGCCAGCCAATCATGCCGACCATGGCCAGCGACATGTCGCGCTCGGTGCGCAGATAGAGCGGGAGCCACGCCCAGTAGAACGTCGTGATGGGTCCGGAAAACACTCGAACCAGGAACAGCGCGAGCACCTTGTTGTTGCCGATCAACTGGCCGAGGGTGATCTTGGATGGGGGAACTCCGGCGGCCACCGTCGTGGCCGGCAACGTCTTTGGGAAGATCGCCAGCCAGGGCACGAGCCACAGGAGCCCGACCACGGCGGGCAGGACGAACGCCATCGTGAAGCCCATCCTGCTGAAGATGAACGCCACGACAGGCAGGGCCAGCAGCCCTCCGAGTTGCGCGCCAGCGTTGAACAGGCCCCCTGCCGATGACCGGCTCGCCGCCGGAAACAGCCCGGCGAGGGCTTTGATGCCGGCGGTGTAGTTGCCACACTGCGCCACGCCCATCAGGACCCGCAGAGCCATGAATCCCGCGAGGCTCCCCGCGAGCGCGTGCGCGCCGCCGACCACGGACCACGCTACGAGAATGGCCGCCAGCCCGATGCGTGCACCCACGCGGTCCAGGAACACGCCCATCGGCACCTGTCCCAGCATCATGCCGACCTGAAAGGCCGACGTGACGTAGGAGTACTGCTGGGCGGTCCAGCCCATGCTCTTGATCAGGTCTCGTGACAGCACCGAGAGCACCTGCCGATCGATCAGGTTGATCGCAATCGACGCGGACAGGAGCCCGACGATCGTGTAGCGCATCTTCGAGGAGAGGCTCGATTCGGTCATAGTCTTGTCTTCGCGGCTCGCGGCTCGTGTCACATGATCACGTGGCTTCCACCTTAAGGTGGAAGATCCACATCAGGAAGATCCACTCTTAACTGGAAGATCCCATCGCCGTCCATTTTCGGGTCCTGGCGGATTCCTGCAATGCACCGAGCGCGTGCTGGACGGCCAGCGCGTCTTCGAAGTCCGGGCGGAACCGCTCGCCGCGGGACACGCAGACGAGAAACTCGGCCAGCGCCGCGATGAACGTGTGCTCATAGCCGATGATGTGGCCGGGTCGCCAGAAGTTACCAAAAATCGGGTGCTTGAGGTCGGTGACGAGCAGATCGCGCGGTCCCTGCTCGACCGACGGATTCGATGCGTCCACGAACTCGAGGTGGTTGAGCCGCTCGAGGTTGAAGCGCAGCATCCCGCCCGAGCCGTGAATCTGAAATGAGTTGGCGTTCTTGCAACCGATCCCGAACCGCGTTGCTTCGAACGTGCCGAGGCTGCCATTGGCGAACTGGACCATCGCGAGAAACGCATCATCGACTGCGCGGTTGGGCGCGAACGTGCGGGTGGTTGCGATCCCTTCCGTCATGCCGCCGTTGAGATAGAGGGCAGTGTCGAGCAGGTGCGTCAGCAGGTCATCGGCGACTCCGGATCCGGCCATCGCCGGGTCCATGCGCCACGTCGCGGCCCTCGACAGGTCGGCGCCCCATTGCTGCCGATACGCCGCGTCGTAGTGGTACACCGTGCCGAGCCGCCCGTCTTCGATCAGCTGACGTGCGTACGCGATCGCCGGCACCCGGCGATAGTTGAACCACACCATCGTCTGGACGCTTTTCGCGGCGTCGACCATGGCGCGGGCTTCGTCGACTGAAAGCGAGAGCGGCTTTTCGCACATCACGATCTTGCCGGCTTGGGCGGCGGCGATGGCGACCGGCCCGTGGAGATGGTTGGGCAGCGAGATATCGACCGCATCGATGTCTTTACGGCCGATGGCGGTGCGCCAGTCGGTCGACGTGTCCTCCCAGCCCCAGCGATCGGCCATGGTGGCGAGCGATGCAGCGTCGCGGCCGCAGAGAAGCGATCGGCGTACGCGGTAAGGGAGATCGTAGAAATGCCCGGCCTGGCAGTAGGCGTTCGAATGGGCTTTCCCCATGAAGCCTTGCCCGAGCAACGCGACTCGCAGTTCTGGTTTCATCAGGGTCAGGCTTGAGCCCTGAGCCGAGCGTTTACAGCACCTTGCTGGTCCGCGCCGCGGCGTCCCACCCGAGCGTCTTCCCCTGCTTGATTGCTTCGAGCGCGAGGATACAGGGCAGCGCGGCGTAGTAGCCAATCTCCATGTCAGAGGCCGGCTTCTGGCGCGACTTGATGCAGTCGAGGAAGTTCCGCGTGTGCGCGTCGAGTGGGTAGTCTTCCTCGACGCCGCCCTTCGGGTTGACGTACACCTTGAGCTCGACCGGCGGCCGATCGTCGTTGCCGCGGCCACCACCTGGGCCGCCCCGGCCCCGGCCACCACCCGGGCCCCCTGGCGCTGCAGGCGCAATGGCGACGCCGCCGGCTCCGAGCGTCACGCCTCCGGCGGTCGGCGGTGGCGGCGGGCCCTGCTTGCGCTGCGTGCGCGGCACGATCGGGCGGACGGCCCAGCCCATGCGGTTCACCTGCAGCGAGCCGCGATTGCCGATGAAGAACACGCCCCAGCCTTCGATTTCGTCGGCGCGGTACACCTCACCGTTGGCGAAGGTCATGAGGAACTTCTCGTACTGCCACGAGATCGAGAACGTATCGGGGACCTGTTCGGGATCTGCGTCGGGCACGGCGAGGAACGCGCCGGTTGCGGCCGTCTTGACGGGAATCTGGTGGTCGGCGCCCATGAACCAGTGCGCGACGTCCACGTGGTGCGCGCCCCAGTCGGCGACCAGGCCGCCGCCGTACTCGTACCAGCCACGGAAGGCCAGACGGCTCGGCTTGAACGGGCGCTTGGGCGCGGGGCCCTGCCACATGTCCCAATCGAGCCCTGCCGGAACCGGCTGTTCGGCCTCCTTGGGCCTGGCGTACGAGCCCGGCTGGACGATCGTGACGTGAGTGATATTTCCCAGGATGCCGCTGTCGACGACCTTCTTGGCCTCCGCGAAGTGGTCCCAGCTCCGCTGCTGCGTGCCGACGGCCACCACCTGCTTTCCTTTCTTGTAGGCGTCGAGCATCGCGTTCAGCCGCAGGATGGTATTCGAAGCCGGCTTCTCGACGTAGACGTCCTTGCCAGCCGAGATCGCGTCGATCGTCTGCTGCGAGTGCCAGTGGTCGGGCGTCGCGATGAGCACGGCGTCGATGTCCTTACGGTCGAGGATGCGGCGGTAGTCGCCGACCACGTCGAGCTTGAACGTCTGCCGTGCCGTCGTCATCCACGGATCGAGCTTGGCTTTGTTCACCTCGGCGGCGGCCAGGAACTGACAGTCGGCATGGCGCGCGAGCGAGTCGAACACCCGGCCCCCGCGGTTTCCGGCGCCGATGATCGCCATCCGCACGCGATTGTTCGCGCCCTGCACTCCCCCATGTGAGGCCCCATTTGCGGCGAAGAGCGGCCTTGTCGCAGCCACAGTCAGCGCGGCAGCCGAGGCCTTCAAGAAGTCGCGCCTGCTTTCCATGAACCTGTCTCCTTTTTTCCTGAATTGCCCCGTATCGGTAGCTTGCCGTGTTGCCCGTGGCTCTATTTGGCTGACCGCAGCGGCGCCCGGCCCTTCGACGGGCGCAGGGGAAGCCGACGGTCGTTGTGCGTGCGGCGCCAGTCCACACGCGGCATGAACAGTTCCTTGTCGATCCGATCGCGGTATTGCACGGCGATGTTCACGAGCGAATCGAGAAGCGACTCGGACAGGAAGTGAGGCTGCAGGCCGAGGTCGAGCAGCTTCGAGTGCTTCGCGTTGTAGTAGTGCTCTTCCTTCTCGACTCGGGGATCCGGAAGGTGCTGAATCGTGACATCCAGACCCACCTTCTTCGACGCCGCCTGCACCATGTGCGCCAGCTCGAGCACGGAGAACTGCTCGGTGAACTGGTTGAACACGCGGAACTCGCCCGGTGCAGCCGGCGTGAGACATGCCAGCTCGATACACCGGACCGTATCGCGAATGTCGATGTAGCCGCGCGTCTGTCCGCCCTTACCGTAGACCGTGAGCGGGTAGCCCACCGCCGCTTCCACGCAGAACCGGTTGAGGACCGTCCCGAAGACCTCGTCGTAGTCGAACCGGTTGATGAGCGCCTCGTCGAGCGCGACTTCACTGGTCGTCGTTCCGTATACGACACCCTGGTTCAGATCCGTTGCACGCAAGCCCCAGATTTTGCACACGAACATGATGTTGTGGCTGTCGTGGACCTTCGAGAGGTGGTAGAACGAGCCGGGCTGCTTCGGATACGGCAGGAGGTCCCGGCGGCCGTTGTGCTCGATCGTGATGTAGCCTTCCTCGATGTCGATGTTCGGCGTGCCGTACTCGCCCATCGTGCCGAGCTTGACCAGGTGACACTCGGGCGCGTGATCTCGAAGCGCAAACAGCAGGTTGAGCGTGCCGACGACGTTGTTGACCTGCGTGAAGACGGCGTGTTTCCGGTCGATCATCGAGTACGGCGCGGCCCGTTGCTCGGCAAAATGGACGACGGCGTCCGGACGGACCTCGTTGATGACTGACGCGATAAAGTCGTAGTCGGTGACGTCTCCCGTGGAGACATCCACGTCCAGTCCCGTGAGCTCGTGCCACACGCGCAGCCGCTCGCTCAGCGATCGTATCGGCGTGAGCGTTTCAACCCCCAGCTCGTGGTCCCACTGGCGCCGCGCGAAGTTGTCGACGATCGAGACCGCGTGTCCCTTCTTCGAGAGATACAGGGCTGTCGCCCACCCGCAGTATCCATCTCCTCCAAGAACCGTGATTCGCATGCGCGTTGTGTCCGTTCCCTAAGGCCGGCGGCGTGTAATCGGTTACGACGCCACCCGGCGGGCAGCTTACAACATCTTCGGCAGGCCGGCCAGACGTCGAACCGAACCATCTGGAATGTCAGATCTGGTTGAGACGGCAGGCCTTAGCGGCGCAAGGCAAAGGCGACATACGTCCCCCCAGACGCGCTGCCGCGGCCGCCTTTGCCGCCTCCAGCCGCGATCACCACGAACTGGCGACCGCTGACTTCGAACGTCGCTGGTGTTGCATTGCCGGAAAACGGCAGCGTCGTTTCCCAGAGCAGCTCGCCCGTCGATTTGTCGAACGCTCGGAACTTCTTGTCGAAGTTTGTCGCGCCGATGAAGACGAGTCCGCCTGCGGTCACGATGGGACCGCCGTAGTTCTCGCTGCCCGTATTCCTGACGCCTCGCGCGGCAAGCTCCGGATACTCGCCGAGGGGAATCTGCCAGGCGAGCGCGCCGGTGCTCATGTTGATGGCGGTGAGCGTGCCCCAGGGCGGTGCTACGGCGGGATAGCCGTCCGGATCGAGGAACTTGCGGTAGCCGGTAAACCGGTACGGGAGCGCCGGCGTCGCGCCTGATGGCGCGGGTGCCGACGATGCGGCGGCAGCCCCGTCGGTGCCGGTGCTCAGATACTCGACGAGCGCGGCAACCGCTGCCGGAGAGAGGTACGGGAACCCCGGCATTCGCCCCGCGCCTTTCTGGATGATCGCTGATATCTCGGGCCGCGTCCGACGCTGCCCGACGCCGACGAGCGAGGCAATCTGCGGCGGCGTGCCCTGGAGATCGTCGCGGTGGCAGGAGGCGCAATTCTGCTGATAGATCCCGCGACGCGTGCCTGCCTCCACCGCGGGCGCCAGCCCGCCGGTCCAGGCGAGGTCGTTGGCATTGACATAGTAGATGCCCGTGCCGGGATCGAACGCCTGTCCTCCCCACTCGGCGCCGCCGTCGAATCCCGGGAAGATGACGGTCTGCACACCGACCGAGAGCGGCACGAACAATCCGCCGTTGCGGAACCGTGCGAGCTCGTCGAGCGCCCACGCCCGCGCCTCCGGCGTCCGCGAGGTCACCGTGTCGGCCGTCAGCACGTGCCGTGAGAACGGCGCAGGCTTCGTCGGGATCGGCTGGGTGTCGGCCGCGACCTCGCCTGGCACGTCGCTCGCAGGGTACTTGCGGTACTCGATCGGAAAGATCGGCGTGCCGTTCGTGCGATCGAACACGAAGACGTAGCCGTGTTTCGTCGCCTGAGCGACCGCGTCGATCGTCTTTCCGTTCTGCCTGATCGTGATGAGGCTCGGCGGCGCGGGCGCGTCGCGATCCCAGATGTCGTGCCGCACGAACTGAAAGTGCCAGAGGAGCTTCCCGGTGTCGGCGTTGAGCGCCAGCAGGGAGTTCGCGTACAGGTTGTCGCCGATCCGGTTCGCGCCGTAGAAATCTGCGGCGGCGGATCCCGTGGGGACGTAAACGATCCCGCGGGTCTCGTCGAGCGCCATGCCCGGCCAGCTGTTCGCGCCGCCGTTCTCGCGCCACGATTCCTTCGACCACGTTTCGTAGCCGGCCTCGCCCGGATGCGGAATCGTGTGAAAGCTCCATTGCAGCTTGCCGGTACGCGTGCTGTAGGCGCGTATGTCGCCGGGCGAGGAGGGGAGTCCCTCCGACACACGCCCGCCGAGGATCAGCAGGTCCTTGTAAACGACGCCCGGAGTGGTGAGGACGACCGACTGCCGCTCAGGATCGCGTCCCAGGTCGAGATGCAGATCGATCCGTCCGCCGTCGCCGAACGTGGGAATGGGCTTGCCCGTCCGCGCATCGAGCGCGTAGACGTAGTGGGTGACGGCGGCATAGATCCGCTGGTCGTTGTTGCCATCGGTCCAATACATCACGCCCCGATTCGCGCCCTGGGCTTTGATGCCGGAATCAAAGGTCCACAGGTGCTCGCCCGTCGCGGCGCGCAGCGCGAACGCCTTGTGCGACGGCGTGACGGCGTAGAGAACGCCGTCGACTTCGATGGGCTGGGTCTGCAGCCCGCCGGTTTCGCCGCTGTCGTAGATCCACGCACGCTCGAGCTGCTTCACGTTCGCGCGACTGATCTCGTCCAGCTTCGAGTAGCGAATCTGCTCGGGGCCGCCGCCGTACGCGGGCCAGCCGCGGTATGTCGGCGCTGGCGGGGCGGGCTGCTGCGATCGCGCGGCAAAGAAGTTGGGGAGCGTCGCCGTCGCCGCGAACAGGGTCAGGATGGTGGCGGTGCGTTTCATGAGGATGTCGCCTGATTCATTTGCCGCGCAGCTTCGCCGGCACTTATTTACCACGCAGCTTCGCTGGTGGGCCGTCCACGCCATTCGGCAGTTGCTCGTTGGCGAGCTGGTCCGTGTCACCGAGCGACTGCTTCAGCCGCACGAGCTCGGTTTTCAGCGTCGCAGCCAGCTGTTCCTGCCCTGGTTCGCCGTACAGGTTGTGAAGCTCGTACGGATCGTTCACCAGGTCGAACAGCTCCCACTGATCCTTCTTCCAGAAATGAATCAGCTTGTGCGTGACCGTTCGAACGCCGTAATGCGCCCGCGTGTTGTGATTACCCGGATCGTGGTAGTAGCGGTAATACATCGACGTGCGCCAGTCGGAGGGGACGCGGCCTCGCAGTACCGGCAGGAGACTGCGTCCCTGCATCTCAGCCGGCACCGGAATGCCGGCGGCGTCGAGCAACGTTGGCGCGAAATCGACGTTCAACGCGATCGCGCGACTCCTGGTCCCGCGCTTGATGCCACCGGGCCAACGGACGAGAAAGGGCATGCGCAACGATTCTTCGTACATGAAGCGCTTGTCGAAGAGGCCGTGATCGCCGAGGAAGAACCCCTGGTCGCTCGTATAGACCACGATCGTGTTCTTCGCGAGACCGTGGCTGTCCAGGAAGGCAAGCAGACGGCCGACGTTGTCGTCCACGGACTGGACGGTCGCCAGGTAGTCCTGCATATAGCGCTGGTATTTCCACCGGATCAATGGCTCGCCTGTCAGGGTCACGGTCTTGCCGTCGCGAACGATCGTCACTGTGTCGGGCGTCGTCGAGAGCCAGCTCGTGAGCTCCTCGCCCGCGAGGTCAGCCGGCGGCTGCAGCTTGAGATCGCGACGCGTCAGGTCAGCTGCAACGCGCTGCTGGTTCTCGTGGAGGGCATCGGTGCGCGTTGCATACGAGTCCCAGAACGTCACGGGTTCGGGGATCCGCTGCGCGGCGAAGCGCGAGGCGTGGGCGGCGTCAGGTTCCCATGGACGGTGTGGCGCCTTGTGATGGACCATCAGAAGGAAGGGCTGGTTACGCGGCCGCTTCTCCATGAAATCGATGGCGCGGTCAGTGATGACGTCGGTCACATACCGGCCCGTGTAGGTCGTCTCTCCCGTTGCGGTATAGAACAGCGGGCTGGAGTACGCTCCCTGTCCGGGGAGGATTTCCCATCGGTCGAAGCCGACGGGATCGCTCCCGAGATGCCATTTGCCGATCATTCCTGTGTAGTAGCCCCCTTTCTGAAGCAGACGGGCGACGGTCATGCGGGTGCTGTCGAAGCGATTGAAGACCGTCACGCCGTTGATGTGGGAGTACTGCCCCGTGAGGATCGCGGCGCGACTCGGCGTGCAGATGGAGTTGGTCGCGAATACGTTCTCGAGCAACGCGCCTTCGCGCGCCAAACGGTCGAGATGGGGCGTCTGATTCACGCGTGATCCGTACGCCCCGATCGCGTGCGCGGCGTGGTCGTCCGTCAGGATGAACAGGATGTTCGGACGGTCGGCGCCGGCGGCGACACCGGCAGAGAGTGCGGACAGGAGACCGGTGAGAATGAGCCTGAGCATGTCGCGCCGCTGATTGTAATGGAGTTCCCGGGACGGGCAACCCTCGCGGAAGGGCCGCCGTCCAAGACCTTGGAGCGCATCATGAACCAGCTTCGACAGGACCTGCGCCTTGCCCTTCGGCGTCTGCGCCAACAGCCCGGGTTCACCTGCGTCGCCGTGCTCACGCTGGCGATTGGTCTCGGCGCCAACACGGCCGTGTTCACGCTGGTGCACGCACTGATGTTGCGGTCGCTGCCCGTCGAGCGGCCGGGCGAGCTCTACCGGCTTGGCGACACGACCGACTGCTGCGTCAACTCGGGCCTCGCCACGAGCTACTCGCTCTTTTCGCTCCGGTTGTTCGAGCACCTGAAAGCCAACGCACCCGAGTTCACCGAGCTCGCTGCCTTTCAGGCGAACACAGCGTCCTTCGGGGTGCGGCGAACCGGCGAGGCCGTTACGAGCTCGTTGCCGGGTGCCTTCGTGACCGCCAACTACTTCGCGATGTTCGGCGTCAAGCCGGCGGCCGGCCGCGTGCTGCGCGCCGACGATGACCGTCCGGACGCCGGGCCCGTAGCGGTGATGAGTCATCGGACGTGGACGCAGCAGTACGGCCAGGACCCGTCGGTGATCGGTGGCGCCTTCGTGGTCAACGGCAAGCCGATGACTATCGTCGGTGTGGCGTCTCCGCAGTTTTTTGGCGACACGATCCGTCCCGATCCTGCCGCGATCTGGATTCCGATGGGGCAGGAGCCGGTGATACGGGGCGCCGCGTCGCTCGTCGATCGCGCAGATCAGAACTGGCTGTACGCGATTGGACGGCTGAGGCCAGGTGCGAGCTCCGAGCAGATCGGCGCGCGCGTGACCACTGCACTGCAGCAGTGGCTGTCGGTGCAGTCGTTTGTCCCCGATCAGGCCCGCGCTGAGCTTCCCCGGCAGCACATCGTGGTTGCGCCCGCCGGCGGTGGCGTCGGCCTCGCCCGGGCCCAGTACGCCCGATCGCTCAACCTCCTGTTTGCAGCGTCGGCGATGGTCCTCCTCATCGGCGCCGCCAACCTGGCGAACCTGCTGCTCGCTCGCGCGGATCGCGGGCAGGCGGCGATTCGCGCGGCACTCGGTGCGTCGAGCGGCCGGCTGATTCGCCAGGCGCTCACCGAGGGGATCGTGCTTGCCGTCATCGGCGGCCTGGCCGGTGTTGCTGTTGCCGCGATCAGCACGCGGGCGCTGATCAGTGTCGTGTTTCCACTTGTGGCATACGTTCCCGTGGATGCCACACCGTCGCCGTCGGTGTGGTTGTTCGCGCTGGCGCTTGCGGTCGCAACGGGCGCGCTCTTCACCGCCGCGCCGGCTTGGGCGATGTCGCGGACGGCGCCGCTCGAAGCGCTCGCGGGTGTTGGCCGCGGCGGGCACCAGCGATCGTTTGTGCCACGTGGATCTCTGCTGATCGTTCAGGTCGCGCTGTCGCTGGTGCTGCTCTCGAGCGCAGGCCTCCTCGCGGCGAGCCTGACCAACCTGGAACAGCAGCCGCTCGGGTTCACGCCCGCCGATCGCGTCGTCGTGCGCATCGACCCGCCGGCGATCGCCGGCGAAATCGATCGGCTCGCGAGCCTGTTTGCGCGGTTCGAGGAAAGCCTGCGCCGCGTGCCCGGCGTGGAGCGAGTCGGCTATGCGATGTACAGCCCGATGGAGGGGAACAACTGGTCGTCGGGCATCAGCATCGCGGGCCGCACCAGCGATCCGAATCGGCCCGACTCCTCGTCCTGGAATCGTGTGAGCGCCGGCTATTTCGAGACGGTGGGCACGAGGGTTTTGCGCGGCCGGCCGATCGAGGAACGCGATACGCCTGCCGGCAAGCGGGTCGCGGTCGTGAACGCATCATTCGTCCGGCGGTTCTTCGAGCAGGTCGATCCGATCGGACAGACGTTTGGGTTTGGCGATTCCAGCCATAACGCCGATTTCGAAATCGTCGGTGTAGTCGAAGACGTGAAGTACACCGGCGCAACCGAGCGCGACGTCCGGCCGATGTTGTTCCTTCCGGCGTTTCAAACCGTGGAGTACTCCGATCCGACCGCCCGCACAGTACAGGCGCGGTCTACGCTCCTGCGGGCAATCGTTCTCCAGGTTGCACCGACTGCGAAGAATGTCGAAGCGGGTATTCGCGAGGCCATCGCTGGGGTGGATCCGAACGTAAACGTCATTCGCGTACTGCCGATGGCGTTGCAGGTCAGCGGCAATTTCCGCCTCGAACGGCTGATGGCGCGCCTGACGTCGGTCTACGGCGTGCTGGCGCTCGCGCTGGCGTCGCTCGGGCTGTACGGCGTAACGGCCTACGGCGTATCGCAGCGCACGCGCGAGATCGGCGTGCGCATGGCGCTCGGCGCGGACCGCAGCCGCATCATTCGGACGTGCGTCCAGGGGCCGCTGGTGCAGACCGGCGCGGGTCTCGTGATCGGCCTGCTGGCGGCGCTCTTCGTGGGCCGAGCCATCCGCGCACAACTGTACGGGGTCGGCGGGCTCGATCCGGCCATCTTCGGCGTGGCGATGCTGGCGTTGGTGGTGAGCGCCATCGCGGCGGCGGCGCTGCCGGCACGCCGGGCCGCATCGGTGAATCCCGCGGCGGCGCTCCGCGGCGAGTGAAGATTTCCACCGAAGCCCGGCGTCGTCGCGCGCGATGCCCCTGCAGTTCTCCCGTTTCCGGCGAAATCCCTCGCGCGTTGCTGCGCATAGTCCCCGGCAGTTCGCTATTGCCGTGGGCGCGCGGATCCATGAGAATGCGCGCATAGGTTCCGGGCAGACAGGGTAGCCATCAGTTTCTGGGGAAGGCCCCCGACGGGGAGCCGCGCGGCGGGGAGCACAGCCATGAAGAAAACGACGAAGAAGACACGCCAGCGTCAGATGACGCGCCGCGAGTTTGTCGGCGGGGCCATGGCGGCCGCCGGGGTGGTCGCAGGAGCACCGGCGTTGCTGCGGGGCCAGAATCTGAACAACAAGTTGAACATCGCGTTTATCGCCTGCGGCGGTCGCGCCAACACGAGCATCAGGGAGCTCACCATCACGCCGGGGTCAGCGGGGGCCCAGGGCGGCGGTGGGGGAAGAGGCGGCGATACGGCCGCCGCGCCGGCAGCACCGCATCCGGACGAGAACGTCGTCGTCCTCTGCGACGTGAACCAAGACGCGGTCGACTCCGCGTCCCAGCGGTTTCCGCAGGCCAGGAAGTTCAACGACCTCCGCCGCGTCTTCGACCGCCCCAACGACTTCGACGCCGTCGTAGTCTCCACAGCCGAGCACACGCACGCGTTCGCGACCTACCTGGCGCTGACGCACGGCAAGCACGTCTTCTGCGAGAAGCCCCTCACCTACAACATCTGGGAAGCCCGGCTCATCCGTGAGACCGCAGCGAAGTACCCGAAACTCTCGACGCAGATGGGCAATCAGGGCCACGCCTCGGCCGCCCGGCGCACGATCAAGGAAATCCTCATGACCGGCGTCATCGGTCCGGTGCGCGAAGTCCACGTCTGGGCGGACCGCGCGTGGGGCCTTCAGGATGCGGAATCCGCGGACAAGTACGACAGACCGCACGGGTTCTACAACGGCATTCAGATCGTGGACCGGTTCAAAGAAGAGATGCCGATCCCGCCGAACAACCACTTCGATCTGTGGCTCGGACCCGCCCCGGCGCGGCCGTTCCATGCGACCTACTTTCCCGGGCCGCGGTGGTACCGCTGGTGGGATTTCGGCAACGGCACGATGAGCGACCTCGGCAGCCACGACAACGACGTGCCGTACACGGTCTTGGACATCAAGCAGCCGCTGACGATAGAAGCCAAGTCGCCCAACGGGCCGGTCGCCCACAAGGAACTTGCGCCCGCGACGATGACGGTGACCTATGAGTTCGCGGCGTCGCCATCGGGGGCGCCGCCGGTCCGGCTCGTCTGGCACCAGGGCGACAGCAAACCGCCAGGCTGGGTGCCGGCGTGGGGCGGCCGCTCGCAGCTGTTCATCGGCGACAAGGGCATGCTGCTCGGCAATGGAAAGCTGCTGCCTGAGGAGAGGTTCAAGGACTTCCAGACGCCACCCGAGACGTTGCCCCGCTCGCCCGGCCACTGGGTGGAGTGGGTCAATTACGCCAAGGGCCTCGGTCCAGTACCCGGCTCGAACTTTCAGTACTCTGGTTGGACGACCGAAGCGAACCACCTCGGCAACGTGGCCTACCGGACCGGAAAGAAGATCGAGTGGGACTACCAGAACCTGCGCGCCCGGAACGCCCCCGAAGCAGCCCCATTCATCAAGAGGCCAAAGTATCGCAAGGGCTGGCAGGACATCCTGAAGTTCTAGAGCGCCTGCGGCCCGAGCGAGGCGCGAAGACGCCGAGCGAGCGCGAGCGGGGGTGGGGCCCCGCGGGCATTGAGGAAAGATGATCCCTATGCAGATGACCCGGCGGGATTTCGTGAAGCAAGCGACCATCGCGTCGGCGGCCGTGCCGGCGATGGCCGATGCACAGGCACCTGGACCCGTTCAGACGAAGGAAACCGTCAAACCGGTGCCTGTGCGGGTCGGGATGACCGACTGGAACCTGGGGCAGCGCGGCGACATCACCAAGATCGCGCTCGCGCGCGAGATCGGGCTCGACGGCATTCAGGTGAGCCTGCAGTTCCCGACCGACGGGAAGACGCCGACCCTGCGGGATCCCGAAACCCAGGCCGCCTTCCGGCGCGCCGCGCTCGAAAACGGCATCCAGATTTGCTCGCTCGCCATCGGCTCGCCGGGCAAATCGCGGCTGCCGCTGCACACGAATCCGGCCGCCGCCATTTTGCTCACCGAGGCCGTAGAAGTGGCCCGCAACCTCGGCACCAACAATATCCTGCTCCCGATCCTGGGCGACAGCCACATCGACATGACCAATGAGGCGCAGGTGAGCACCTTCGTCGGCATGATGAAGGAAGTGGCGCGCTACGCCGAGAAGTACGAGGTTGTCGTCGGCCTGGAAGACTGGATCTCGGCCGAGGACAACATCCGGCTGCTCGACGCCATCGGTTCGGAGTACGTGGCCGTCTACTACGACGCGCACAATATCGTCGCCCGGGTGAAGGACATCTATGCGGAGCCGAAGCTGCTCGGCAAGCGCATCCACCAGATTCACGTGAAGAACGCCAACATGCTGATGTCCAGCCCGGGGGGCAAGATGGATTGGCCGCGGATGGCGCAGGAGTTCTACGAGATCGGCTACCGCGGCTGGTACGTCCTCGAGACCGGCTCGCCGACCAAGGACATTGTCGCCGACACACGGGCCAACATCGAGTACGTGAAGAAGACGTTCCGGATGCCTCCTGTGCCGGCGATTTGAATTCGAGAAACCGCCGGCATCTTCAGCGCACAACCCGGTTCCAATATCGGAGTCTGCTCACTTCATCGCGGTGACGCGAAGGTTCGCGAAGTCGCCGTCGCTGTTATTCCCGACCCACAGGCCAATCGAACCGCCATCGAGCGTTCCGAGCTTGCGGACTTCGAGTGTGGGCGATTTGACGGCGCCGACGTATATCTGGACGGTTGGACCTTTCACGACGATTCGCAGCGGCACCCATTCGGTCGGCGCCACCGACGGATCGACCGGGTTCTCGAATTCTTCCGGGAACTCTTTTCTCAGGCGCGGCCAGTCGTAGTCCGGGACCGCGACGTACTGCACAGCGTGCTGGTGCCGGGCAGGGTCCTCCGCCCGAAAGTTGAACGGGCGCAGATAGACCGCCTCGTACGCGCTGTCATCCTTCCTGTGGAACGCCACGCCGACAAAGCTCTGCTGCAACACGTCACGTCCGCGGATGTCCACCTCGATCGTGCCCTGGGCAAAATCGCTGCCCTCGATCCAGACCACACCGGGACCCGCTTTCTCTGTGACGTGTACACCACCGGGTTTTCCCTGGAGTGGGGTGACGTCCCGATTCACGGCCCTCAGCTTTCCGGCAGCCAGCCGCTCCGCCAGATCAATCTGCTGCGGGGCGCCGGATTGGGGCGCCTCGGCGGCCAAAGGCATTCTCAGCGCGAGGGTACTCACGAACAGAGCGGTTGCGCACAGGGCCAATCGGTGCATATCGACCTCCTGAAATCATTACGAGCTGTTGATGTCTCGGTTCCTGCGAATGCGACCACTATCCGGCGCGGAGCGCTCTGGTCGGCTCGACCCGCGCGGCACGCCACGCGGGTAGCGCACAGGCCATGAGTGCGGCCGGAACGAGCACCGCGGGGATGATCGCAAACGCCAGGAAATCGTACGGGCTCGTCTGGTAGAGCAGCGATGCGACCACTCGAGTCAGGGCGAGCGAGCCGAGAAGGCCGATGAAGAGGCCCATGGCGACCAGCCGCGCGCCCTGTCCGATCACCATGCCGACCACAGTGCGCCGCTCGGCGCCCAATGCCATACGCACGGCTATCTCTTTCTGCCGCTGGGCGGTCGTGAAGGCAAGGAGGCCGTAGAGACCGACTGATGCGAGCAACAACGCGATCGCGGCGAACACGCCGACGAGCCGCGTGCTGAAGCGTTGCGGCGCGACGACGTCGCTGACCTGTTCGTTCAGTGTCTGGATGCTCTCTATCGCCAACTCTCGATCCAGCTTCGAAACCTCCTGTCGGACGAGTGCGGCGAGTGCACGAGGATCGCCCTCGGCGAAGAGGGCCGCTTTCAGGTCCCGCCCGTACTGATTCACCGCGCCATTCAGAAAGAAGTCAGGGAGCTGCCGGAACGGCTCATACGCATGGATCCGTGGTTCTGCGCCGATCGGGCCGTCGGCGACGTTCTGAATGACGCCGACGACCGTCAGCCAGGGCGCCTGGCTGGCGGCGCCGCCCCATTTCAACCGTCTCCCGACCGGATCCTCTCCGGGCCAGGCCAGCGCGGCCAGCTTCTCGTTGATGATGACGACCCTCCGATTCTGCGCGTGCTCGTCAGCGGAGAAGAATCGCCCCCGCCGGAGCGTCATGCCCAGCGTCTCGAAGTACGGGCCATGCACCAACGTCAGGTTCGTCGTCGGCTGCGGGCCGTCAAGCATGTTCGCCCTCTCCGGAGTAAACACGCGAAGCTCGTAGCTCGTGAGCGGAAGGTCGGTGGCCACCGCCACCGTTCGCACTCCGGGGAGAGCCAGCAGGCTCATGGAGATCGACTCCTGAAACCCTCGCACGCTGGCCGCCGTCGTGTAGAACGCGCGGGGCAGCGACATCGACGCCGTGAGCACCTGTGCGGGCCGGAATCCCATGTCGATCGCCACTAGCGCTGCAAAACTCCGGATGAAGAGACCCGCGCCGACGAGGAGAACGCATGCGAGGCTCACCGTCAGGACCACGAAGCCGCTCTGAACGTGAAGCTTTCCGAATCTGGACGCCGCGTGCGACGGGTCTTCGCGCAACGCTTCCACCGGATTGCGACGGTCGAGCGTTGGCAGAGGCACGAGCGCGAAGATGACGGCCGTCGCGAGACACACCACGCCCGTAAAGGCGAGGACGCGGAAGTCGATGGCGAGATCGTGAAGGCCGGGAACCGTACGCGTCAGGACGGCCGGGGCCGCTGTGACGGCCCCGTATGCGATCGTCATCCCGACGCATCCGCCCGCCGCTGACAGCAGCAACGCCTCGCACAACAGCAGCTGGACCAGCTGCGCCTGGCTTGCACCGAGCGCGGTACGTACGGCAAACTCCCGCGTTCGGACGGCCGCACGGCTCAGGATGAGATTGGCGACGTTCGCGCACGCGACCAGCAGGACAAGTCCCACGGCGGCGAGGAGCATGAGCAGCGGCGCCTCGAACCGTCCGGAGATCTCCTCACGCAGCGGTCGCGCGATCAGTCGCGGCGAGAAGCCGGAGGCGCGGACAGCTGGTGGATAGTTCGCTGCTATGCGCTGCCCGAGCACATCGAGCTCCGCGTGCGCCGCCTGGAACGACTCACCGGTCTTCAACCGCGCGATGACACTGTTGGCGTGCATGCTTCCGCGTTCGGCCCGCTCACGGGCTGTGAACGCGATCGGCACCCAGACATCGGCAGGCTCGCTGTTGAAATGGGGGCCGCGCCGGGGGAAGACGAATCCCGCGGGCATGATCCCGACCACCGTGTACGGCTCGCGATCGAGCTGGATGCGTTGACCAATAATTTCGCGATTCGCGGCGTAGCGTCTCTGCCACAGTCCCCAGCTCAGGATCGCGACGTTCACGCCGGGACGATCATCGGCCGTCGAGAACGTGCGGCCGACCATCGGACCGACACCCAGCACGCCAAAGAAGTCGGCCGAGACCTTCGCCCCTGCGATCCGTTCCGGGGGGCCCCCGCCCGAGACTTCGAGCGGGACGTTGCGATACGCGGCAACGGCCTCGAACGACTGCTGATCGCGTCGGAAATCTTCGAAATCAAGCGCGGAGACGAGCAGGTGATCGATGCCAGCCTGCGGAAACGACTCGTGCACCGACACGAGCCGATCCGGCTCGGCAAAGCCAAGCGGACGAATCAGCACGGCGTTGACGACGGTGAAGAATGCCGTGTTCGCACCAATGCCGAGGCCCAGGGTGAGGACGACGACGCTGGCAAACGTGAAGCTCCCTCGGAGCGTTCGTGCAGCGTACCGGAGATCCCGGACCAAGCCGCTCACGCTCGGAGCGAACGCCCAGGTGTCCCGCAGATCTTCCCGAATCTTTGTGAGGCTGCCAAACCGCCGGCGCGCGCCAGCAGCAGCGTCAATTGCTCCAGACGTGCGGAGCTGTTCTTCCCGCATAGCCAGGTGAAACGCCACTTCGTCGTGGAGGTCTTGCTCCAGTTGCCGTCGCCGCAGGAGCGCCCACAGGCGGTGACGCAGACTGTTCAGCCACTCAGCCACGATCGCCTCCGATCAGCTGGTTTCCAGCACCCGGTTGATCGCCGTACTGGTGCGGCGCCACGAGTCCGTTGTGTCCTTCAGGCGTTTCCGGCCGCTCGCCGTGAGTCGGTAGTACTTAGCTCGGCGGTTGTTGGCGGAGACGTCCCATTCTGCCGTCAGCAGTCCGCGCAGCTCCAGCCGATGCAACGCCGGGTACAACGCGCCCTCTTCCACGGACAGCGCCTCGGCGGACGCCGTATGAATCCATTCGGCGATCTCGTACCCGTGCTTCTCGCCGGTCGCGAGCGTCCTGAGAATCAACAGCTCCAGTGTGCCCTGCAACAGGTCGGCCGGCTTGTCCGGATCTGCTCCCATAACCACCTTAGGGCACCGAGTGTCCCCTGAGGTGCTTATGGGAGTCAAGACAAAACTTCGTCAGGCTCTACCGTGCCGAGTTGCGGACGAAGTGGACGAAAGGGAGGCGGCCGCGTGCTGCTACGGCCTCGCGGCCCCGACAGCGAAGATGCGCACGCGCTGGATCGCCCAGGCGGTCGCGTTCTGCGGCGTGCCGGTCTGCGTGATCCGCACGAACTTCGCCTGCACGGGTGTGATGGCGATGGTGGTCGTCGGATTCTGTCCCCGACCCTCCGCGACGGGCTCGCTCCACGTCGTGCCGTCCATCGACACCTGCAGTCGGTAGGCCGAGAGCGGACCGGCCGGGAGGCCGCCGCGGCCACGCCTTCCGAACCCAAAACCTCCACGTCCGCCGGCCGTCGTGTCGACGAGGATCTCGGCAACGGTCACCGGTTGCGGCAATTCGATCTGGAACCACATCCCCGGCTCCTGCGCCGCCGCGCTTTCCCAGCGCGTCGCCCCCTCGCCGTTGATGCCATTGGCGGCAGCGTCAGGGTTATGGCTAGCCGTCGCCTTCCACTGGGCCTGGTTCACCAGCGGCATCGGCGTCGTCGAGACGAGCTCGGCAAACGACCACATCGACGTGCGCGGGTTCGCTTTTCTCACCGCGGCGACGCGCTCAGGGGTGACGAGCGGCGCGGAGTTGCCGAAGCTGTTGCGCACATAGCTGGCGACGTCGGCGATCCACTCGTCGGTGTTCGTGCCCATCGGCACCATGACGCCTCCCGGATAGCTCTTGCCGTCGAGATCGCCGGTGAGGCCGTGCAGCAGTACTTTCGTGATGTAGTCAGCGTTGCCAAGCACGCGCGCTACGCCCACGAGATTCGGCGCGAGCGTGGTGCCGTCGGTCGCGCCGCCCATCGGCGCGCCTTTGCCGTCGGGGCCGTGGCAGGCCGCGCACAGTTCCTTGTAGCTCACCTCACCGCGGCCGAGCATGCGGCGCCCCTCGGTCGAGAGGTTCAGGCCCGTCACCGCCGTATCGGCCAGCGATGGGCGCTGACCCTGCGACGAGGTCTGCGGCCTGAGCAACTGGTCGCCGATCTCTTTGATGCCCCGCACGCTGCTCGCGTCCTTCGTGGCGCGAATCAGATCGGCATACTGAGGGATCCGCCGCAGGTTGATCGTCAGCATCGCCTGGATGACGACGTCGGTGTCGGCATCTTTCAGCATCGCACGGTAGTCGTTCGCAAACGACTTGTCGCCGGCCTTGTAGAGCGATTCGCTCGCCCGTATCGCCTGGATGCGGATCTTCGGATCCTTGTGCTTCATCTGTTCGCGGACGAGCGCCGCGTCGAGTGCGCCCAGTCCCTCGAGCGTCCAGAGCGCGTGCATCTTCGCCAGCTGATTGCTCGACGTGCGCGCCATCGTCGAGAGCGCCGGCACCACGGACTTGTCCTGACGCAGCACGAGCTCTTTCTGCGCCGTGTCCCGCCACCAGCCGTTCGCGTGCTCCAGGTGTTTTACGAGCTGTGCCGGCGTGTCCCTGTACATCTGCGGGCGCTGACGATCCGGTGTGGTGCCCTCGTAAGTGATCCGCCAGATGCGGCCCCAGTTGTGCTGCTTGTCGAGCGCCAGCTGAGCGACCTTCCGCCGCAGGTACGAGTTCGGCCCGACGAACTGCGCGTCCTGGATGATGCCGGTGTACATGTCCATCAGGAAAAGCGTGCCGTCCGGAGCGTTGGTCACGGCGACCGGACGGAACAGCGGATCCGTCGAGCGCACGAATTCGGACTTGGGATGGGCGTTGCGCAGCTGCGTCAGGCCATCGGTGACGATGATCTTTGCGCGCCGGACGATGCGGCCGACTGGTTCGGTGAAGAAGAGATCGCCGACCATGTCGTTCGGAAGACGGTGGCCCCGGTAGATCTCGACGCCCGAGGCCGCGGTGAAGTGGTTCAACGTCCCGTCGGGCATACGGACGCGGCGCATGCCGCCCTGCATGTCCGCGATGCCTCCGGGCGCCGGCCAGGGAACCTGGAAGTCCGGTTCGAAGTTGTCCGGCACATTGAACGCGCCGTAGACGATCGGGGCCTGGAAGTTCACCGGGCCAATCTCGCCGCCGCCGTCGACCCACCACATCTTGCCGTGGTTGTCCTGCGCCGACCACCACTGTCCGCCGTTCGAATCGGTTTCCTCGCGCAGAACTTTTCGATCCGGCGCGATGCGCAGGCGGAAGGGGTTGTAGGTCATGTAGAGCCAGTTGTCCATAGCCCAGGTCAGGCCGCCCGGCTGCCACTCCATGTTGGTGACGCGTCCCACGCCCGGATAGAACAGCTCTTTCTTGTCGGACACACCGTCACCGTTGGTGTCGGTGTACTTGTACATGTCGCGGTTGTCGGTCTCGAGCGCCAGAATGACGCCGTCGCGGAGCGGAAAGGCGATGCGGGGCATGACCATCTTGTCGACGAACACCGTGTGCTTGTCGTACGTGCCGTCGCCGTCGGTGTCCTCGTGCCGCGAAATCCGGCTGATCGTGGCGCGCGAGTTCGACCCCTCGGCGTCCTGCATGTACGAGCGCATCTCGAGGACGTACATCCGTCCGTTGCCGTCGAACGTCACACCAACGGGGTCTTCGATCAGCGGGTCGGTGAGCACGGGCTCGATCTTGTAGCCCGGTGCGAGAAGGAAGAGCTTCTGCTGGGCGTCCGGGTCGAGTCGTGTGACGGGAGGCCGTGGGGAGAAGTCGGCGCCCGCCGCAATCTCGACCTCGATACCGCCACGTCCGCCGCGGCCAGCCTGCGCCGGTGGTTGAGGCGCGCCAGAGGCGGGAGGTTGTGCTGGCGGCGGGGTTTGCTGCTCTCCGCGAGGCACCACGCCGACCATCAGAAGGACGACCACACCGAGCGCCACGGAACCCTTGGCCATCATGTGGCCAATATATATGTTTCATGGGCAATGCTGAATGCTGAGTGCTGAAGTAAATGCTGAAGTTGCCAACTTCGAAATTCAGGTTCGAAATTCGCAAGTACGAGTATTCAGCATGTATTTCAGCATTCAACACTCAGCATTCAGCATTGCTAGAAGACTCCAATCAGTCTCAACGCGGCGACAGCCGCGAACGCCAGCAGAAACGCGTCGAACACGCGCTGTGGGATCCGGTTGATGATCCAGCGGCCGCCGAACACGCCCGCGACGATGGCCGGAGCCAGCGCGAGGTTGAGGAGCAGGGTCTGGCCGTGGATCAGACCGAGGCCGAAACTGAACGGCACCTTGAACACATTGATGATGAAGAAGAACCACGCGCTCGTACCGACGATCTCGAGCTTCGGCAGGGCTACGGCGAGCGCGTACAACGCGAAGATCGGGCCGGCGGCATTCGCGAGCATCGTGGTGACGCCCGCGAGCAGCCCCATGCCCCACGCGAACCAGCGGTTGTGCGGCACGCCGCCGAACCAGTCCGGGCGCTGCATGCGCGCGAGCTGCAGCATCGCCAGGCCCAGGATGATCCACCCCGTGATGGGCCTGAACATCGAGTCGCTCACGCTGCGCATCAGCCCCGCGCCGATGACGATGCCGACGCACGCCGGCGGGAGCATCCGCCGGACATAGTCCCACCGTGCGTGCTGATGCAGCACCGTGACCGCACACACGTCGCCGACGATCAGCATTGGCAGGACGATGCCCGTGGAGTCGCGTGCGCCGAACAGAAACGCGAAGATCGTGACGTGGAGCAGGCTGAGCCCGGCAAGACCCCCCTTGCTGACGCCCATCGAGGCGGCGGCCACAAACGCGAGGGTCCACTGCAGGGGAGTCAGGTCAGGCATGCAGGCGCGTCCCGCGATGATAGACCATGGCGTTCCCGCTGACCGCGACCTGTTCAGTTCCGTGTTGTCCGTGTTGTCCGTGGCGCGTGTTGTCCGCGGCCGGTTTTGCACCACGGAATCCGCTCGCCAGGCGCTTTGCCGGCCTTGACCGCAGACCGCCCGCGTCGTATTGCACTGCGGAACCGGCTCCTGCCGAATGCATTCGCTGGCCGCGCGGCGGGCGCGCAGCTACAATGACGCCCCCGCCCCGTTATCAAGGAGTTCGGCGAATGAGACGACGACTACGAAGTCTTACGACATGGTCGGTCGCGCTGGCGAGCTGGGCCGCTGTGTGGATCGCGGCTCCGGTAGCCCAGGCTCCTGCAGCGAAGAGCAAGGCCGATTGGCTGACCGACGGCGGTGATACCCAGCGCACGGCGTGGCAGAAGAACGAGACGCTCATCTCGAAGGACAGCGTCAAGAACATGAAGCTCCTCTGGAAGCTTCAGTTCGACAACCAGCCTCGCCAGATGCACAACCTCTTTCCACCCCTGATTGTGACGGACGTGACGACCGCGCAAGGGCCTAGAGAGATTGCGATCGTGGCCGGCGTCTCCGACAACATCTACGGCGTCGACGTCGCGACAGGCACGCGGCTCTGGGCGCGGAAGTTCGACAGTACGTTCGTCGAGCCGGCGGGTGGTCGCGGCGGCGGCGTGCTCTGCCCGGGCGGATTGACGGCGACGCCCGTCGTTGCGCCGACCGACACCGCCGGTCGGTACATCGTCTACGCCGTGTCCTGGGACGGCCGGCTGCGCACGCTCGACGTCGCGACGGGGACCGACGCCGCGCCGCCCGAGCCGTTTCTGCCGCCGAACGGGAAACCCTACGGGCTCAACCTGTGGAAGGGCGTCATCTATACGACGACGGCCCAGGGTTGCGGCGGAAACCCCAACGCGTTTTATGGCTACGACCTCGCCACGAAGAAGGTCGGTCAGTATCTGCCCGGCAGCGGCGGTATGTGGCCGCGCTCCGGTCCCTCGATCGGCAAGGACGGCACCGTCTACGCGGGGTCCGGCGACGGCGACTACTATCCCGAACGACAGATCTACGGCCAGTCGATCATCGGCGTGAAACAGAACCCGGCGACCAAGGCGCTCGAGTTGAAAGACTGGTACGCGCCGTCGAACGCGTTCTGGCTGCGCAAGCGCGATCTCGACATGAACGTCACCGGGCCGGTCTTCGATTTCAAGGGCAAGGAGTACACGGTCCAGTCGAGCAAGGAGTGCCGGCTGTGGCTGCTCGACACCAGCGGTCTGGGCGGCGAGGATCATCGAACGCCGGTCTATCGCACACCGCTCATCTGCAACGAGGACGTCAACTTCGCCGCGACCGGCACCTGGGGTGCGCTCGCGACGTGGGAAGAGACAAACGGTACGCGCTGGATCCTCGTGCCCTTCTGGGGCCCGAAGCACTCGCAGTTTACCGCGCCAATCGAGTACGGCGATGTCGTCCGAGGCGCCGTTGCGGCCTTCAAAATGGAGGACAGGAACGGCAAGGTGCTGCTCACGCCAGCGTGGCTGTCGAGAGACATGGATCAGGCCGAGCCTCCGGTCATTGCAAACGGCGTCGTCTTCGCGTACGGCAGCGGCGAAAACACCGCGCAGGCCGACGTTGATCTTGGCCTTGGATTCAACACCGCGGCCAACCGGGTCGCCAAGTCGACGCACGCGACCCTCTACGCGCTCGACGCGCACACCGGAAAAGAGCTCTGGTCGAGCGGCGACGAGATCGCCTCGTTCAATCATTTCAGCGGGCTGTCGGTCGCCAACGGCCGGGTCTACATCGGCACTTACGACGGGATGTTGTACTGCTTCGGCGTCGCCGGCGCGACGCCGTCGACTATGGCTCGTTAGACTGGCCACGCGGAGAGGGAGCGACCACATGAAGCCCGAACGCAACAGATTGATTGGCGCGGTCGTCATCGCATCCGCATGCGGCCTGGCGCTGGTTCAGGCGTGGGTCCAGGCGCAGGGCCGCGGCGGCGGTGAATGGACCACGAGCCAGGGCGATGCGCAGCGCACGTCGTGGGTGAGGTCCGATGTCCGGCTCACCAAGGATGCCGTGCAGAAGGGCGAGCTGAAGTTTCTGTGGAAGATGAAGCTCGACAACGAGACTCGTCAGTTGAACTCGCTCACGACGCCGGTCCTGATGGATCGGTTGATCTCGCATCGGGGGTTCAAGGCGCTCGCCTTCGTCGGCACCAGCGCCGAACGCGTCTACGCGATCGATACCGATCTGGCGCGGGTGTACTGGACGACCGTCATCAACTACTCGTCGATCGCGCCGCCCGCCAACAGCTCCTGGGCCTGTCCCGGTGGGCTGATTGCCGCCGTGACGCGGCCGACGAACTACGCAGTGTCGGCGTTCGGCGGGGCCGGAGGCGGCGGGCGCGGAGGGCGATCGGGAAGCTCGGTCGGCGAACCGGGCAAGGGCGCGCCGAGCCTTGCACTTGTCGGGCAAGGTCGAGGTGCGGTGCCGGGCGATCCAACCGGCGGACGCGGAGCGGCACCCGCGGCTCCCGCTGTGCAGGTTGCCCCTGCCGGTCGCGGCGCGGTCCCTTCCGGTGTGGCAGCGATGGGCGGCGGGCCGACCGACAACGTCTTCGTCGTGGCCAGCGACGGCTACGCGCGAACGATCAATCCGCACAACGGGTCCGACCGCGTGCCGCCCGTGCCGTTCCTTCCGGCGAATGCCAGGCCTTCGGGACTGATCTTCGTCGACGGCGTGCTCTATACGAGCACATCGAACGGCTGCGGCGCCACGCCGAACGGTGTGTGGGCCATCGACCTCGCGAGCGACACGAAGAAACCTGTGTCGTGGAAGACCAACGGTGGAAACGTTGCGGGAACCGCCGGCCCGACGTTCGGCACCGATGGCACAATCTTCGTGGCCGTCGGCGACGGCGCACCGTCGGCCAACGCAACGGGATCGGCGAGCTACTCGAACTCAATCGTGGCTCTCGAGTCACGGACGCTCAAGCTCAAGGACTCCTTCACACAACCTGGCGCGGACTTCAATACGTCGCCGGTTGTCTTCCGCCACAAAGACAAGGATCTGATGGCTGTCAGCGGCAACGACGGCCGGCTGTACCTGCTGGACGGGACGTCGCTCAAGACGTCGCTGTACGTGACGCCGAACTACAGCAACGCTGGAGCGACCGGCGGGCTCGCGACGTGGGAGAGCGAGGGGACGCGATGGATCCTCGCGCCGGCCCTCGGCGCCGCGCAACCCGGCATGAAGGTCGTCGCGAACGGCCCGGTCACGAGCGGCAGCATCGTCGCGTTCAGGCTTGTCGATGATGGTGGCAAGCTGTCGCTGGAGCCCGCGTGGGCCTCGCGCGATCTGACGTCGCCCGCGGCGCCGCTCGTCTTCAACGGCGTCGTGTTCGTCGTGTCGACCGGTGAGCACCGCCCCGCCAGTGCCAGCGCCACGGCGGCCCTGCGCGCGAAAAGCTCGGTGCCTGCCGTGCTCTATGCGCTCGACCCATCCACGGGAAAGGAACTGTGGACGAGCGGGAAGACGATCACCTCGTTCGCGCGCGGGGGGCTTTCAGCCGCCGCTGGCCAGGTCTATCTGGTCACGTTCGACAACACGGTCTACGCGTTTGGGATTCCGATGGAACATTGACAAGTGGCGTCAGCCGGATAATGGACCGATGCGCATCGCTGCTGTGATTGTCCTCGTGCTTGGCGTGGCGACCCCTGCCTTTGCCCAGCTGCCTGAAGGCGCGGGAAAGGACCTCATCCTCAAGGTATGCGGCTCCTGCCATCAGGCCGAGCGGTCGGCTTCGGTGCGCCTGACGCGCGAGGGATGGGAAGAGGTCATCGCCGACATGATCAAGCGCGGCGCCAAGGGCACCGACGAGGAGTTCGGGACGATTCTCGAGTACCTGGCCACGCACTATCTCGGCGAGGCGCCGCGGCCGCTCAACATCAATAGGGCCACGAACGTCGAGCTCGAGAGCGTGGCGGGCCTGACGCGGAAGGAAGCCGCGGCAGTGATCGCGTACCTCGACAAGGTTGGCGTGTGCAAGTCGCTCGACGAGCTCAAGAAAGTCCCGGGCCTCGACTACAAGAAGATCGAAGCGCGCAAGGACTTCATCGTGTGCTTCGAAGCGCCGCCCCCGCCGAAAGAACCGAAGCAGCAGCAGTAATTCGCGGATTGGCCTGAACCTGGCCCTAATCTACCTCGGCACCATCCACGGAAACACGTACGCTTGCAGCATCACGATGATCCCCATGATCACCGCGAGCGCGACGCTGTGCCAGAACACGAACCGCAGGATCCGGCCCTCCTGGCCGTGCTGATTCGTCGCCGCTGTGGCGACGACGATGCTTTGCGCGTCGATCATCTTGCCCATCACGCCGCCGGTCGAGTTGGCGGTGGTGATGAGGATTGGATCGAGGCCCAGCTGCTGCGCGGTGATCTTCTGCAGGCTGCCGAAGAGCACGTTCGAGCTGGTGTCCGAGCCGGTCAGCGCGACGCCGAGCCAGCCGAGCATCGCGGCAAAGAACGGGTAGAGCCAGCCGGTTTTCGTGAAGGCGAGGCCGAGCGTCGCATCGGTGCCTCCGTACCGCGTCACGAATCCGAGCGACAGCATGAAGGCGATCGTCAGGAGCGGCCAACGCATGCGCTTGAGAGTGCTGCCCGCAGTGTTCAGGACGAGCAGCGGCGGAATGCGCAGGAACAGCGCCGTCGCGAGCGCCGCGAAGAGGATGGCGGTTCCCGTGGCGGAGAGCCAGTTGAAGGTGAAGCGGGCGGCCTCCGCGCGTTTCGCTTTGTAGCCCGCGTCGTGCATCAGGCCGCGATCGACGGCATCGACTTCAACCGGATGCTCACGGAACACCATGCGGTGGAGCGCCGGTACCTCGATCGCGGGGGAGAGCACAGCGTGCGGCGGCGGCGCGACTCGCTTCTCGCGGTAGATGGCCGCCCCGGCAGGCCCGCCGTTGAGAAAGGCCTTGATTGGCCCGATCCCCCAGGCCGTGACGAATACCGACAGAAACACCCACGGCATCCACGCGCGCACGAGGTCGGCTCGCGTAATTGCGACCTGCGCTGGGGGCGTGGACGGCGCGACGGCTTCCGATTCAGGCGGGAAATCCCACTCTTCGGCCGGCTTCCACCACGTGCAGAAGAGCGCGAGGCATCCGAGCGACACCAGGCCGCCCATGATGTCCACGAGCTCGGGCCCGACGAAGTTGCTCCACAGGAACTGGACGATCGCGAACGACCCTCCACACACGAGCACGGCCGGCCACGCGCCCCGAAGCCCGCGCCATCCGCTGATCGTAACGACCAGCCACGCCGGGACAAGGAGCGACACGAACGGTAGTTGACGTCCGGCCATCGCGCTCAGGAGATCGGGAGAGATGCCCGTGACGACGCCCAGGGTCAGGATCGGTGTGCCGATGGCGCCATACGCGACGGGGGCCGTGTTCGCGATGAGCGAGAGCCCGGCCGCGTAGAGCGGTGTGAAGCCCAGCCCCATGAGGAGCGCGGCCGTGATTGCGACAGGCGTGCCGAAGCCGGCGGCGCCTTCGATGAACGCGCCGAACGAGAACGCGATGAGCAGGGCCTGCACGCGCCGATCGGCGGACAGGCGGGCGACCGACGCCTTGACGATCTCGAACTGACCGGTGGCGACGGTCAGGCTATAGAGAAAGACCGCGTTGAGGATGATCCAGCCGATGGGGAAGAGCCCGTAAGCCGCGCCGTAGACCGCCGTGGCGGCCGCAGTCCGCGTGGGCATCCCGTAGACGACGATTGAAATCAGGAGCGCAGAAGAGAGCCCGGCAAGCGCGGCCCAATGGGCCTTCCATTCGAGGATCGCGAGCGTCCCGAGGAGGAGGAGGATCGGCAATGCCGCGGCCAGCGTGCTGAGCCAGGCGTTGCCGAGCGGATCGTAGATTTGAACCCACTCTCCACCTAGAAACATGAGCGCGAGTGAGTCTATACCGTCAACGTCTACCTGAACAGCAGCGGCGCGATGTCGTGCAGATAGTGCCGCCAGACCGTCCACTCGTGACGGCCTTCCGTCAAGTGGAACGTGTGCTTGATGCCGATCTTCGTCAGCGCGTCGACAAACGCCTTGTCGCCAGGCCCGGTCAGCGTGTCGTCCTTGCCGACGCCGATCCAGAACAGTTTGAACTGCGTGTTTGCGATCTCGGGTTTCTCCGCAAGGCGCGGATACAGTTTGGCGACGCCGCCGCCAGCCGCCGGGCTCATGAGTGCGACGTAGCGGAACAGCTCCGGTCGCGTGAACGAGATGTTGATGCTGTGCCCGCCGCCCATGGACAGACCGGCAATCGCGCGGTCGTCTGGACGTTTCGAGACCTTGTACGTGCTGTCGATCATCGGCATCACGTCTTCGACGATGTCTTTTGTCACCGGCGAGAGCCCGCCCTTGCCGTCGCCGCCCATCATCGCGTTGAGGATCACGTCGAGCGTCGCCCCGGCCATCGCGGCGGCCACAGGGTCGGGAGCCTGTTTTGCCGCACCGGTCCAGAAGCTCTGGATGGCGTGGCCGAGCGGCATCACCACGACCATCGGCCTGGCTTTGCCCTCCGCGATCGCGTTGTCGATGATGTTGTTCGCCCGCCCGATCATCGTCCAGCCCGACTCGATGTCGCCTGCGCCGTGCAGTAGATACAGGACGGGGAAGTTGCTGCCGCGATCGTAGTTGGGCGGCGTGTAGACCCACGCCGTGCGGCTCACCCCGAGCGTCTTGGACAGGTAGGGCCGGATGCGCACTTCGCCGTGCGGCACCGGCTTGACGTCATAGAACTGCGGCCCGTCGCCCGGCACCTGGACGATGCTGACGGCGCCGAACCTGCCGTAGCCGTACTTGGTGTTGGCGTTCAAGGGATCGAGCGCGGTGACGCCATCCACGTTGAACGCGTAGGTGTAGATGTCGGGCGGCAGCGGGCCGATGGTGACGCTCCACACGCCGTTCTCGCCCCGGGTCATCGGGTGCGGCTTGCCGTCGAGCTCGCCGCTCGCGACGACGCTCTTGGCGTCGGGCGCGCGATATCGCAACGTCACCCGGCGGTCCGCGCTGACCTCCGGTGACGTGAAGGATGGGCCGCCTTGTGCGTCGAGCGCGATCGGCACGCCACCCGCGGCGATGCCGAGCATCGCGGCCATCAGCCAAGAACCTGCCCGTTGCATGTCTATGTCCTCATTGCTGAATGCGCGTGGGGCCCCACCCCCACGCGCTCTCGCGCGGCGACTTCGCGCCGCGCTCGGGCCGCGGGCGCTGCCGACTCGTGCGTCAACCACCAATCAACGCTGGTGCGGCACGGCCACTCGATGTCGTTGGCTACCGGAACAACAACGGCGCGACCTCATGCAGGTGGTGCCGCCACACGACCCACTCGTGGCGGCCTTCGGTCACCCGCAGTGTGTGCTTGAGACTCTTCGCCGTCAGCGCCGCATCGAGCGCCTGCGATCCCTTGAGCGCTCCCGCATCGTCTTTTCCGACGCCGATCCACAGGAGCTTCAGCTTCTTGTTGACGGCTGGAGCGTTCGCGAAGAAGTCGGGGTAGTTCTGCTCGGCGTTGGCATTGCCGGCGCTCATGATGATGATGGAGTGGAAGACGTCCGTGTTGGAAAAGCCGATGCCAGTCGCCTGGCCGCCGCCCATCGAGAGTCCGCCGATGGCCCTGTTGTCGGCGTCCGTGAGCGTGCGGAACTTCTGCTCGACAAAAGGAATCACGTCCTGCAGGAGGTCCTTCGCGAACGGGCTGTTCTGGGCACCTCCACCCGGTCCACCCGCAGGCGGTGCTGGGGCTGCGCCGGGGACGGGAGCACCGATGATCGGCCGTTCCGGGCCCGTGCCGACGCCCATCCGCGCGTAGCCGAGCGGGTTGACGATGATCATCGGCTTGACCTTGCCTTCAGCGATGAGGTTGTCGAGGATGTAGTTGGCGCGGCCGGTCAGCATCCAGCTCGAGTCGATGTTGCCGGCGCCGTGCAGGAGATAGAACACCGGATAGCGCGTGTTGCCGCGCTCGTAGCCGGGCGGCGTGTAGACCCAGAGCGTGCGCGGCACTCCCAGGCTTTTCGAGTGGTAGGTCTCGACGCGCACGGTGCCATGCGCCACCTCGCGCGCATCATCGAACTCGTCGCCGGGGATCTCGAACATGCTCGCGGGCGGGAAGGCCCCGAATCCAAGCTTGACCGAGGGGTTGCCGGGGTCCATCGTGATGACGCCGTCGGCGTTGAACTGATAGTTGTAAACGTCGGGCGCGAGCGGGCCGATCGTCACCGACCAGATTCCGTTCTCGTTTTTCGTCATCGGATACGTCTTGCCGTCGAGCTCGCCGATGAGGGTGACCGCGTTCGCATTCGGGGCGCGGAAGCGCAGCGTCACCGATTTGTCCGCGTTGACCTCAGGAGACACGACCGGCGGCCCGCCCCGGCCGCCGCCCCGACCTTGTGGAGCTGCGGGTGCTCCTGCCTGTCCCGCCGGTGCCTGGCCGGCGGGCGTCTGCGCGCTCGCGGCGCCGACCGCGAGCATCCCGGCCATCAACCAATAGCTTGTGCGTTGCATGCGGTCCTCTTTACTCAATGCGCGTGGGGCCCCACCCCCACGCGCTCTCGCGCGGCGACTTCGCGCCGCGCTCGGGCCGCAGGCGCCGCCGATCGCGCGTCAACTCACAATCAACACACTTGCGGCACGACCGACTTACTGAAACAACATCGGTGCGAACTCGTTCAGATAGTCGCGCCAGTTGAGCCAGGTGTGGCCGCCGGGCGTTTCTTTCATGATCGGGTTGAAGCCGTGCTTCTTGAAGAGCTCGACCGTCGCGTTGGTCGTCGTGATCAGGCCATCGTCTTTTCCCGTCGCGAACCAGAACAGCTTCAGGCCCTTCTTCAGACTCGCGTTGTCCAGGTTGGCCGCGTGTTCCTTTTCCCAGTCAGCGGCCGTCGGTGCCGGCGGCGCGGCGGGTGCCGCGGCGGCAGGGGCTGCTGGTGGTGCCGCGGCTGGCGCTGCTGCGGCCGGCGGCGCCGCCGCACCGCGCCGTCCTCCACCGAGCTGCGGGAACGCCCCGAGGAGACCCGAGCTGTAGACGCCGATGTAGGCGAACCGATTGAGGTGCGGGATGCCGACCTGGAGCGCGTGGTTGCCTCCCATCGACAACCCCGCGACTGCGGTCTGGGCGCGGTCGGTCAGGACGCGATAGTTCTTCTCGACGTAGGGCATGACGTCGCCGACGAAGTCCTTCACGAACTCCTCGGTCGCCGTCCGCGCGATCGCGCCGGGCGCCGCCGCGCCCCGGCGGGTGTGGCCCGCGGGCATGACGACGAGCATCGGCTTGGCTTTCTTCGCGGCAATCAGGTTGTCGAGGATGAACCCGGCGCGTCCGACCGACGTCCAGGAATCATCGCTGTCGCCGGCACCGTGCAGCAGGTAGAAGACCGGATACTTGTCGCTGTTACGCTCGTACCCGGGCGGCGTGTAGATGTGCATGCGGCGGAACGTGCCGAGCGCGCTCGAGTAGTAACTCACCGCCGCTACGCCGCCGTGCGGGACGTTCTTCGTGTCGGCGAAGTCCGAGCCGGGCACGTGGATGAGGCTCCACACGTTGTTGTTCGACTCGCTGATGAACGGGCTGCGGGGATCGATCGTCGACACGCCATCGACGTTGAAGTTGTAGCGATACGTCCCGGGATTGACCGGGCCGATCGTCACTTCCCAGACGCCGTTCTCGCCTTTGGTCAACTGCGTCGTCTGCCCGACGCCGGGGATGTCGCCCGCAGCCAGCCGGATGGCCTGTGCCTGCGGCGCGAGGATCCGGAACGTGATGCGTCGATCCGTGGACAGCTCGGGCGAGGTCACCTGCGGTTGCGGTGTACCACCGCCACGGCCAGCCGGCGGCTGTGCGAACGCCGCAGGTGCCAGCCCCGTGACCACGGCAGCGAGAACGATGCGGAGATACAGTCTGCGATTCATGGGCGTCCTTGTCTTGTCAGACCGAAGTCGTATGCGACAGTCCTTGCGTCACCAGGCGGGTTGCGCGCATCCAATAATGCATGCAGAGAGCGGCATCATAGTTGTTGCCTGAGGTGATTTGCAAGGCGTTGCAGGCGGCAATACAGACGTTTCGCAGTGCGAGCTGCCATCGTGCATGCAGAATCAGGCTTTCTCAATGACAACGCTGATCCCCTGGCCGACCCCGATGCACATCGTGCAGAGGGCGTAGCGTCCCCGGGTCCGTGCCAGCTGATACGTTGCGGTCGTGACGAGTCGAGCGCCGCTCGCGCCGAGCGGGTGGCCGAGCGCGATCGCGCCGCCGTTGGGATTCACGTGCAGCGTCTCGTCCGCGACGCCAAGGTCGCGCAGCACGGCGAGGGCCTGTGCGGCGAACGCTTCGTTCAGTTCGATCACATCCATCTGCGCAATCGTGAGCCCCGCGAGCGCGAGCACCTTGCGTGTGGCTGGCACCGGCCCGACACCCATCACGCGCGGTGCCACGCCGGCCACGGCGCCGGCGACGTACCGCGCGCGGGGCGTCAACCTGTGCTCCTTCACCGCCGCCTCGGATGCAAGCAGCAGGGCGCACGCGCCATCGTTGATACCGGATGCGTTGCCGGCGGTCACCGTGCCGTCGGGCCTGACCACCGGTTTGAGCTGTGCGAGCGCCTCGAGCGTGGTGTCCGCGCGGGGATGCTCGTCGACGGATACCGTCGCGGAACCTTTGCGTTGCTGCACCGCAACCGGCACGATCTCTTCCGCGAGCTGTCCGTTGGCCGCCGCCGCTGCCGCGCGCCGCTGGCTGCGATACGCGAACGCGTCCTGGTCCGCGCGGGAGACGCGCCACTCCTCTGCCACATGCTCGGCGGTCTCCGGCATCGCGTCGGTGCCGTACGCCTGCTGCATCTTCGGGTTGATGAATCGCCAGCCGAGCGTCGTATCGTCCAGCCTGAGCCCGCGTGCGAAGGCTGCGTCCGCCTTGCCCATCACGAACGGCGCCCGCGACATGCTTTCTACGCCGCCGGCAATCACGAGCGACATCTCTCCGCTGGCAATCGCGCGCGCGCCCTGCAGGACAGCATCGAGGCTCGACCCGCACAAGCGGTTCACGGTCGACCCGGGCACTTCTTTCGGCAGCCCGGCCAGCAGGAGCGCCATGCGGCCGACGTTGCGGTTGTCCTCTCCCGCCTGATTCGCGCATCCATAGATCACGTCGTCGATGCGCGAGACATCGAGGCTCGAGTTTCGCTCCCGGAGCGCCGCGATGGGAATCGCGGCGAGGTCGTCGGTGCGCACGCTCGCGAGCGCACCGCCGTAGCGGCCGAACGGCGTCCGGACGGCATCGCAGATGTAGACATTTTTCATAGGTTCAAGGTTCAAGGTTCAAGGTTCAGGGTTCACGGTTCAGTCTAGTCCGTGTTGTCTGTGTTGTCCGTGGCCCGTGTTGTCCGTGTTTTCTGAGGCTTCGTAGGACGCCCTCGCCCCGCGGCCAGGGTTTTCTCGATCCGATTGTCAGACCCGGGGGATCTGGCGCATGATGTATCCGGTTTCCTGAGTGCTTTCCTTTCTGGAGCAGTAAACGATGCCCTTCACACTGACTGTCAACGGCCGATCCAGAACCGTGGATGTGCCAGCGGACATGCCCCTGCTGTGGGTCCTCCGGGACGTCCTCGACCTCAAGGGGACGAAGTATGGCTGCGGCGTCGCCCAATGCGGCGCGTGCACTGTGCACGTCAACGGACAGCCCACCCGTTCCTGCGTCACAACCGCGTCGAGCGTGGCCGGACGGCGCATCACGACGATTGAAGGTCTCTCAACCGACGGAACCCATCCGCTGCAGCGCGCGTGGCAGGAGATCGACGTGCCGCAATGCGGGTACTGCCAGGCCGGTCAGCTCATGTCGGCCGCAGCGCTTCTCGCGAAAACGCCAGCGCCGACCGACGCCGACATCGATACGGCGATGGGCGGCAACATCTGTCGCTGCGGCACCTACCTTCGGATTCGTCAGGCGATTCACCAGGCGGCGGCCGCGGGACGCGGCCGGACGTCTGCCGGTCAGCAGGAGTAGACGACCATGGTGAGCACACTTACGACAACGCTCGACCGTCGATCGTTCCTGCGCGTCAGCGCCCTCGGTGGCGGCGGGATGCTCGTCGCGCTCTACGTCGACCTGCCCACGCTGGCGCAGGGGCAAGGTACACCGCCCCCACCGCTCTCGCCGAACGCGTTCATCCGCATCGCCGAGAACGGCACCGTCACGATCATGGCGAAGAACCCCGAGGTGGGCCAGGGCGTCAAGACGATGCTTCCGATGATCATCGCCGACGAGCTCGATGTCGACTGGAGCTCGGTGCGCATCGAACAGGCGGACGTCGACCAGGCCAAGTACGGCGGCCAGGTCGCCGGCGGCAGCACCGCGACTCCCAACAACTGGATGCCGATGCGGCAGATCGGCGCGGCGACGCGCCACATGCTGATCTCGGCAGCCGCCACGACGTGGAACGTGCCGGCGAGCGAATGCACCACCGCCTCGGGGCGAGTGCTCCACGCCTCGTCGAGCCGGGCGCTCGGCTACGGCGCGCTTGCGACGAAAGCCGCGGCGCTCACGCCGCCGGAGTTCTCGACGCTGACGCTCAAGACGAAGAAGGAGTTCAAGATCATCGGCAAGACCACACCGGGTGTGGACAACGCGATGATCGTGACGGGCAAGCCGCTCTTCGGGATCGACTTCACGATGCCCGGCATGCTGCACGCGGTGTTCGAGAAGTGTCCGGTGTTTGGCGGCAAGGTCGTCAGCGCGAACCTCGACGCGATCAAGGCGATGCCCGGCGTCAGGCATGCGTTCGTCGTCGAGGGCGGTACCGATCTGGCGGGGCTCCTGCCGGGCGTGGCGATCGTTGCCGACTCGTGGTGGCAGGCCCGGTCCGCGCGCGAGAAGCTCCAGGTCACGTGGGACGAGGGGACGACCGCCTCGCAGAGCAGCGCAGGGTTCGCTCAGCGTGCGAAGGAGCTCTCGTCGCAGGCGCCCGCGCGGTGGATGCGCACCGACGGTGACGTCGACGCGGCGATCGCCTCCGCCGCCAAGACGGCCGAGGGTGCGTACTTCTATCCGTTCCTCTCGCACGCACCGCTCGAGCCGCAGAACTGCACCGCGCAGTTCGCCAACGGCAAGCTCGAGATCTGGGCGCCGAGTCAGACGCCGAACAACGGGCTGCAGCTCACCGCCAAAACCCTCGGCCTGAACACCACCGACATCGTGATGCACCTGACGCGCATGGGCGGCGGCTTCGGCCGGCGGCTGTACAACGACTGCGTCGTCGAGTCCGCGTGGATCGCCAAGGTGGTCAACGGGGCGCCGGTGAAGCTCCTGTGGACCCGGGAAGACGACATGCGTCACGATCTCTACCGGCCTGCGGGATTCCATTTCTTCAAGGGAGGCGTCGACGCGTCTGGTGCGCTCGTCGCGTGGCGCGATCACTTCGTGACGTTCGGCGAGGGCGAGCGCATGGCCCCGAGCGCCGACATGAACGCGATGGAGTTTCCCGCGCGCTACATACCCAACTACGGCTATGGCCGCTCGCTGATGCCGCTCGGCGTTCCGACCGGCGCGATGCGGGCACCGGGGAGCAACGGGCTGTCGTTCGCCATCCAGTCGTTCATCGACGAGCTGGCGCACGCGGCCGGCAAGGATCCGCTGCAGTTCCGTCTCGACCTGCTGTCGACCACGCCGATTCCGCTGCCGCCACCTCCGGCTCCAGCGCCCGGCGCGCCGGCGGGACGCGGCGGTGCCGGCGGCGGCGGTTTCAACCCGGCACGCGCCCGCGGCGTGCTCGAGCTCGTGCGCGAAAAGTCAGGCTGGAGCACCGGCACCCTCCCGAAGGGAACGGGCCGAGGCGTCGCGTTCCACTACAGCCACCAGGGCTATTTCGCGACCGTCGTCGAAGTGCGCGTGGACGCGAGCAACCGCGTGAAGGTGACGAAGGTCTGGTCAGCCGGCGACGTCGGGAGCCAGATCATCAACCCCGGGAACGCGCTGCAGCAGGTGCAAGGGAGCGTGATCGAAGGGTTCAGTCATGCGATGGGCTGGGAGATCACGATCGACAAAGGCCGCGCCGTCGAGAGCAACTTCAACCAGTACCAGCCGCTCCGCATGCCGCAGGTACCGCCGGCCATCGAGGCTCATTTCCTCGAGAGTGACAATCCGCCCACCGGACTCGGGGAGCCGGCATTGCCGCCCGTTCCGCCCGCGCTCTGCAACGCGATCTTCGCGGCGACCGGCAAACGGATCCGATCGTTGCCCCTCGCGAAGCAGGGGTTCAGCTGGGCGTGAAGAAATGCTGAACGCTGAATGCTGAATGTTGAATTCAAGGTCGAATTCAGCATTCACTTCAGCAGTCAGCATTCAGCACTCAGCATTGTTCAGGTTCTCCTCGAGAGCACATCCTTCTCATACTGTTTGATCTGCCCGAGCCACGCGCTGCCGCCGGGCACGTCCTTCGTCTCGCAGTAGTAATCCCACACCGCGCCAAAAGGCATCGTCTTCTGCTCTTCCAGGAGGGCGAGCCGCGACGTGTAGTCCCCGTCGCCTTCGAAGGCCCGTAGAGCCTTCACGGGCTCGAGCAGCGCCTTGAGCAGCGATTTGATCATGTTGCGCGTGCCGATCGTCCACGCCGCGACGCGGTTGATGCTGGCGTCGAAGAAATCGAGCCCGATGTGGGTCCGCTCGAGGAAGTTGCCGCGGACCAGCTCCTGGCTGAGCGCTTCGAGATCGTCGTTGAGGAGCACGACGTGGTCGCTGTCCCAGCGTACGCCGCGGCTCACGTGCAGCAAAATCTCGGGCAGGAACATGAACATCGCGCTGAGCTTGTCGGTGACGGTCTCGGTCGGGTGGTAGTGTCCGGTATCGAGCGTGAGCAGCTTCTTCCGCGACAGCGCGTAGCCGAAGTAGTACTCGTGCGAGCCGACGGTGAAACTCTCGCAACCGATCCCGAAGAGCTTGCCCTCGACCGAATCGAGGTTCAGCGACGGGCTGATCTGTTCCTTGAAGATGGCGTCGAGCGATTCGGTCAACCGCTCGCGCGGACCGACCCGATCGATCGGCGTGTCCTTCATGCCGTCGGGGATCCAGAGATTGGTGACACAGGGCGTGCCGAGCGCCTTGCCCATCGCGGCGCCGATCCGCCGGCACGCGATGCCGTGGTTGACCCAGAACGTCCGGACGCCTTGATCGGGGTGAGACAGCGTGAAGTTGTCGGCGGCTTTTGGATGCGAGAAATAGGTCGGGTTGAAGTCGAGCCCGATCCCGAGCGCCTTTGCCCAGTCGATCCAGCCGGCGTAGTGCTCGGGGCCGACCTCGTCGCGATCGACGAGCTGTCCGCCGAACTCGCCGTAGGACGCATGCAGGTTGAAGCGATGCCTGCCGGGGATGACCGACAACGCCAGGGTGGCGTCAGAACGCAGGTCGTCGGGCGTGCGCGCCTTGCCCGGGTAGTTCCCCGTCGCCGCCAGGCCGCCGCCGAGCGCTGTGCCGAACTTCTCGAAGCCTTCCACGTCGTCGCCTTGCCAGCAGTGCAGCGAGATCGGCACTGCGGCGAGCCGAGCGAGCGCCGTATCGGTGTTCACACCCGCTTCGGCGTAGCGTTCCCTGGCAACTGAGTAGGCACTTTCGATCCGAGCGGTCATCCCCACTACCTTTCTCGCTGAGCGCCTGTCGCCGATGACGGGCGGCCGGGGGATTATACGCTGCCGGGGACACTCCACCGGGACAGTCCCCGGGGACACTCAAGGTTGAGTGTCCCCGCAATCCGCAATCGCGATATGCTCGGTGGCCGCTGATGCTCAGACGAACGCTGGCGTCCCCCCAGGCGGGGCTCGTGCTCGTGATTCTGTTGTTGGGCGGCGTGCTGGGCGGGTTTGCCGGCTCGCACGTCGACGCGCGTACGGGCCTGACGGTCAACAACTTTCTCAACTCCCACACCCTCATCCAGACCGCGACTGACGCAAGCTTCTTCGCGATCATGGCGGTCGGCGCGACGATCGTCATCATCTCCGGGGGCATCGACCTCTCGGTCGGCTCCATCTACGCCCTCGCGGGCGTAACGACGGCCATGGTCCTGCGCAGCGTCGGGCCCCTGGACCCGCTGACGATGATTGCGCTCGGGCTGGCGGTCTCGGTCGGGATCGGCCTCGCCTGCGGCGCCATCAACGGCGCCCTGGTGGTCGGTCTCGGCGTGCACCCCTTCATCATCACCCTGGGGACGATGTGGATCGTGCGGGGGATTGCCTTCGTCGGCAGCGACGCCGAGAGCATCCTCGTCCCGAGTGCGCTGACGCGCGTCGCGAAGGCGTCGCTCGGCCTTCGCGACTCGCTCTATCCGGTGCCGATGGTCGTGATGGTGGCGGTTGCCGTCGTCGGGAGCATCTACCTGATGTATACCGTCGGCGGACGGCGCGTGTTTGCAGTCGGCGGGAATCCCGAGGCAAGCCGCTTCTCCGGCGTGCCAATCGGTCGCGTGAAGATCGCAGTCTTCGTCCTGTCGGGACTGACCGCCGGGCTGGCGGCGTTCATGGGCGCGAGCTTCTATGGCTCGGCCTCCTGCGCCGACGCGACCGGATACGAGCTGTACGTGATTGCCTCGGCCGTCGTCGGCGGCGCGAGCCTGTCTGGTGGCAAGGGAAGCGCCGCAGGTGCGCTGCTCGGAGCCGTCCTGATCGTGCTCATCCGCCAGTCGATCAGGACCTTGCACTTCGATCAGAACTACGAGTGGATCATCATCGGGTGCGCGATTATCATCGCAGTCGTGCTCGACCAGGCCAGCGCGCGGTTTACGATCAAGCGGTTGGCGGGCAAACACGCCTGACCCTCATTCAAGACAACGGGAGCATTTCTAGATGACGACAGCGTTCAGAAAAGCCATCGCCCTGCCGATTGCCGCAGCGTTCTGCGTGCTAGCCGTGACGTGCGGCGGATCGCAGCCGGCGCCGGTGAATCAATCGGGAGCCAAACCGGCGCTCAAGATCGCGATGATCGCCAAGAGCTCGACCAACCCGGTGTTTCTCTCGGCGCGGACGGGCGCGGAAGCAGCGGCCAAAGAGCTGACGGCGAAGCACGGCGTGCCGGTCGACATCGCGTGGCTGACGCCGCCGACCGAGGACGGACAGATTCAGGCTCAGCGCATCGCGCAGGCCGTCAACGAGGGCGCAAGCGCGATCCTCGTGTCCTGCTCCGACGCGGGGAAGGTCACCGGCGCCATCAACGACGCCGTGGCCAGAGGCGTGCCGGTCATGACCTTCGACAGCGACGCGCCCGAGTCGCAGCGCTTCGCCTTCTACGGTGTCGACGACATCAAGACGGGCCAGTCGGTGATGGACGAGCTCGCCAAGCAGATGGGCGAAGCCGGGTCGATCGCGATCCTGGCGGGCAATCAGAACGCGCCGAACCTGCGCAACCGCGTCGAGGGCGTGAAGCAGGCTGCGAAGAAGTATCCGAAGATCAAGATCATCGACACGTTCTACCACATCGAAACACCGCAGGACGCGGCGGCCGAAGTCGTTCGCGTGCAGAACGCGTATCCCCAGATTCAGGGGTGGGCCATGATCGGCGGCTGGCCGCTCTTCACGCAGACGCTCTTGACGGATCTGAACCCGAACAAAGTCAAGATCGTTGCGGTCGATGGTCTCCCGGCCGAGCTCGCGTACGTCGAGAAGGGCCTCGCGCCGGTGTTGCTGGCGCAGCCGACCTACCTGTGGGGATACGTGTCGGTGCAGAGAATCTTCGACAAGGTACAGCTCAAGCAGGACGTGCCGAAGATCATCCCGATGGAACTCGTCCGAGTGACGAAGGAGAACCTCGGCACCTGGGCCCGCCAGCTGAAGACGTGGGGCTTTACCGATGTCCCCGAGGCGTATCTGGCACTGCCGCAGTAGACAGCCGCGGGTTAGCGTCCCGTCGTTCAACACGGGTGGCGCCCAGAATGCCGTCCGTGTCGTCCGTGTGATCCGTGGCGGGCCTCACTCCTGGCGCAATGCCACGATCGGCTGTGTTCGAGTTGCGCGCCAGGCGGGCCACGCACAGGCCTGTAAACCTGCGGCGAGCAGCACGACGGATGCGGTGGCAAACGAGATCGGATCGAACGGCGACACGTTCCAGATCTGTTGCGCGAGCAGCCGGGCCGCGAAGACGCTGCCAACGAGGCCAAGCGCGATGCCCGTCAGGAGCAGCACAGCGCCGGACCTGACAACCATCCGTCCGACAGATCCCGGATCGGCACCGAGCGCAATGCGCACGCCAATCTCCCGCGTCTGCTGCGCGACGGTGTGGGACATCACCCCGTAGACGCCGACCACTGCCAGGGCCAGCCCCAACGCCGCGAAGACGGACAGCAGCACCACATTGAAACGGGGACCGGCGTAGAAGAAATCGTTGAGGAACGCCTCGACGGTCCTCACCTCGGTGACCGGCTGATCGGGATCGATCGCGTAGACTTTTTCAACGACGGCGCGCGTCACCCCCGCCGGGTCTCCCGCCGTCCGCACGACCACACGATTCGCTGCACCGAGCAGCGAATACGGAATGTAGATCTCCGGCAGGAGCTCGTTGGTGATGCCGCGGTTGAGCGTGTCGTGAACCACACCTACGATTTCGACCCTGTCGTCCGCCGATCCCAGCGGCGGCTGCGTGAGCCGCGGCATGCGGACAATCCGGCCGACCGCCTCGGCTCCCTGAAGGCGCGTGCGCTCGAATGCCTCATTGACGAGCGCGATCTGCCGCCGCGCCGTGACCTCGGCATCCGTGAACAGGCGACCTTTCAGCAGCGCGATCCCAAGCGCTTTGGTGTAGTTAGCGCTGATCTGATGCCAAATGATCGGCCGTTCTTCCGCCGTCGAGCCCGGCACATCCACAGCCCAGCCGATGTTGCCGAACGGATGCGAGCTGGTGTTGACGGCGGCGGCCGTGACGCCGGGCACGCTGGCGATGCTCGGGAGCAGTTCATCGAAGAAGAGCACCCGACGCGCTGGGTCCGGGTACTTTCGATCGGGCAGCGGCACCCTGAGCGTCAACACCCGGTCCGGCTGAAAACCGAACTCGACACGACCGACCGCGAGCACCGTTCTGATCATGAGGCTCGCACCGACCATCAACATGATCGACAGGGCAACGGCGCCCACCACCAGGCTCCTCCGAAGCAGGGCTTGAGCCGAGCCGCCTGTCACACTGCGGCCGCTGCTCCGAAGGGGGTTCGTCAGATCGCGGGTGCACGTGTGAAGTGCGGGCGCCAGCCCGAAGATCACACTGGTCGCCGCCGAGACCACCAGCGCGAACAGCAACACCGGCACGTTGACCGCGACCTCGGATTCATCGGGGATTGTGTTGGGAGGCACGAGCGTCAGGATCACCCGCAGCGCGCCATAGGCGAACGCGGTGCCGACAACGCCGCCGGCCATCGCCAGAAGCACGCTCTCGGTCAGCAACTGGCGGACCAGGCGCCAGCGGCTTCCGCCGAGCGCGGCGCGCACAGCCATCTCTCGCTGGCGTCCCGCGGCCCTCGACAGCAGCAGGTTCGACACATTCGCACACGCGATCAACAGCAGTAGGCCCACCGCACCAAAGAGCACCCACAGGTCATCGCGGATGCTGCTCGGGAATGTCTCTTTGAACGACAGCAGTCCGGCCCGCCACGTTTCCGGGGCCAGCGCGGGCGTTTTCCGTGCGAGATCCTGGATGATCGGCGTGAGATCCGCCTCCGCTTGCGCTGCGGTCACGCCCGGCTTCAGCCGTCCCAGGAGATGAACGGTCCTGACCCCCTCGACGACGCGTCCGCGTTCGAATGTGACGGGGAGGTAGACATCCGCGCCGCGCCACATGAACCGCTTCGGCATCACCCCCACGACAGTCCGGACTTTGTCGTTGAGACGGAGCTGACGGCCGACGACTGCCGGGTCACCGCCGAACTGCCGCTGCCAGAACCGGAAGCCCAGCACGACAACCGGCGCCGCGTCAGCGCGCCCATCGTCAGGCAGGTAGGGTCGGCCAAGCAGCGCTGGCACGCCCATTACGAGGAAGGTGTTCGGTGTTCCGTAGTTCCCCCGAAGCCGCTGTGGGTCGCCGTCCTCCGTCCAAAGCACGTCGGAGATGGTGGAGGCAATCACCCCTTCGAAAATCGTGTTGCGTTCGGCGATCTCGAGAAAGTCGTCGGTGGAGTAGTACGTGCGAAAGCCTTCCTGCTGTGGACTCCAGTTTCTGACGCTCATGAGGGCGTCGACGTCTTTGTAAGGAAACGGGTCGAGCACGACGGCGTGGATGACGCTGTACATTGCCGTCGTGGCCATGATCCCCAGCGCCAACGACAGCACGGCGAGGGCCGTGAAGCCCGGTGTCCGGACGAATGTCCGAACGCCGAAGCGCACATCCTGAAGCAGCTGGTGCAACCACATCATCATGGTGTCCCCCGGTCGTCGGCAGGGGTTTAGACGGCTTGGCCACGCGTCCGGTTCGTGATTCATCTGCGACGCGATGGCGCACGAGCTGTGCTGCTCAGCACAGCCTGGGAGTAGGCGGCCGGAAGCGCACGCCGGTCGCGGCGCAAAAGGACGGGGCGGAACTTCAGGTCCGCCCCGTACCGACTCACTTCGCGACGGTGTATGTCCCCATGCAATCAAAAACCGCCGATCCGTCGCCGGCGCCCTTGGCGCTGCACGTGCCGCTGCCGGTGATGCCCTTGAACCGGCCGGTGCCGCCCGTCATCGTCCACTTATTGCTGCCTGACTGGAGCACCTTCTTGCTCGACACGCCGGTGAACGTGTAGCTATAGGTGATCTTGTCGCCGTTGGCGAGCGTTGAGATGAAAACGCCATGGCCCGTGCCCTTGTCGCCGTTGGCCTCCGCGAACTCGGTGGCCGTCCCCTCCTTGTCCATCACGCCGGCGATTTCGCCCTTCGTCGCGGTGCATTTCACTTGTTGAACCACATAGGCATGATCAGCCGTGTCACCCACGGGAAGCGCGTGCGCCGGATTTGGCGCGGTGCATTTCCATTGCGTGTTCACCTTGGCTGCGCCGGCCGTCTGGGCATGAAGGATCCCTGCCGATGCAAGGACACCGAGTGCCGCCACCCCTATCAGCGTTCGCATGAAGAACCTCCTGGCTGAGAGTTGAGCGACGACCCTACCATACTTTCGCGGCCCCGGAACGCTGCGCCTCACGCGCGCTCGGGCGATAAGGCCATTCAAGGCCACGGATAACACGGACAACACAGAAAGCATCTGTGAGATAGCTTGGGGGGTCAGGGCTCGGCGCCGCCGCGGTAGACTGTCGCCGGCTGGGAACAGACGTTCGGACACTGCACGATGGCAACAACGGCTACGGTCCGCTTCGACGGCGTCACGAAACGCTTTCCGGGCGTTGTCGCGCTCGATCGCGTGTCATTCGAGATCGCGGCCGGATCGTGCCACGCGCTCTGTGGCGAGAACGGCGCAGGGAAGAGCACTCTCGGCAAGCTGCTCGCTGGGATTTACAGTCCCGACGAGGGGCGCATCATCATCAGCGGCGAACCCGTCCGATTTGCCGGCCCGACCGACGCCCTGAAGTCAGGGGTCGCGATGGTCCACCAGGAGCTCTCGTTCTGCGAGAACCTGTCGGTTGCCGAGAATCTCTGCCTGGGCAGCCTGCCGACGACGCACGGCTTTGTCTCGAAGCGCGACATGCGCCGCCGCGCGGAGGCGATGCTTGCGCCGATCGACGTCGCGCTCGACGTGACGCGCGCGGTTGGCGCGCTGACGATCGGCCAGCAGCAGATGCTCCAGATCGCGTCGGCGATCGGGCAGGGGGCCAGACTCATCGTGTTCGACGAGCCGACGAGCAGTCTCTCTCAACACGAAGCCGAACGCCTCTACTCGCTCATCGGCCGGCTGCGGGAGCGCGGCGTGACGTGCATCTACGTGAGCCATCGGCTCGAGGAGATCTTCCGGCTGTGCGACACCATCACGGTGCTGCGCGACGGCCGGCACGTGGCGACGCGCCCCGTTGCCGAGGTCGACAGAGCCGCGCTCGTCGAGATGATGATCGGGCGTCGGCTCGACGAGTATTTCCCGGCCCACGCGCAAGCCGAGTCAGGCGCGGAGCTCCTCCGGGTCGCGCGCCTGTCGAGCCCCATCGGCTTCAACGACGTGTCGTTCACGCTGCGCGCGGGCGAGGTTCTCGGTTTTGCGGGACTCGTCGGCGCCGGACGCTCGGAAGTCGCGACGGCGCTCTTCGGCCTGGATCGTCATTCTACGGGCGACATGTGGGTGCGCGGCAAGCCGGCCGGCACCTCGAGCGCGGCGCAGGCGATCGCGCTCGGCATCGGCCTGGTGCCCGAGGACCGCAAACGTCAGGGGCTCGTGCTCTCGATGGACGTGCTCAACAATGCCACGCTGTCGATTCTGCCGAGGCTCGCCAGGCTGGGGTTCGTGACGCGTGCCGGCGAGCGCCAGGTGGCGCAGCCCTACTTCGAGCGGTTGCGGGTCAAGTCTCCACGATTCGATACGCTCGTCGCCGCGTTGTCGGGCGGCAATCAGCAGAAGATCGTCCTGACCAAGTGGCTCGCAGCGCGGTGTCCGATTCTCATCCTCGACGAGCCGACGCGCGGAGTGGACGTCGGGGCGAAGGCGGAGATTCACGCGCTCATCGACGAGCTCGCGGCCGCCGGCAACGGCATCATCCTCATCTCGAGCGAGATGCCGGAGGTGCTCAATCTCTCGACCCGCATCCTCGTGTTTCGTGCCGGCCGAGTCGTCGGAGAGCTGTCGCGTGCCGAGGCAACCCAGGAAGCGCTGATGCGCCTGATGGCGGGTGTGGCGGCGTAGAGATCAGAGGCCTCCGCTATGAGCCTGTGAACTCCGGCGGCTTCTTTCCCAGGCTCGAGAGCCCCTCGTAGGCGTCCTTCGTCGAGAAGATCTCGTGCAGGTGCGAGAGCTCCAGCGCGAGACCTTCGTCGATCGGCAGATCCGCGCCGCGATCGATCAGGTCGGCCGAAAGCCGCAGCGCAACGGGCGCCTTCGTGCCGACCCGTTTGACGGCCTTCGCCAGGCGCACGTCGCTCGGCGCGTCGACCTGGCCGCTCATCAATTCCTCGACGCCGTATCGACTGAAGAAGTCGGCGATCGGGCGATAGGCATCGGGCACCGGACGCGGCGCAGGATCGGTCGGCCGTCCCTCCGCGATCGCACTGGCGATAGCCGCGTCCAGCTTCTCGTAGGGCACGACGTTGTCGACCAGACCGATCGCCAGCGCCTCCTCGGCGCCGATTGTCTGACCGGTCAGCACCAGCCACTTCGCCAGCCCACGGCCCACCCGGCGCGTCGTCCGCTGGGTTCCGCCAAGGCCCGGATAGATGCCGATGCCCGTTTCCGGAAACGCCAGCGAAGCCTTCGGTGTGGCGATGATGGTGTGACAGGCGAGCGCGAGCTCGACGCCTCCGCCGAGCGCGAGGCCGTGGACCCGCGCGATGACGGGCTTGGGGCACGTCTCGAACGCGCGAAGCAGAGCCTGGCCTCGTTTTGTGAACTCCGCGATCGCGCCGATCGTGCCCGCCTCGATATTGCGGACGAAGAACCGGATGTCGGCTCCAGCCACGAACGCTTTGCCGCTGCCCGCGATCACGATTCCCTTCACCAGCTGACTGGCGGCCGCCGCGTGGAACGCCTCTTCGAGTTGCGAGACGACGTCCTCGTTGAGCGCGTTCATCGCGTCCGGGCGATTGATCGTCAGCGTACCGATGCCATCGGCAACGTTCGATCGGACCAGGGTGAAGCGGAACGGCGCGCCCGTACGTGCCTGGTTCTCGAGCGTGGCCGGCATCGGCAGGCTCCAGCGTGCGGCAAAACCTGCGATGAGATCTCTGGCGCGCTCGATCCCATAGTGGTTCATCAACTCGAATGGGCCTCTCCGCCACCGCAGCCCGACGCGCGCGCCGATATCGGTGTCTTCGATCGTGCCCACGCGCTCGTCGACGAGCGTGGCTGCGACGTAGCAGGCAGCGGTGGCCAGGCGATCGCCGACCTCCTTGAACTGCCCGGCCTCCGGCGTGCCGCTGATCTCCCACAGCTTGCCGGACTCCATCTGAGCGCGGAGGAGCGCCGGCGGCTCGTACATGCGGCCAAACGCCTGCCCAAGCGTCGTCGCCGTGTGAAAGGCGATCGGCACGCCGGTGACATTCATGAGCTCGAACGGTCCCATGCCGATGCCGAACGCTTTCTTCGCGGCCTCGTCGATCGTGGCTGTGCTCGCGACGCCCTCGTCGAGCATGCGAACGGCTTCGGTCAACCACGGCAGGAAGAACCGGTTGACGATGAACCCGTACGAATCGCTCGAGGCAATCGGGGTCTTGCCGAGGGCTTCCTGCAGGCGCCACGCGCGCCGATGCGTGGCCGGATCGGTGGCCCGGCCCGAGACGACCTCGACCAGCCGGTTCTTCGCCGGGTGATAGAAGTAATGCAACCCAACCACGCGCTCCGGCCGCGTCGTCGCGCCAGCGAGCTCGGTTACTGCATAAGAAGATGTGTTGGTCGCAAGAATCGTGTCGTGGCGGCAGACCAGGTCGAGGCGACGAAAAACGCTCTTCTTGATGTCGAGGTCCTCGAAGACCGCCTCCACCACGAGATCGACGTCGGCGAGATCCTCGAAGCGCGATGTGCCGGCGATCCGCTGGCGAATCGCAGCGACCTCGGGTGCGGTGAAGATGCCGCGCTGCACACCGTCGTTCAACGTCTTCTCGATGATGCCGATACCTCGCTCGACCTTCTCGTCGTCGAGGTCGACAAGCAGCACCGGGAATCCCTCGGTCGCCATCTTCTGGGCGATGCCACTGCCCATGTTGCCGGCGCCGACGACGGCAAGGCGCTCGAACGGACGATCGGGTGTAGACATCGTAAGCATGATCGGTTGGGAGAATGCGCGTTCGCGCCGCCGGCGCGAAGAAAAGGATCGTAACCCAATTGTGTATGATCGTGCCCGCATGAGCGAGAAGCCGGTGCACCTGACGGCCACGCCGTCGCAGACTGTCGGCCCGTTCTTTCACTTCGGGCTGGCGGACCAGGCGACCCTTGGCTGTCTCGTGCGCGCAGACACTCGGGGCGAGCGCATACGCCTGAAGATTCGTGTCGTCGACGGCGATGGCATGGCGCTGCCCGACGCGCTGGTGGAGCTCTGGCAGGCCGACGCTGATGGCGAGTACGTCCGTCCCGATGATCTGCGGAGCGTGCTCGAACCACCGGGCTTTTGCGGATTCGGGCGCTTGCCAACGGGCGCAGACGGCGCGTGCGTGTTCGAGACGATTCGGCCCGGCCAGGTGCGGGACCCAGAGGGCCGATCGCAGGCGCCGCACATCAACGTCTGCCTCTTCGGCAGAGGTCTCCTTCGGCAGTTGTACACGCGCATCTACTTCGAGGGCGACCAGGCGCTCGGGTCGGACGCCGTGCTGGCCCTCGTGCCCGAGCGTCGACGACAGACGCTGCTGGCAAGACCGGGCAATCCCGGTGAATGGATCTTCGACGTCCGGCTTCAGGGCGACGGCGAGACCGTGTTTTTCGATCTTTGATCGGCAATAAATGTCATCCCGCCTGATTGACAGCCTTGCGACGACCGGCGCGCTGGCAGAGGTCTTTTCGGACCAGTCAATCCTGCAGGCAATGCTGGACTTCGAAGCCGCGCTTGCGAGGGCCGAGGCCAGAGCCGGCGTCATTCCCGGGCGCGCGGCCGAGGCGATTACTGCAGCCGCCAGGGCCGAGGGGATGGACGCGGCCGCGATCGCCCTGGAGGCGCGCGAGTCTGGCACGGTTTCGATCCCCCTGGTGAAGGCGCTCATTGCGCGCGTGCAGGCGGCTGACGCCCCAAGCGCCAGGTTCGTACACTTCGGTGCGACCAGCCAGGATGTCGCGGATTCGGCGATGGTCCTGACGATTGCCCGTGCGCGCTCGATCCTCGCTGCCGACCACACGCGTCTCGAGCGCACGTTCCGGCAGTTGTCCGATCGCCACGCGGGCACCGTGATGCTCGGGCGAACCTTGCTCCAACCGGCGCCGCCGATCACGTTCGGCCTCAAAGTCGCTGGTTGGGTCGCCGCGCTCGTGCGGGGCTGGAGGCGCGTTGATTCTGCCGTGGAGGAGGCAGGCGTGCTGCAGTTCGGCGGAGCGTCGGGTACGCTCGCGGCGCTCGGCGACCGCGGGCCGGCCGTCGCCGGCGCGCTCGCCGACGATCTCGGGCTGCGCAATCCGGAGGCGCCGTGGCACGCGCACCGCGACCGGCTGGCCTCGCTCGTCTCCGCGTGCGGTCTCTACACTGCCACGCTTGGGAAGATCGCGCGCGACATCTCGCTCCTGATGCAGGACGAGGTTGGCGAGGTTGCCGAGCGCGGCGGCAGGTCGTCCTCGATGCCGCACAAGCGCAATCCTGCCGGGTGCGCCGTGGCGCTGGCCGCGTCCACCCGGTTGCCGGGACTTGTCGCCGCGTTTCTCACCGGCATGGTGCAGGAACACGAGCGCGCGGTCGGTGGGTGGCACGCCGAGTGGCCGACGATAGCAGCCGCGGTGCAGACCACCGGGTCAGCAGTGGCGGCGATGGCCGATACTGCGGGCGAGCTGTCGATTCATCCCGATCGGATGCGCGCGAACATCGAGAGGACCAACGGCGCCATTTTTGCCGAGCGCGTGATGATGTTGATCACCGCCAGCGCAGGTAAGGAGTCCGCGAACCGGTCCGTCAGCGACGCGTTGGCGCAGAGCCGCGCGACGGGGAAGAGCTTCCGCGAGACGTTGATGGCCATGCCGGACGTCGCACGGGCGATCCCCGCGGACCAGCTGCGCACGATCGATGTGCCCGAGGACTATCTGGGAGCCGCCGAGATCCTGCGCAAGCGGTTGCTGGGCCTGAACCATGACGCTGAACCCTGAACCTCTTGAACCCCTGAACCAATGCCCCTCCTGACCGTCGGCAACCTTTCGTGCTACTACCGCCTCGATGGTGCCGCGGAGCGCCCGGTGCTCGTGCTCTCGCATTCGCTCGGCCTCGACCACGGCATGTGGGACGCGCAGGCAGCAGATCTGCTTCCGCACTTCCGAGTGCTCCGGTACGACGTTCGGGGTCACGGCGCGTCGAGCGCGCCGCCGGGCGACTACTCGATTGCCGAGCTCGGCCGCGACCTCCTCGCGATCGCCGACGCATGCGACGTGCCCTGCTTCGCCTTTTGCGGGCTGTCGCTCGGGGGGATGATCGGGCAGTGGCTCGCGGTTCATGCACCGGAGCGAGTGACGCACCTCGTACTGGCCAACACGACGTCCCGGTTGTCCGATCCGCAGCTGATGGAAGCGCGCCGGCGCGCGGTGCTCGAGAACGGCATGACCGCAATCGAGGATCTCGTAATGGGCCGGTTCTTTTCGCCGGCCGTCATGGCGTCGCCTTCGCCGCAGGTGTCATCGGCGCGCCGGACGTTGTTGTCCACCAACCCCGTCGGCTACGCCGGCTGCTGCGCGGCCATCCGAGACATGGATCACACGGGACTCCTTTCGCAGATCCGCGTACCCACGCTCGTCATCAGCGGCGATCTCGACGTCGGGATGCCGTGGGACGGTCACGCGGCCGTTCTGACGCGCGCGATCGAGGGAGCGCGTGCGCTCCGGCTCCCCGCGGCACACATCTCCAACATCGAGCGGCCCCGATCGTTCAGCGCAGCGCTGCTCGAGTTCCTGGTGCCCTCGCAGGCCGGATCCCCCGAAGCGGGATTCGCGGTTCGCCGCGCGGTCCTCGGAGACGCCTACGTCGATCGCGCGATTGCCGGCACGACCGAGTTCACTCGTGATTTTCAGGAGCTCGTCACGAACTACCCGTGGGGATCGATCTGGACGCGGCCCGGCCTGGATCACCGCACGCGCCGGCTGCTCGTACTGACCACTACGGCCGCCCTCGGCCGCTGGGAAGAGTTCCGCCTGCACGTCCGCGCGGGCCTTGCGCACGAGCTCGAACCCTGCGATCTCCAGGAAGTGCTGTTGCAGGTGGCCGTGTACGCCGGCGTTCCCGCCGCGAATGCCGCGTTCCACATCGCTGCCGAGATCCTCCAGAAGGACTCTGACTGACATTCCAGACCCTGGGGCAACGGCGGGATGGGCGCCGTCGTCCTTGGTATACGATTGCGGTTCAACCCCATTGAAGAGATGAAGATATGGAGAGATCTATGCGCGCGACGTTCGCTACGCTTGCCGCCTTGACGCTCCTCGTGTCGTCGACGGGGGCGCAGACCCGGCCGTCAAAGGACGCGAAGACGTTCGACTTCTACGTGATCGACGTCGAGGGAGGGGCGGCAACGCTCTTTGTGTCGCCGTCCGGCGAATCGGTGATGCTCGACTCGGGCAACCCCGGCACGCGCGACACCGACCGCATCATGGCCGTGCTGGCCGAAGTCGGAGTCAAAGAGATCGATTACCTGGTAAGTACGCACTACCACGTCGATCACATCGGCGGCATGCAGGAGCTGGCCAAGCGTGTCCCGATCAAGCACTACGTCGATCACGGACCGAGCAGCGAGGAACGGGAACAGGTTGCCGGGTTCCAGGCCGCCTACGCGGAGCTGTATGGGAAGGCGAAGCACACGGTCGTCAAACCTGGCGACAAGCTGCCGATTGCGGGACTCGACTGGCGGATCGTGACGGCCGGCGGCAAAGCGATTAAGACGGCGGTTCCCGGCGGCGGGAAGCCGAACCCGGCCTGCGCCGACTTCAAGCCCCGCGACTCCAATCCGCTCGACGAGAACGGCCAGTCGGTCGGCAGCGTCATCGCGTTCGGGAAGTTCCGCCTGATCGATCTCGGCGACCTGCTCTGGAACAGAGAATTCGACTTCATGTGCCCGAACAACCTCGTCGGGACCGTCGATCTGTACATCGTGTCGCACCACGGCACTGACCCGTCGGGATCGGCGGCGCTCGTCCATGGGATCCAGCCGCGCGTGGCGATCTCGCAGAACGGCACGCGAAAGGGAGGAACGCTTCAGACCTCGCGCACCCTCAACTCGTCGCCCGGTTTCCAGGACCACTGGCAGATGCACTGGTCGTACAACGGCGGCACCGAGCACAATCCCGCTGGCCTCTTCATCGCCAACATCGACGAGCCCGCGGTGATTGCCGCGGTGCTGACCGCGCCGCCGGGGGCAGGTCGGGGGGGACCCGGAGGAGGAACGCCGCCTCCTGCCGCGGGTGCGACTCCGCCAGCCGGTGCTGGCGCACCGCCCGCTCAGACGGGTGCTGGCGCACCTCCTGCTCAAATGGGTGCTGGCGCACCACCCGCTCAGATGGGTGCTGGCGCACCACCCGCCGCCGCCGCTGCGACGGCACCGCCTGCGGTAACGCCGGTGCAGCCGCCCGCACAGGCTCAGCAGCCACAAGGCGCTGGCCAGCCGGGGGCGACTCCGCTGGCTGGCGCTCCGCAGGCGGGTCGGCAGGGTGGCCCCGGCGGAGGGCGCGGCGGACCCGGCGTGCCTCACACCGGGCCGGCGTTCTGGATCAAGGTGTCCGCGCAAGCCGACGGCACCTTCACTGTCACCAACACGCGAAACGGTTTCAGCAGGACCTACAAACCGCGGTAGCTTTCGCGCGCCGTGCGGCAAGTTGCCAGGGAAGGATGCTGAACTGACCTCTATGTCCCACACACCTGTTCTGGATACGTTTCGTCTCGATGGCAAAGTGGCGCTGGTCACGGGCGGTGCCCGTGGGCTCGGTCTGACGATGGCGACCGCGCTGGCGGAGGCCGGCGCGGATGTGGCGCTGTCGGGACGCTCGATTGGTCCTGGCGAGGAGGCCGCTTCGACCATCGCCGCGGCGACGGGCCGTCGCGCCAGGGCGTTTGCCGCCGACGTTACGTCGGCCGCCGACGTCGAACGCCTGGCCGCGTCGGTCGAATCGGCGCTCGGCCCGATCGACATCCTGATCAACAACGCGGGCGTGAACATCCGCGGCACAGTGGATCAGTTGTCTGAAGCCGACTGGGACAGTGTGATCGACACCAACCTCAAGGGCCCGTTTCTCTGCACACGAGCGATCGGCCCAGGTATGGTCAAGCGCGGGTGGGGCCGCGTCGTCAACCTCGGATCGATCCTCGGCGCAGTGGGGCTCGGCGGCCGGGCACCCTACGCGTCTTCGAAGGCTGGGGTGATCAACCTGACCCGAGTGCTCGCGCTCGAATGGGCGGGCACCGGCGTGACGGCGAATGCCATCTGCCCCGGGCCCTTCGCCACGGAGATGAACCTGCCGCTCCTCAACGATCCGGTGAAGTATCAGGAATTCGTGAAGAAGATACCGATGGGCCGATGGGGCGAGCTCGACGAACTCGCGGGCGCCGTCGTGTTCCTCGCCTCGCCGGCATCTTCCTTCGTGACTGGAGCGTCACTGTTCGTCGATGGCGGGTGGACCGCGCAGTAGCGATCACTGCCACTACGCAGCCACGATGAGCGCGACGACCGCGAAGGCCGCTTTCGTGAACGTGCGCCGCGGCTCGAGCCGCGTTCTGTCAGGTTGTCGCGGGCCGCTCCACAGGCGAATGTGAATCGAGGAAGAGCCAGCACATCGCGCCGATGAGGTAAATGCCCGACGAGATGTAGAACGTCAGCGTCCAGTTGCCCGACGTCCACGCCAGCAGGTATCCCACCACGGTCACCGACGAGGCGCCGGCGATGCTGCCCATGGTATTCATCGCGCCCGACACCGTGCCGGCGTAGCGTCCGCCGATGTCCATCGTGCTCGCCCACGCCGCGGGCATCACGAAGTCGTTGAAGAACCCCGCCATTCCCAGCACGAACATCGCTTGTACCGGATCGGCGATGCGCGTGAAGATCATGATGCAGGCAGAGGCGCCGACGAATCCCGTTACGGCGATGATGCGGCGCGCGGTCGAGACGCTGCCGAATTTCTTCGTCAGGCGCGGGACCATGAAGGCCGAGACAAGGCAGCCGGCACCCCCGAGTAGCAGCGGCAGGCCGGCGAGGAGCGCCCCCATCTTGAAGCTCGCGCCGCGTGCGTCGCGCAGATAGGTCGGCAACCAATTGATGTAGAACCACCAGCCGTAGGCAAGGCACATGTACTGGATCGAGAGCAGCCAGACGTGCCGATTCGAGAAGATGACGCCCCAGGGCACGCCCGTGTGTGCAATGGCGGTAGCCTTCGCTGGAGGCAGTATCGCCAGCTCGGCCTCGTTGACGCTGGGATGCTCGCTCGGCACGTCGCGGTACCAGCGATAGAACAGGATGGCCCAGATGACGCCGATGACGCCGAACAGCTCGAACGTCCGCCGCCACGAGATCGCCGAGATCAGCATCGCCACCAGCAACGGCGTGAAGGCGCCGCTGACACGGGTAGCCAGCCAGAGGATGGCCTGCGCGCGCTCGCGCTCCTTGACTGGTAGCCAGGTCGTTAGCACGCGCGTCAGGTTGGGGAAGGCACCCGCCTCGCCGGCGCCGAAGAGCGCACGCGTGAAGATGAGCGACGATGGGTTCCAGACCCAGCCGGTCGCGGCGGTGAAGAACGACCACCAGATGACGATCCGCATGAGCACGCGACGCGGGCCGATCCGGTCGCCCAGCCAACCCCCGGGGATCTCGAACAACGCATACGCCCACGCGAACGCGCCGAGGGTCCAGCTCATCTGAATCGACGACAGTTTGAGCTCGTCGCGGATCAGCGGAAGAGCGACGGAAATGCCGACTCGATCGATGTAGGTGATAACAGCGAGCGTCACCGCAAACGCGGTGACGATGTATCGCGCTTTCGAAGGCGTTGTGCTCATGTAAGGGTCTATTGGGCCGGAAGCTCTTTGACCGCGATTGCGCGCCACCGCCAGAATCCGCCGTCGACCCAGCGGGGCGTCTTCTCGTTGCTGAAGTGCATCTGGATCGCGATCATCCCGTCGGTCGCGCCACCGGCAGCGTGGTTCGCAGTATCGGTGAAGTCGGTGACGAGCTGGTCGTTGATCCACACGGTGATATGCGGCACGTCGCCGACGATCCGCGCGCGGATCGAGTTCCACGCCTCGCGCTTCCAGGCCTTCTGCCACGTCTGGGCGCGCAGCTTCGCTTGTGCGGCACGCTCTTCGTCGGAGAGCTTCGCGGCGGCGGCGCTGGCGTTCTGGACGCCGGTCAGACGCTCACCGTAGATGCCGCCCATGCCGCCATTGGGGAGGTAGTCGAGCGTGACCTGGTAGGCCTCGCCGGCCTCGCTCGAGCGGAGGAACAGCCCGCTGTCGCATCCCCAGTCGGGCTTGACCTCCATGTAGACCTCGACGTTCTTGTACTTCTTGTCGGTCAGGAGAATCCCCCCCTGGCCCTTCGGGTTCTGGGTGCCGACGATGAGGCCGTGGAGCACGCGGTAATCCGGCGTCGTGCCGTGATGATTCGTCTTGCTGACGTGCCAGCCGGTCAGGTCTTTGCCGTTGAAGATCGGCGTGAAGCCGTCGGGAATCGTAGGCCCCGGATCCTGGGCGACTGCCTGAGGCGCGGCCGCCGGCGCGGTTGCGCCGGGCTGGCCAGCCTGCGCCGACAACTGACCGCGCGCGATGCTCAGCGCCCCGACGCTGAGGAAGATCGCACCGGCGAACACGAGGAATCGCGCTTTCTGCATACAGTTCTTCGGCCTTGGAGAGATGGTCGCCGACACCACTATCGCGCTGCCTACGGAGTTTGGAGACGCGACACTAGCACGACTTTGGCCTGCATGCAAAACGACATGTATAGTAAGGCCATGAAACTGCTTCGTGTGGGTACAACAGGAAAAGAACGGCCGGCGCTCCTCGATGCGTCGGGCGTCGTACGAGACCTCTCCTCGGTCGTCACCGATATCGCCGGGGACGCGTTGCTGCCGGATTCGCTGGCCAGGATTCGCAAGATCGATGCGACGGGCCTTCCCGCGGTCGCCGGATCGCCGCGCATCGGCCCCTGCGTGGGGGGCGTGGGCAAGTTCATCTGCGTGGGGCTGAACTACTCCGATCACGCGGCCGAATCGAACATGGCCGTGCCGGCCGAGCCGATCGTTTTCATGAAGGCGACTTCGAGCATTTCGGGTCCCTACGATGACGTCGAACTGCCGCGGGGATCGCAGAAGAGCGACTGGGAAGTCGAGCTGGGTGTCGTGATCGGCAAGCCGGCCAAGTATGTGAGCGAGGCCGACGCGATGTCGCACGTTGCCGGCTACTGCGTGATCAACGATCTGTCCGAGCGCGCGTTCCAGCTCGAAGGCACCGGTCAGTGGGTGAAGGGCAAGAGCGCTGACACGTTTGGGCCGATCGGGCCCTGGCTGGTGACCGCTGACGAGGTCGCCGACTGCCAGAACCTCGGGTTGTGGCTGGAAGTGGATGGGCATCGGTACCAGAACGGCACGACGAAGACCATGGTGTACGGCGTGCCGTTCCTGGTGAGCTACTTGAGCCGCTTCATGAGCCTGCAGCCAGGCGACATCATCAGCACCGGTACGCCGCCTGGCGTCGGCGCCGGCCAGAAGCCTCCCGTGTTTCTCCGCTCCGGCAACGTGATGCGGCTGGGCGTCGATGGCCTGGGAGAGCAGCGGCAGCGTGTGGTGGCGTAGGAGCGTACCCAACCATTCATCATGCCCCCGTCAGACTCGATCGTTCAGGGTCTCGCTTCTATCGTCGGCGCCGACGCCGTCCTGACGCGCGCCGAGGATCTCATCCCGTACAGCTTCGACGGTACGGCCGCGTTGAGGGAGCGGCCTTCTGCGGTGGTGTTTCCGCGTACGACCGATCAGGTTGCTGAGTGTGTCCGATTGGCCGCCGCCGGTAATACGCCGATCGTCACGCGCGGCTCGGGAACCGGCCTGAGCGGCGGGAGTGTGCCGAGCCCTGGCAGCCTCGTGCTCTGCCTCACACAGATGGACGCGATTCTCGATGTCGATCCGCGCAACCTCACGCTGCGCACGCAGCCGGGAGCGGTCACGCAGCGCATCGACGAGGCCGCGGCGCGTCACGGGCTGTTCTATCCGCCCGATCCGGGCTCGCTCCGCATCAGCACCATTGGCGGCAACGTGGCCGAGAACTCCGGCGGGTTGCGCGGGCTCAAGTACGGCGTCACGCGCGACTATGTGATGGGGCTCGAGATCGTGCTGGCCGACGGCCAGGTCGCCCGCCTTGGCAGCGCCTGCGTGAAAGACGTCGCCGGCTACTCGCTGAAGGACCTGTTCATCGGATCGGAGGGCACGCTCGGCATCATCACGGAGGTGCTGCTCAAGCTGGTGCCTCGGCCGGCCGCCCGCCGCACGATGCTCGCGGTTTACGACAGCATCGAGGACGCCGCCGAAACCGTGTCGGCCATCGTCGCGGCGCGCATCATTCCCTGCACGCTGGAGTTTCTCGACCGGATGACGGCCGGGTGCGTCGAGGAATACGCGCACGTGGGACTGCCGACCGATTGCGAGGCGGTTCTCCTGATGGAAACCGACGGGCACCCGGCGGCCGTCGCGGACGAGGCCGCACGCATGGAGGCAATCGCGCGCGCCCATGGTGCGCGTGACGTGCGCGCCGCGCGCGACGACGCCGAGGCTCTGCAGCTCGCTGCCGCGCGCCGGAACGCCTTTGCGGCGCTTGCGAGACGGCGGCCGACGACGATACTCGAAGACGTGACCGTGCCGCGCAGCGAGCTGGCGACGATGGTGCGGTTCATCGCGGATACGGCCGCCGCCTTCGCCTTGCAGATCGGCACGTTCGGCCACATGGGCGACGGCAACCTGCACCCGACGTTCCTCACCGACGAACGCGACGCCGACGAGATGGCCCGCGTGCATCGCGCGCTCGACGCGATCGTACACCGCACGCTGGAGCTTGGCGGCACGATCACCGGGGAGCACGGCGTGGGCCTGGCGAAGAAGCCCTGGCTCCGGCTGCAGATGGGCGACGCGAGCTTCGGGCTCATGCGTCAGGTCAAGAGCGCCCTCGATCCGCAGGGGCTGTTGAATCCGGGGAAGATCTTTGACTAGGCTCAGGGCTCAAGGCTCAGAGCTCAAGGAAGAGCACACCGACGCAAACTGACCGATTAGGACGGCATGCTCTTGCCTGAGCCTTGGGCCATGAGCCTTGAGCCTGAACAAGCAATGTCCGCTACGCTCCGCACCCTCGACTACTCGGTCCTTCAGCAGTGCATGCATTGCGGCATGTGCCTGCCGACGTGCCCGACGTACGACGCGACCGGGCGGGAGCGGAACAGTCCTCGGGGGCGGATCGCGTTGATGCGGGCGATCGCGGACGACGAGCTCGAGGTGACCGAGGCGTTTGCCGACGAGATGAGCTACTGCCTCGGCTGCCTCGCGTGTCAGACAGCGTGTCCGGCCGGCGTGAATTACGCCGAGCTCTTCGAAACCGCGCGAAGCGACATCGAGCAGTCGGGCATCAATGACGGGACCGGTCGGAAGTTGTGGCGTACGCTGACGCTTGGTTTCCTCTTCCGGAATCCGCGGGCGCTGCGCGCCGCCGGCATGCTGACGCGCCTCTACCAGCACAGCGGCATCGAGGCTGCGGTCCGGCAGTTCGGCTTGACGATGTTCCTGCCGGCGACGTTGCGGCGCCTGGAGCCGCAGACGCCGCGGATGGCGGCGGCGTTCTCGAACCGGCTGATTGCGCCCAGTGAATCACCGCGTGGCGAAGCACGCTATCGCGTCGCGCTCCTGACCGGCTGCATTCAGGACCTGGTGTTCCCGAATGTCAACCGCGACACCGCCGATGTGCTCATCGCCAACGGGTGCGCGGTCGAGACGCCGTCACCGCAGCCGTGCTGCGGATCGCTGCATGCCCACAATGGCGAGCTGGACCTGGCCCCGGAGCAGGCGCGCCGGATGCTCCAGCTGGTTCCGCCCGACCGCTACGATGCCATCATCACGAACGCCGGCGGGTGCGGATCGCACCTGCGGCACTACGGCCACCTGCTCGAGTCCGACCCGCGCTACAAGGACGCGGCGCGCGCGTGGGATGCAAAGCTGAAGGATGTGCACGAGTGGCTCGTACAGATCGGATGCCGTGCGCCGTCGGCTGCGCCGTTCAACGATCCGGTGACCGTCACCTACCACGACTCCTGCCACCTCGTGCACGGGCAGAAAGTGTCCGGCCCGCCGCGCGCGCTCCTGCGCCTGCTGCCGGGCGTGTCTCTCGTCGAGTTGGCCGAATCGACGTGGTGCTGCGGGAGCGCAGGCGTTTATGCCTTGACGCAGCCGGCGCAGGCCGACGCGCTGCTCCAGAGAAAAGTCGGTCACCTGGAGGCGACGCGCGCCAGCCTTGTCGCGACGGCCAATCCCGGCTGTCATCTTCAGATTGCGCGGGGCCTGCGCGATGCAGGGCAGTCGATGGACGTCGCGCACCCGGTTTCGCTATTGGCGCGCGCATACAAACGCGAGGGGGCAGACCGAGGTCCCGGAGCAGTGTCATGAAGAGAATCGTTGTCGAAGCGACCGGCGGTCCTGAGCAGATGACGCTCGTCGATGTCCCGAAGCCGAGCCCGGGCCCGAAGGAAGCCGTCGTCGCCATCGCCTGCACCGGCGTCAATTTCATCGATGTGTACTTTCGCACCGGGCTCTACAAAGCTGACCTGCCTGTCGTCCTCGGCAGCGAGGCCTCGGGCACGGTCGAGAGCGTGGGGAGCGACGTGACCGACGTCGCGCCAGGCGACCGCGTGGCCTACGCGATGGTGCGCGGATCGTACGCCGAGTACGCGGCGGTACCCGCCGCACAACTGGTCAAGATTCCCGCCGAAGTCGATTTCGCGACCGCGGCGGCAGTGATGCTTCAGGGCATGACGGCGCACTACCTGACGCACTCAACTTTCCCCCTCAAGGCTGGCAACAGCTGCCTGGTACACGCGGCCGCGGGCGGGACCGGCGGCCTGATCGTGCAGATGGCCAAACACCTCGGCGCGCGCGTGTTTGGCACCGTGTCGACCGAGGACAAGGCGCGACAGGTCCGCAATCTTGGCGCGGACGAGACGATCATCTACACGACCCAGGACTTCGAGGCAGAAGTGAAGCGGCTGACCAACGGCCACGGCGTCGACGTCGTCTACGATTCGGTCGGCCTGACGACGTTTGACAAGAGCCTGAGCGTGCTGCGCCCGCGCGGCACGATGGCGCTCTTTGGCCAGTCGAGCGGCGCAGTGCCGCCGTTCGATCCGTCCGTCCTCAACACGCGCGGCTCGCTCTTTCTCACGCGTCCGAGCCTGGCCCATCACGTACTCGACCGTCAGGAACTGCTCTGGCGCGTCGGCGACGTGCTCCGCCATGTCGCCACGGGTGTGGTCAAGGTGCGCATCTCGAAAACCTACCCGCTCGCGGAGGCAGCCAGCGCCCACCGTGATCTCGAAGGCCGGAAGACGACGGGGAAGTTGTTGCTGAAGGTGGCTGCCAGCTAGTTACGTTCTCACTGCTCAAAAAGCCTCTCACCGCAGAGTGCGCCGAGGACGCAGAGAGCCATTCGCGTCAGAGAACCATTCGCGTCACCTCCTGCTTGCGCCGCGCGAAGCGCGGCGGGGTCGGTTCGAGAGCTGGGATCACGAGCACCTCAACTCACCTGTGCTCGTGATCCCAGCTCTCGGACCGACCCCAGCGCCGGCCTCCGGGCCGGCGCGCAAGCAGATTCGCAGTGTCCATAGCTCCGCGGCCTCTGCGTGCTCCGCGGTGAAAAGCTCTATTGCGCCGGGGACCGATGGGGTTAGCTACCGTTTTCGGCAATCTGGGCTGGACCGACGGACAACACACAGAGTGTTCGGGTACTAACGCAAGCGTCTAACGCAGCTCCACCTCCAGCGCCCCGAACCCCCCGAAATCAACGCGAAACGCGTCTCCCGGTTTGATTGCGACCGGGGTGATGCACGTGCCGGTCGTGATCAGATCGCCGGCGGTCAGACCCTGCCCGTAGGTTCTGAGCTCGTTGGCGAGCCAGGTCAGGGCGAGGCGAGGATCGCGCAGGACGTTGGCGCCGACGCCCGTCTCGGCCGGTGTGCCGTTCAGAAACGTTGCGACGCTGTGGGCCGCGAGGTCTTGGCGACGCCAGTCGGCCTGTGCGGCCTCACCGACGATCAACCAGCAGGCGCAGGCACTGTCAGCGATGAGCTGCGGGGCACCGACCCGTGCGAAGTTGTCGTACCGCGAGTCGGGAAGCTCGATCGCAGGGTGCAGGGACTCGACGGCGTCGAGCACTTCCTGCAGGCCGTAGACGCGCTCACGAGCGGGCAGCGATCCTCTCAGGCGGAACGCGAACTCCGCTTCCGACACGCGCATCACGTTGCCCTCGAGCGATATCGGTGCGTGCGCAGTCCGGTTCCGCGTGACCGTCAGTACGCGACCGCTCAGCAGTCTGCCCGCCAGAGGCCCGTCGACGCCGATGTGCGCCTGCCCGACCAGGCTGGTAGCCGCAATCTTCCAACCGACGACACGTTGACCTGAGAGTGCGGCGACGGCGGCCTGGATGGCGTAACCGTCCGACCGATCGGCGGGGCGGCAGTGCTCGGGGAGCTCGCTGATTCTGGTGGAGGCCGTCCAGTGCCGCCACAGGAGTGTGGCGGCCGCGCCGATGGCGTTGTGGTCGAGTGCTGCCATCGTCGCGGCCGTGTCTCGCTCGAATCGCCGGCGTCGGCTTGAAGCGCCTACTTCTGGCTCGGGCTGTCGTCGGCCTGCAGGTCACCGAGGACGTACTGCATTCCGGCGAGGACATGCTCGAGGATCGGCCTGATCGCGTAGATCTTCTCGTTGTGGCCGAACGCCTCGTAGAAAACGCGACCTTTCCCGTCGCGCTTGATCCAGCTCAACCCGTAGTCCCCGTCGGCCCTGGGGTTCTGTTCCTTCTTCTTGTCCACGTCGCTCATCTTGGCGTAGTCCACGCTCGTGAGGACGCGAAGATTCTTGCGTGAGTACGTCTCTCGGCCGAACGTGTAAGTTTCGTCGTGGATGACGAGCTGCGGCTTGCCCTTGAAGACCGCGTTCAGCGGATGGTTCGGCTCGTCCACTTTCACGGTGATTTCCTGGCCATCGTTCCAGTGGAACTTGAAGAAGCCGCCGATCATCGTGTTGAACTCAGGCCAGGTGCCCACCTGGTTGTCGGGACCAAGCTGTGTCGCGGGCTGCTGGCCCGTCGACGCCGGCGGCGGGGCTGGCATCAGCGCCGCAAAGCGCTGTTGGAAGTCCGCCTGGCTGACGCGGCCCGAGTTGTCCGTATCGATCTTTGTGTACCAGGCGTCGGCGAGCGCGCCGAACTCTTCCCGGCTCACTTTCTGGTCGCCGTTCTTGTCGCCCTGCGCGAGGAACTGCGTAACGACCGGCGCAGCTGGTCCGCCTCTGCCACCGCCAGCGCCTCGCCCACGACCGCCCGCCGGGGCGTCAGGTGAGGGCCGGTTCTGATGATACGAATCCGTGGCTGCGTGGATACCGGCGAGCCCCTTGCCGCCTCGCACGAAGTCGAGCAGCGCCTTCTTTCGCGCGGCCGTCGCCGCGGCGTCGTTGGGATCGTCGAGGAACGCGCCGGTCGTGCTCGCGAGGAAGATCGCGTCGTACTGCTTGAGGTTCGCCTCGTTGATGTCGGCCGGGTCGTACGTGATCGTCGTGGTCCACGCGCCGGTCTTCTTCCCCAGCTCCTCGATCGTCCGCCCCGCGAGCGGAATCGACGAGTGTACGAACCCAGCGGCCTTGCCGAGCACGAGCACCTTGCGCGGCTGCTTCGGCTTGACGGGTGCCGCAGCGGGAAGCGCCGCGATCATGGCCTGCACGTGCGCCGGGTCGGGCGTCTGATTTTGCGCCACCGCGCCTCGACCACCACCGGCCTGGGCTGCCGGTGCCGGCAGCGCCGCATTCAAGCCGGCCAGGAGCTGCTCCTGGGTCAGGGAGCCGGCCTTCGCACTGTCCCACTCGGTGAACCACTTGTCGAACGTCGACTTCATCTCGTCGCGCGTGACAGCGCCGTCCTTGTTGGCGTCGACGACGGTAAAGATGGCCGGGCCGGCGTTTCCGCGCCCGCCGCCGCCGCCACCGCGGCCCTGCCCTGCGGGCGCTGTGGGCGCTGCGGGCGGCTGTTGTGCCCCCACCCAACTCATGCCGCCCGCCAGCAACACCGCCGTGCATCCGGTCACGGTCAGATAGCGGACGGCAGCCGAAATCTTCGACTTCATTCGTCCTCCTAGAGCGTGCCAGAACGGCGCGCCTATGCACTACGACGGCAGTCTTTTGAACGATTACAACCCTCGATAATCTACTCGGAATCCCTGGGTGCCCCGCACCTAATTTCAGGCCACGAGTGGCCTGCGGCAGAGGCGACCGACAATTGAAATGTCAGACATTTCGTCGCCAACTGCTGAGGATTCCGCCTCCGAGCGCGACGGCAACCAACGCCAGAACGGTCAGCCACGGTCGCCTCGGGTAGACGAGCGTCACGACGTACGAGCCATCACTCGGCGCGCGGAAGCCAAGCTGACCCTCGACGCGCTCGAGAGGGACGGGGAGGCCAGTGCCTTCGACGTGTGCTGACCACGACGGATGGTAGTTGGTCCGCACGACCACAGCTGCACCCGTTCGCATTTCATCGAGCTCGATTCGCGCGCCAAGCGGGTCGAACGAAACGAGGCGCCCCGTGCCGATCGTTGCCGCAACCTCGCGCGGGTCCGCAGCGAGATACTCGAAGTCGTGCCACGGCCCCGACGACCAGCGCTCGGCGAAGATCGCAGGATGTGCTCGCAGACAGGCGAGTGACGCCTGGCTCCACACGACCAGGTGCCGAATGCCCCATTTGCGGAGCTCGGCCGTCACCTCGCCGACGGGCACCGTTCCGATCGCCCGGCCCCTGAACGCGCCTCCTGCCAGTACCTGATTGCGGTATGGCGACCATTGCCATCCGTCCCAGAGTCCGGCGTAGAGTCGGCGCCCCGTCGCCGCGCCGAGAACCTGCTCGACGTGCGCCGCGAACGGGGGCGGCTCGGTCGTCCGCGCTGGGTCGGCATCCATATCGCGATGAGGCGTGTTCTCGACGAGCACGAGCGCGCCGCCG
>Ga0184612_10000020_pt1 | contig 64941 bp, 53 predicted proteins | sample PLM3_60_coex_FD_133163 | JGI IMG/M metagenome (GOLD analysis project Ga0184612, IMG submission 133163) | Groundwater sediment microbial communities from an aquifer in East River, Colorado, USA - PLM3_60_coex | ecosystem: Environmental > Terrestrial > Soil > Riparian zone | place: USA: East... | reverse complement strand
ACCGAGAACCACTCGTATCGTGTCTCGGTCTACGCGGCGACGATTGCCTCCGAGCTCGAGCTGCCTCAGGGACGCGTCGAGGACGTGCGGTCGGCGGCGCTCCTCCATGACATCGGCAAGCTCGACATCAGCCGCGAGCTCCTCTACAAGGCCGCGCGGCTGACGGAGGAAGAGTTCAAGCACATGCAGGAGCATGTGAACAAGGGCGTGTCGATCCTCGAACCCGTCGGCGGGTCGCTCCGCCGCGTGATCCCGATTGTGCTCTCGCATCACGACAAGTTCGACGGATCCGGCTACAACCCGACGAAGGGTAAGGACATCCCGCTCGAGGCGCGCATCATCTCGGTGGCCGACGTCTACGATTCGCTGACAAGCGACCGTCCGTACCGCAAAGCCATGTCGCCGTTCGACGCCAAAGAGATCATCGTCAAGGGATCGGGCACCGACTTCGACCCGAACGTGGTGAATGCGTTCGTGGAAGCGTTCCGCAAGGGCGAGCTGGAGGTTCCGACCGTCGTCGTGTAGGTTACCGGGGAAGAAGTGACGTCGATGAGTCCACTCGAACTGCTCGCGCCAGAGGAAGCTGAGGCGGTCCCCTTCTCCGTCCGGCTCGCCGCACGCCGGCTCATGTCGCGCGCGGCGGCGGCACGCGCCGATCGCCGCGCCCACGAGCGGCGGAGTGCCAGCGACCTCGAGTGGCTGCGCGTGGTGCGCCTGAGCGGCGGCACCGGCTACGACGTCAAGCTCGTCGATCTGTCCGAGGGAGGCGCGCTGCTGGAGGTGGACGCGCCGCTCAGGCCCGGAGTCACCTTGACGCTCGAAATGAGCGGCCCTGGGCTCGATGCCACCGTTCCCCTGGAAGTGCTGCGCTGCTACATCGCCAGTCTTCGCGGCGAGACGGCGATGTACCGCGGCGCCTGTGCCTTTGCCCACCTGATCGAACTGCCCGGCAAGCCCGCGCGGCTCCCGCACACCCCCACGGCTGGTAGCTTCGTTGGCACCGATGCCGCGCTCACGTACTTGCTCGAGCGTTGCACGTCGGCACGACATGGGACCGCGCCGCCCGTCATCGCGATCGAGCGTTCGCACGTGCTTCACATCCTCGACGCGCTGCGGGTGCGAACGTCGACGCCCGGGAGCGATCTCCTCAGCCGCTATACGGCGGATCTGCTTGCGGCCGTCCTTCCCGCGCTCCACGGCGGGGCGGCGCGGGAAGTCGTGGTGGCCGCGCTCGAGGAGCGACTGCGGTGCCTGCCGCGCCGCTGGCGCTCGCAGCTCCAACCGACCAGCGGACGATTGACCTCTCTCATCGACCACTTCATGACAGCCGCCGCAGAGAACCCGCTGTGTGAACTCGCGCCGATGGTCGCACCGCCAGCCATCTCGCCAGCCATCTCGAAAGACGCGATCGATACGTCAGAGGCATCTGCGGCCGACGTCGCGGCACCGAAACCCACGAGCCAGGGCGAGTCAGCCTTCCAGAAGATCGTGGTTCGGCACGCGGATGGAATGATCGCCAAGGGCTACACGCAGGACTTTCACCCATCCCGCCCGCACTTCTCTCTCTGGCCTTCGATCAACGCCGCGCCGAACGAGCGCATCGTCGTGCCCGTGAGGAAACTGAAAGCGGTGTTTTTCGTGCGGGACTTCAACGGCAATCCGAACCATCGGGAGCGAAAGGTCTTCACCGTCCGTGGTCAGGGCCGGCGCGTCGAGGTCACGTTTGCCGACGGCGAGAGCATTCTGGGCACGACGCTCAACTATCGACCCGACGCTCAGGGGTTTTTTGTTAGCCCTGCCGATCCCTCCGCCAATAACACGCGCGTTTTCGTGGTCTCGGCGGGGTTGCGGCGCGTGAGATTTCTATAGGATCCCGGTCCTCGGTCAGATCCGCGAGTCCGTTCCCGAGCCTACTAAAGCCCACCCCATCACGACCCGATACCTCCGGACGTAGGGAGCCGTCTGACGGTCTCGTCCTTACCGGGGCAGAGTCACGGCAAAACTTCTGGTGCCGGCCGATCGATGTTAAGGTAGAGCTGCCGTCAGACTCGAAACAGCACTCGATACATGTGAAATGGACGGTCCGGAACCCACGTCTCGTTTCGCCCACCGGCGCGGCGTTGCATGCCGGCTCGGTCCGGCATCAAGGTTGCGTTGACCCCTCGTCACCCGCACGCCCAGCCGGAGAGGAGAGCATGCGTTCGAAGGTGCTGATCGTCGACGACGACAAGACAACCAGGGAGGGCCTTGCCGAATTCCTCGAGGAAGCCGGGTACGAAGCGGTCGCCGTCGGGACGTTCGAAGATGCCACGCGCGTCCTCCGAACGACGCCGCCCGATCTGCTGATCGCCGACGTGCGGCTGGGCCCCTTCAACGGTCTTCAGCTCGTCATCAGCAGCCCTCAGCCGATCCCGGCCATCATCATCACCGGTTTCGCAGACCCCGTTCTCGAAGCCGATGCGCGCCGCCGCGGCGCCGACTATGTATTGAAGCCGGTGTCGCCCGCGCGGCTGCTCGACCTCGTCGCGCAGAAGCTCACGGCGGCCCATCCAGGATTCGGGACGCCGCGACGCTGGGAACGAAAGGCCGTGATTGGCGGACTGCCGATCAGCGTCGACGATGTACCGGCGCGCATCGTGGACGTGAGCTACGGCGGCTTGCGGTTCGAAATGCAGCGCAGCGCGCCAGGCGCGGAAAGCACATTGCCCGCCTTCCTCAGCATCACGCTCCCGACCGTGCAGCTGTCGGTAAAGGCCAAGCTGGTGTGGGAAAACCTGATTGGCGAAGGGACGTGGATGTGTGGCGCTGCCGTCTCTCAGGAAACGCCAGAGTGGTACGGCCTGGTCGACGCCATCTGACGCTCCTCACTCCATTTCTTCCAACGCGCGCACCCCCGATCGCATCGACCACCACCACGTGACAAGGCTGAGCGCGGCGCCGGCCGCGAAGCAGAGCGCCACCGACCATTGCTGGAACGTGGAGAGAGGCACGCCTCGCGCGCGGTGCCAGAGATAGAGCGACGAGGGCCAGCCCACGAGCGCGCAGGCGACGATGACGAAGAGGACGGCCAGGACCATGAACATCACCCCGCCGTACGATCCGGCCACCTGCGTCGGGTTCTCCGCGTTGAAACGCGGGTAGCGCGCCCCCAGTCCGGTCGCGAGGCCGACGAGCCCAAGGCTCATGAACAGGATGGCCACGGCTGACGCCACTTTCAGAAACGGATCGATCCCGAGAAACTCGTTGGCGAGCACCGTGAGTGTTTCGGTCAGCAGGAACACGGGCACGAGCCCGGTCCAGAACTTGGACCACAGAAAGTCGCGGAGAGCGATCGGTGCCGTACGGATGATCCAGAATGCGGGGCCCTCGGACGACACGGCGGGAAACACGAACCGCACCGCGATCGTCGCCATGACGAAGCCGGCCATCCCGAGGTTGATGAGCGCATAGACGTTCTTGACGATGCCGCTCATGTACGGCACGCGCTCGAGATCGAGCACCTGGAAGTTATAGAGATAGACGAGCACCAGCGCGAGGAGCAGCAGGAGCTGCGACCACTGGCTCACGTCGCGCAGGAACACCTTGACATCCTTGATCAGCAGATGGCGGCGCACGTCCGAGAGCGGGAGCACGCGCGCGATGCCCTCCAGCCAGCGCAGCCGCGTGAATCGTGCCTTGCGCGCTTCCTGTGCCTTGCTGAACCCCGCAAAGTGCCAGCGTTCGCAGGCAGCGCCAAGGAGAACGGTCAGGCCGAGCGCCGTTGTCCACAGCGCTCCACCGTGCAGCCAGTCGCGTCCCCCCTGGAGGCTCGTGAAGAGCGCCTCGCCAGCCCAGAACGACGGAAGCAGAACCGCAGCCGGCGCCTGGAGGTCGGCGAAGAACCCCGTGATGTCGGGCAGCGACTCGACGCGCAGCAGGCGCTCCGGTTGAATCATCCGCAGCACCACGACGATTCCCGCCGCAAACAACAGACCCATCAGCATGAGGATGTCCCGCGCGCGCCGGGCAGGAAACACGTTGACGAGCACGAGCGTGGCCGCCGTTCCGGCGGCCACGGGAATGACGACGAAGGGCACGACAATCAGAAGCGCGGTCACGTAGAACTGCGGACCCGCGCAGCGCGCGATTCCGACGCCGGCGAGCACCGGCACGAGGAACGCCACCACCATCCACGACGCCTGGCCGATCGTCCGCGCGAAGCGTGCGTGAAACAGCCGGCGCGGCGCGATCGGCGTGGCCATCAGCAGCTTCAGGTCTTCCGAGAGGAAGAACGTCGAGAGCGCGGTGACGACGCTACTGAAGGCCAGGAAGGAGAGAAACGTCAGAAAGAGCCAGGCGAGGCCGAGGCGCAGGAGATAGTCACCGAGCTCGGCGTACTTCGAGAGCTGCCAGGTGAGCCAGAACGATCCCCAGAGGACCGCGACGAACACGAGCAGGCCCACGACGCCGAAGAGCAGTCCGCGCACGAGGTCGCCGGGCTGCCGCCGGCGCGCGCGGTTCCGCGAGGCCCAGATCGACGGGAGCAGCAGGTAAGGGAACGGCTGGCCCATCAGACGATCTCGTCGATCTCTTGCAGCCCCGACCCACCGGTCAGCTTGAGGAACACGGGCGTCAGCTGGGCGTCGTCACTCCCTGCCAGGGCGCGCAGTTCCTCGACCGTGCCCCGCGCGATGATGCGGCCCTTGAGGATGATGCTGATGCGATCGCACATCTCCTGGGCGACCTCGAGCGTGTGGGTGCTCATCAGGATCGCAACGCCGTGCTCGCTCATCCGGCGGAAGACCGCCTTGATGAGCCGCGCGCCACGGGGATCGAGGCCGACCATTGGTTCGTCGACGAGCACGGCTCGGGGCCGGTGCAGAAATGCGGCGGTCATGACGAGGCGCTGCTTCATCCCGTGCGAGAAGCTCTCGACGAGCTCGTGCTCCCAGCGTGAGAGCTCGAACATCTCGAGCATCTCGTTCACGCGATCGGTCATGCCGCTGCCGTCCATGCCGTAGAGCCCGCCGTGAAAGCGCAGAAACTCTCCCGCGGTGAGCTTTTCGTAGATGAACGGCCGATCGGGGATGAACCCGAGCGAGGCCTTGGCCGCCTCGGGGCTGCTGGCCAGATCGTGGCCGTTGACGAGAATCCGGCCGGCCGTCGGCTGTAGCAGCCCGGCGATCATGCGGATGGTGGTCGTCTTTCCTGCGCCATTCGGTCCCAGGAAACCGTGGATCTCTCCGGGCGTGACCTCGAGGCTGACGCCGTCGACCGCCGTGAAGCCACCGTATTTCTTGACGAGATCGTAGACGGCGATCATCGGCGGGGCAACGCCGGGCTGGACCAGCATCCGGCGACGGGGCGCTGCGGCAGCGGGATCGCGAGCGGCGTCATGTCGGTCGGACGCCGCCCCGCGAGGATGGGAACCGAGCCGGGCGCCAGCTCGAGATCGAGGACCTCCATCTTCATACGGCCGATGAGCGGCAGGATCACCGCCTGTCGGTCGAGTCCGCCGCGCGCGAGCCGCAGGTGGGTGGCGTCGGCCGGAAACTGATTGAGCGTGGGATCGGCGGGCAGCCAGTACCCACGGCCAGCTCCCTCGTCGAGGTACACCTCGGGCCAGGCGTGGTAATAGAACGCGCCGCGCACGAAGGTCAGACCGACGGCGATGCGGGCGGGAATCCCGATCGCACGCGCCATCGCGACGTAGAGCGCCGTGTGCTCATTGCAGTCGCCGATCTTCGTCCGCAGCACCTCGCGTGCGGAAGGAAGGCTGACGGTCGGCTTCTTCTCCAGCAGTGCGTTGACGTGGCGGGTGAGGCGCTCGGCCCGCGCACGCGCGCCCGCAATCCCCCGTACGGCCGCTTCGGCTTCCGCCACAACAGCCGGATCGTCGCTCTCGATGAACGGTTCAGGAGACAGGTAGCTGCGCGCGTCCGGATCGGCCGGTCCGGCGCGAAGCGCCTGCGGATCGCGCAGTTCCACGACGTCGCCCTCGACGGTCTGCCCGACGCCCTGCAGATCGTTCTGGAGATCGGGGCTCGAGAGATTCGCACCGTCGAGCCTGACGCGCAACCGACGCACGTCGCGCGGTTCGGCGATGCGCTGCTTCATCTTCGGTACGACCGCAGAAGACTCCAGCAGGTCGGTCTGAACGCCCCATCCCACCGACATGACCGGCGCGCTGCGCGCATTCTCGCGGACGGTCATGAGGCCCATGGGGCTTTCTTCCTTGACGACTTCTCCCGTGTCGGTCACCCACGATCGGGTATGGAGGCCGGCAAACTCCATGTCTACTCGGAACGCCGGCATGCCCACGCCGCTCACCGAGACGACCTCGCGCGGGCCGATGTCGATCGCCACTGGCAGGTTACGCAGGGTCGCTGGATCGAAGAGCGCCCACTGATGACGCGTGCCGGCGACCAGACCCGCACCGGCCAGGCGGCGGCCCAGGTTGATCGACAGCACGGGAGGTTCGCTCAGTTCGCGCACCTCGCTTGTCGTGCCGCCCGCGGTCGTTACGCTGAGTGTCAGTCGTCGGCCATCGACCGCGCCGCGAACGGTCGTGGGCCCCGTTCCCGGATCCAGGAAAAAGTCGAACGACTGCAGGACGAAGGCGCGGTCCACGCGCGCGGTCGTGCGGATCCGCACGGGCGCGATGGCGCCAAAGAGCGTCATCTGCAGGCGTCCGTCCTCCTGCAGCTCGAAACCATCGTCTTTGGGATCGACCTGGCCGACCGAGAACCCGATCTTCTCGCCCTTGTAGTAGATGCCGCGCCAGTGCGCGTTCGAGCCATAGCGCGCGAGATCGGTGGCCAGGTTGGCCGACGATGCCTCGAGGTAGGTGCGCTTGACGAGCACGGCCATCGTCCCAGCCCATGCGATGAGGACGACGAGCGAGATCGGCCGCGTCACGGCGCGCGGCAATGGTCTCAGTAGTCTCACGTTGCCTTTGAGACCGTAGTATGCGTGATGTGGTTTGAGAATCGAAGGAGAGTTCGTGCCGGCCGTACGAGAAATGGGGCCCGGCGTGTGCCGGACCCCATTATCTGAGCAGTGGTTGTCCGTGTTGTCTGTGGCCGTGCTGTCCGTGTTGTCTGTGGCCCTGTTGTCTGTGTTGTCCGCCGTTCGTGGTGTCGTGACGGTTCTAGACCGACACGTCGGTGCGCGCCTTGCGGGCCGCGAGCTTTTTCCGGGCCGCGAGCGCCGCCATCCCGGAGCACAGGAGCAGCAGCGTCCCCGGCTCGGGCACGGAAGCGGTCTGGAAGGTTACTACGTGGTCGTTGTAGTCGTGGTCGTTCCACACGTCGGTGAAGAGCATGTCCTCGACGCCGAGAAAGTAGCGCGTGCTCTCGGGACCGACGAGACGAAAGAGCGCGAACTGCTCACCGTTGTCCCACGAGTTCCAGACGTCGCCGGTGCCGCCGCCGCCATACGTGAAGGCGCCATCCGCGCGCCGTCCGAGCACGCTGCCGGTCCGTGACGTGATGCCGTTGATCCACGTCGTGTTCAGTATCTCGTCGTCAAACAGGAACGACGTATGGTTCCCGTGGCCGTCGTGGAGGTACTCGAGCCCCTCCGTCTCGAACGCGTTGATGAGATAGCCCACGTTCATCAACGGACCGTCCCAGGAGGAATTGGACCAGAACGGCAGCAGGCTGAGCGGCTCAAGCGTCGGATCGCCGCCCGCAGGCGTGGAGGTCGATGACCACAGGCCGCCGACCGAAATGGGATCAGCCATCGCAGCTGACGGCACCAGCAGAGCCAGTACCAGGACGAAACCTCGAAGTGTCATAGTCGCATTCCTCGACAACTTATCAGTCACAGGGAAGACTTTAGGCCCCTTAACTCGGACCTGCCGGATGCCCTAACCCGTTGAAACATCTCGCGTTCTCGTTTTTGCGTTCGGCGACTGCCCTTAGTGCAAGATCCGCGCACATCTGCCTGCCACCAGATTTTTTGGTGGGCTACACTCTCCCTGGATTGCGGGAATGACGACAAAAATGGCCGTCTTACTTGTGTTACTCGTGGCCGCCCTGCCCGCGACGCAGTCGCCCACCTCGGGCCTCGACTTTGCCAATTTCGATCCGACAGTCCGCCCCCAGGACGACCTTTTTCGCGCTGTCAATGGTGGATGGCTCGCTCGAACACCGGTGCCACCCGATCGCGTGACGTACGGGACGTTCGTCGAGCTCGCGGACAAGACTGAAAGTGACCTCCGCGCGATCATCGAATCCGTCGCGGCCGAGCGCGACCGTCAGCGTGGCACCGCACGACAGATTGCGGACCTGTATGCCAGCCTCATGAACCAGGGGCGAGCAGAAGAGCTGGGCCTTCAGCCGATCGCATCCCTGCTGCAGCGGATCGACGCCATCGGCACACCGCGCGATCTCGCCTCGGAAGCCGGCTACCTTTCGGCCATCGCGCTTGGCGGACCGTTTCTCGGTGGTGTCGAGGAAGACGCGGAGCGGCCGGGGACACCCATCGCAACGATTGCCCAGGGTGGAACGCTGCTGCCGGATCGCGACTACTACGTGAAGGACGATGAGCGCTTCGTCCGCATCCGCGCGCAGTACGTCGACTATCTGTCGTCGGTCTTCACGCTTGTCGGGCGCCCGAACCCGGCGGCCGACGCGCGCGCCGTGCTCGCGCTCGAGACGGCGATCGCCCGTCTCCAATGGAGGCAGGAGGAGACTCGCGATCCTGCGAGCACAGCGAAGAAGTTCACGCTCACCGCGCTCGACCGTGAGATGCCGGGCTTCGACTGGGCTCGCTGGGCCCGCCCGCAGGGGATCGATCGCACTGGTTACGTCGTCCTGAGCCAGCCATCGTTCTTCAAGGGCTTTGCCGCGCTCATCGGGTCAACCCCGATTGAGACATGGAAGGCGTGGTTGCTGTCACGATTGCTGACCGCGTGCGCGCCTTACCTGACGCGCGGGCTGTCGGACGCGCGATTCGAGTTCTTCGGCCGCGTGCTGAGCGGGCAGGAGCTGCCGAGAACGCACTGGAAGCGCGGCGTGGGGCTCGTCAATGGTTTCCTGGGCGACGCCGCCGGGCGCTTGTACGTCGAACGACATTTCCCCGCCTCGTCCAGGGCCCGCGTCGAAAAGCTCGTCGCGACCATCGTCGCGGCGTTCCGGCAGGCCATCACGGAAGCGCCGTGGATGTCCGCGCGTGCGAAGCGCAGCGCGCTCGACAAACTGTCGAGGTTGTCGACGCGGGTGGGATACCCGGATCGCTGGCGAGACTACCGCGGGCTCGTCATCAGGCCGGACGACCTTTTCGGCAACGTGCAGCGCGCGCGCCAGTTCGACGGCGAGTACAAGCTCAGGCGGCTGTCTGAGCCGAACGCGCGCGGCGAGTGGCTGATGACACCGCAGACGGTCAATGCGTATTACAGCCCCGTCCTGAACGAGGTCGTGGTGCCCGCGGCCATGCTGCAGCCGCCGCTTTTCGATGCAGCCGCTGACGATGCGGCCAACTATGGGGCAATCGGTGCAATCGTCGGCCATGAGATCGGCCACGGGTTCGACGACCGCGGGCGCCGGCTCGACGGCGAGGGCGCAATGCTGAACTGGTGGACAGCCGGCGACGAACAGGCGTTCACCGAGAGGGCCCAGGCGCTCGTCGAGCAGTTCAACGCGTACAGTCCGCTCGAGGGTGCGCGCGTCAACGGCCTCCTCACGCTGCGCGAGAACATCGGCGATCTGAGCGGGCTCGCAATCGCGTGGCGCGCCTACAAGATGTCGCTCGGCGGACGGTCGTCGCCCGTCATCGACGGTTTCACGGGCGAGCAGCGCTTTTTCCTGCGCTGGGCACAGGTGTGGAAGGGACGCATCCGAGATGAGTACCTGCGCCAGACGCTCCTCTCCACGCCCCACGCGCCGCCTGAATATCGCGCGAACGGCCCTGCCAGTAACGTGGCCGGATTCTACGAGGCGTTCGCGATCCGACCCGGGGACGGGATGTATCGAGAACCGGCCAGGAGGATCACGATCTGGTAGCCACGCGACGATTGAGAAGCTAGCAGTCCAGACACCGAATCTCGCCGAAGATGTCGTCGAGCCGATCCGGGTTCTCACGGGCATAGTTCACCAGGCAGCGCACCGCCTTCCCGATGTCCGCGAGCCCGTACTTCGTCGACATCTCCTGGAGAAACTGAACCTTTTCTGATTCGAGCTCGATCGTCTGCGGGGTAGGGTCCTTCATCGACGCTCCTCGAGGAAAGCAGCGAATGTTGCGGCCGCAATATCAACGCGAATCTGGCTGAAGGCAATCGCCTGTCAGGCCGCGATCGAGTCGAAGCCCTCCACGACGCCGTGGGTGCTCGACACAGGCGTCTGCGCCCGTGGACGGACACAGAGCAGAGTCCGTAGGCCCGCGCTGCGCGCGGCGTCGAGCTCCGTGACGACGTCCGACACGAAGAGCACGCGTGACGGCGCGACATCGCGCGCCGCGACGATACGGCGGTAGCTGTCGGCTTCTCCCTTCGCTCCTACGCCGGTGTCGAAGTAGCAGCTGAGAAACTGAGACAGATCCCCCACCGTAGAATTCGCGAACAACAGCTTCTGCGCGAGCACGCTGCCAGACGAGAAGATGCTGATTCTTACGCCGCCGGCGGTCCACCGGACGAAGGCATCGCGAACATCCGGGTATACCTCGCCCTTCAATGCGCCGGTGGCATAACCCTGTTCCCAGATGCGGCCCTGCAGCGCTTTGAGCGGACCGATCTTGCGATCCCGATCCATCAGCCAATAGACATAGCTGACGATGTCAGCTTCCGGCTTCCAGCCTTCAGCTTCCGCCTCAGCACGCAGCTCCTCGACGATGTGCTGAATCTGGGTGTCGGAGCGTACGGTCTCCTCGAGATACGCCCGGACGTGCGCTCGCGCGTAGGGAAAGAGCACGTCGTGCACAAAGGTGATGGGCGTGGTCGTGCCCTCGATGTCGAGCAGCACAAAGTCGATGCCGGCAGCCCGCAGACGAAGGGACTCGGCCACGCCCTACACGGTTCGCGGTTCGCGGTCAGGGGCGACGTACGAGGGGCCGAAGCACAGCGGCTGGAACGCGCGGTCGACGCCGCTTTCGGTGTAGTGCGGCGTCCAGCCCGAGGGATTCTGGAACAGCCGGATGGCCCGGATCCGCTTATCTGCGCACAGATCGAACCAGTGGTGCGTGCCGCGTGGCACGCGGATCAGATCGCCCCGCCCCACTTCCAGCACGAACACGCTGTCGCCGGCGTTGATGTGGAAAAGCCCGCGGCCCTCGATGATGAACCGCACTTCGTCCTCATCGTGCCAGTGTTCCTTGTTGAACTTCGCGAGCATGACATCGAGGTTCGGGGTATCGGCGCTGACGTCAATGACGTCGGCCGTCACGTACCCGCCGCGCAGTTTCAGGGCCTGAATCTGGTGCGCGTAAGCGTCGAGGACGGCCTCGGCCGGCGCATCGGCAGCAACGTCACGGCTCGGCATCCAACGTTCGTACTCAATGCCGCGCGCGGCAAGGAAATTGGTGACGTCTTTCGAATCCGTCAGCCTGACGTTATCAGAGGGAATCTTCACGGCAGCCATGGTCTGGCCTCCTAGTCGGTCTATTCCGATTGACCTGTTGAGTACTGACGGCTGGGTCAGCATTTCTCAATGCTCGCGGGGCCCCACCCCCGCTCGCTCGCTCTCGCGCGGCGACTCCGCGCCGCGCTCGGGCCGCAGACGCTCCCTAACCCTCATAGGCACTTTTGCCAACGACCTCCAACAAGAACTCAAGAATCTCGACGTGTCGGACCGCCTGCGGGAGATCAACTCCCCACGTGTAGAGCCCATGCCGGCGCAGCAGGAACCCGTGCGCATCGGGATGCCGGTCGAGCACGCCGCGCACCACGCCCGACAATCGCGCCATGTCCTGATCGTTGTCGACGATCGGGAGCCATTCACGATGCTCGTGTGTGCGAACTCCTTCGAGGCCCTTGAGCATCTCGTAGCCCTCGATGAAGAGCCCGCGGGCCTCCGCAAACCGCTCGGACAGGAGCGTGCTCCAGATCGAATGCGTGTGCAGCACCGCACCGGCGCCGCGTGCGCGGACGATCTCGAGGTGCAGGAGCGCCTCAGCCGACGGGCGCGCCTCCGCGGCTCCGGCGGGCGCGCCATGCTCGTCCATCTCCAGGATCTGATCGGCCTGCAGCTCGCCTTTGAACGTCGTGCTTGGCGTGATCGCGAGCCGCAGCGGATCCCGATCGATGACGACGCTGAAGTTGCCGCTCGTGCCCATGACCCAGCCACGCTGGTCGAAACGACGGCCGGCCCGGACCAGCTGCTCCGCCGCAGCGAAGAGTGCCTGCGATTTCCCGTGCTGAACCGGAGACAAGCCTCGATTATAGCCCTCCACGCATTGCTCCAGACGGGTGGGTAAACGGGGACCGGTGGCGCAATGTATTATCCTGAGCGGTCTCAGATTCAGATATTGATAACGTTTCGGCTTTTTCAGGAGCTCTCTCATGAATGCACGAGGTATGGTCAGGCGGGCCGGGCTGACCCTTGGGGTCTGCCTGCTGGCCGTCAGCGCGCACGCGCAGGCGACGGCAACTCAGAAACCCGCGCAGCAGCCGTATGAACCAACGGTCGGACAGGCGGGCAAGGATGTCGTCTGGGTGCCGACCTCGCAGGCGCTCGTCGAGAAGATGCTCGACATGGCCAAGGTGACGCCGCAGGACTTCGTCATGGACCTCGGGTCCGGCGATGGTCGCACGGTGATCACCGCCGCCAAACGCGGGGCGACTGCGATGGGCATCGAGTACAACCCCGACATGGTCGAGTTGTCGAAGGCGAACGCCGCCAAGGAAGGCCTCAACGGAACAAAGGCCACTTTCGTCAAGGCCGACCTGTTCGAAACGGACTTCTCGAAGGCCACGGTCATCACGATGTTCCTGCTGCCCGAGATCAACATCAAGCTGCGCCCGAAGATTCTGAACCTGAAGCCCGGAACGCGCGTCGTCTCGAACTCGTTCACGATGGAGGACTGGGACGCGGACGAATCGGAAACGCTGACCGGCGACTGCACGAGCTGGTGCACTGCGCTGCTCTGGATCGTCCCGGCGAAGGTCGAGGGCACCTGGACCACACCGCAGGGCGACCTCAAACTCACGCAGCAGTACCAGAAGCTGTCGGGTACCTTGGGAACGACCAAGATCGAAGGCAAGATGAAGGGCGACCAGATTACGTTCACGGCGGGCAAGACGACCTACACGGGCCGCGCGAACGGCACGTCGATGCAGGGCACCGTTTCGGGCGGCGGCTCGTGGACCGCTACGAAGCGCTGACCACCCGCTCGGGGCGGTTCGCGAACCGGCCTCTACAAACACCAAGGAGACCGATGCGTTCGAAGGTACTTGCGGGTATTGCATGCGGCGCGATGGCGATTGTCCTGACCGCGGCCGGGCCGGCGGCCCGCGCGCTGGCGCAGCAGGGTGCGACCGCGCCGGCGCCGCTGGCCATCAATGCCCCGCAGGCACCTGAAGCCGACGATCCGGTCAGGCTGCTCGTGGGCAGGCTCGACCTCGACAAGTACAAGGCTACGATCAAGGGCCTGACGCAGTTCGGCGATCGACGGCAAGGCACCGATCGCAATCGCGCCGCGATCGACTGGATCGAAGCCCAGCTGAAGAGTTACGGCTGCACGAACACCGAGCGCATCAAGTATGAGTACCAGCCGCCGGCTCCCGGTGGACGCCGAGCCGGCGGGCGCGGGCGCGGACGCGGAGGTCAGGGCGGCAGTATGATTTTCGGCAACCGCGGCCGCACCGGCGTCAACAACGACCCCGACGCCCAGCCGGATCTCAAGCTTCGCGAGCTCAATTCGCAACCGAGTACACCGGGGCCGCGTGAAGAGGTCTTCTGCACCAAGATCGGCACCACCCGGCCCGACGAAATGTACATCGTTGGTGGGCACATGGACGGGATCGGCTTCGGCGAAGCCGCAAACGACGACGGTTCCGGCACGGCACTCGTGATGGAGCTGGCGCGGATCTTCCACAATTCTGATGTGCAGACCGAGCGCTCCATCAGGTTCGCGCTCTGGAACAACGAGGAGACAGGGCTCAACGGCGCGCGGGCCTACGTCGACCAGCGCAAGGATCTCCAGGGCAAGGAAGACCCGCCGGGGTCGGGCCGGTACCCGGAGCCGAAGTGGCTCGGGATGATTCAGCACGACATGATGATGTTCGACCACGGGATGCCCGGGCCCGACGGCAAGGTCAGTCCTGAGCAGCGTCCGGAAGCGGACGTGAACATCGAGTTCCAGTCGACGGCCGCGATGGCCGATGCGGCGCAGAAGCTCGCGTGGTTCTTCAAGGCGGCCAACGAAAAGTACGCGACCGACTATCCGGCGGCCGTCGGCCCGCACATGACCAGCACGGACTCCACACCGTTCATGAATTTCGTTCCCGCGATCAGCTTGCGCGAGAACGAGCGCGGCGCCCAGGTGGGCGGCGGATGGGATCCTCACTGGCATCAGGTGACCGACGTCTACTCGACCTTCTCCGACAAAGATTTCCGTCTCGGGCTGAACGCCGCGCAGACGACGCTGGCAGCGGTCGCGCAGCTGACCGGGGCGAGTATCAGGAAGTGACCCGCAAGAAGTGATGCACGACGCCGACCGACGGGTCGCACGGCGCAGGCTGCTGCAGTTGGCGGCGGCGAGCCCGCTGGCCGTCACGGGCCTGTGGGCCACGCCGCTCGGCGAGCTGCTCGCACGTGCGGCGCAGGCGCCGGCCGGCTCGCAGCAGGTCGCGCGCGACGAGGCGGCGATCATCGCGAAGGTCGAGGATGCGCTCGACGTCTTCGACTTCGAGGCTGTCGCCAGACGAACCCTCCCGCCCGCGCATTTGGATACCTCGCGACCGGCACGGATGACGATGCGACCCTTCGCGCGAACCGCGATGCGTTCGGTCGTTATCAGTTGCGCGTGCGGAGACTTGTCAACGTCGCCGCGCCGGACATGTCCGTGAAGCTGTTCGGCGTGTCGTACGGCTCGCCAATCGTCCTCGCGCCGGTCAGCAGCCAGCGCGCGTTCCATCCGGAAGGGGAGTTAGCCGTGGCGAAAGCTGCGGGCGCAAAGAAGCACCTGCAGATCCTCTCGACCCTGTCGTCAACGGCCGTCGAAGCGGTCAACGCCGCACGCGGCGAGCCGGTGTGGTTTCAGCTCGACCCGACGAACGACTGGGCCGTCACGAAGGCCGTCGTCGCACGGGCCGAGGCGGCGGGCTGCCCCGTGCTCGTGCTGACCGTCGATAGCTACGGCGGCAGCAACCGCGTGACACAAGGACGCCTGACGCGCCGGGACGATCGCACCTGCCAGGCATGCCACACGATTACCCCGTCCTCGGGTCGTCATTTCATCACGCGCCCGATTTTCAGCGGGATCGACATGACCCGGGTCGTGCGGACCACGCCCAATGATTGGAGCTGGGCCTTCGTCAGCCGGCTCCGCGACCTGACGCGCATGAAGATCGTCGTCAAAGGTCTCGTCACGCGCGAAGATGCCGAGCTGGCGCGCGCGCGGCGTGGACGGCATCATCGTGTCGAACCATGGTGGGCGCGCTGAGGACAGCGGCCGGGGCGCTATCGAGTGTCTGCGTGAGGTAGTCGAGGGCGCCGGCAGCGCTACGCCCGTGCTCGTCGATAGCGGCTTCCGGCGCGGCACCGACATCTTCAAAGCCCTGGCGCTCGGCGCGACTGCGGTCTGCATCGGTCGGCCGTACGCCTGGGGCCTGGCTGCCTTCGGTCAGCCTGGCGTCGAGACTGTGCTGAGCATGCTCCGCCGGGAGCTCGAGCTCGTCATGCGCCAGGCGGGCACGACGTCACTCGCGCGCATCGACTCGGCGTACGTCGTCGATCGCGATCGCGGCCGCTGGTAGATCCGACGTCATGCTCGAGGTCCGATCTCCGTTTCCCTCGCCGCGCCGCGCTTACTCCGAGCGCAGCGCGACGACCGGGTCGACTCGCGTGGCGCGGCGTGCGGGAACGTACGACGCGACGAGCGCGATGAGGAGAAACGTCACCGATGCTGCGACAAACGTCGGCGCGTCGAGCGGTGTGAGGCCATAAAGCAATCCCTCGAGATATCGCGTCACCACCGCCGCGCCGCCAAGCCCCAGCACAATGCCGATGACGGTCCACGCCAGGCTCTGGCCGAGCACCAGCTTCACCACTTCGAAGCGCTGCGCGCCAAGCGCCATGCGGATGCCAATTTCCCGCGTCCGTTGAGTCACGGCATACGCGATCACGCCGTAGATGCCGACCCCGGCGAGCACGACCGCAACGCCGGCAAAGATCCCGAGCAACGAGGCGTACATGCGAGGACGAGACAACGAGTTGGACACGAGCTGGTCCATCGTCGCGACGTTGTAGAGTCCGGCATCCGCACTCAGCCCATGGACGATGTCGCGAGCGCGCGGCACGAGCGTAAGAACGTCGGCGCCGCGAACCGCGAAGTACGGTCCGAGGATGGTGAAGAAGACCGGGTCGGTCACCGGCCATTGACGAAAGTCTGCAAAGAACTGCGGCTGCGGGTCTTGGTCGAGCCCGAACTGCCGGACGTCGGCGACGACGCCGACGATCTGCCAGGGGCTGGAATCGCGCCCTGCGTAAACGTACTGGCCGAGGGGATTCTCGCCGGGGAACTCGCGACGCGCGAGCGTTTCGTTGACGACCAGCACGCGCGGTTGACCCGCAGTATCAGTCGCGCCGAATCCCCGGCCGGCGACGACGCGGATGCCCAGGACTTCGAAGTACTCCTGGCTGACCAGACGAGCATCGGGCGCGGCCGAGGTCTGGCGCGGCGGCGGATCCGGCAATTGCGGCGTGTGCCGAAACCACGCGCTCTCTCGAATCGCGATGAGCGGAAGCTGTCGAGCGTACGCGGCCGACTCGACACCCGGCAGCAATCGGAGCCGGCCGACGACGTCATCGGCAAACGTCTTCAGCTGCGAGCCCGGGGCGAGATCGGCCAGGCTCACCTGAAACGTCAGGACGTTCTCGGGGTTGTAGCCGGACTCGACGGTCGCCAGCTTCACGAAGCTGTGGATCAGGAGCCCGCCGCCCACGAGCAGCATCATCGCGAGCGCAGTCTCCGTGACAATCAGCAGCCCTCGGACCGGCGTGCGGCCGCCGATGCGGGCACCCGCCTGGGCATGTGTGCGATCTTTGAGAAGCTCCGCACGATCCGGCCTCGAAAGGCCAAGCGCCGGCGCGAGCCCACATAAGAGCCCGGTGATCACCGACGTCGCGACTGCGAACATCAGCACGGTCGCATCGATGCCGATCTCCTCCACTCTCGGGAACGGGAGCTGGACCCCGAGGTCTATGCGGGCGAACGTGGTGGCGAGCGTCCGCATCAGCCGCGTGCCGGCGAGCGCCACCGCGCTTCCCGCGACGCCACTCAGGAGCGCCAGAAGGAGGCTCTCGGTGAGGAGCTGGCGAATCATCCGGCCGCGCCCGGCGCCAAGGGCGACGCGGATTCCTATCTCGCGTTGTCTGGCGGATGCCCGAGCGAGGAGCAGGTTGGCCACGTTGACGCACGCGATGAGCAGCACGAACGCGACCGCAATCGTCAGCACGACGAGCGCCGGCTTGACGGGTTCGATGACGGTGTCGAGCACGCGAACGAGTTCAACCGCGGCCTGCTGCTGGTCCTTGCGCATCCCGCGCAGGATGCCACCGAGCTCCGCGGCAGCGGCGTGAATCGAGACGCCATCCTCGAGTCGTCCGAGCAGAGCGCCTCCGCTCGACGGCGTCCAGCTCGCCGGCATCCAGAACTGCACCTGCGCATCGGGGAATTCGAAGCCCTTCGGCATCACGCCCACGACCGAGTAGCCTTCGATGTCCAACTGTGAGTTCGGAGAGAGGCTGTTTGCAAGGGCCACGTTTTGACCGACGATGGCCGGGTCGCCGCCGAAGTACCGCTGCCAGGCGGCGTAACTGAAGATGATGACCGGCGCGGCACCAGGCGCCTCCTCTGCGGAGCCGAAGGCGCGTCCGACGAAAGCCCGCTCGCCAAGCGTGTCAAAGACACCTGGCGCAATGCGCATCCCCTGAAGGCGTGTCGACTCGCCACGACCGGTCATCGTCATGAATACCGGACCCGCAGTGAAAGCGGCGTGCGACAGCGTTCGGCTGTGCGACCGGATCTCGCTGAGCTCGGCAACGCTGATCCTGCCCGATCGCTGCGGCTGAGCCGTCGGCGACTGCGCCGCGGACATGGTGACGACCAGACGAACGAGCTGGTCGGAGTCTTTGTACGGCAGCGGCTTGAGCAGCAACGCATGGACGACGCTGAAGATGGCCGTGTTGGCGCCGATGCCGAGCGCCAGCGTCAGGATGGCCACAGCAGTGAAGCCCGGCGCCCGGCGCAACATTCGCACCGCGTATTGCAGATCCCGCCACGCATCGTCCAGCCAGCGCAACGAGCGCTCGTCGCGGTGGCGTTCCTTCATCTGCTCGACGCCACCGAGCGCGCGCTTCGCGGCCAGTCGGGCTTCGTCGGGCGTCAGCCCCCGGCGCGCGAACTCCTCTTCGAGGAGGGCCAGATGGGACGCCACTTCGCGGGCGAGATCAGCCTCTGCCGCGCCGGAACGGACGACGTGGAAGAGGCGCAGCACGAGACGTCGCAGCCGCCACATCAGGAAGTCTCGCCGAGGAGCAGCTTGTTGACGAGGCCCGCGAGCTTCCGCCAGCGCTCGGTCTGCTTCTCGAGCGCACGAGTACCGGCTTTCGTGATGGCGTAGTACTTCGCGTCGCGGTTGCTGTCGGTCTTCTGCCAGGTGCCCTTGATCCAGCCCTTCTGGTCGAGCCGGACGAGTGCCGGATACAACGTGCCCTGGTTGAGCGTCAGCGGGTGGTCGCCAACCTGCTCGAGACGCGCGGCCAGCCCATAGGCGTGCTGTGGTCCCATCGTCGCCAGCGCACGCAGGACGATGAGATCGAGGGTGCCCTGGAGGAGCTCGATACGATCCGAGGGTTCACTAGACATCGCAGTGGAGCAGTCACAGCCTGTCATGACTTCACTTGCGTGTCAAGTGAAGGATGCGCGACGCAGCACCAAGAGAGATGCCGCGAGGCTTCCGCAGATGAGCTACTCGTCGTGGCGCAGGGCGATCGCCGCATCGACGCTGGCGGCGCGCCGGGCTGGCACGTAGCACGCAATCGCGGCGATGCTGGCCAGCACGAAAGGGGTCCCAAGGAAGATCACCGGGTCGTACGGCGGTACGCGAAAAAGCAGGCTCGACATCGCCCGCGCCGCGAGGAGCCCACCCGCCAGACCAATCACGCTGCCACCAACAACGAGCACGGCCGCTTCGCGGCAGACGAGAGCAATCGTGTCCACGCGGCTGGCGCCGAGGGCGAGGCGAATCCCCACCTCGCGCGTCCGTCTGCGCACGCTGTACGACAGCACACCGTAGAGACCGACGGCGGCCAGAACGAGCGCCAGCAGCGCGAACGCGCCCAGCAGGACGCCCCACAGCCGCCGGCGCCACAGTGATTCGTCGATGGCCGACTCCATGGACTTCAGCGTAATCACGCCCGTCTCGCGGTCGCCCGCGGCAACGGCGTCGCGCAACGCGCCGGCGTAGTCGAGCGGATGGCCTTGCGTGCGTGCGACTAAGTAGAACGATCCAGCCTCGCGCCGTCGATACGACCAATAGACCTCGATCCCCTGCTCGTCATCCGATCCTCTGAAGCGCACGTTGCCAACGATCCCGATGACTCTGCACCAGGGTTGTGCGCCGCCGCCCCACGTGAACTGCGCGGCCTCACCCAGGGCGTGCCTGCCGCCCCAGATCGCGTCTGCGGCGCGGGCGCTGACGACCACCACACACTCGCGGTCGCGCGTGTCGGCCTCGGAAAAGGCGCGACCTGCCAGAACAGGGATGCCCATCGCGCGGAAGTAGTGTGGGCTCACTTGAGCTGTCCACGGCTGAGCACCACCTTGTGGTTGTCGCCACCCAGCTGATCGTCAGCGGGTTCGAGCGTCCGGCCGAGGATTGGAAGCACTCCCGTCAGTTCGAAGAGGCCCGGTGTCGACCAGGCGATCTTGACCGCTTGCGCCGGGCCGTCGCCGGCGAGGTTGGTGTCGAACATGGTGTAGACCGCCAGGTCCGACAGTGCCCGTGTGCGTGATCGGATCGCCTCCAGCTCGGGCACTGAGAGCCCGCCGCGTTGCGCGGGACTCCGTTCGTTCACCGAATAGATCCGCACGAGCTGATCGGGTTCAGGATAGGGAAAGGGCCTGAGCAGAATCGCGTAGATCAGGCTGAAGATTGCCGTGGTGACGCCCACGCCGGCCCCGAGTGTCAGACCTACGGCTGTCGTCAGGCCGGGACGACGCACGAGCAACCGGCACGCATGCCGGACATCCTGGATCAAGTCTTCGATCATCTTCAGCCCTCGCTGGTCCCGGCCCTCGTCCTTGGTGCGGTCCACGCCGCGGAACTGCTACGGGAGCACGCCCAATTCGTCCAGCGATTCGTCGAGCTCGCGGGGATCCCTGTACACACGGAACGCGCCGGCGCGAACGAGCTCCTCGGCGCCGTAGCCGCCGCTCAACACCCCGACGCTGAGCATCCCGGCCCGCCGTGCCGCGAGCAGATCCCACACGGCATCGCCGATCACGAAACAGTCGCGCACGTCGACGCCAAGGCGCTCCTGGCACGCCAGAAACAGGTCGGGCTCCGGTTTGGCGCGCATGACGTCGCCTCGTTCGATCACCACCGTCTCGCGGGGGATCTCGAGCATCTCGAGTGACGGGTCGATCTCGGGCCGGCGGCCTGATGTCGCGATGCCGTGAGGAATCCCCAGATCGCGCAAGCGGCGCAACAGAGACACCGCACCTGGAAGAGGCCGAGGACGCGGAAGCAGATTGCTGTAGATCTCGCCATGACGGTGCTGCAGCGCGTTGACCTGCTCACTCTCGAGCGCATGACCGATCTCGCGCGCCACCGCGCGGGTGAACAGGCCGCCGCTCATCCCGATCCGGCGGTGCACGCGCCAGCCGTCGATCGGCAAGCCGGCTTCGGCCAGCGCCTGCTGCCAGGCAAACACGTGGGCATACACCGTGTCGACGAGGGTGCCGTCGAGGTCAAAAATCAGTGCGCGCATTGATTGACATCGTAATGCTGAATGCTGAGTGCTGGATGCTGAAATGAATGGCGAATGAATTGATACTTGCCAATTTCGAACCTAAGGTCGAAATTGGCAAGAGCTTACTTCACTATTCACTTCAGCATTCAGCACTCAGCATTCAGCATTCAAATAAGCGCCGCTGCGCGTGGTCCCAACGCCAGATCGGATGCGATCCGACCAGATGGACACCGCCAAGCCAGCGGTCGATGCCGCACTGCTCGACGCGATCGACGTGACCACCGAGGACCGCACGGCCCGTGTCGGTCAGGGCAATCGTGCCGGTGGGTAGGCGTCCTGGAACGCTGGACGTCACGGCGACCGTCACGAGGGGCGGGGTGACAGATTCCAGGCCTTTGACGATCTGCCAGAACGACTGATCGGCGATGTAGAAGGCCGTCTCGTCGTCGTGCATGAGTGGAAACGCTGTCCAGATGTCGATCGGGCCCGCGTGTGCGAGCGCCATCAGCCGGCGCTCAGTTCGCGACAACCCGTCGCGCGTCCACGGATACTCCTCGAGATGCCGCTGCAACGCCGGCGCGAGAAATGGCAAGGCTGACGTGTCGGTGCTTAGGAGAGCCGAGAGCGGCTGGGGATTGGAAGCCCGGAAAGCCTCCCATGCGCGCGCGCTCAGCTCGTACTGCGCGACGCTCACGGGCTGCCGCGTCTCGAGGAGCGGCCCGAGCTCGTCTGGCGTCAGCTCTCCGAGCCCTTTGAAGCGCGGATGGCCGGGGAACGACCCGACCAGGATCAGAGTGACCGGCCTTGGCACCGGAAGCGGCTCGCGAATCCGACCGAGCAACTGAATGAGGTTGAGTTGATCGAAGAGGTCGTGCTCGTACCACAGGATGAGCTCGTCGTACGACTCGTGATCGTCGATGACTTCGCGCCAGCGGCGCAGCTCGGCGACGACATCCGCCATCCCGGGACCGGAGTCTCCGGCGGTCGCGGCCAAATGACGGGCGCGAACCTCGATCAGCTGTTCGTCGGTCAACTGTCCGGGAACGGGCCCCTCGTGCAACGGGTCCGCCCAGATGGACGACGACCCGGGAATGCCCGCCTTGTGAATCGTTCCCGTTGTCGCCGTGCCATTGGCGACATGAAGGAACCGCGGCGATGTGGATGGCGTCACTGTCCGTGTTGTCCGTGTTGTCCGTGTTGTCCGTGTTGTCCGTGTTGTCCGTGTTGTCCGTGTTGTCCGTGTTGCCCGTGTTGTCCGTGGTCTAGAATGCGCTCTTCACCACCGCCGCCATCGACTCGGCGAGCGGCGCCGGTCGTGGCGGAGGCCAGCGGGCTCGCGACGTAGGCCACAAGCGACGCCACCTCTTCGGGTGTCGCGAAGCGCTTGATCAACGACGATGGCCGTATCTTCGCGAAGAACTCGGTTTCAACGTCGGCAATCGTCTTGCCTTCCTGGCTGGCCATCGCTGCGACGAAGTCGCCGACGCCTCGCGACCGCGTCGGACCGGGCAGCACGCTGTTGACGGTGATTCCCGTCCCCGCCACGGATTCTGCGATCCCTCGCGCGACGGCAATCTGTGCCGTCTTCGTCATGCCGTAGTGAACCATCTCCGCCGGGATGTGAATCGCGCTTTCGCTCGAGATGAAGATGATGCGTCCCCAGTCGAGGCGCCGCATCCGCGGCAGATACAAACGGGCCAGACGCACCCCGCTGAGCACGTTGACGTCGAAGAACCGGCGCCAGTCATCGTCAGGAATCTCTTCGAAGGGTTTTGGATCGAAGATGCCCAGGTTGTTGACGAGGATATCGACGTCCGGAAACGCGCTGGCAAGTGCTTCGGCGACGACCCCGTTGGCGAGGTCTCCGGCGAAGCCGTCGACCTCGCGCTTTGTCGCATCCTCGATCGTTGCCTTCGCCGCAGCGACCGACGCCTGCAGTCGACCGTTGACGATTACTCGCGCGCCCTCGGCCGCCAGGGCCTTCGCGATTGCGAACCCGATGCCGGCCGTGCTGCCCGACACGAGCGCGCGTTTGCCTCTGAGTTGCAGATCCATACGGTCGATCTTACTCGCTGCCTTGCGCCTGGAGTCCTTCTGGGCGCGCTCGATCTAGTCGAGCGTGATGGCTTCGAGCAGTACGACATCGGATACACGGTCCTCCTCGCCGGAGAGCCCGACCACCTGGAGGAGAAGGTGCCGCAGGCGGTCAACCTCAACGCCTTTCCGACGACGTTCATCCTCGGACGCGACGGGCACGTGCGGGCGGCGCATACCGGCTTTCCGAGCCCTGGCAGCGGCGCGTTCTACACGCAGGCCGAGCGCGACATCACCGAGCAGATTGAGCGGCTGCTGGGCGAGCGCGCGCCGGCCACGTTTTGAAGCACCCGCAGCCAGAAACCAATAACGGCGCGATGGCGAAGTGGCTAACGCGGCGGCCTGCAAAGCCGCTATTCGAGGGTTCGAATCCCTCTCGCGCCTCCATTGTTTATTGATGTTCGTGCCGTCCCCTTGCGAGAATCACCGACAAAGGTGTATCCCTGTTACTCAACAGGAGACTCGCATTCATGGCCGCCACGCTCACGTTGTCGCGATCCCCGGCTCGGGCCGCGTTCTCGACGCTCGCTATCGCTTTCGTCCTTGCCAGCGCGCGGCCCGCGTCAGCCCAGTGGGATCCGCGCGACGCCGCGTTCAGCCGGTGTCAGCAGGAGCTGCAGTACCGGATCTCACGCGAGGCCGGAGGCCGGCAACCTGATGCGTCGATCGATGAACGCCGGGCCCAGATCAATCAGCTCTCCAACAGCGAAACGCGAGTCCGCGGCACCGGCCGGTACACGCGCGACAACAACGACCGTGGACGCGATTTCACCTTCGACTGCAGCTACAACAACCGCAACAACTCCGCCCGGGCAACCTACACCTGGTCCAGCTCGGGATGGGGCGGCGGCCAGTATCCGGATCCAGGGTACGATCGCCCGCCGTCTGGCGGCTATCCTCCGACCGGTCGCATCTTCTTCAGCGGCGGCATCGTCAGCCGCGTGAACAAGTGCCTCGATGTGGAAGGCGGGAGTAACCGCAACCAGGCGAACGTGCAGCAATGGAGCTGCAGCGGCGGATGGAACCAGTTGTGGGACGTGATCGACCTCGGCCGCGGCGAGTACTCCATCATCAATCAGCGGAGCAACAAGGCGTTGACCGTGGCCGGCGGCGGCCCGGATGGTGCGAACATCGAGCAGAACCGGTGGAGCGGCGGCGACAACCAGCGGTGGCGTTTCGAGCGCGCGGGCAACGGCGCGTATCGCATCATCAGCCGGGCGACCAACTCGTGTCTCGACGTCGAGGGGGCGAAGCGCGAGGACGGCGCGAACATCCAGACGTGGGGCTGCAGCGGCGGCGCGAACCAGACGTGGCTGTTTCGTAAGTAGACCAATGACCACTCAGGCCGCCGTCGTTCACTACGCGCTCGAGCCGCTCGCCGTGGAGCTGCGCGAGATCCCAGTTCCACAGGTTGGTGACGGCGAGGTCCTGCTCGAGGTCGGCGCCGTGTCGGTCTGCGGCTCGGACGTCCACCAGTCGCGCAACACGCATTCATGGCCGGTCAACATCCCGGTCGTCCTCGGACATGAGTTCTCCGGCACCGTCGTCCGGCTCGGCCGCGGCGTCACCGGCGTTCGCGAAGGCGATCGCGTCGTCAGCGAGACGGCGGCCGAGATCTGCGGCTCGTGCCTGCTTTGCCGCACGGGTCGATACAACCTGTGCCCGGCCAGAAAGGGATTCGGCTATGGCGTCGACGGCGCCATGGCGCAATTCGTTCGCGTGCCGGCACGATGCCTGCACACGATCCCGGATTCGCTGCCGTTCGACATCGCCTGCCTGTCCGAGCCACACGCCGTGGCCTACCAGATGATGTGCGTCAACTCGAGAATTGCACCGGGCGACTTCGTCGTCGTCATCGGGCCCGGCCCGATCGGCCTGCTCTGCGCACGGATGGCGGCATTGTCGGGCGCCCACCCGCTCATCGTCGTCGGACTCACAGCCGACCGGCCACGCCTGGAAGCGGCGCGGCGTCTGGGCGCGACGCATACCGTGGACATTCTGACGGAGAACCTCGAGGAGATCGTTCGGGAGCTCTGCCCCATCGGCGCCGACGTCGTGTGCGACGCATCGGGCGCGAGCGCCACGCTCGAAACGGCGCTGCGGCTCACGCGGCCGGATGGACAAGTGTCGAAAGTCGGATGGTCCCCCGACGTGATCGCGACCGACATCAACCCTCTGGTGCAGCGGAACATTACTTTGCAAGGGTCGTTCAGCCATAACTACCCGGTCTGGGAGCGAGTCATCCAGCTGCTCGATCGCGGGGTCACGATGGCCGACACGATCGTCGGGCTCCGCGCGCCGCTCGCCGGCTGGCGCGAGGCGTTCGACTCGATGCACGACGGGCGCGTCATCAAGTCGGTGCTGTTGCCTCGTGAGGGCTGATGTCGGTTCGTCGTTCGAGGTTCGGGGTTCGGGGTTCGGGGTTCGAGGTTCTCGGTTCGCTGCGCAGACTTCAGCGTTCGGATCGTGAACCCTGAACCATGAACCGGGAACCTGCACCTCGAACCTCGAACCTCGAACGACGAACCGACGAAGACCACACCTCCAATCGCCGCGTAGTCGTCATCGGCGCGGGCGCCGCCGGTACGATGGCCGCGATCTTCGCGGCAGCCTCCGGCGCGGAAACGCTGCTTCTCGAACGCACCCGCGACGGCGGGCGCAAGATCCTCATCAGCGGCGGCGGCCGATGCAACATCCTGCCCGCCAGACTCGACGAGTCACGCTTCGTCACCGACGCCCCGCCCCATGTCCTCCGCAGGATCATCCGATCGTGGCCGCTCCGAGAGCAGATCGCATTCTTCGAACACGAGCTCGGGCTCCCACTCGTCGAAGAAATGGACTCGGGAAAGCTCTTTCCTGCATCGCAACGCGCGAGAGACGTACGGGATCGCTTGCTGGACCTCGCGCGGCGGCACGGCGCGCGGCTCCTCATGAACACGACCGTCACCGGTTTCCGCCACGATGACTCCGGTTGGCGCATCGACATTCACGACGCTGCGCCGCTGCACGCCGACGCGCTCGTCGTCGCCACCGGCGGACTCTCGGTGCCCAACACCGGGAGCGACGGAGCCGGCCTGCGCATCGTCGAAACCCTTGGCCACACAGTACAACCGACCTACGCAGCGTTAACACCGCTCACCGCCGACCCGGCGCCGTTTGGCGCACTCTCGGGCGTCTCGTTGCCGGTCACGGTCACAGCGCGTGCAAGTGGTCTCTCGTCAACCGCGACCGGCGGCTTTCTCTTCACGCACCACGGTTACAGTGGTCCGGTCGTTCTCGACGTTTCGCACGTCGCGGTACGTTCCCGCACCGAGGGAATGGCGCCTGCACGGGTCCTCGTGCGTTGGACGGCGCTCGGCGATTCGGAGTGGACCGAGGCCCTCACACCTCGGGGCTCGCGCACCGTGCTGACGGCCGTCAGCGCCGCTCTGCCAACACGCCTGGCCGAAGCACTGATCGAGGCGAGTGGCGTCGACCCCCGGCTGCCGCTCTCGAACCTGAGCCGCGCCGATCGACTCCGGCTGATTGACACGCTCGTGCGCGCCGTGCTGCCGTGGACAGGCGACGAAGGCTACAAGAAGGCCGAGGTCACGGGCGGCGGGGTCAGCCTGACCGAGATCGACCCACGAACGATGGAAAGCCGCAAGCACAAGGGCCTCTTTCTGTGCGGGGAGATGCTCGACGCCTTCGGCCCTATCGGCGGCTACAACTTTCTGTGGGCCTGGGCGACGGGCCGTGCGGCCGGGCTGGGCGCATCTGCTACAATTAAGGGTTTGTCACCAACGGAAGGTTTCTCGTCATGATTTCGGTCAGCGGCGTCTCCATGCGGTTCGGGTCGAAGATCCTCTTCGAGGACGTCACGACGACGTTCTCGGCGGGGCGGCGCTACGGCCTGACGGGCCCGAACGGCGCCGGAAAATCCACGTTCATGAAGCTGCTGACGGGCGAGGCCCAGCCGCAGCGAGGCACAGTCGCGCGGCCGCGCAAGCTCGGCGTCCTGCGCCAGGATCAATACGCCTTCGACGACTATCGGGTCACCGACACCGTCATCATGGGCAACGAGCGGCTGTGGAACGCGCTCAAGGAGCGCGACGAGCTCTACGCCAAGCACGACATGACGCACGACGACGGGATGCGGCTCGGCGAGCTCGAGGGCATCGTCGGCGAAGAGGACGGGTACTCGGCCGAAAGCGACGCCGCCGTGCTGTTGCAGGGGCTCGACATCCCCGACGCGCTGCACGATCGGAAGATGGCCGAGCTGCAGGGCGGCCAGAAGGTCCGCGTGCTCCTGGCCCAGGCGCTCTACGGGAGCCCCGATGCGCTGTTGCTCGACGAGCCGACGAACCACCTCGACCTCGACTCGATCCACTGGCTGCAATCGTTCCTCGAGCGCTATCAAGGCACGCTCATCGTGATCTCCCACGATAGGCACTTCCTCAACAAGGTCTGCACCCATATCGCCGACATCGACTACCAGACGATCATCACCTATACGGGCGGCTACGACGACATGGTCGTCGCCAAGACGCAGATTCGTTCGACGATCGAAGCCGACAACGCGCAGCGCGAGAAGAAGATCGCGCAGCTCAACGACTTCATCGCGCGCTTCGGCGCCGGCACCCGGGCAAGTCAGGTCACGTCGCGCCGAAAAGAAGTCGAGCGGCTGCAAACGACCGAGCTGGCCAGGTCGAACATCCAGCGTCCGTACATCAAGTTCGCGTTGAAGCGGCCCTCAGGAAAGGTCCCGTTCGAGTGCACCGGCCTGAGCAAGGCGCACGGCGCACTGAAGGTCGTCCCGGGGTTCAGCGCGATCGTCAATCGCGGCGAGAAGATCGTGCTGGTCGGAAGAAACGGCGTGGGAAAGACGACGATGCTCAAGGCGCTGCTCGCGGATGCGCCCGATCGGCCGGCGTCGCCCGCGGATCTGGACAGCGGATCGATCCGCTGGGGCCACGAGGTCTCGATCGGCTACTTCCCGCAGGATCATACCGGCGCGATCGAGAAAGGGTTGACCGCCGTCGAGTGGCTGCACCAGTTCGACCCCGACGCGTCGCGGCAGGAGATTCACGGGCTGCTCGGTCAGATGCTGTTCAGCGGGGAGGAAGGTCTCAAGCCGACCGAGGCGCTGTCGGGAGGCGAGACGGCCCGGCTGCTCTTCTGCCGGATCATGCTCCTCAAGCCCAACGTGCTCATCCTGGACGAGCCGACGAACCACCTGGATCTGGAATCGATCAACGCGCTGAACGTGGCGCTCCAGAAGTTCGAGGGCACCGTGCTGCTCGTGACCCACGACCAGGATCTGCTCGAAGAAGTCGGCACGCGCGTGTGGCACTTCGAGGATGGCGCGATCGCGGACTTCAAGGGCACTTACGAGGAGCTCGAAGCCACGACCGCATCGTAGACGTCGCCCGTGTCCAGGGGAGAACGAACATGGCTTCCGAAGTCTGTCAGCACATCGACGCGGTGACCGACGTCAAGCAGGCGCACGCGCGGCGCTGCGACGAGTGCGTGAAGATCGGGGCGCGGTGGGTTCACCTCCGCACGTGTCAGTCGTGCGGTGCCACGCTGTGCTGCGACTCTTCACCGAACCGACACGCCACCAAGCACGCCCGCGCCAGTGGACATCCGGTCGTCGCCTCGGCAGAGCCCAGAGAGCGGTGGCTCTATCCCGACGATCAGATGGCGGAGTACTGAGGGCGCCGTTTGCCCACGCATGCCATAGACAGACGAGTGGCGGCTTACCCCAGCGACGCTCACCCGCCAAAAGCCTCTCACCGCAGAGCCCGCAGAGGCCGCGGAGCCATGGACACTGCGATCTGCTTGCGCGCCGGCCGGAGGCTGCCGGAGGCCGGCGCTGGGGTCGGCGCGCTTCGCGCGGCGCAAGCCGCGGTGACGTGAATGGGCTCTCTGCGTGCTCCGCGGACTCCGCGGTGAAAAGCTTTTTGGCAGTGAGGAACGCCGCGATCAGGTGCCCATCATCGACTCGTCGGCGCTGGCGCCGTAGATCGCGGGAACCTTGGATCCCATCGCGCGGAGGTACGCGGCCAGCTGACCGCGGTGATGCACCGAGTGGTTGTTGGCAAAGCCCAGGTACGTCACGTTGGGCATCTTCATCATGCCGAAGAAGTCCACGGTTGCGGCCAGCTTGTCGGCGGGCATCGCGCGGATCTTGTCGAGCGCGGCGGGGAACGCCTGCTTGTAGAACGCTACGACCTCCGCGATCGATCCGAACTGGGACTCTGCCTTCTTGGCGGCTGCGGCATCGAACGAGAACGATCCCGCCAGGATGCTGTCGATGAACCAGATGTCGGCCGTCGCGAGGTGCGCCGCGAGCTCCCACGCGGTTCGGGATTTCTCGTCGGGGCGGTAGGCGCATTTATCGTCGGGAACTGCCGCGAGGACTTTACATGTCGCGGGGAACTCGCCCTCCCAGAGCGCGCAGAGGCATTTCGAGAGGAACTGTGCCTGATTCTGATCCATGACATCTCCTGACGCTCGCGCGAAGCAGCCGCGGAGCATCGGAGACAGTATCCAAGGTGGACGGTGGCGTCAAATGTGGCGAGGAGCTGGATTCTCCTACTGCTGCCGCAGCGCGGCCATCGGGTCGCAGCCGGCGGCGCGGCGGGCGGAGAGCCAGCAGGCGGCAGTTGCCACAGCCATTAGAAGGGCCGGCACGCCGGCAAAGATCGCTACGTCGATCGCGCCACCATAGAAGATGATGACGGCGCTCAACGCGATTGCCCAGCCCGCCAGCGCACCGACGCCGATCACGACCAGGCTCTCACGCACGAACTGCGCGACGACACCCCGTGGGGTTGCACCCAGGGCGAGACGCACGCCGATCTCGGTCGTGCGCTGCGACACCGTGTACGACACGACCGCGTATATCCCGATCGCCGCAAGCACGAGGAGCATGGGGCCGAGCACGGCGAACATCCGCGCCGGCACGCGACGGAACAGCAGGTTGGTCTCGACGTGCGCGGTGAGCGTCCGGACGTTGTAGACCGGCAGCTCGGGATCGAGCTCGCGCACGGTCTGGCGGACGGCCGACGCCAATGCGGTTTCGCTGCCTCCACGCGTGCGCAGGTGAATCTCTCCGACCCGCGTGGGGCTGTCGCGATACGAAAAATAGATGATGGGCAACGGCGGCTCGCCGAACGCGTTGTAGAGCGAGTTCCGCGCGACACCTGTAATCGCGTACGACCGGCCGCGCGCCTGCAGACGCCGCCCGAGCGGCTCGACGCGGGCGAGGTATCGGCGGACGAACTCCTGGTTCACGATGACCTGTGGGGGCGGAGTCGCGTCATCGAGCGCCGCGAAATCCTTACCGGCGACCAGCGGAATACCCATCACCGCGAAGTAGCCCGGCGTCACCGTGTTGGCGAGCGCCTGGTCGAACCCGGCCTCGGCGCGCACCCAGCCGTCGACGGTGAACACACGAGAGGGCAGACCGTGGATGTCGAGCGGAATTGAGGAAGCAATCGCCACTCCCTCGACGGACGGCAGCGCCCGGAGGCGCTCCAGCAGCCGGCCCGCAAAGTCCCGGGCGAACCCAGGCTCGGTATTGCGGCCCGTGAGGTCGTAGGCGGCAAGCAGCACACCTTCGCGACGGAAGCCCGGATCCGTGTCGCGCGTCTCGAGGAAGCTCTGCAGAAAGAGGCCGGCCGCCACGAGCACCACGAGCGCGAGCGTGACCTGGACCGCCATGAGCGCGTTGCGCAGCCGGCTGCGCCCGTAGTAGGTCGATCCGGCCCGGAAGGCAAGCTGCGGATCGAGGCGCGCCAGCTGGAAGGCCGGTGCCGCACCGAAGACCGCGCCACACGCGAGGCCCAACGTGGCCGCAAAGGTGAGACCAGCCAGGTCGACGTGCGTCTCGAAGTTGATCGGCAGACCGATCGTCAAGGGGATCGCCCCGAGCGCGCGTGTGCCCCAGACGCCAATCGCGACGCCGAGCCCCGCTCCGACGAGCGCGAGCATCACGTTTTCCACGAGCAACAGACGCACGATGCGCCAGGGTCCGGCGCCGAGCGCTAGGCGCATGCCCATCTCGCGCTGACGCGCGCTGGCGCGCGCCAGCATCAGGTTCGCCGTGTTCCCGCAGACCGCGACCAGCAGGAGCAGCATGATGCCCTGCAGAAACGCGAGCGCGGTCACCAGGAAACGCTGGGGGCCGCGCGAGAACTGCCAGAACGGCATCACCTCGCCCTGGATCGTCGCGTTGGTGTCCGGGTACGTCTGCGACAACTGCTGCATCGCCACGTCCACCTCGCTCTGCGCCTGCCCACGCGTCGTCCCTGGTTGAAGCCGGCCCGTGGCGGTGTATCCGCGGACGCTGCGCTGGTCCAACTCGCGCGACCCGATGAGCAGCGCCGGCGCCATCGTGGCCGGCAGCCAGAGATCGAACTTCAGCCGGAGCACCGTGCCCTGGAATCCTCGCGGCGTGACGCCGACGATCGTGAGGCCGCGGCCGTTCACGCGGACCGATTGCCCGACAGCGGCCGCCGCTCCCGCATAGTGTGTCTGCCAGTACTCGTGCGAGATCACGACAACCGGATCGCCGCCCGGCTGCGTGACCTCTTCAGGACGAAAAAAGCGACCGAGCGCCGGCTGCAGACCGAGCGCCCGGAAGTAATTGTCGGACACGAGCAGGCCGTAAGCGCGTTCCACCTGACCCGATTCGCCCACGTAGAGCGACGTCATCCGAAACGCCAGCAGGTCCCGAAACGCGCGCAGGCGCTCTCGCAGATCGCGGTACTCGAGCCACGACATGCCCGGGTACATGCCTGTTTCGTTGCGAGGCTCCAGAAGCTGAAAGCTCGCGGCTCCTGCAACGCCGGGGATCGGCTGAAAGACGACCGCCTGAATCCACGAAAAGATGACGACGTTGACGCCGATGCCGACGCCGAGCGAAACGACGACCACGATCGCGAGGACGGGCATCCTGGCGATCATCCGCCACGCGTGACGCACGTCGCGCCGTGCCGACTCGATCCAGTTCAACGGAAGTCCTCTTTACTTGTCAGTCGAGCGACGCCCGGTCCAGGTCATATCGCCCATCTGGCTCGAGAGGTAACCGTCGAGCGTGCCGTTTTCCTTCAACTTGGCGGTCATGGTGATTCGCGACTCCCCTCCACCTGGAGTGGCAAGGGTGAGCGTGCCTTCAGCAAATTCCCCTTCAACCTGAAGGTCGTCGCCGTGCGGCGTCGCGAACGTGCCGGTGACCTTCTTGCCGTTCTGCTCCAGCTCCAGACCCATCGTCATGTCCCCATGAGGTCCACCCTTGACGGCGATGGTCCATCGGCCAGCCACGCTCGGTGCGGCTTTCTGATCGGTCTTCTTTTCCTGGTACGCCTGCGCGGTACGGGTTTCCCAGGTTGGCAGGAAAACCGACAGCGCGACGACCGTAAGTAACACCACTGCTCTCGTTGCCATGAACGCCCTCTTTCTACTGACCATGCATCCTCCGAAGCCAGCCCATGAGCGCGCCGTCACCCTGCCCGCGCAGCGCGATGGCGCCGATGACGAGCAGCGCGGCAGCCACGACGACGATCACGAGCGTGCGCCTCGTCATGGGCGTGTTTCGAAAGCTGTCTTCGAGAGCGTATCGACCTGCCGCTGAATGGCGGGTGAATGCGGCGTTCAGGTGCCGTTCAGGTTCGGTTGGGCTATAACGGTCAGGTGCGGGTCCTTGTAGTCGAAGATGAAGCGCCCCTGGCGCGCCAGCTCACAACCGCGCTCGGCGAGGCCGGGTACGCGGTCGATTGCGCCGCCGACGGCGAGCGTGCCGATTTCCTCGGAAGGACTGAACAGTACGATGCCGTGGTGCTCGACCTCGGCCTGCCCAAGGTGGACGGCCTCACGGTGTTGAGGAGATGGCGCGAAGAGGGCCTTGCCATGCCCGTGCTGCTCCTGACGGCCCGCGGAAGCTGGCACGAGAAGGTGCAGGGAATCGATGGCGGCGCAGATGACTACGTGGCAAAGCCGTTCCGAATGGAGGAGGTCCTCGCGCGTCTCCGCGCGCTCATCCGGCGCGCCAGCGGCCAGTTCGCGCCGGAGCTTCGATGTGGCGCCGTCGCGCTCGATCCCAGGGCAGCGCGTGTCACGCGCAACGGCACGCCGGTGAAGCTGACGAGCCACGAGTTTCGCGTGCTCTCGTATCTGATGCACCACCGCGGGCGCCTCGTGTCGCAGAGCGAGCTGACCGAGCACATCTATGCGCAGGGTTTCGACCGTGATTCGAACACCGTGGAGGTGTTTATCGCGCGCCTGCGCCGCAAACTGGGATCGTCGTTCATCGAGACGGTGCGCGGGATGGGTTACCGCATCCCGCAGGACGGCTGCTGATGGCAGGCTTCTCGCTCCGCGCTCGCCTGCTGCTCGGCGCGGTGCTCTGGACGACCGGGTTGTTCGCCGTGAGCGGCGCGATCATGACTCAGATCATGTTTCATCACCCGAGCGCACCCAGGATCTTTCACGGAATCTTTGCCCACGTCACGGCGGTGTCGATCCTCGCGCTGCTTTGCATGATTGCCGGGCTTTCTCAGGTACGAAGGGGCTTGTCTCCCGTCAACCGGCTGCGCGAGCGGCTGGCCGCCGTTCATCAGGGCCGCGAGCGCCGCGTCGACGGCACCTACCCGGCCGAAGTACAGCCCCTCGTCAACGACCTCAATGCCCTACTCGACCACCGCGAGCAGGCCGTCAAGCGAGCGGTCTCCAGGGCGGGTGACCTCGCGCACGGTTTGAAGACGCCCCTCGCTGTGTTGTCTCACGAAGCCGAACGCGCGGCCGCCGCGGGACAGCACGATCTGGCCGCCGGCGTGAGCCAGCAGGTGGAACGCATGCGACGGCAGGTGGAGTCGCACCTGGCGCACGCCCGCGCCGCCGCCTCCGGCGCCACACCAGGCGCGCGGTGCTCGGTCGCCGAGTCAGCGGAGGGACTGGCGCGCACGATGCTCCGGCTCCACGCCGACCGCGGGCTCGCCATCAGCGTTCGCGTCGCGCCCGAGCATTCGGTCCGATGCCAACGTGAAGATCTCGACGAGATGCTCGGCAATCTCCTCGACAACGCCTGCAAGTGGGGCAGGTCCCACGTCACCATCGAATCGACCGCCACGCACTCGTCGATCGTCATCACGGTCGATGACGATGGACCGGGAATCGACCCCTCGATGCGGGACGTGGTGCTGCAACGAGGCGTGCGCGCGGACGAGGCCGCGCCGGGCTCAGGATTCGGACTCGCGATCGTTCGCGATCTCGCCGAGCTCTACGGCGGCGCGATCGCTCTCGACCGCTCCAGCGACGGCGGCCTGGGCGCGAAACTCACTCTCCCGGGCGTCCGATAGAAACCCCTACCGTGTTGTCCGTGTTGTCCGTGGCTCGTGTTGTCCGTGGCCCGTGTTGTCCGTGGCCTGTGTTGTCCGTGGCTAGAATCTCACTCGCAGCCCCAGGCGGAACACCCGCTCGTCGACACCCTCTCGCCCGGTGCCGGTCGTGGCCGTGATCTCCGAGTACCCTCCGAGATTTCGAACTGTCCCGTCTGGGTTCAACTGCAGGTTCGACACGTTGCCACCCGGGTTGGCAAAGTGCGGCGTATTCGTCGCATTGAGTGCCTCGATTCTGAGCTGGACCTCACGACGGCCGCCAATCCCGAAACTCCGTACCAGGCCGATATCCAGATTCACGTGACCTGGTCCGCGCAGGGAGTTGAACCCGGCGGTGCCGAAGCGTGCCTCAGTGACGGGCGCGAACGCCAGCGGATCGAAGTACGGGTTCCCTGGACCGTGTCCCCCGAGAATTGCGAGGTCGGACTTCACCTGGTCGGCGCGCTGCGCGTTGCCTGGCGCGTTGAGCGAAGTGCCAGCGGCGCTGATGCTGAAGGGCGTCCCGCTGTACGCCGTAAAGAGCCCGTTGACCTGCCAGTGGCCCAGGAGCTTCGACGCCAGGCCGGTCGTGAGGAGCGGCTTGCCTGGACCAAACGGCAGTTCGGCTACGGTCGCGAGCGTAAACACGTGCGTCCGGTCGTAGCCGGTGAGGGACCGGTTCAGGTGCATGAACTCCAGTATCTGGATCGCCTGGTTCTTGTCGCTCAGGTCGTCGCAGCACTGCCCCATCGCCTTCGACAACGTATACGAGGCATTGAGCTGCACGCCGTTCGCGAATCCTCGCGTGAGCGTCGCCTGGAGCGAATCGTACGAGTTGCTGCCGAAGTTCCCGATGATCGACGAATCGGCGGTGCGTCCGAATCTGGGGAACAGGGGCTGGCCGTCGCGCCCGGCGCCGAGGATCTGGCCCGCGTTCAGATTCAGCGTCTGCAGGATGTCGACCTGCCGGCTGCCGACGTAGCCGGCCTGACCGATGAAGCCCCATCGCAGCTGCTTCTCGACCGTGACGTTCCACGACTTGATGTAGCCCATTTTGTATTTGTCGGGCGGTGAGAAAAATGACGTCGTGAGTGGAACGTCGATCACGCCGCTGCTGAGGTCGGGTGTGGGCTCTGGAGGAAGGCCGTTGCTGAGACGACCGGCAGGGACGTTCGCATTCGGCGGCGCCGTCAAACCATAGTTGAGCGACTGTGGGTAGACGCCGAGCAGATTGCGGATGAAGGCCAGCGGCTGCGGATCGTAGTTGATGCCGAACCCGGCGCGCAGTACCAGCGTCTCGGTCGGCCGGTACGCAAGCCCGAGCTTCGGGCTGAAGTTGGTCAGCGGAATCTTGACGCCGCAGTCGTTGGGAATGTCGCCGACGCCGCACAACAGCATCTTGTTGTTGTCCCAGTCGTACTTCTGGAAGCCCCGGTCTTTGGCCACTCCCATCGGGAAGTAGTCCCACCGCAGGCCGTACGACAGGGTCAGCTTGCGTGACGTGCGCCACTGGTCACGCGCGTACAAACTGAATGCCCAGGTGCGGCTGGTGGCCCGGTCGTCGATGAGGATGCTGCGGTTGCCTGCGGAGACGTAGCCGAGAAGAAAGTCAGCCAGGCTGTTGAACTGGTTCGGCCCGGCCCCACCGCGGAGCGACGTCGATCCGCCTGAGAACGTGAAGGCGCCGGCGCCCTGCACTTCGAAGTTGTCCATCAGCTGACGCGCCACGTTGATGCCGAAGCGCACGCTGTGCGTGCCCTTCATCCAGTTGGCGTTGGCCACGTACTCGTAGGCGGGATCGAGATAGTAAATGGGGGAGCTCTGCTTGCCGAAATTCGCGTAGTTGGTGACGTTGAAGCTTGGATACCCGCCGTACTCGCGCTCTCCGTCCGCCCCGTTCGTTCCTGGAATGCCGAGCACGTCCCGGCCAACGTTCTCGTCCATGCGAGGCGGCTCGGCGGCCGTGTCGAGCCGTGTGAAGCCGAAATAGGTGTCGACGAGGAACGTCGGGCTGACCGTGTAGTTCGCTGAGATCGTTCCGTTCAGGATCGTTCCGAAGCCTCGGCCCTCTCGACCGCCCGCGCTGTGGACTCCCGGCCCGACATCTCCGAAGGCGGGAGGATTGTCCATCGTATAGTCCAGCAGGCCGACGCGTCCGCTCACGTTGAGCTTGTCGGTCGCCGTCCACGTGAGCTTTCCGTCGTACTTGTTCCGTGTGACGCTGAAGGGGCCAGACGCGAAGTAGTTGTTCGTCAGCCGATCGGGGAACGTCGGAAGCGGAATGTTCGCGAGGATTTTGAGCGCGATCGAATCCATCCGGGACTGGGGGATCGTATTGCCCGCAAACGCCAGTCTGCCGCTGCCATCCGCATTCCCTTTTGCGGGATCGTAGACGGGATTCGGCGATGCCGACATGTTGCCGGCGCGCATGGCCGCGGTGGGCACGGTCAGGAGCGTATAGCCGGTCCGGCGGTCGAACTGACCGTCGTACGAGACGAAGTAGAACAGCTTGTTCCGCCTGAGTGGACCACCGAGCGTGCCGCCGGCCTGATCGTCGCGCCACTTCGGCTTGTCCTCCGAGGCCGGGAGAAAGTACGGCCGTGCCTTCATGCTCTCGTCGCCGTGGAACCAGAACACAGAGCCGCGGAGCGTGTTCGTGCCGCTCTTCATCTGCAGGTTGATCGCTGCGCCGCCCGCCAGGCCCTGATCGGCGTCCAGACTGCTCGTGACGACGCTGACCGTTTCGATGGCTTCGAGGCCAGGGACGTACGCCGACACATGAGGTAGCCACACGTTGGGCGCTGCTGCGCCTTCGATACGAACCGCATTCGAGTTCCGGGTCGCGCCGTTCACGTTGAACTGCAGCGCGCGCGAGGGGTTCGCCGAGATCGAGTGGGCGTTTGATGGAGGCGTGAAGCCCGGAATCGTCACGAAGAGGTTCTGATAGTTGCGGTTCGGCGGGACCGGCAGCTCTTCGAGCGCCCGCGTGCCGAGCTCGCTTCGGACCTCGGCCCGATCGGTCTGCAGCGTGAGGGTCTGCGCGCTCACGCTCACCGTCTCGCTGAGGGTATTGACTTGAAGCCTCGTGTCGATGCGCACGGCGGTGCTGATAGTGACGGCGACATTCGGCCGCGTGAACGGCTGGAATCCGTCCATGGTGACGGTCACCGTGTACGTGCCGCTCGGAAGCGCCGGAAACGAGTAGACGCCAGCGCTGTTGGTCGTGGCGGTTCGCGACTGATTGGTCGCCGTGTGAAGCACGGTGACGGTCGCTCCGGGAACTGCGGCATCCGTCGCGTCGGTAACCGTGCCGACGATCGATCCGTAAAGGGCCTGCGCATCAACGCGCTGAAGGTTCAACGACACGGCCACGATGGCCAGCGCGACGACCGCGCACCGCCGGAACCCCATGCGCGACGACAGCATCTGCTGTTGGCGTGTGGTGATCATGCACGTTCCTCCGGGTGTGGATGGGCCGAGGGCGGCTGGTCCCTGATATACCGAACTTGACCGGCAAAGTAAACTCACTTACCGTGATTCCCTGTTACCGACCTTGCCGACTCTGAAGGGGAAAGGACACGGTCACGACGCCATGCCGAACACGCTGAACCGCCGCGCCTTTGCGAAGACGATCCTCGCCGGTCTGGGCGCAGCCGCCCTGCCGTCACTCGGGTCGGCGCAGTCCCGCAAACTACGGATCGGCTGCACGTCGCTCGTGTGGGGCGCGCTGCCTCGGAGCCCGGAAAATCTCGCGCCCGCGGTCAAGGACATGGCCAGCCTCGGCTTCCATGGATTCGAGACCTTCGCGGCAATCCTGGAGGACTGGGACAAGAAGGGAACGATCGACGCGCTCCTCTCCAGCAACAAGATCCCGCTCGTCTCGGTCTACGCCACGATGCAGGTCGTCGACCCGGCGGTTCGGAAGGACGAACTGGCGAAACTGGTGCGGTGGGCAGGCGTCCTCAAGAAACACGGCGGACGCTTTGTCGTGCTTGCACCCAACGGCGTGAAGCGCGAGAGCTACAGTTTTCAGGAGCACCGCGCGGACATCGTCGCGGCCCTGAACGACTACGCGATGGCCGTCAACGATCTGGGGCTCGGGGCGGGACTCCATCAACACACCGGCACCGCGGTCGAGACGCGGGACGAAACGTACGCCGTGATGGAAGCCGCGAACACCAAGCATCTGGAGTTCGCCCCCGATGTCGGGCAGCTTCAGAAGGGCGGCTCCGACGCGGCGCGCGTGGTGAAGGACTTCCTCCCCATCACGGTCCACATGCACCTGAAGGACTGGGTCGGTGGCCAGCACTTCGCCGGCTACTGCCCGCTCGGTCAGGGCAAGGTCGATCTGAAAGCGATCCTGGATCTGGTCGAGGGAGCCAACCCGACGGCCAACATCATGGTGGAGCTCGATGGGTCGCCGAATGCGCCGTACACTCCGCTCGAAACCGCGCAGATCAGTAAGTCGTACCTCGAGAAGCTGGGATACCAGTTTCGGACGTAGCCCAGTCCGCTCAATCCTAAGATCAACTGGCGGGGTCTGACCAGGAAGGGGCTCGCAGCAGATGAAGTCACGCCTCGGCGGCGGCTGGGCACGGCTCAGTCACGACGTCTGCCTGGCCCTTCTCGTCGTCCTCATTGTCTCCGGGGGGGTCTCCGGGGGCCTGGCGCCAACGAGGGGCCAGTCCGGCCAATCCTCCACGCCGCAGCGCCCTTACACGACATGGAGCGACTACGGCGGCTCGCCGGATTCCATGCAGTACTCCGCGCTCACGCAGATCACCAAGGAGAACGTGAACCAGCTCGAGCTGGCGTGGTTCTATCCGGTGCCCGATCGAAAGGGCAACTTCGGCTTCAACCCCATCGTCGTCGACAACGTGATGTACCTGCTCGGGCCCAACAACGCCGTCGTCGCGATCGAGGCGGCGACGGGGAAGCCGATCTGGGCGCACCCCGTCGATGGTGGCGGGCCAGGCAACCGCGGGATCAACTACTGGGAAAGCAAGGATCGTTCGGACCGGAGGCTGATCTTCGGGGCAGGTGGTGCGTTGCGGGCGATCGACGCGCGAACCGGTGCACCCATCAAGACCTTTGGCGTCAACGGCCAGGTCAACATGCGCGAAGGCACGCCTCGCCCACTTGGCGGACCGAGCGGCACTCCGGGCCGTGTGTTCGAGAATCTGTTCATCACGGGATCGAACACCGGCGAGGGCTATGGTTCTGCGCCGGGCGATCTCCGCGCGTTCGATGTGATCACCGGGACACTCGTCTGGACGTTTCACACGATCCCGCATCCCGGCGAGTTCGGGTACGACACGTGGCCGGAGGATGCCTGGAAATGGGCGGGCGGCGTCAATGCCTGGGGAGAGATCTCGATCGACGAGCGACGCGGGATCGCGTACTTCCCGCTTGGCTCACCCACCCACGACATGTTTGGCGGCGATCGAAAAGGCGCGAACCTTTTCGGCAACTCCCTGCTGGCACTGGACGCGCGCACCGGGAAACGTCTGTGGCACTTTCAGGCTGTCCATCACGATCTGTGGGACTACGACCTGACCACCGCACCCAAACTGCTGACGGTCCGCCACGACGGCAAGGCGGTCGACATCGTTGCACAGGCCACCAAGTTTGGATTGCTCTATGTCTTCGACCGTGTGACCGGAAGACCGCTCTGGCCGATCGAAGAACGACCGGCGCCGAAGAGCGACGTCCCCGGCGAGGAATCGTGGCCGACGCAGCCGTTTCCGACCGCACCACCGCCGTTCGCGCGGCTGACGTTCGGCGCCGATGACATCAACCCGCACCTCGACGAAGCGGAGCGAGCGCGGCTGCGCGGTATTCTCGCGAACGCGCGCAACGAGGGGCTGTTCACGCCGCAAACGCTCGACCGCGATCAGATTTCGGTGCCTGGTGAGCTCGGTGGCTCCAACTGGGGTGGAAGCGCGGCGGACCCCACGACCGGCATGTTGTATGTGCGGTCGGCCGATCAGCCAGCCATACACAAGCTGCGGGCTCCCGGCGTTGGAGGCGGTGGCTCTCCCGCGCAACGGGGCCGCGCGGTCTACCAGCAGTTCTGCGAGATGTGTCACGGGCAGCCCGACTCCGCCGGCATCCGATCGATGGACCGCGCGAGCATCATCCCCCTCAAGTCTCTCGGGCCGGCTCGAATCGAGCAGAGAATCCGCACCGGTCAAGGGCAGATGCCACCATTTCCGGAGGCGACGGTCTCCGCTGAGCAGCTCGGCGTGCTCATGACGTACCTGGCCGACCCGGCCGCAGCGGGTGGCGGCGGAGGCGGTCCTCGTCCGCCCGCGCTGCCTCCAGTCGACGGCATCATCCGCTATACCGGCCCTCTTGGGTCGATGCTCAGGGCGCGCAACGGTCTTCCCGCGATCAGCCCGCCGTGGGCGCAGATCGTCGCCTACGACTTGAACCAGGGAACGATCAAATGGCGCGCGCCGCTCGGCGCCGTCCGCGCGCTCGCGGCGAAAGGGATCAAGGACACCGGCAACGCGCAGCGCGTCCACCGCAACGGACCGGTCGTGACCGCGGGTGGCTTGATCTTCATTGGGACCAATGCGGACGGTACGGTCCGAGCCTTCGACAAAGACAGCGGCAAGGTGTTGTGGGAGCGCGAGCTCGACGCGAATCCCGAGGGGATGGCGGCCGTGTACGAGGTCGGCGGCCGTCAGTACGTCGTCTTCTGCGCTTCGTACTACGATGAGGTCGCACCGGAGAACATCGCGATCTTCAAGGGCAGGGCAGAGGCGCAAGGCTACTACGTATTCGCCATACCGCAGAAAACGCGGACCGAAGGCCGCAGGTAAGACAAGCGATGACTCACGCGAGACGGATCATCGACCTCAGTATGTGCGAGCCGTGGCGATCGTCGAGTCGTCCGGCTGAAGCCGGACACTACATCTTCACACCTGACCGTACGTAGTGTCCGGCTTCAGCCGGACCCAGCAACTCTTCACACCGCCCAGACGGTCTTCACCTGCGTGAATTCGCGGATGCCGTGTGGACCGAGCTCGCGCCCGTAGCCCGACATCTTCACGCCGCCGAACGGGACGCGCGGATCCGAGGCGACCATGGCGTTGACGAAGACCTGGCCAGCCTCCAGCGCCTCGACGAAGCGGTCGCGCTCGGCGGCCTCGTTCGTCCATACGCTCGCGCCGAGGCCGTACCTGGTGTCGTTCGCGCGCTCAATCGCTTCGTCGATGTCCTTCACGCGAAAGACAGTCGCCACCGGCCCGAAGAGCTCCTCCCGATGGGCTCTGGAATCGCGCGGAACGTCTATGAGGACGGTTGGCGGATAGTAGTGGCCTGCACGTGCCACCTGAGCGCCGCCCGTCAGCGCGCGCGCGCCGCGCGCGACAGCATCGGCGACCTGTGCGGACAAGGTTTCAACCAGATCGCTCCTGGCCATCGGACCAATCTCGGTCGATGGGTCCATCGGATCGCCAATCCTGAGCGCCTCCATGGCCGACACGAACTGCCGGATGAACTCGTCGGCCACCGGCGCGGCGACAATGAACCGTTTGGCGGCGATGCAGGATTGCCCGCTGTTGAACGTACGGGACTTGACCGCGATCGCGACGGCCTGCTTCAGGTCCGCCGAAGGCATGACGATGAAAGGATCGCTGCCGCCCAGCTCCAGCACGCTCTTCTTCAGGGCGCGTCCTGCGCGGCTCGCGACGTCGCGGCCCGCCCGATCGCTACCCGTCAGCGTGACCGCCCGGACACGGTCGTCGTCCAGGATGGCGGGAACCTGCTCGACCTCGATGAGGAGCGCCTGAAACACGCCGTCGGGAAAGCCTGCTGTCTGAAACAGCTCCTCAATCGCCAACGCGCACTGCGGCACGTTGGGGGCGTGCTTCAAGAGCGCCACGTTCCCTGCCATCAACGCAGGTGCCGCAAACCGGAACACCTGCCAGAACGGGAAGTTCCACGGCATGACGGCGAAGACCGGCCCTACCGGTTCGTAGCGAAGGTAACTGCGTGTCGCCTCGGTGGGAATCTCTTCGTCGGCGAGAAAGGCGGCGCCCCGCTCCGCGTAGTATCGACACCCGCGTGCCGACTTCAGGATCTCGTCGCCGGCGGCGCGCAGGAGCTTGCCCATCTCGAGCGTCATCAGGCGCGCGAGCCTGCCCGTGTCGGCTTCCAGCAGATCCGCGACTCGATTCAACAGGCGCGATCGCTCGGCGAACGGCGTTCGTTTCCAGGACGAAAACGCAGTTGCCGCGCGCGCGAGACGGTCGTCGATGCCGCGCTCGTCGAGCGGCTCGAAGGAGGCGAGCAGCTCGTCGTTTACCGGGTTCCTGCTCTCGATGGCCATCGATGTTCAGGCCGGCTCCACGACCTCGTAGAAGTCCCGCACGCGAGTCTCGAGCATCGGCACCACCTTGCCAAGGATGTTCTCCTTGAAGGGCTCAGTAGCCATGTGCGCTTCATAACCGGACTTGTCGCGATACTGCTCGTACAGCAGAAACTTGCGCGGATCGTCCACGGACCGGTTCACGGTGTACAGCGCGCAGCCGGGCTCTGCCCGCGAGATGGGGATCATCCTCTTGAGGATTGCGGCAATCTCGTTGTCTTTCCCTTCCTTCGCGTAGTACTGAGCGGCAACCACATACATGAGCGTCCCTCTCCTCTAAACTTGATAACGTGAACTAGGCTTGATGAACAGAACGCGCGTCTCAGCGCGCCACACGATTTCTCAGGATACCAATCCCTTCGATCTCGAGCTCGACGACATCGCCGGGCTGAAGCCAGCGGCCAAGCTCGAGCCCCGAACCGCCCGTGACGGTGCCCGATCCCCAGAGCTCGCCCGGATAGATTGTCTCGGACTGCGAGACATGCACGATGAGGTCGGGAAACGAGAACTGGCGACCCGCGCTGGTCGAGTCGGTCCACACCTCGCCGTTCACGCGCGCGATCATGCGCAGGTTGGCCACGTCGAGCTCGTCGGCCGTCACGAGATACGGTCCGACGGCATTGCCCGCGTCAAAGTCCTTGGCCTTGCTGGGCCCCATCCCAAGCGGCGCTTCTCGCATCTGCTGATCGCGCGCGCTGAAATCGTTCCAGATGGTGTAGCCGGCGATATATCGCTCAGCGTCTTCCTTGGCGATGTTCTTTCCTCGCCGCCCGATCACCACTGCAAGCTCCAGTTCGAAGTCGAACTTCTGGCAATAGGGCGGGACCTGCACGATGGCGTCTGGACCGACAACGGTGTCGGGATCGCCTTTGTAGTACGCGGGGACTTCATACCAGAGCGGCGAGATCGGATCGGTGCGGCCGAGCGCCTTGAACGCCTGCTTCATGTGGCCTTCGAACGTCAGGAAGTCGCGCAGAACGCGCGGACGCGCGAGCGGGGCCAGCAGGTGAATCTCGCCGAGCGCGTAAGTCGTCCGAGCCCCCAGGCATTCGTCCACGACGGCTGCCGCCTCGAGGGCGTGCCTCGCAGCTTCGCGGCCGATCGCTCCCGAGCCGAGGAAGAGGACCATGTCCGAGGGGAACAGGAGACCAGCGAGCCTCTGAGCATCGGATCCTGGATCCGTGCGATCGAGATGCGCGGCATATGAGGCCGCAAGATCGACGATGCGACCGTCAACTGCGGCGCCAAGGCGTCGGAGCGGGCCAGCCGGCGTGGGGAGCTCAAAGGTCGCAAGCTTCATCGTGGTTCAGGTGCGAGGTTTTGGTCGCAGCTCTCGAATCTATCACGGAGGAGCAACGCGGCGACGTGGGGTGCATCGCCGATCGAGTACAGAGCGGTTTCCACCGCTGGCTTCCACACCTCAGGGCGTTCTGCCGTATCCGAGGTTCTTCACCGCACCCTCGCCAAGCCGCTCGCGCAACTGCTCGAGATACAGGCTTGCCGGACGAACCGGAACGCCCGGGGATTCGAACGTCTCCGAGGGAATCTCAGGCAGCGGGATCTCGCTGCCATCCCACAAGATGGGTGTCGGCCGACCGGTGCAGCCGATGCACCAGTTCTTCGCGCCCGGCGGCTGCTGAATCAGAACGTAGTCAGCCTTGACGTTCCACGCCACGGCCCACCCGACACTCCATCCGTGGCCGGACCCTGCATGCGCCCGGTTGGAAAACGCGACGTTCGGACGCCGCTCGGTGCCGTTGCGGAACTCGCTGCTGTCCACCAGCAGACCCGTCGCCCATCGTTGGTGCGGCGCGATGCCGGCCTCATCGCTCGCGAACTCGAGGACGACATTCGGCCCCGTCACGCCCACTTGCGTGACGATGGGCCACACGCGCTTGCCGCTGACGCTCGAGCGGTGCACGAGAATCTGCGTGCCCGAGATCGCAATGTCTGCGGATGACGCCGCGCCAGTAAACGGCAGCGCGTGCCGCACGTGGACGTTCTCGAGCGTCACACGACGAACGCTCGACCCGAGCGTGATCGTGTTCCGCGTGTCCTCGACCGTGACATCCCTCACCCAGCCGTCGCCGACGGCGGTCATCCGGAGCAGCGTGTACTGACCCTCGGTGATCGGAACGTCCCGAGCGGGGACGGTCACCCGCAGCGACTCGAATCCGACCTGCTCGATGCGTCCCGGAAACGTGTATTTCACGATCGACGCCCCCGGTGGATTCAGATAAGCGGCATCCAGCGAATCAGACAGTGGGACGTCCAGCGTCACGCGATTGCCGGCGATTGATTTGATCACACGATCGGTGGCGATCTGGCTGCCCGGTTTGATCCAGGTCTGCGGCTTGCCATCGCGGCTCAGTTTGTCCATCTCCATGAAGCGTATCCACGCCTCGGTGACGGGACGTCGTATGAGCACCGTGTCTCCAACGCTGAACCGCGAGGCGGCATCAACATGGAGCTGGTCGGCGCCTGAGGGCACATAGGCGTCGGTGATCGCCGCCGGCTCGCCCGCGGGCTGCCAGGATCCCGAGCCGCTGATGTCGAGGAACCGATGCGGCGGGCCCGTGACGCGCAGGACGCTCCCGTTCTGTCCCGAGCCGCTGCCACGCAGCACCACACCGCTCGCGCCGATCGTCAGGGGACGAGCGACTTCGTACGTGCCCGGTTGCAGCAGCACCGCGCCACGGAAACCGTCCGAGCGGCGCGCCAGCCGCGAGACCTCATCAATCGCGGCCTGGATCTGAGAGGTGTTGTCGCCCGAGATGGGACGAAGGGTACGAACAACCTGCACGGTCGGCAGGGAAACGCCTCCCCCCTTGTAGCCGGCGTGCGAGAAGTCCATGATGCGATTGCCGCGTGCGTCGGTCCCGTAACGCAGCGTATCCGGCTTGCGCGCGGCATCGAAGTACACCCACTTCGATGTGCCCTGCCCCGACACACTGGCGGCCGCGGCGAGCGCGATGAGGATCGCGGCGAATCGTTTCACGAGCAGATCCTATCGCGGATCAAGACTCCAGCGGGACGCGGATCACGGATTGAACGGGACGCGGATCACGCGGATCAAGAAGTAGACGGGACGCGGATCACGCGGATCGCGGAATCAAGGAGAAACGACACGGGAAGGCGACCGGCAGCCTGGCGGGTTAGCCAGGCTGGTGCGACGGGTGATCACCGGGATCAGCCCGCAGCGGCAGGGGGGGGCGGGCTGATCCCGGTGATCGCCCGTCGCGCCTGCGGCGCGGCCGGTCGCCCACCAGCACCTGACCTCGACCCCTCGCACTCCTCCGCTGATCCGCGAAATCCGCGTCCCGTGAGATCATCGCGGGCGCAAGTCATGCAAGAGGGGAGCGTATGCAGTTTCTGACCCTGTCTCGTCGTCGCACCGAGCGTTTCTCGGAAGCCGAGTTTGCCGCGCGCGTTGAAGAAGAAGTGGCGCAGGCGCGTGTGCTCTACTCGGAAGGATTCTTCCGGCAGCTCTGGCACCGAGCCGATGTCCCCGGTGCGTGTCTTCTGATAGAAGCGGAATCCGAAGCCCACGTACGGGAACGGTTGAACACGCTACCGCTCGTACGGACGGGGATGCTCGAAGTATCCGTGATCCCGCTCAAGCCTTATGCGGGGTTCTGCCCACCTGTGCACTGAGCGCGATGGCGAGTCACTCCTTCGCCGAACCGCTTGGTGTCGCGTCGGCCTCGAGGTCGCCAAGGATGTACTGGATTGCCGCCAGCAGGTGCTGCGTCCAGCGCTGGTCGGTGTAGAAGATGGTGGTGTGCCCGAGCGGAGTGAAGTAGGTGCGGCCTTTGCCATACGTCTTGATCCAGGCCAGACCGTAGTCCTGATCGGGACGCGTGCACTGCGCGCATAACCTGTTGCCGGTTGCGCGGTCGGACTTCTCCACGTCGATGCTGAGCAGGATATGCTGCTTTTCCCGCGAATAAGGAGAGGTGGGCGGGAACTGATAGAACTCGTCGACGTGATCGAAGCTCGCCGAACCAAAACTCTTCGTGAGCGGGCTCGCCGGGTCGTCGACCTTTATCACCTGCTTCTCGGTGTGATGCGCACCCGCCCAGCCCCCCATCATGTCGGCGAATTCCGGCCAGTTGTTGTTTGCGAACGTGACCGCGTGGTGGCCGCCGATGCCGCCGCCCTCGCGAACGAACCGAAGGATGCCCTCACGCACCTCCGGATCGTTGTGAATCATGCCGCACACGTTGTTCAGGAACACGGCGTCGAATTCCTTGATCTTTGGGTATTTCAGAAGGTTGAGATCGTTGCTGAACGTTGGCTCGAACGCTCCCGTGTACTTGCCCAACAGCTCGAGCAGGAGGTTCCCGTGAGGAATCGTCTCGTGCCCCGAATACATCTGCAGGTCGGTGACCAGGATCTTTCGAGGCTTCTTCGGTTTCGCGCTGGCCTGTCTCGGCGTGGCCGCATCGATCTGCTGTCGCATATCGGCCGACAGCCGATCGGGCCCGCGAATCTGGCCCGCAGGCGATGCGACAACCTGCCTGACGCGCTCCGCCATCGCCGGCCACATGACGCGCTCGAACGCGGTCAGGTTCTTCAGCATGTCGGCTTCGGTCGCGCCCGTTGACTGTACCGTGATGAACAGCGGCTTCACGCCCGCCCGGAATGCCGCGAGAAAGAAGTCTCCCAGAGCCCCGACGCCGCTGCCGAGCATCACGCTGCGACCTCCGGCGCCAAGCGCACTCCGGTCGCTCACGTTGACGATCATGAGCCGGTCCTTGACCGCCGCGAGGCCGTCGACTGGCATGATGCCAGCCTGCATCCACGCCCCCAGATCGGCGGCAACGCCGATTCGCTTGCTGCGCCCTTCGAGCGCGGCCAGCACAGCCTTTGGATCTTTTCTGCTCTCGAGCGCGATGTTGATCCCAACGTCCTCGGCGAGCTTGTCGAGATCGGCGAGATTGGACGTGTCGGCGTTGATGACAACCAGCGGAGCGTTGATGGCCTTGGCGAACTCGAGCGCCTTGCGGCGCGTGCTCTCATCCGATCCAATGTCCTCCACGCGGTATGCGAAGATCTGCTGATTCAACTCGCGCAGGCGGTAGTTGACCGCGTTCCGCTCACCCGTCTGCAGCCGATAGTCGAGCGACTTCGGAATCTCCGCGCCGACCCTTTGAGTGCTGGAGGCCTCGACGCCGGCGACGGCAAGGATGTCCGCCCTGGCGAGCGTCTCGGAGAGCGTCAATCCCTTCAGCGCGGTCGCGGGGATGGCGACGCGCCAGCCGAACCAGATGTTGTTGTCCGCGGCGCCGATGCGAATCGTGCCGAGGCTCGACCCGGTCGGGCGCTGCGAGATGGATGGAACGGGAGGAGCGGCTTGCTGCGCCGGACTTCGCCCAGCGGGCGACGGAACCTGTTGGGCGAACGCGGCGGCGGTTCCCGCCGCAATCATGACGATGACAGCGCGTATCCTGTTTATCATGTGGCTCTTCGGCCTCTCGAGTCTGTATGCTTCGTCGGTCCCCGAGAATGGACCTTTCCGATGGAGGGGACAAGGGGGTTCCCGTGACCCGCATGACCGCGTTCACACGACGTGAGTTTGGTCGGACGGTAGCCGGCGGCGTGGCATTGGCGCGCGGACTTCGTGCAGCGCAGGCGCCTGCACGTCTGCCGGGATCGCTGACGGATGTCCCGGGTATCAGGGTCGGGCACTTTACCGACACGCGCAGGCCGACCGGCTGCACCGCCATCCTTTTCGACACCGCCGCCGCGGCAGGCGTCGACTACAACGGATCCGCACCGGGTGAATCGCAAGTCGTCCTGCTCCAGCCGGTGAGCCCGGTCGATCGCATTCATGGCCTTTTCCTGACCGGGGGCGGCGTACTGGCGCTCCCGGCGGCGGGAGGCGTACTCCGGTTTCTCGACGAGCGGAAGATCGGATTCGATTGGGGCACGCCGGACCTTCGGATTCCAATCGTCGTCTCCGCCGTGATCGACGATCTGGCAGTCGGCAACCCGCGGATCCGGCCGGATGACGAGGCCGCCTACAAGGCCTGCGGCGCCGCAGCGCCAGGGCCGGTCGCGGAGGGCAACGTCGGCGCGGGCGCCGGCGCGACGGTCGGCAAGATGCACCGCGGCCGCGGCTTGAGCGGCATGAAAGGAGGCCTCGGCACTGCCAGTTTGACGCTCGGCGACGTCGTCCTCGGGGCGCTTGCCGTCGTCAATGCTGCCGGCGACGTGCTCGACTGGCGCACGGGCCGGATCGTCGCGGGCGCCCGCCGGCCCGATGGAGCCTTCGCCGACAGTGGCGACGTGATGCGCGGGATCGTTCTCCGCACCCCCGGCGGTCCATTGGAGGATGCGGCGCTCCGCAGCACGACGCTCGCCGTCGTTGCGACAAACGTCGAGCTGACAAAAACACCGCTCACCAAGCTCGCGATGATGGCGAACTGCGGCGCGAGCCGCGCTATCCGCCCCTACCACACGACCGGAGATGGCGACCAGCTCTTCGCGGTCTCGACGGCCAAACTTCAGCGTTCAGATATTCCGCTGACCGTTCTGGGATCGCTCGCAGCGGATCTCGTCGCCGAGGCGATTGTCCGCGGCGTGCGAGCGGCGACGAGTGTCGAAGGCTGGCCTGCCGTGCGCGACCTGTGACAATGGCGAGCGCAGCACTCCTACTGCGATCTCGTGCTGGCCGGCCTCGGATTCGGTGTCGTGTCGGCGGTCAGATCGCCCAGCAGGAACTGGATGCCCGCTAGAAAGTGTCCGACGATCTCCGGCATCATGAACGTCTCCGGCATGTGCCCGAGCGAGTTGTAGAACACGCGGCCCTTGCCGTAGCTTCGAATCCAGGCAACGGGGTAGATATTGTCCGGTCGCTTGTACCCGTTCCACGGCCTCGGTTCGATCTTGGGATCGTCGAGGTCGACCGTCATCAGCACACGCACCGAGTCCCAGCGGAGACGGCCTCGCCCTTCGGTCTCGAACCGGTAGTACTCTTCGCGAAAATTGAGCTCCTTGCCGCCGAACGGCTTCATGAGCGGGCTGGCTGAGTCATACACTTTCATGACTCCCTGTTCGATACGGTGAGGCGCGCTTTGCGCGCCAATCATCTCGGCGAACTCATCCCAATTGCGGGACGCCCAGGGCGTGCCGTGAATGCCGCCGAGTCCGCCGCCTTCCTTGACGAACCGCGCGAGCCCGTCGCGCACGGCAGGATCCGGCAGCAGCTCGCCAACAGTGCTGTTCAGGAAGACTCCGTCGTATTCCTTGATCTTCGGATACTTCAGGTTGTCCAGATCGTTGTTGAACTCCGTCTCCCACGCTCCCGTGATCTTCCCCATCTGCTCGAGCATGACGTTGGTATGAGGAATCGTGTTGTGCGACATGCCGTGGAGGCTTTCGACAACCAGGAGCTTCCGTCGTTTCTTCGGCGTCGCATAGGCCTGCCGCGGAATGGCCGCGACGATCTTCTGCCGGACTTCTTCACTCGCTTTCCGCATCATCTCGGGTGACGGCGTCTCGCCCTTCGCAGGCATGACGACATCCCACCTGATCGGCCTCGACTTGGAGAACGCGGTGAAGTTCACGCCATAGGCCGGCTGCACGACCGCCTCGAATGCCTCGACGGCCTTGAACAAGTCGGCGGGCGCCTTCACCACGTCGGTCGCATCGAGCGTCATCGCGATGGGACGAACGCCCAGACGGTTCAACTCGAGGAACAGCTCCGGCATATTTCCCGCACCCTGCCCGAGAGGCACGTTGCGGGCGTTCGCGCCGCGCCCGGATCGGTCGCGCAGGTTGACGTATAGGAGTCTGTCCTTGACGAAGGCCAGCGCGTCGCGCGGTGAGACACCTTCCTGGACCCAGAGTCCTGTGTCGACGCCGATGCCCAGCCGCTTGCCTTTGCCCTCGAGGCTCTTCATCAACCGCACCGGCCGCACGGCCTCGGCACGCACGGCCACGTTGACGCCGAATTCGTGGGCAAGCGTGTCGAGATCCGCAAGTGCTGCGTTCGCCGGGACCACAATCGTGTCGACGCCCATGGCCTTGGAGAACTCGAAGATCTTCCGTTGGGACGACATGTCGCCCAGAGCGTTGACTCGATAGGTCAACAGCTTCACCGTGCCCATCCGGCTCCGAATGGTCGCAATCTCGTCGGCGGTGAGGTTGTGATCGAGGTTCTTCTGGACGTGGGGACTCACCTTCTGCGTGTTCGACCCCTCGACAAGATCCACTACCGCCGCATCGGCTCGGACGACGGCCTCGAGGAAGGTCAGACCGCTGGCGGGAAGCGCGAAGTTCCAGTTGGTCAGCCGATCGTCGCTGACGAGCGTGCGCGTTCGCCACGTCACCCGTTCGAGGGCATCGGGAGCTCTCTCGAATGCCGGCTTCGCCCCGGCGCTTTGCGTCGGAGCAGGCGTCTGGGCCCGCAGCGCGAGGGAACCAGAAACCACGGTCAGGACGGCGACAAACAGAAGGCGGCGCATGTTCATGGTCCTTTAGCTTGAAACGATTTCACTGCTTTGGCAGCGCGAAAACGTGGTAGCCCTGCGCTTCGATGCGTCCCTGTTTCCGGTGAAATGCGTTCTTCCACACCGGGTCGGTCCCGGATCCCCAGGACGCGCCCGCCGCGAACGCCAGGTACTGCCGGCCGCCGACCTGATACACCGCGGGAATGCCCTCCGGATTCGCGTCCAGTTCGTGCGACCACAGCACCTGTCCGGACGTCGTGTCGTACGCTCGAATCATTCGATCCTGCGAGTTTGCAACAAACACCAACCCGCCGGCGGTCGCGACAGGGCCGTTTCTCGGGCGAACCGTGCCGGTGATCGCAATGCCCTTGTCGGCGAGCCCCGGCGCCTGTCCGTCGGGCACGCGCCACTTGATAGTGCCGTCGTTGAGATCGTAGGCCACCAGCTGCGTCCACGGCGGACCAACAGCAGGCAGCCCGTTGCTGGTGTACCAGCCCGCAGAAAACGATCCCGCGTACCGGACCGGAGGTCCCTGATAACGGTTCGGATTCTGAGGCAGACGAATCATCCCATCGTCTCCTCCCTGCTCGCTATCCACCAACGGAAGGCTGACCAGATAGGTCTCGAGCACGTCCACCTTCGCGGGGGCCAGGACTTCCTCGGGGAACGCCGGCATCTGTTCCCTGCCTTGCCGGAGCAGCTGGCGGAAAACATCGGCGCCGAGCTTCGCCGGAGACTTCATCGGCGCCTGACCGGGACCGTGGCACGCCGCGCAGGTCTGGGTATACACCGTGAAGCCCTCTTGCTCGCGAGGCGTTCCCTTGAACGTCGGGGACTGGTTCGGCGCGCTCATCGACATCCGGCGGTAACTCGGCATCTCGAGACTGCGAACGAAGAGCATGCCGGTCGCCGGATCCGCCGCGATGCTGCCCCAATTGGCCCCGCCCCACGCGCCAGGAAACTGAATGTGGTGGCGGAGGTGGCTCGACGGCGTGAACACGCCGGCGTTGGCCGCCTCGCGCACCGCCTGCCGCAGCTTGTCCTGTTCCTCAGGGCTCATGAACGGATTGACGTCTTCGACGCTGAAGGTCTGACGCGCGAACGGTGGCGGCCTGGTGGGAAACGGCTGCGTCGGAGACGACATTTCTCCTGGGACTTCGCTTTTCGGTACTGCTCGTTCTTCGATGGGCCACAGCGGCTTCCCCGTCAGACGTTCGAACACGTAGAGGAATCCGGTCTTGCCGGCTTGCGCGACGATGTCGATCGGCTTTCCGTTTTGGCGCACGGTCAGAAGCTTCGGCGCTGCGGCCAGGTCGTAGTCCCACAGGTCGTGGTGGACGGTCTGAAAATGCCAGAGACGTCTACCCGTGCGCGCATCGAGCGCAAGCAGGCAATTGCCGAACAGGTTGTCTCCGGCCCGATCGGCGCCATACAAATCGTGCGTTGGCGATCCGGTCGGAAAAAAAACGATGCCGTTCTTCTTGTCGAGCGTGATCTCGCCCCACGTGTTGGCGCCGCCTGCGTACTTCCAGGCATCAGCCGGCCACGTCTCGTACCCGTATTCACCGGGACGCGGGATGGTGTGGAACGTCCACACCAGTCGTCCGGTGACGACGTCGTACGCGCGGACATCGCCGGGCGGGGATCCGTATCCCTCGCCCGTGTTCGACCCGACGATGATGAGGTTCTCGAATACGCGCCCTGGACTCTTATTGGGTCCACCGAGACGGCGCGGGTCTCCTACCCTCATGTCGACGGTGCCATTTCTGCCGAACGTCGAGATCAGTCGTCCGTTCCTCGCGTTGATCTGTCGGAGGCCGCTACCGGTGGTCAGGATCAGACGTCGGTCGGAGCGGTCGGCGCTCTCCCAGTACGTGAGACCGCGTTCCGCTGCCGCCTCCGTGGACGTCCAGAGCTCCTTTCCGGTCGCGGCGTCCAACGCCACCACCACATTCTTCGTGCCCGCCACGAACATCACATCGTCGACGATAAGCGGGTTGAAGGGGAGCCTGACGGGATCGCCGGCGACCCGGTAGAACCAGGCGGGCTGGAGTTGCTTGACGTTACCTTTGTGGACCTGCGCGAGGGCGGAATACTGCATCGAGTCGGCGGACCCCCCGTAGTCGCCCCAGCTCGTGTAAGGCGACTCCTGGACGCGTGCTTCGCCGCGAAGCATCAGGAGTCCCGCGAGCGCTACTACTGCCGCTCCCGGGACCAGCCAGAGCAGAAAGCCTCGGAGCCGTGCACGCATCAGTGGTGCTCCTCACCGTGATGAGATCGATTACAGAAGGACATTCCGAAGTACTGCTCGGTTCCCCCGCGGTGCTGTAACGGTAAGCGAGTTTACTTTACCGATTTGGTTCGCTATATCAAGGACGAAAGTCCATCTCACCCGGCTGAAGACGTTACGCAATCTCGAGAAGGGGGAGAACCGTATGCGTGTTCTCAGGCTGTTGACCGTGTCTGTGGCAGCGTGGCTGTTCGCAGTCAATGTATCCGCGCAAACCACTTCGGGTTCGATGTCCGGAACGGTGGTCGACGAGTCCAGCCAGGTCGTGGCGGCCGCCACCGTGACCATCCTCAACGAGAGCACGGGCGAGGAGCGCAAGGGCACGACGAACGAAGTCGGCGCCTTCGTGTTTTCAGCGCTGGCGCCTGGTCCCTACACGATCAAAGTGGAGATGCTGGGATTCAAGCCCCTCGAAGTCAAGGGGCGGGTCGTGCTGGCGAATAACCGGCTGGCGGTCGGCGAGCTGAAGCTGGAGGTCGGTCAACTCACGGAATCCGTCAGCGTCAGCGCGCGCGGCGAAACGGTCGCGACGACGGTGACGTCCCACCAGGCAGTACTTGACATCAAGCAGGTCTCGAATCTTTCGATCCGCGGTCGCGATCCGATATCGCTCCTCAAGATTCTTCCGGGCGTACAGCTGCTCGCCAACGATCAGGAAACGTTCGGCGGGAGCTTCTCCACGCCGGTGCCGAGCATCCAGGGCGGACGCGGGCAGACGGTCTACGTCGACGGCATCAACGGCGGAGACGGCGGCGGCGGCGGAAACTTCAGCGGCGCGACCAACCTCGATGCGATCGCGGAAGTCAACGTGCAGATGAGCGCCTACACGGCCGAGCACGGGTTGAAGGGCGGGGCGCAGGTGAACTTCATCACCAAGCACGGGGGGGGGCAGTACCGCGGCACGGCGTACACGTACCAGCGTTTCACGGAGTTCAACGCGACGAATTTCTTCAACAATCGTGACGGGGTTGCCAAGCCTGAGTACCGGTACTCTACGCTCGGCGGCAACCTCGGCGGGCCGGTCCCGAAGACCAAGAACATCTTCTTCTTTTACTCAGTCGACGACACACAGCTCAAGGATCCCAATATTCTCCGGCGGTTCACCATGCCGACGGCGCTCGAACGCGCGGGCGACTTTTCGCAGACGCGGACGACGTCCGGCGCATTGATCCCGATACGGGATCCGCTGACCGGGGCCGCGTTCCCGGACAACAGGATTCCGGCGAATCGGGCGAACGCGCAGTCGCTGGCGCTGCTGAATCTGCTTCCGCTGCCGAACGCGACCGGATCGGGGTTCAACTACATCGTGCAGGAACCGAGCATTCCGCATCCGCGCCGTCAACATCTGGGCCGCGTGGACTACCGCCCGACGGCCAATGACAGTTTCTCGATGAAGTACCAGACCTGGTACACGAAGAGCGTGGGCAACAACGTGGCCGGCGCGTCCGCCCGCTGGGGCCTGGTGCGACAGCGATACGATTTCACCGCCGACCAGGCAAAAATCGACTACACCCGGATCATCAATGCCAGAACCGTGCTGGAAGTCTCGGCGGGCATGTTCTACAGCACAGAGGACGGGCCCCCCGAAGACGACACCGCGCTCAAGAGCATTCAACGCGCGAGTTACCCGGCGCTCGCTGGCCTGCCACAATTCGCCGCGCTGCACAATCCGCTCGGCCTCATCCCGCGCGTCGTGTTCGGCGGCGTCCAGAGCACCAGCCAGGCGGCCGGCGAGGTCACGTATGACGGCCGGTGGCCAATCTACGGCGCCGACACCGCGGTCGCGGGCACGATCAACCTGACCCACACGCGCGGCTCGCACACGTTCAAGGCGGGCCTGGTGCGGGAGTACGAGCGCTTTGGTCAGGCCCGATCGGGCACGTTCGGCGGTGAGTTCAACTTCTCCAACGACACGAGCAACCCGAACAACACTGGTTTCGCATTTTCCAATGCCTTCATCGGCACCGTCACTCAGTACAACGAGTCGATGGGGCGCGTCGGGGACAACCGCCGGCAGAACACCTGGGCGTGGTTCGTGCAGGACACCTGGAAGCTCACACGCAAGCTGACGATGGACATCGGTGTGCGCATGTACAAGTGGGATCACCCGCTGCAGGGGGGCGGCGAGGCGTCAGCGTTCACCTTCGAGCGGTTCGATCCGGCATGGGGTGGAAAGGCTCCCGTGCTGTTCCGACCGGTGCTGGTGGGTTCGGCCCGACGAGCGCAGAACCCGCTGACCGGCGAGATCCTGCCGGAGTTCTTTATCGGTGCGATGGTGCCGGGCACGGGCTATACCTGCGGCGTGCTGACACCATCCAGTCCGTGTGCCATCAACGGCATCGTGATCCAGACCGACGGCAACTACATCGACGGCGACCGAGGCTTCATCGAGCCGCTCCCGATCCAGTTCGACCCTCGTCTCGGGCTGGCGTACGCGGTGAACTCCAAGACAGTGATCCGTGTTTCGGGTGGCGCATTCCACGATGGCACCGGCGGATTTACAGGGACTGGCGGTCCGGCGTACCGCTTTGACAAACAGATCCGCTACACCGACATGAATTCGTTCCTGTCAGGAACCAGTGCGACGGTGCCCGTGGGTGTCAGCGGCGTCACGCGAGAGGGGCAGAAGCGGACCGTCAGCTACAAGTACACGGTGGGCATGCAACGGGAGCTCGGGTACCACGTGGTGCTCGATCTCGCGTATGTGGGCGATACGACCCAGAACATCGCGCAGGATTGGAACTACAACGCGGTTCCCGCCGGTGCCAGGTTCCTTGCGCAGAATCGAGATCTCAGCCGGCCGGATACGGCCACGCTAGGTCTCCAGCCGAACAAGCCGAACCCTGGTGCGCTGCCCGATGTGTTCCTGCGGCCTATTCCCGGCTTCGGGGACATCAACATCAGCAGTCCGGTCGGAAAGGCCTGGTACGACTCGCTGCAGATGCAGCTCACTCGGCGGTTCACCGGCGTGTTCGAGCTGGCGGGCAGCTACACCTGGGCCAAGGGCTTTGCGACCGGCATCAATCAGAACAATCCGCTGCCCGCAAGCGCGGCTCGCTCCCGCAGCAACATCCAGGAGCATGTGGTGGTCGCCAGCTACATGATCGACATTCCGCCTGGCACCAACCTCGTGAAGTGGTCCCCTGCCAAGTGGGTCCTGGACGACTGGCGCATTTCCGGCATCAGCACGTTCGCGACCGGAGGCCAGTCGAACGTCACCGCGACGTTCGGCGACAGCTTCGACTTCTCGGGTGGCGGTGAAACCTGCGGCAACATCATCCAGACGGGCAATGCCAATCTCGCGCGCGGCGACCGGACCGTCGATCGCTGGTTCGACACGAGCGTGTTCCAGCGGCCCAGCGGACGCGGCGACATCGGCAACAACTGCTACAACGCCAAGGTCGTGCTCCCTGGCTTCACGAACCACGATATCTCGATCTTCAAGGATTTCCCCCTGAAGGGGAATCACCGGATGCAGTTCCGCTGGGAGATCTACAACCTCTTCAACCACTCCCAGTGGAACGAAGTGGACACGTCGGCGCAGTTCGACGCGGCCGGCCAGCAGACCGACGTGAACTTCGGCAAGGTGACGTCGGCGCGTAACGAGCGGCGCATGCAGATGTCGTTCCGCTACACCTTCTAAGGACCGTATCGGCGAACCTCCTCTCGCCGGTATGTTGGGCTCCGGAGGCTGCGGGCTTCCGGAGCCTTTTTTAGTCCCACCAGAATTTTGGCGCGGGCCGCTTCGTCGAGCCGATCTCCGCGAGCGTCTTCCCGTCGTACAGCCGGCCGTTCATCATCACCATCGCGATCGACTCGGAGTCACGGATATTCTCGAGCGGATTCCGGTCGAGGACGATGAGATCCGCGAGCTTGCCCTTCTCGAGCGAGCCGATGTCGCCGTCGAGGCCGAGGTAGCGCGCGCCGGCAATTGTTGCGGCGCGCAACGACTCCATCGGCGTCATCCCGCCTTGTTGCAGCATCCAGAGCTCCCAGTGAGCGCCAAGGCCCTGCAGCTGGCCGTGGGCGCCCAGCTGAACGCTGCCGCCCGCATCCGTCACTTGTTTCGCACCGCGCGAGATCAGGACGTGATTGAAGTCGGCCTCCGGCGCCATGATGCGGCGGCGGGAGCGCGCGTCGATCACCTCACGGGGCGTGAACCGCAACAGCCGCTCGTTCTCCCAGACCTTGGTGTGCTGATACCAGTAGTACTCGCCCGAGAGCCCGCCGTAACCGACGATCAACGTCGGGGTGTACCCGACGCCGCTCTTCGCAAAGAGCTCGACCGTGTCCTTGTACAGCCGCGGAACAGGCAGCGAGTGCTCGACGCCCGTGTGCCCGTCGAGGATGTGGGTCTGGTTCATGTACAGAAGCGATCCGCCTTCCGGCACGTTCAGGATCTCGAGCTCCCGCGCAGCTTTGACGAGCATCTGACGCGCGTCACGCCGCTGCTGGTTGTAACTCTTCACGCTCGTCGCGCCGAGCGCCTTCTGACGCCTAATGTGCGACAGCGCATCCTCGTAACTCTCGACAACCGCCTTGAAGGCTGTCTCGGCGCCGTAGAGAATCGTCCCGGTCGAAAACACGCGCGGACCGAGCTTGGCCCCGGCACGCACGAGCTCGGCATTCGTGAACACCGTCTCACTGTCGTTCGACGGATCGTGGGATGTCGTGACACCGAACGCCAGGTTGGCCGCCAGCGGCCAGCTCGATTGCGCGAGCAGCCCGCTCAATTCGCCGCCGAGGTGTCCATGCACGTCGATGATCCCCGGCATGATCGTCTTGCCCTTGACGTCGATGCTGGTCGCGCCGGCGGGAATGAACACCGACGATGACAGTCCGATCGCGGTGATGCGATTGCCCTCGACGAGAACCGTCGCGTTCTCAACGACGCCGGGCGCGCCCTGAATCGGACCTGCCGCGAGATTCGCCATCGTGATGACGCGCGCGCCGACGAGCGCGATCGCGCCCGACGGTGTATCGCTCTTCACCGTGAACCCGATGGGGATGCCCTTCGCCTCTGGTTCGGCGGCCTTGGCCTGACCACCGTCGACGAACGAGAACGAGGTCGCCAGCTCGCGCGTGAAAAGCTCCGGGCCGAGTGCCCAATGCAGCCGGCGGCTGTCGCCGGACCAGTGCAGGTAGAAACCGGCGTCGCGTGAGACGCGCTGGACCGGGTAGGCCTGGGTGGCCGGGCCGACGTCGACGGGCCGGCCCGTGCGCGGGAACGCGGCGACGTAGGTGCGATACCGCTCTTCGAACGCGACCCATCGACCGTCAGGCGAGGGCACGATCTGCGTCGCGTTGTCGCTGCGAACGTGCTCGATCTCGTCGCGCCCGGGCAGTGGCGAAACCGCGGTGGGCACGCCGACGCTCAGCAGCGTGTACTTCTCGTTGCGGACCTCGCGGACGTAGATCCGCGTGCCCGTGTGATCGAACTCCGGGTCCGAACCGGTGTCGCGCGCAGGGAGAGGTGTTCCCCCAGCTGTCGGCACCACGTAGACTCCCGCTTCGTCGGAGTAGTAGGGCCCGCGCGTCGAGTCAGCGCCCGCGTGTCGATAGACGATCGACTTGCCGTCGGGCGAGAACGACGGCTCCACGTAGTGACCGGGCCGCGCGACGACGTCGCGCCCTCCTGAGCCGTCGCGTCTCACCACGCGCACCCGTCCCAGAGCCGCGTCGTTCCAGGTCGTGTACGCAATCCACTGGCCGTCACGCGAGAACGTGGGGAAGAACTCGTACGTGTCCTTGCCGTCGTTTCCGTCCTTACCGCCGGGGGCGGCCGGCGTCAGACGCTTCGGCTCGCCCGACGGGAGCGTGCGCGTGTAGAGATGGCCGAGCGCGCTGTAGACAACGAGCTTGCCGTCGGGAGCGACGCAGACGTCGCGCAGCATCTTGACCGGAAACTCAGCCGGATGCACCGCGCGTGGTACGCGCACGGCCGCGTTGAGCGTCTGCTCCACACGCGCCTGGAACGGGATGGGCTGTCCTTTCCCGCTCGCAGAGTCGACGCGCCAGATCTTTCCCTCGCCCCAGATCACGATCGACCTGCCGTCGGGCGTCCAGGCGTACTGCGGGTAGAGACCGTGAATGGCCCAGGCTTCCTGCAGATCTTTGTCGATGTTCCCGAAGAGCTGCCGATCGCGACCGGACTCGAGGTCGCGGACGTAGAGGAAACTCTGAAGGCGCACGCGGCGCACATAGGCAAGCGACTTCCCGTCTGGCGACACCTGCGGCGTCACCGACCCGCCCTGCACGCTGACGGCGCGCCGCTCGCGGCCCGTCGTGAGATCCCGGCGGATGATCGCGTAGATCGTCCCGTTGGGGTCCTTGTTGTACTCAAAGGTCTGTCCCGGCGTGACGTCCTTGCTGTAGTAGAGCGTCTTGCCGTCGGGCGAAATGTCCGGTTCGCCGGCGTCTTTCTGCCAACTCGTGCGTTCGGTGACCTGCAGCCCATCGCTCGGTCCGGCGGTGTGATACATCCAGACCTCGCCCGCGCCGAGCGAGCGCTCCTTGACGAAGTGCCGCCTGGCATAGATGTAAGCGCCATCCGGCGACCACGTCGCGCTGTTCACGAACCAGCGGCGCTCGCGGGAGATCTGCCTTGCGTCTTTCCCCTCGCGATCGATCGTCCAGATGTTCCACAGTCCGTCACGGTCGCTCGTGATCGCGATGCGCTTGCCGTCGGGGCTGAAGCGCGGCTGCATGTCGAACGCCGGACCGCTCGTCAGGCGCCTGGCCGGTGCGGTGCCACCGGCGATCGGCACGACGTAAATATCGCCGAGCAGGTCGAATACGACTTCTGTGCCGTCGGGGCTCACGTCGACGTTCATCCACGTGCCTTCGCTCGTGTCGAAGGCGAGCGTCGTCGTAGGGCCGGTCGGATCGGCGACGTCCCATTTCTTTGCTTCAGGCTTCGCGGCTTCCGGTTTCGCGTCTTCCTTCACCTGCTGCCGCGCATGCGTGGCGGCCATGCCGCCTGCGATCAAGACGAGCACGATCAGGCTCTTGTTGCAGGTCATATTCCAGCAATGCTACTTCGAAGCGCCCGGATATACTGCGCGAATGACCAGCATCGAGACCGTGCAGGCGGCAGCGGCACCACAGAGAACCTGGCGCCGGCGCCTGTTGCGCTGGGGCATCTGGTTCTCGCTCGCTCTTGTCCTCGTCGTGGCGACAATCGTCGTGGGTGGTGCAGTGGACGCCAGGTACCGTCTGCCGGATCTGCAGCCGTGGCATCGGATCGCTCCGGAGAGCGAGGTGCGAGCCGCTGATATCGACGAGCGGTTCACGCTGGCCGACTACCTTACACGGGAGCAGCAGGTCTTCGATGAGGTCCGCACACGCATCGAGGACGCTCTTCCCCCTGCCGGTGAATATGTGGTGAATCGCTACGTCCGCGCGAGCCGGTCGAGCCCGTCTCGACTCGACCGCGACTACAACCGCACGTTCGAGGTCGAGCCGGACAACCTCCGGGGCGGCGCTCTCCTCATCCACGGGCTGACGGACGCGCCGTACTCGATGAAAGCGATCGCCGAGCAACTCCGAGCCGACGGCTACTATTCGCTCGCGCTCCGGATGCCCGGGCACGGCACCGTGCCGGCAGGGCTCGTCACGAGTGGCGCCCGCGACTGGAATGCCGCCGTCAGGCTGGGCGTGCGGCACGTGCGGGCGAGGATTGGGGCCGGATTGCCGCTGGTGCTCGTCGGCTACTCGAACGGCGGCGCGCTCGTGACGCGGTACACGCTCGACGCGCTCGAGGATTCGTCACTGCCCCGTCCCGACCGCCTGGTCCTTGTCTCGCCGATGATCGGCGTGACGCCGATGGCGCGCATGGCAAGCGTGATCAGCGCGCTCGGTTCCATTCCCTACTTCGAGAAGGCGCGCTGGCTCGATGTGGTCCCCGAGTACAACCCGTTCAAGTACAACTCGTTCCCGGCCAACGCCGGGCGCCAGACCTACGACATCACGCACGATCTTCAGCAGCGACTCGCGCGCGCGGGAGCCGAGGGACGGCTATCGCAGTTTCCTCCGGTGCTGACGTTCCAGTCTCTTGTGGATGCCACCGTCAGCACGCCGGCCATCGTGGCCCACTTCTACGATCGCCTGCCAGCGAACGGCAGCGCGCTGGTGCTGTTCGACTTCAACCGCCACGCGAGGCTCGATCCTTTCATTCGGCCCGAGGAACATTCGCTGATGGCCAGGCTGTTCGAGAAACGGCCCAGGGCCTATCGCATCACGGTCGTCACGAATGCTCGGGCCGATACGCTCGCCGTCGCCGCCCGCGACGAGGCGCCGGGTTCGACGACGCCCGTCGACGAACCGCTCGGCCTCGAGTGGTCGCGGGATCTGTTCTCGCTGTCGCACGTCGCGCTTCCGTTCCCGCAGAGCGATCCTGTCTACGGAAACCTTGCCCGCGAATCTCCCGGAGGGCCCGTGGCACTCGGCCTGCTGAGCCCGCGCGGCGAACGCGCGGTGTTGACCGTTCCAGTCGACGTGCTGATGCGGGTGTCGTCGAACCCCTTCTTTACGTACTTGGCGTAGCGAATGTCGACGTGGGTCAAGGCCAAGTGACCGGGGGCGCGTCTGCCTTCAGCTCTCAACGATGCGACGCAAGCGCCGCTCACATCTCTTTCAAGTACTCGTGCACGAACTGGATCGCCATCGATCCCTCGCCAACGGCCGAGGCCACGCGCTTGACGGAGCTGGCGCGCACATCACCCGCGGCGAACACGCCGCGCCGGCTCGTCTCGAGGAGGAACGGTTCGCGCCGCGTGACGCCCGCCGATAGTTTCTCCACGGCCGACCCGGTCCGCACGAATCCGCGAGCATCGGTCTCGATGTCTTTCGGGAGCCACCCGGTTCGAGGCACAGCACCAATGAAGCTGAAGAGCGCCGCGATCTGCAAAGCACGTTTCTCGCCGGTCTTGCGGTTGACCACTTCGACTGTCGCCAGATGCCCGTCGCCGAGCATGCGCTCCACGGACGTGTTGAGCAGGACTTCGATGTTGGGGGTCTGCGCAATTCGGCGCGCAAGGTACGCGGACATCTGCTTGTACAGGTCGTCGCCGCGAATGAGAAGGAACACCTGGCGGGACTGCCCGGCGAGAAACACGGCGGCCTGGCCAGCGGAGTTGCCGCCACCCACCACGACTACGTCTGCCCCACGGCACTGCTGCGCCTCGGTTTGCGTCGCGGCGTAGAAGACGCCAGAGCCCTCGAAACGTTCGCACCCGTCGACTTCGAGCCGGCGATACTCGGCGCCAGTCGCCACCAGCAGGCATTTGGCCACCAGGCTCTCGCCATCCTCGAGCCCGATCACGGAGTAACCGCCGTTGAACGTCACGCCCGTCACCGGTCTGGCGATCGAGAGGACTGCACCGAACTTGTTCGCCTGGAGCACCGCGCGCTCGGCGAGATCGCGGCCGGTCACGCCGGTGGGAAACCCGAGGTAGTTCTCGATGCGCATGCTGCTGCCCGCCTGTCCGCCGGGCGCCGTGCGCTCCAGAACCACGGTGTTCAGCCCTTCGGACGCACCGTACACGGCGGCCGCGAGCCCCGCCGGACCGGCACCGACGACAGCGAGGTCGTAGACGGTGCGCTCGAGTGGCTTCCGGATGCCGGCGGCGTCTGCCAGTTCCGCGTTGGACGGGTTGCGCAGCATGTGCTCCGAGCACACGACGATCGGCGTGTCCGCCTCTGTGACGCCGAAGTGCTTCAGCAGTTGATCGACGTCGTGGTTCGCTTCGAGATCGATCCACGTGAAGAGCACCAGGTTCTTCGCCAGAAAGTCGCGGATGCGAAAGGTGTCGGGCGAGTAGCGCGAGCCGATCACGCGCACGCCCGTGAACGTGCCGGATTCGCGAACGAGCTGGCGGCGGGCCATGAACGCCCGGAGAATGATGTCTCCCAGATCCGGACATTGGTTGATGACCTGCTTGAGGAGGTCGCCCGATATCGCGTAGACCTCGCAGTCGCTGAGTGCGACGGCGGTGAAGATCGCCGGCGTGCCGGTCAGGTGCGAGACGTCTCCCGTGAACTCGCCCCGGCCGTGCACGGCGATGGTGGTGGGCGTATCGCCGGTCTGGTCGAGAATCTCGATCTCACCCGAACGCACCACGAAGAACTTGAAGTTGCGGTCGCCGACGTGGACGAGGACGTCGCCGGCGGAGTACTTCGACAGGGATGCCCCCGTGCAGCTGCCGAGCTTGGCAATCTGGGTCTCGTCGAGGGTCGGAAAGGCTGTCTCGTGAAGGTCGAATTGAGCCATGGCTTGTGACTACAAACGTACCTCAGAACCCGCAGCCGGTGTTGTCCCTTGTCGTCGGCTAAGATACGAGGTTATGGCCAGCCTGCTGGAAGCGATTGAGATCAAGCGCAAGATGTTCTTCGAGTTTGAGGACGCGCCCTATCACTGCATCGACGTCGAGGTGTCGAAGCCGACCGCGCGTGGCGGCCAGACGCTCGTGCGCATCAAGATGCGCAACCTGCTGACGCGGGCGGTGTTCGACAAAACATTCAAGGCCGGCGAGAAGTTCAAGGAGCCAGACCTCGCAACTGTCGACGCGACGTTCCTGTACTCCGGGGGTGACGGCTACCACTTCATGGACCAGGAAACGTTCGAGACGGTCACCCTCGGAGCGGCCATGGTCGGCGAGGACCGGCTGCTGCTCGTCGACAACGTGTTCGTGCAGATTCAGAAGTACAACGACAACGCCATCGGCCTGCAGTTCCCGCCCCACGTCGAGCTGACCGTCACGTCATCCGAGCCGGGCGCGCGCGGAGATACCGCCAGCGGCAGCGTCACCAAAGTCGCGACGCTCGAGACCGGTCTCCAGATCCGCGTGCCGCTCTTCATCAAGGACGGCGAGAAGGTCAAGGTCCACACCGAGACACGGGAGTTCGCGGGAAGAGCGTAATTCCAAGGCAATTGCCATTGACGTGCGTGCCGCCAAGAGCTTTTCACCGCGGAGATCGCGGAGCACGCAGAACCATAGCCTTTTTTCTCTTTTTCTCTGCTGAGACCGCAGAGCCAACCATCGAGCTGCAGACTGCCAGCGGTCAGCCGGCCTTCGGCTGCCTGCAGCTCGATGGTTGGCTCTGCGCCCTCCGCGCGCTCTGCGGTGAAAGGCTTTGTGGCAGCAGAGAACCTAGAACGCGTAGTCGACGCCGATGACCGGCGTCGCACGGCTTTTGAGGCCGGACGAGCTCACTGGAAAAAGAACGCTCGCCGAGATGAGCAGGTTGCCTT
>Ga0184612_10000019_pt1 | contig 65196 bp, 54 predicted proteins | sample PLM3_60_coex_FD_133163 | JGI IMG/M metagenome (GOLD analysis project Ga0184612, IMG submission 133163) | Groundwater sediment microbial communities from an aquifer in East River, Colorado, USA - PLM3_60_coex | ecosystem: Environmental > Terrestrial > Soil > Riparian zone | place: USA: East... | reverse complement strand
TACTACCAGACGCTGCTCGGAAAGATCGATGAACGAAGCTTGTTCATCACCGGCGTCTGAACGATCAGCTGTAGGTGTAAAGGATGTTGCCGGACTTTTGTTAACGATCAACCCGTCCGTTCACAGCCGAATCCCGCGCGCCATGGCTGTAGTGCCTCCCTCGAGGCGAGCGCCGCCGGGCTGCAGCGTGAAGTAGACCGAAATACCCAGACCCTTCGGTAGAGGGAAGGGGGGGCGGTCGATCGGGATGGGCGTAATCGTCATCGACTTGGCGATCTTCCCGTCCGCATCGCGCAGCCTGCCTCCCGCTGGAATGTGCACCTCGAGCCCGGGAATCCGCGGCGTCCGAGCGACGAAGTCGCGGCCTGAATGTACCGGCAACCGAATCTCATGTCGTGTGTCGAGCGTTGGCAGCCAGATCGTGAACGGAAGCGTCGTCGTGCTGCCCCCGCCAACGTCGACGGCAATCATGAAGATCCCATACGTCCTCCCGCGCCTGCTGGCGGGACGCGAGTCCACGACGAGCTCCTGCCGCCCTGCCGGAACATCCGTGAGCAGGAACCGTCCAGTCTTGTCGGTGATCGTTCGCACGCCCGCCAGGCTGACGTGTACCTCCGACAACGGCAGTCCATTTAACCTGAGGGTCTGGCCCGCAAGCGCCGTCACACCCGGCGGGGCCTGCAGCGGTGGCAGCTTCTCCCACGACGACGGTCCCTTTTCGTCGCCCTTCGGCGCATCAGGTTCCTCGGGCACTCGCGGTTGTAGTGGCTCGTCGGCGCGTTCAGTCCTGAAGCTGATTGTCGCGAGAGGCACTTTAGTGCCGCTGACAGCTGTGAAAGGCCCAGCGCGCAGCGTGTACGAGCGGTTGTTCTCGAGATCGTTCACGGGCCGCACGAAGAAGAGCCGCCCGCCTTCCGTGGCAACGACGCGGACCTGAACGTCACCGTCGGCCGCGGCGAGCGTGAACGCGCGGGTCACTTCCGGTCCGAGCGTCAGTGGTCCGGAGTAGCGAAGAACAATCGTGGGCATGAGCGGCACATCCGCTGTGCCGTCCGGCGGGTCCGAGCTCGCGAGCATGGGATCGACCGCCGTGTCCTTGAAACCTGGTGCAGCGATGAAGGTCGGCTGTTCCGGGAAGAACAACTCGGACTGGACCGGTCTGCCGGCGAGGTCGGTCCCCCCCTCGATCGCGACCGCGCCGTCTCCAAGCAGTGTTGCCCGGTGTCCAGCGCGCGGGAGCGCACCCGCCGGCACACTGGTCACCTCATCGCTGACCGGATCCCACAACTCAGCGGGAGGCGCAGCGTCCGCACCAGCGCCGCGGCCCCCAACGACGAGGACGCGGCCATCGCTGAGCACCGTTGCGGTGTGCCCGCTTCTGGCCGTGAACGGCGCCCGCACGCTTGTAACCGTGGCTGACTCGGGATCCAAGACCTCGGCGGCATATACGAATCGACCGCCAGAATCGAGGCCGCCGAGGAGGAGCACGCGGCCGTCAGCGAGGATGGTCGCCGTGTGTCCCATCCGCGGATTCCCCAGCCTGACGGGAAGCTGCCGGCGCCGTCCGGACCCGGATTCGACAATTTCCACCGAGTCGAGCACGCCGGACGGTCCGGAACCACCCGTCACGAGCAGCGAGCCATCGGCGAGCATTGTCCGCGTCTCGCCGACGACATCCCGCTGCTGAGGAGCATCAGAACGCTGCACCGGGCTGGCCCCTTGTGCCATTAGGCTGGCGCCGAGCCCGAATCCCAGGACGAACCGCGCGAGATGCCGGAGATTGAACATGGTGGCGTGCATGGTCTGTTTCGACATGGCGGCCTCTTACGGGTTGGTCACGTTGACGCTCAACGTGCCAAGGTTGGCCTGAGAGGGATCGATGACAATCGTGTACGTGCCAGATGTGGCCAACGTCTGCGTGGCGAGGTTGAAGCTCGCACTCGCGGACGAGGTGGTGGTTTGCGTCGTACCGTTCGGCCTCACCAGCTTGACGGTGATGAGACCCATCGTGTTGCTGGTGATGCGAACCGTCACTTGCTGACTTGCCGTGCCGGTGAACGTGACCGCGGCGTTCTGCCCGGGCACCGTCGTCCCGACCGGGAGCGCTGCACCTCCCACGGTCACTGAGCCGCTGAAGTCGGCGGGAACGTCGAACAGCGTGACCGTCGCGGTACCGGTATTCGCGGCCGACGGATTCACGAACACGGTGTATGTGCCCGTTGACGGAAGCGTCTCGACATCCATGAACGCGGCGGGCACTCCGACCGACACGGATTTCAACGTCGTCTGATCCGGCTTCAAGATCGCGACGGTCCCCGCGGGCGCATTGGCGGCCACCGACAAACTGACCCGCTGGCCGACCGTGCCGGAGAAGGTCAGGTATCCGTTCTGGCCTGGATTGCTCAACGTCACGGGCACCGGGGAACCAGGGAATCCTCCTGGCGTGATCGAGCCGGTCACGTCTGCGGCAACGGCGTTGACAGTGACGGTGATCGTCCCCGTACTCGATGAGGTGGGATCAATCACGAGACTATAGGTGCCCGCCGTCGGCAGGACGACTGGCTCGATAATCGACGTGCCGTTGCCGAAAAATCCGGACGCAAGCGTGGTCTGATCCGGCTTACGAAGTGTCGCGGTTCCTGAAGTGACTGGGCCCGCGGTGAGCGTCACGCTGATTCGCTGACTGGCGGCGCCAGTGAACGTGAGCAGCCCGTTTTGACCAGGGGTCGTGATGTTCACCGCAAACGGCGAGCCGCCGACGGACGTCGTTCCAGTCACATCCGCAGGTACGTCGTAGAGCGTGACGGTGACAGAATTCGTGCTGTCAATTGCCGGGTCGACCAACACGGTGTACTGACCATTCACCGGGAGTGTCAGCGTGTCGATAAAGCCGCCAATTGCCGTCGACGCGAGCGCGGCGCCCGTCGGCGGCAGGATCGAGATTGAAGCGCCTGGGAACAGCGAGCCGGACGTCTTGAGGCTCACCCGCTGGCCCGCGACGCCGCTGAACGTGCGCCGAATGTTCTGCCCCGGAACCGTCGCGCTGACTGTCACCGGATTCCCATCCGCGTTGATCGTGCCGGTCAGATCAGGGGGCACGTCGTACAATCTGAGCGTGGCATTTCCAGTGTTGGTGCTGCTTGGGTCCACCAGCACCGTGTAGGTCCCTGGAACCAGTGCCGTGATGGGATCGATAAACCCTCCCGTGGCAACTGCGACCGATGCGGCGATCTCAGTGTGCGGAGCACGGATGCTGATCGTGGCGTGCGTCATCGTGACGCTGCTAATCTTGAGGCTGGCGCGCTGACCCGCAGCAAGATCGAAGAGAACCAGCCCGATCTTGTTCGCGGTGCTCATCGTCACGACCTTGTCTTGGGCGAATCCCATCCGATCGGCCACGAGAACATCTGCCGCCACGTACGGTGTGGGGGGGACAAAAAAGTCCTGTGAGCTGATGGCCGACCCGCGCGGGGTCGCAACTGCAATTCGTCCCGAGGTGCCAAAGGCGGGCACTGTGGTCGAGATCTGGCTCGTTGTGGCCGAGCTAACTGGTGCGTACAGGACGTTGAACCTCAGGTTGTTCTTGATCGGCGTTGCTTCGAAGCCCGTCCCGGTGACAGTAATGCTCGTCCCGGCCGTGCCAACCGTTGGGGAAAAGCTCGTGATTGAGGGCGCTGCAACCACGCTGATGAGAAACGCGGCCGATGTGGATCCCGAGGGGGTCGTGATTGACAGCTGGCCAGAGGTCGCACCGCTGGGAATGGTCACGACCAGCGTGTTGGCGGTTGCGGAGACGACCGTGGCGGCCGTGCCATTAAACGTGACGGTATTCTGCGAAGGCGTCGCGCTGAAGCCCGTGCCGTGTATCGTCACCGTTCCGCCGATGGGGCCGTCGTTCGGCGTGAATTCGATGATCGCGACCTGGCTCGGTCCTGTCCGCGTGATACTCAAGAGGTTGCCTACCGCGTCGTAGTGATACGCGGCGGCATCGCCGTTCTGGTCGATCACGCCGACCAGCCGTCCGAGCTCGTCGTAGATGTAGCGGACGGGCCCACTCTGTCCGGTCATCGACGCAGTCATCACGAGAAGCCAACACAGGGTGAGCAGTTGGCGAGTGAAGTGAAGCATCACGCACTCCAGTCTCAGCGGTCGCAAGTGACTGCGGACGTGAGCGTCTCCCGGGCCGGTGCTCGTCACATACCGCAAGACCGGTCAGTGAGGCGATCCCGAAAGAGCCATGTGTGATCCGAGAACCTGATGTCGGTATTCAGGAGCAGGACTCTACGTCCCTGATGTGGAGCTGGCAAGCGCGAAGAGTTGGTATTACTTCCGTGTTCTTGGAAACGAACAGGGGCTCGTGTAGGGACAAATGGCGCAGGCAACTCGGCCGTCGCGCAAGTTGAAGCAGAGTGGAGTTACTCAGGCGGTGGACACGTCAAGTGCGACCGCACGGTGATGCGATCAGGCGTTCCAGTTCCTCGATATCGCACAGCTTGGAAACGAACGTGGCACCCAGTGATCTGATCTCCTCAGATCTCTCGACGACCTCCCAATCCGCGGTGAACAACAAGACGCTGGGATTCACTCCGACTGTTTGACTCCGAAAGCTGCGTAGCCAATCCAGCCCGTCCATATCAGGGAGGTTGTAGTCAAGGACGACGACACGTGGTGCGGCCTGCCGCGCTTCCACTAGTCCGTCCTGCCCGCAGGCTGCCACTGCGACCCGGTAACCACTGAGGCGCAGATACTGGGCAATTGTTTCTCTGGTGCCGTCGTTATCGTCAACGATCAAGACTGACGCGTGGTCGGTCGCGAGTTCGTCCGCCGCTCGCGGGTTCGCTCGTGGCTGAAGAGCCGCCGAGGCCTCCCTCATGGGCGAAATCCACAGAGCCCGATAGCCTCGAGGGGTGGTACGAAACCGTTCCCTGAACTGATGGTCAAAATTACTCGCATCGTTGTAGCCGACCTCTACCCAGATCTCCTTGATTCGTCTCTGGGTTGCCGCCAGAAGCTCCGCGGCGCGATCGAGCCGCATGTTGCGCAAGTACTCAGTGAATGTCACTCCCGTATGCTGCTTGAACAGCATAGAAAGGTCTTGTGGCATGACGCCTAGTTCTTCGGCCACGGCTGCCTGTGTGAGCCTGCAGTCGGTAAAGCGTCTCTCGACAATTGCGACCGCGCGCTGCACCACTGAATTGCCAATGCCTCGATACTTGATCAGGTCGTCGACACATTCGCGAAAGCGAGTAATCGGATCGGCGAAGTCGCGTCGTTGCGCAAGGTACCGCTCCACGAGGCTGGGGAGGCGGCCACCAGAATGACTGTGTAAGATCGACAGGACATCGAGTAGTACGGCATTGATGTCTGGAACGACCAATGCTTGTGATCTCGCTGCATCAACAAACCGGGCCAGTACCTGACGCGACTCAGGATGCCTGAATGGCAGAACGGCAAGGATGAATTCGTGAGCCGACGTGACGAGCTCGTAACGCGTTCGCCGCGTCCCCGCAATGACACTCATGGCAGTTCGCACCCGCGAAAATGTCTTGATGGGTCGAACTGGACAGCAATATCGGCGCCAATGCGCAAAGGTCCGATTCACTGCCGAACGAAACCTGCGACGACGGACCACCGCGACCACTCGTGGGAGCGGTATCGCAGTCAACTACAATCCTCTATGAGCGAATCAGCAGACCATTCGGCAGAGGTGCAATCATGAACGTTCTAGTCACGGGCGGTACAGGTACGGTCGGCTCGCACGTCGTGCGCGAGCTGTTGTCGCGCGGGGCGCAGGTGCAGGTGTTGACGCGGGATCCGGCGAAGGCCGAGAAGCTGCCTGTCGTCGTGAAGGCGGTCACAGGCGACCTGGCCAAGGTCGAGACGGTCAGGCGCGTATTCAAGGGCGTGGACGGCGTGTTTCTCGTCAACACGGTCAGCCCGACCGAAGTGCACGAGGGGCTCCTGTCGGTCTGCGCGCTGCGCAACGAGAACGTGAAGCGGCTGGTCTATCTCTCGGTGCATCACGCAGACGATGCGCCGTGGCTGCCACATTTTGGCGGGAAGCTCGGCGTCGAGGAGGCAGTTCGCAAGTCCGGCGTGCCCTCCACGATCCTCCGGCCCAACAACTTCTATCAGAACGACCACTGGTACAAGGACGTAATTCTGCAGCACGGCGTCTATCCTCAGCCGCTCGGCGACGTGGGCCTGCACCGCGTCGACGTGCGCGACATCGCGGAAGCTGCGGCGATTACGCTGACGACCTCGGGCCACGAAGGGCAGACCTACGATGTCGTCGGTCCCGAGCCTCATACTGGAGAGTCCACGGCGCAGGTATGGGCGAGGGCACTGGGCCGTCCGATCGCGTATGGCGGCAACGATCTCGAGGCCTGGGAGAAGCAGTCGCTTCAGTACCTGCCCGACTGGGCGGTCTACGACTACAAGCACATGTATGCGTTCTTCCAGCAGAAAGGCCTGAAGGCTTCGCCCGAGGCCATCGAGCGGCAGACACGCCTGCTCGGTCATTCGCCGAGGTCGTTCGGCGCGTTCGCTACTGAGACCGCGGTCGCGTGGGGCGGGACGCAGCCGTAGGCCCGAACTGAGGCGGGCCTGCAGGGGCCTTGTGTTGTTCGTGGCGGTAAAACGTCGGTTGTCGCTTCTGTGGTTATAATCACGGCCCGGACTCAGTCGTGCCGTCCACCAGGCTCCGCCGCTCGCTCGCTGCTGTTCCTATTGCCGTCGCATTCCTGGCAGGCGCCTGCGGGTCGTCGAATCAGGCGCGGCCGTACCCGTCGTCTGCTATCGATCTGGTCGTGCCGTTTCAGCCAGGGGGCGGGTCGGACAACCTCGCGCGCGCCATCCAGGACATCGTCGCTCACGAGAAGCTCATCGATCAGCCGCTGACGATCTCGAATCGGGCGGGTGGCTCGGGTGCGGTCGGTTTCGCCTACGTCGCGTCTCGGCAGAACGACCCGTACTCGCTCGTGACGATGGTCGATGCGCTGGTGTCGATGTCGCTGCAGTCCGGCTACTCCGGGCCCACCATCAACGACGTCACGATCATCGCCATCCTCGCACTGGACTACGAGGTCCTCGTCGTGCCGAGTACCTCACAGTTCAAGACCCTCCAGGACGTGATCGCCGAGGCGCATCGGCGTCCACGCACGCTGACGTTCGCCACGGAAGCCAGCGGCGGCGGCGATCACGTGCTCGCCGGACTGATCGAGCGCGCGACGGGTGTGACGTTCAACTACGTCCACACGCGCGGCGGCGCCGAAGCGATGCAGCATGTGTCCGGCGGTCACGTCGATCTCGCCGGCCCCAATCCCAGCGAAGGGCTCAGCCAGCTTCGCGGAGGGCTCGTGCGGGCGCTGGCGGTCAGCTCGCCGCAACGGCTCGCGGTGCTGCCCGATGTGCCCACACTGAAGGAATCAGGTATCGACGTCCAATATCGGATGTTCCGCGGCATCGGCATCCCGAAAGGCGTGCCGGACGAAGCCGTTCGCTACTGGGAGGGCGTGCTGCGGCGGGTCACCGAGTCGCCCCGCTGGCGCTCCCAGTACATCGAGAGGTTCGCGCTCACCCCGCACTTCGTGGTCGGCGACGAGGCCCGCGCGTACCTCACCGAGCTCGAGGCCGTCAACCGCGACACGCTGCGGCACCTGGGCGTGACAGCCGGGTCCCATTGACCACGACGTGGTCGCGGCGCGCGGCTGAGGTCGCTGCAGCGTCAGCCCTTCTGGTCGTCGGGGTGATCGTCGCGGCCCTGTCGCGAAGGCTACCGTACTGGCACGACTTCGCTCCGGGGCCTGGCTTTCTGCCGACATGGCTCGGCGTGCTGCTTACCATCGCTGCAGCGTTCGAGCTCGTCGTTCTGTCGAGGGAGCGCGCGGCACCAACCCTGTCCAGCGCCGACGGAGATCCGAGCGCGTCGGACCATCTCATGAATCGTCGCGCGGCGATGCTGGCGGCGCTGTCGGTCGTGGCGGTGTTCCTGGTGTCGCCGCTCGGGTTCGTGCTCTCGAGCGCCGTGTTCGCCGGCGCGGCCGCCTGGACGCTCGCGCCAGAACGCCGTGTGGCCAACGCCCTGACCGCCATCGCGATCCCTTGTGGCGTCTGGCTCGTCTTCGTGGTCTGGTTGGGCGTCCCGCTTCCGCGAGGACCGTTTGGCTTCTGAGTCGTGTCTCCGTCCCTGATCGACGCGCTTCGCCTTGGGTTCTCCGTCGCGCTGACCCCAGTCAACCTGACGCTCGCGCTTGCCGGCGCGCTGCTGGGCACGCTCGTCGGCGCGCTGCCCGGCATCGGGTCAACCTCCGCCGTCGCGCTGCTCCTCCCGCTCACCTTCAACATGGACCCGAGCGGGGCGATCATCCTCCTCTGCGGCATCTATTACGGATCGATGTATGGCGGCACGATCACGTCCGTGCTGATCAACACGCCGGGCGAGCCGGCCACTGTCGTGACGACTCTGGATGGCTATCAGCTCGCGCGGCAGGGTCGTGCCGGAGCGGCGCTTGGCATCGCGACGCTGGCCTCGTTCGTGGCCGGGACGGCTGGGACGGCCGCGCTCATGATGCTGGCGCCGGTGCTGGCGCGCGGCGCGCTGTCATTTGGCCCCCCCGAGTACTTCGCGCTCACGGTGCTGGGCCTCACCATGCTGGCGGGGTTGTCGACCGGCTCCGCACTCAAGGCAACCTTGTCGGCGCTCGTCGGCCTGATCGTTGCGACGGTGGGGCTCGATGTCACGACCGGGCAGCCCCGGTTGACCTTCGGGTCGGTCGATCTGCTCGGGGGCATCGACTTCCTGCCCGTGTCGATTGCGCTCTTCGGCTTCACCGAGATGCTCGTCAGCGCTGCGGCGCCCAAGCAGACCGCGATCGCCGCGCAGCATCTTACGGTGCGCGAGGTCTTTCCGACGTGGGCCGACTGCCGGCAGAGCCGGTTCGCGATAATTCGCGGAACGGTCGTCGGCTTCTGTGTCGGAACGCTGCCGGGCGCCGGCGCCACGCTGGCGTCCTTCATCTCGTACGCGCTCGAGAAGCGCTTGTCGCGTCGGCCGGAGCACTTCGGCCACGGCGCGATCGAGGGCGTCGCCGCGCCGGAGGCCGCGAACAATGCCGCCTCGGCCGGCGCGCTCGTGCCGCTGCTGACGCTCGGGCTTCCGGGTGGGACGACGACCGCGGTGCTCGTCGGGGCACTCATCATGTGGGGTTTGCGGCCGGGGCCGCTGCTCTTTCAGGAGAACCCGCAGTTCGCGTGGGGGCTGATCGCCAGCATGTACATCGGCAATCTGATGCTGCTGGTCATCAACATTCTGCTCATCCCGGTCTTCGTGCGCGCACTCCGCATCCCATTCTCAGTGCTCGCGCCGTCGGTGCTGGTCCTCTGCCTCGTCGGCGCGTTCGCGGCCAACAATCGGATGTGGGACGTAGGGGTCATGCTCGTGTTCAGCGCCGTCGGGTTGGCGATGCGCCGGCTGGGCTACTCGCCCGTGGCCTTCGTATCGGCGCTCGTGCTCGGACCACTCGCCGAGACCGCGTTCCGGCAGTCGCTCCAGATCTCGCAGGGCAGCTTTGGGATCTTCACGAGCCGACCGATTGCCGCGACGCTGCTGGGCCTGGCCGCCGCATCGCTCCTCGTTCCCGCGCTTCGCGGCTGGCGCGGATGACTAGTGGACGGGCCACTGGGTCTCACGGTTCAGCGCCCAGTCCACTTCGGCGGTCGTCGGGCGACGAAAGCGTCCACGCCTTCGTGAAAATCGGCGCTGCCGTAGCAGAGCGCGATGAGGTCATCGGAGCCGTCCCCGGGAGGTCGCCGGTGAGCATGCAGGCGCCGCAGCATCGCCTTGGTGACGCCGATCGTCAGCGGCGCGTGGCTGGCGACGAGCGAGGCTACTTCCTCGACCGTGGCGTCGAGCGCCTCCTCCTCGACCAGCCGCGTGACGAGGCCGATCGCGCGCGCCTCGCCAGCGTCGAGCAGGCGCGCCGTGCAGATCAAGTCCATGAGCAACGACGGGCCGATCAGATCGACCAGGCGAGCGCAGCTCGTGAGCGACAGGCAATTGCCGAGCGTTTTGGCGATCGGCACGCCGAACCGCGCGCGGGGCGTGCACACGCGCAGGTCGCAGGCCAGCGCGATGGCGCAGCCTCCGCCCACGGCCGGGCCCTGGATCCGCGCGAGCGTGGGGCAGCGCACAGCCTCGAGCCGGTCGATGACCGCTCCCAGCCGCCGCTCGTACGCGACGCCGTCGGCGCCTGTGCGGAATTCGCGAAACTGGCTGATGTCGGTGCCGGCGGCAAACGCGTCGCCCTCGCCGCGGATTATCATGACGCGGATGCTGTCGTCAGAGTCGACGCGGTCGCAGGCGGCGACGAGCGCGTCGTACATCGCCCACGTCAGCGCGTTGCGCGCCTCAGGACGGTCGAAGGTCAGCATCGCGATCGGGCCGCGGACATCGAATCGGGATGACATCGGGTTCTCCACGTCGGGTTCTCTACGGAGGCTGTGAGCGACTCATTTTATGTCTGTAGTCAAGACACGCGCGCTCGAGGGGATTCGCGTGCTGGACGTGACGCAGGTGATGGCCGGTCCGTTCTGCGCGACGCTGCTGTGCGACATGGGCGCCGCCGTGATCAAGGTGGAGTCTGCGGAAGGCGATTCGACGAGGCGGATGGCGGGGACCGTTGGGACGGACAGCCCGAGCTTCAACGCTGTCAACCGGGGAAAACGGGGGATCGTTCTCGACTTGACGAAGGAGCCCGCGCGAGACGCGTTCCGTCGCCTCGCTGCGCAATCCGACATCGTCATCGAGAACTACCGTCCAGGTGTCATGGCACGCTTTGGCCTCGACTACGCCAGCCTTTCGGTCGATCACCCACGGCTCATTTACGCCTCGATCTCCGGCTACGGCCAGACCGGGCCGGCTGCAACCAGGGGCGGCTTCGACCTCATCGCCCAGGGGGTGTCCGGCCTCATGTCGATCACCGGTGATCCTGGTGGACCACCGATCAAAGTGGGCGTACCGCTGACCGACCTGGGCGCCGGGCTCTTCGCGCTCGCCGGGATTCTCGCCGCGCTCCACTATCGTGAGCGCAGCGGCCGGGGCCAACACATCGACACCTCGCTCGTCGAGGCCGGCGTCGCCCTCTCGGTGTGGGAGGCGACCGAGTACTTCAGCACCGGTCAGGCGCCACAGCCGATGGGCTCCGCACACCGCATGAGCGCGCCATATCAGGCGTTTCGGTGTGCGGATGGCTATATTACGGTGGGAGCGGCGAACGACCGCACATTCCGGCGGCTGTGCGCAATCCTCGAGCATCCGAACTGGGCCGCGGATCCGAGCTTCGCGACCGATGATGCGCGCGTGCGACACAGGGCGGAACTGGCGCGGCTGATCGAGGCCGAGCTCGGGGCGCGGTCGCGCGAGTACTGGCTGAATCGCCTGGAGAATGGCGGCGTCCCGTGCGGCGCCATCAACAACTACGCTGAGGTCTTCAGCGATCCGCAAGTTCAGGCTCGCGAGCTCGCCGTCGAAATCGCGCACCCGACGCTCGGGACGCTTCGGACGCTCGGCACGCCGCTGAAGATGTCAGAGACACCGCTCGACGTTCGCCGCCGAGCGCCGCTGCTCGGCGAGCACACCGAGGAAGTCCTCCGCGAGGTCGGCTACACTCTCTCCGAAATCGATTCGCTCCGCCAGGTCGGCGCGATTGGCTGAGAGCCGCGGATTACTCGGCCAGCACTTGGCCGATAGCTTCTCGAGCGCTCAGCGAGCCTGCCCGGATGGTATTGAGCCAGCGTTGGAGGGCCGATCGATGAACGCTCGTATCGTGCCGTAGAATACGTCGCGGTCGATCTCGCTCGATTCGATGTGGCCGCCCCGCACCTCGACGAAGGTCTTGGGCGAGGGCGCCGCGTCGAACAGCCGGCGCCCCGACTTGAAAGGGATGACCGTGTCTTCGGGGCTGTGCAGGAAGAGCAGCGGCGCGCGAATGCCGGCGACCTTCTCGATCGCGTTGAACGGGTTGCGGATGATCCACCGGATCGGAAACATCGGATAGCGCTCCTGGCCGATGTCGACGATCGAGGCGGGCGCACCCTCGAGCACGACACCACGCGACTCGACCGTCGACGCCAGCCCGACGGCGACCGCCGCGCCGAGCGACCAGCCGAAGATCACGAGCCGTTCCGCGGAGACCCCCTCGCGATTCCGCAAGTAGTCGTACGCCACGCGCGCGTCTGTCGCGACGCCGCCTTCCGACGGCACGCCTTCGAGGCCGTTGTAGCCGCGATACTCAGGCGCGAGCACATTCAATCCGAGCTCGCGAAGCCGCGTGTAGTGCTTGACGTTCATGCGGCTCGCGACCGTCGAGGCGTTGCCGTGAAGGAAGAGCACCCAGATCGCTCCGGCGTCCGCTGTCGCGTCGGCCTTGTCTTTTTCAATGCGCCACGCGAACTGACGCGCGCCGTCGGCCCGCGGCAGGTCGATCTGTTCGTACGGGAAAGAGGGCCGGGTATCGGCCCGCGCAACGTCGGTGCGAAAGATGAGCTCGGTCTCCTGTATCATCAGGCGCACGACGGCGGCCGCGTAGGCCAGAGCGCCCATCAGGACGACCGCCGCAAGCACGCGGCGAAGGCGGCCACCTCGGCTCGGATGCACGACGTCGCTCGGCACCGGGGAAGTCTATCGCATCAAAGATCAAGCGCACGCGATCAAGCGCCCGCGCTCAGTTGTCGGGCGGCGCGTACGGGCGATGACCGGAATACGTGGTGACGGCTTTGATCTGGAACTTCCGGAACAGCAGCGTGCGGCCGCTGCCTTCGATCGTCAGCTCGGAGGCGACCCACGCTCCGGCGACTTTCTTCCGCACGAAATCGAATCCGCTCCCTTGCTCCACGCGCGCGACGACGCCCCAACCCACCGAAACGCTCTCGATCGCGTGAAGCCGCACGCGCGCGATGCGGTGGTCGCCTTCGGAGACCCACATCCGGCCGGCGAAGTGCATCATGCGCTGCCCGTCGCTGGTCGTCACGCGTGCGTTCGGACGCGGAGTCAGCCCGACGACGACGACCGGCTGACCATCGACCATCTCGCGCGACACGAAACTGAACGCGAACACTCGCTCTGCATCGTCGAGGATCTCGTCACGTTCTCGAAGCTCGTCGGCGTCTCTTTTCAGCCGCGCCGCGCGCTGCCGCGGCGTCTCGGACCGCTCGCGCTCGGCCTTCCTGCGCTGCTCGCGCTGATGTTCGGCATCCCGCCGGGCCAACTCGGCAGCGTCGAGAGGCTTGCCCTCGACGGCAATCAGCCGCTTCCAGGCTTCTCCAGGTGGATTCTGACGAACCTCGAACGTCTGCAGCGGGCCGACCGACACTTTGCCGAGCATCGAGACGTCGACGTCGCGCCCCTGCTCGACGTAGTTGAAACGAATCGGTTCGGCGTACTCGAGGCGAATCACCTCGCGCACTTTCCGCGCGAACGCGTCGAGATCGGGCGGCGGCTGCACGCGAGCGGCCGAGCGGGCGATCGTCAGGAGCGGAACCGCGCAGACGATCAGCACAACGCGCGCGACGCGGTACATAGCCGGCATGCGTTTCAGTGTACGGCACGACGACGGGGTATTGATGTGGTGGAAAGGCGGAAATCAACCGCATTTTTCCGCGATCCGGGCTCTTACCAGCTTCCGCACGAGGGAGACCGGCAGCGGCTTGTCCGGCGCAAAGCGAATGGTTCCCTTACTTGTCTTGTAGTCCTTGAGCTCGTCCTTGTAGGCGGCCACCGTGGACCCACTCATCGGGTAGAAGGCGCAGTGGTTCGCGGTCGCGCCAAAGCCGACAAGCACACCGTTGAGACGAAACGCGGGGAGGCCGTAGCTGATGCACTCTTCAGCTTCTGGCGCTGCGGCGCGTATGGTCTTCCGCAGCTTCTCGAGCGCGGCCCGCTGGTCATCGCTCAAGGCTGCGAGGTACTCGTCAATGGTCTTGGCCTTCATCCTCGGTTTAGGTGCCATGGCTTGCACTCTAGCGCGGAGGAGAGGCCACGGACAACACAGAAAGCCAGAGCCACGGACAACACGGACAACACGCAGCGTTTCGTTAACAGCTCTCGCAAGCTTTGCTTGCAGCGCACCCTATCCGCGAACGACGGTGACGTGGCTTGCTGTGTTTGTCCGTGTTGTCCGTGGTTTAGTTCCTAAGAGCCACCAACGGATCTACCGTCGCCGCCCGACGTGCGGAGATGAGGCTGACGACGACGCTCAGCAGTACGAAGCCGGCGGCGCTGATGAGGTAGACGGCCGGGTCGTATGGGACGACGTGAAAGAGCAGCGTCGCGCCGGCCTGCATCAACGGGAAGGCGAGTACTGCGCCGAGAGCGATGCCCGAGAGCGACGTCAGGGCGCTCGACCGGACGAACAGCCACAGGACCTGCGTCGTCTGAGCACCGAGCGCCATGCGGACGCCGATCTCTTTCGTGCGCTGCGTGACGGCGTACGCGATGACGCCGTACACGCCGGTCAGCGCGAGCACGAGCGCAAGCGCTGCAAACGTCCCGACCACGACGGCAGTCATCTCGCGGCGTCCGACCGAATCGTTGAGGCGTCCTCGAAGCGTCGCGACGTCGTACAACGGCAGGTCCGGGTCGAGCCGTTTGACCGCCGCGCGCACGGCCGTGACCGTCCTCATCGGATCGCCCTCCGTCCTCAACACGGCGAACACAGAGGTCGTCGGCCGCTGTGCGAGCGGCACGTAGACGGCTCCGCGCGAAGCGGCCTCGAGCGAATCGTGCTTTACGGCACCGACGACGCCGACGATCTCGCGCCATAGCGTGTCGGGGTCTATCCCGAGCGCGACCCGCTTGCCGATGGGATCTTCATCCCCAAACACCTGGCGCACCACCGCGTCGTCCACGACGGCGACGGGGCGGCTGTCGGAGCGGTCGCCGCCATCGAAGGCCCGTCCGCGAAGCAGCCTGATGCCCATCGCTTCGAAGTAGTCGGAGGTCGCCGACCGCATATCGGCGTGCGGCTCGGGCTGTCCGGGCGGAATCGTCTTGTGCTCCACCTCGAACGTTGCCATGTTCCTCTGGTTACTGAGCGGAAGCTCCGATACGCCGCCCGCCGCGCGAACGTCGGGTACCGCTCGCAGTTCTTCGAAAAACCGCGTGTAGAACTCATGGCGCTGGGGCCGGGTGGAATACCGCGCGACGGGGAGCGTGAGTCGTACTGTCAGGCGCTCGTCGATCACGAACCCGGGGTCGACGGCCGTCAGCTTGACCAGGCTCTTGACCAGCAGCGCAGCGCTGACGACGACGACGAACGCGAGCGCCACCTCGGCAATCACGAGCGCTGGCTTGAGCCGTGCGCCGATCGCGCCGCGGCCGGCGTGGCCCAGCAGTTCGTTCCCCGAAGACAACAAGGATGCGCGGGATACCTGCCACGACGGCAGGATGCCCGTGATCACCGCGCTTGCGAGAGTTGCCCCGAACCCGAACAGCAGCACCAGAGGGTCGATGCCTGCCTCGGGAAGCGCGAGACGCGCGCGAGCACCCAGCTGCAACGAGAGCGGCGAGAGCCACGCCGCAAGCAGCAGACCTGCCGCGCCGCCGACGATGGCAAGCGTGGAGGCTTCGACGAGCGATTGCGCGCGGATCTGATGGGGTGCGGCGCCGACAGCGATTCGCAGCGCGAACTCGCGACGACGGTCGCCGGCTCTGGCGAGCATCAGGTTGGCAATGTTCGCACACGCGATGAGAAAAACGAGCGCGACAGCGCAAAATGCCAACAGGACGAACGGCTTGAGGTCGCCGCGCAGGTCGTCGTCCAGGGTCGCGCAGCGAATCGTCCAGTTGACCTTGATGCCGTAGACCGTTCGAAGACGCTGTCCGAGCGCATCGAGCGACGCCCGCGCCTGCTCGATCGAGACGCCAGGACGCAACCGCGCGATGACGGTGAGATACTCCGATCCGCGCGCCGACAGCGCCCGCTGCTCGGGAGTGAAGGCGATGGGAATCCAGACATCGCTTCGCTCGGGGTACTGTGCTTCCGGGGCCATGATGCCCACGACGAGACGGGGAACCGCGTTCAGCAGAATCGTGCGTCCCAGGATTCCCGGATCGCCTCCGAAGCGCCGCATCCACAGGCCGTGGCTGAGCACCGCTACGGCGCTACGACTCGGCGCGTCTTCTTCCGCAAGAAACCAGCGGCCTCGCGCGATCCGGCTCTTCATGACTGCCAGCAGCGATTCGGTCACCTGGGCTACCTGCACCCGCTCGGGCTCACCGCCGCCTGTCAGGTTCTGGCTCTGGCCGCCGAGCGCAGCGACGTCCGCGAAGACCGTCGTGTCGTCTTTGATGGAGTAGTAGGTCGGAACCGAGACCGCCGACCGGGCCAGCGAGCCCCCCGAAGGCCACACCGAGACGAGGCGGTCTGCTTCAGGGAACGGCAGCGGTGCCAGGATCGTCGCGCGCACCTGCGAGAACACGGCCGTCGTCGCGCCGATCGCGAGCGCGAAGGTCAGGATGGCGACCGATGCGAAGACCGGACTCCGCCAGAGCATGCGCACGGCATACCGGAAGTGCTGGATGATCATCGCCCGTTAGATGGGACCGGGACGGCAAGGGTTGGATGGTCGGCCGGTCTGGGAATTGATTGACGCCGCGATTTTAACTACAGTGTGTCTTTTAAAGCAGGTGTCGTGTCCTATATCGGCGACTTCGAGCAGTTGATTCTCCTCGCCCTGATCAGACTCGGACCAGAGGCATACGGCGTGTCGATCCGCCAGGATATCGAGGCCCGCACTGCCCTCACGATCTCCGCGGGCGCACTCTACACTGCGCTGAATCGACTCGAGAACCGGGGATTTGTGACCTCGCGCCTCGGCGAGCCGACGCCCATGCGCGGGGGCAAGCGCAAACGCCTGTATAGCCTTCGGCCGGCCGGCGAGGAGTCGGTTGCCCGTGCCTACGAGTCGCTTCGTCAGATGGCAAGTGGTCTTGGCGTGCGCCTCCGAGTACAGAAGTCGTGATGACATCCGCAGCCCCGCCATCGGCCGCGCTGTGGCTGTTGAGGCTCGCGCTGTCGAAGGATGATTTCGAGACGATCGCGGGCGACCTCGAGGAGACGTTCGTCGCGGATGTCCAGCCGCGGCTGGGGGCGCGCCGGGCGCGGCGCTGGTACTGGCGCCAGACAGCGAGCATCCTCGTCTCGGTCCTCACGGATCGGCTTCACATCGCGCGGGATGAATCGCGTGTGAAAGGAATGGGCACCATGGCCGCCATCTGGCAGGACGTTCGGTATGCGACACGCGCGCTCGGAAAGCAGCCGGGGTTCACCGGCGTGGCCGTCCTGACGCTGGCGCTCGGCATCGGCGCGAACGTCGCGATCTTTTCCGTGCTGCACGCGCTGCTGCTCAAGCCGCTGCCCTACGGCAACGCGGCGCGGCTGATGCTCGTGCACCTGTTGGTACCGGACCGCGATGCGGGGGCCGGCGTCTACCGCGAAGGCGTCTGGTCGTACCCGAAGTACGCCGCCTTCCGCGACCGTCAGCAGGCGTTCGACCAGATGGCGCTGTTCGGCAGCCGCGAATGGAGCCTGACAGACACCGGCGATCCAGAGCGCCTGCGTGGCGAGCTGGTGGGCGCGAGCTTCTTCTCGATCCTCGGTGCCGCGCCCCAGATTGGACGCGGCTTCCTGCCGGAGGAGGACCTCCGATCGCACACTCCGCGAGTGGCCGTCATCGGCCATGGGCTCTGGCTACGCCGCTTCGGCGGTGACCCGGCGGTTCTGGGCAAGCCGATCGGCATCAACAAGATCCCGCACACGATCGTCGGGGTCATGCGGCCTGGGTTTCGGGGTCTGTCCGGTCAAGCGGATATCTGGATTCCGCTGATGACCGAGGCGTCAGGCCAGTTCACGAATCCCTGGAGCCACTCGTACTTTCTGATCGCGCGACTCACACCTGAGGGGTCGATCGAGAGCGCGGTGGCCGAGGTTCGAGCATTCGCGAGCGCGATGAACGAGCTCTTTCCGCCGTCGACGGGTCCGCACTGGGGCGTCGCTGCCACGCCGCTCGAGGGCGAGCGGACGGATCCGCTGGTGCGCCGCGCCCTGTTCGTGCTGCTCGGCGCGGTCGGCGCCGTCCTGCTCATCGGGTGCGCCAACCTCGCAAGCCTGATGATTGCGCGCACGCTCGCGCGTCGGCGCGAAGTCGCGGTGCGGCTGGCGCTCGGCGCGAGCCGTCTCCGCATCGTGCGTCAGCACATGACCGAAGCGCTGCTGTTGTCGCTGCTCGGTGCGACCGGCGGCCTCATCGTCGGATGGCGCCTGCTGCGTACAGCCAGGGCGATGATGCCGGACCTCAACACCGTCCTTCGCTTCGACGGCATCCTCGGCCTCACACGGGCGGGGCTGACGCGGTCAGGATTGGACCTGATTGGTCTCGATTTCACCGCCGTCGTCGTCGCGGCGGCTGTCGCGGGCGTTGCCGCGCTGCTGTTCGGGCTCGCACCGGCGTGGCAGGCTGCGCGCCACGACCTGTCCTCGAGCATAAAGGCCGGCGGCGCCGGATCGCTGGCGCACGGCTCGCGAGGCTTCGGGCTCCGAAGCGTGCTCGTCGCGTGCGAGATCGCGCTCGCCCTCGTGCTCGCGGTCGCGTCAGGCCTGATGATTCGAACGGTCGATCATCTCGGTCGCACGACGCTCGGCTTCGACCCGCGCAACGTGGTCAGCCTCCGAGTGGCGTTGCCGTCGGCCCAGTACGAGCCGGAACAAGCGAGCCGGTTCTTCGAGCACCTGATCGAGCGCATGCGCTCGAGGGGCGAGATCGAGAACGCCGCCGCCGGCTCGTGTGCCCCGGTCTCCGGCCGCTGCAGCTCGACTACCGTCGAGTTCACGGGGTGGCCGCCAGCGCCGCGTGGAACCGAGCCACTGGTGGGCGTGTACTGGGCGTCCACTCGCTACTTCGACACGCTCGGCATCACGCTCGTGCGCGGCCGCCTGTTCACGGATCACGACCGGATGGCGCAGCCAAGAGTCGTCGTCATCAACGAAGCCGCTGCCCGTGTCCTCTGGAAGAATGAGGACCCCATCGGCCGGCGCATCAGCGTCGGACAGGGCGGGTTCCACGAGGGGGCTGAGGTAGTAGGGATCGTGCGCGACGTGCGGTACGACAGCGTCGAGGCGGAGCCGATACCTGACGTCTACATCCCCATCCTCCAGTCGCCGCAGCGTTCAGTGCTCCTGTTCGTGCGAGGCCGCGTGCCGGCGACGTCACTCGTTCCGCTCATCGCACGCGAGGTTCGATCGCTCGATCCCGATCTCCCGCTCATCGGCGTGAAGACGATGGAACAGCGCGCCCAGGACGCGACCTGGCGGACACGGTCGCTCGCCTGGCTGCTGAGCCTCTTCGGAACGCTCGCGCTCCTGCTTGCGGCCATCGGGGTCTTCGGCGTCATGGCACAGGCCGTCGAGCAGCGCACTCGCGAGATCGGCCTGCGTATGGCCCTTGGCGCCACGCCGCGCGATATCACCCGCATGGTGGTCTCACGCGCGGCACGCGTGTCGTTCGCGGGCGTCGTCGGTGGGTTCGCGTTGTCGGTCGCCACGACGACGATCCTGAGCGCGTTCCTGTTCGAGGTCGAGCCCGACGATCCAGCGACCTTCTGGACGGTCGCGGCGATGGTCCTCGCAGTGGCGCTGCTGGCTAGCTATCTGCCCGCCAGGCGGGCCGCGCGCGTCGATCCGCTCACGACCATGCGCGCAGAATAGTCGAGAAAGCCGTCTACCGGAGCCCGACTCGACGGCGCCACTCGGAATGAAACGCGTTCGGCTGCACCTGAAACTCGAGAAGCGCCTCGTCGACGGACTTTCCGTTGCCGATGATCTGCAGGAACGCTCCGATATTGGAACCGAGCTGGGCGCAGAGGACCTCGGCGGCGACTGCGCTCTCGGCATAGGCGACGAGCGCCCCCTGCTCATCGAGTCCGCTGAATCCGTGCACCAGCGTGTCGAGGGGAACGATCGTGGCGGCCTTGCGAAGTACGGCGGGGGCCCAGGCGTGGTCGCTCGTTTCGAGGTAGGTTGCGAGTCCTTCGTTGAGCCACGCGGGCACCCGCCTTGGTGCGGCGCTGGCGACGACGGCGTGCACCAGTTCATGGGTCACGACGCGATCCAGATCGCGGGACGGGAGCGTGCCGCCCACGGCAATGCGGATGCGGCCATCATAGTTACCCGTGGCCCACGAGGGGGACCGCGTGATGTCCTGAAACTCGCGGTTCGTGTAGAGAACGACCGTCAGCGTCTCGGCCGGAAAGCTGTTCAGGGCCTTTCCGATGCGCCAATACTCGGTCTCGAGGACGCGCGCCACGCGATCGCCGATGCTCTGTTGCGTACCTCCCTCGTACAGGATGCGGAAGTGCCCTGCCGACTTTTCGAGATACTGGTTGTGCACCGACGATTCGCGTCGCCACCGATCGAGCAACGCCGTGAGGCCGCCGTCACGGGAGCGCAGCGCCGAAGCCTTCTCCATCGATTGAATCGCGAGGTGGCTGTCTCCGCGTTCGTGCGCCACCTGTCCGAGCATCATCAGCGCTTCCGCGAACTGCGGGTCGAGCTCGACCGCGCGTCGGAGCGATGAGAGCGCCGCGCCTGTTCGGCCCAACGCGTACGCGGCGGAGCCTGCGCCAAAATGGAGCACCGGATCGCGTGGGCGTTGCTTCAATTCCTCGCTGAAGAGGGAGGCCGCCCGCTCCGCGTCGTGCCGCTCCAGGGCCGACCACGCCTCGGGCGCGACCATCTCGCGCTGTGATAGCCGAGTCAACCTCGTGGCAATGAACAACGCCGAAAACGTCGCGAGGAATGCGATGAGCAGGATGCCCTTGGTGGCGCGTGGGATGGCCATGTCACGCGAGCGGCAAGACGTGTGCCTGGTGACTCACGCGCAAACCGGCGCGTTTCCCCCGTTCGACCGCGCACGGCCGCACCACTTCAGGTGCCTCGCGTCAGATCTGTGATTGGTCGGCGAAAAATGGGCTTGCGCGGGGTGCAGTGTCGATATCCGCAACGATGACACCGGTGCTGAGTCGTTGCGCTGACTGAAGCACCATGCCATCCGGATTGACAATCCCGGATGACCCGTACGACACGAGGTCCGCCGTGCGGCCCGCAACATCAGCTCGGATCACCGACACGCGATTCTCGATCGCCCGGGCAATGTCGACGTTTCGCACCCGGGCCACCAGTTCCGCGTGCGCTCTTGCAGCTGGGAGACCATTGTTTGTCGGCACGAACAGGGCTGTCGCTCCGCGAGACGCCATGATTCGTGCTGGCTCAGAGTAGTTGGAGTCGAGACAGATGATGATCCCGAACGTCAACTCGCCAATCGTAAAAACCGGCAACGTGTCGCCAGCCTCGTAGACCGACCGGTTGATCGCCGGGTACAGCTTGCGATACAGACCGGCGACCGACCCTTTGTGAAAGACCGCTGCCGAGTTGAAGAGCCGACGCTGCGGATCGATCTCCGTAAACCCGAGAATCGTCGTGACCGTCTCGCTGGAGAGGGGCGCAAGCACGGCGTCCAGCTGACCACCGTCGACGTCAATCGCGATATCGGTGGGCCGAGACGCGTAGTCGGCCAGACCTCCCAGTACGCCCTCGGGGCAGCACAGGATTTCCACCCCCTCCGATTCGCACCAGTCAACTTGTTCGCGAATGAGGCCAAGGGCGGCCTCTGTTGAGCCACAGGGAAGAAGCGGAGCCTGGTAGGCAGCAACCTTCACTGGAATTTGTTTCCAGACTGGCTCTGAATACAGTCTAACCAGCTGTTCCTACGCGCGCGAAGACAAGACGAATTGATTCCCGTCGAGATCTTTCATGATTGCGAACGTCCCCCACGGCTGCTCCTGAGGTGCGGCGACGAACTCGACGCCGCGCGCCTTGAGCTCGTCATAGGTGCGTTGGACGTTGTCGCAGGCCAGCGCGCCGCTGAACGAGCTTCCCGGTTTTGGACCATCGTCGGTTGTGAACAGGACGAACCGCGTATCGGAGGTGCCGATCCGCAGCTCGATCCACCGTTGCGTGCCGTCGAACGGTTGATCGGTGACCACCTTGAACCCTAGTTGCTGCGTGTAGAAGGCGAGCGCGCGGTCCTGATTGCTCGTGGGAATGCTGACGAACTTTATCGCGGTAATCATGGCGAGAGGCTAACGCGAAACGGTTTCGGCGTAAAGCCGGAAGCCCTTCCACTATAGTAGTAATCACTATGCCCACGCGCATCACCATGGACGCGCACGTCATCGACGGCTTGATGCCAGACCTGGTGGGGCACGATCGTCAGCCGTCGGCGTTTCTCGTGTACCTCTACCTGTACCGACACGCGGGATCGAAGCGGGCCGGCGGGATCCGCGCAAGCCTGCAGCAGATCGCGTCCGACACGGGCCTCTCCAAGAGCGCCGTCCAGCACGCGCTCAGGACGCTCAAGCGGCGCCGGCTTGTTCACGGGCGATCCGTGTCCGCGACGGCCGCCCCTGACTACGAGGTGAAGATGCCCTGGCTGAGGACGACAGCGGAGCGGTGACGAAAGGGTAGAAGTTGTTGGGTTCCGCGATCCGGGTCACTCATTTGCCAGGGGCCGAGGCTGGTGTCGATTTGCTCGCAGCACGGAGCGGAAAGCCCGCAATCTCGAGCGTCCGTTCGACGGACCCTTCGCGGATCGCCCGGACCACGACCAGTTCCGCCCCCTCGAACCACTCGTCGTCGATCGAGAACGACTCCTTCTCATCGCCATAGCCCGGTGGAAACCGTATCAAAAGGTTGCGCGCCCTGAAGCCTGAGGTTCGACTGCCGCCGTACGAGAAGGGCAAGAACCCGGACAGAAAGAATCCCTGGTCGGGATCGCGTCCAAATCCCGCCACAGCTTCGCTTGCCCGCCGGTTCCGAAGATAGAAGCTGAGCTCAGGCGCTGGCCGCCGATCGAAGATCGACGTGGCGTCCGACTCACGCGCGAGAATCGAGACGCTGGCGGACGTGCGTTCCACGCCCTCGACGACGAAGCGGTAGGCGCCGTTCTGGTGCGTCGCGCCGTGCTGCAGCGGCAGCGTCGCTTCGAGATCGTGACGTGTCAATCTCACCTGAAACCGTCCTCGGTATGTTCCTGTCAGCGGCACAAGCCTGCGGAAATCGGCGTCTCGCAGGAAGAACACGACCGCCGACTCGCCGGGTGGAAAGGGTTCGACCAGCCGCCCGACGCCGAGGAGTTGTCGAAGGACGCCGCGCGTCGGGCGCTCCTCGCTCCCCTCGATCGGCGGAGCCGACTGGAAGCCGGAGCCCACGCTCGCCAGTGTGGTCCCTCCGTCGAGGTGCAACGCCGCTTCCCGAAGTACAACATCGGCGGACCATTTTGGCTCGATGCCCGCCAGCCGGACACGTGCCCTGGCCAAACTCCATGTGCTGCGTCGGGAGAACGGTGACGTCCACTCGTTGACCTCAACCGTTTCGGCGCTTGCGCTGAGGCGTAGCGTCGACTCGGCCGCGACCCATACTGGCACGTCGAGCCTCGGGGCCAGAATCGGCCAGGGCCAGGCTGGCGCAGCGAAGAACGCCAGGAACAAGCCGGCTGCGCCGGCTGGAACTGACCGAATGCGAGACCTGGTCCGGTACTGCACGACGAGGAGCGCCAGGCCCGCGATGATAGCGAACACGGTCAGCACGAAGCCGGACGTCGGTTCGCCGGTGTCGCCCCCGCCGGACATCGGCGGCGAGTCCTCCATTGTCATCATCGAGATCGTGAGCATTCCTGCGAAGAGCAGCGCGAGGGCGGCCAGCGCCCCCCCGCCCACCAGCGCAAACCGCGTCAGGTTCGGCGTAAGCGCGGCGGCTGTCATGAGGAGGACCGTCCAGAACGCCTGGTAGAGCGCGGTTTGAGCGGCGACCGCCGCGATCTGCGCCGGCGGCACAAAGTAGGCGGCCATGAGCAATGCCTCAGCCAATGTCGGCGCAGCGACAATCACGATGGCGAGCAGCACTGCCTTCGACTCGAGCAATGTACCCGGCGGAATCGGGCGGGTCATCCAGAACGCGTCGCTTCCAATCAGGGGATGCGTTTGCACAACCAAGGGGACCAGCACGACCATCAGTAGCAGTTGCGTCAGCCACAGCAGGCTGCCAAGGATGCCGATCGTGCCCACGGCAGAGTCCGCCGCCAGGATCGGTCGCGCCCAATCGACGATCGTCGTGGCCACGACAATGGTTAGCCAGGCCGCCAGCAACAGCCGATGGCGCCGCACGTCAGCGGCGATGAGGTGAGTGAGGACGCTCATGATGCCTCCACTGTTGGAGCAGCGACCAACGCGGAGCGGCGCGCGAGTGCGACGACGATCTCCCGGAGCGAGAGCGGCAATGCGCTGATGTGAGCGCCTGGGTACGCGGACACGATGCGAGACATTGCGTCGGGGGCGGCGTGATCCATGTCGACGAACCGGACGGTTCGACCCGCCATTCCTTGCATCAACCAGCGTTGATCGGCAGGTGGAGCCGTCCGGATCACACCGTCGGGCACGACGACTTCAATGAGCCGGAACCGGCCCAAGAGCGAGGACGCGCGCTCCGCGAACAGAAGCCGACCTCGATCGATGAACCCAATCCAGTCTGCCAGCCGCTCGACTTCCTCGATGTCATGTGACGACACGAACATCGTGCAGGGCTGCACGCCGGGGAGCTCGAGCAAGGCCCGGATCAGCTCGTCGCGCACGAGCGGATCGAGCCCGGTGAAAGGTTCGTCGAGGACGACCAGCTCCGGACGATAGACAAGGGATGCGAGGAGCGCGGCCTTCATTCGCGTGCCGCGCGACAGCGCCCGCAGGGGCGCTTGCGCCGTGAGGCCGAGATCGACCTGGAGCTTCCGGCTCAGAGCGTCGTCCCACGTCGGGTAGAACGGCCGGACGTAGGCGAGGAGCTGGTCGGGGGTCATCCAGTCCGGGAGCTGCTGGTTTTCGGACACGTACCCGATGCGCTGGAAATCCCGCGGGCCGAGCCGACGCGAGTCGGTGCCCAGGACGAACGCTCGTCCGCGCGTTGGACGCACGAGGTCCATCAACAATTTGATCGTTGTCGTCTTGCCCGCGCCGTTCGGACCGACCAGCGCGAAGATGCTTCCAGCCGGGACCTGAAGGTTCAGCGCATCGACTGCTTCCTGCCGCCGGAACCGACGGGCCAGATCGACGGTTTCAATGACGTTGCTCATCGAGCCTCCCTGCGCGAGCCCGCGCCGACGATTCGAGCCCAGTGCCGGCGAATCGCCGCGATCAGATCCGGCATCGACAGGCCCGCTCGCTTCGCTTCCACCACGAGCCGCTCGGCGTCTTCGTCGATGACGAGTTGGCGCGCCGCGGCGGTCGGCCGACCGTCGGCTACAACAGTCCCGATCCCGGGCAGGACCGCCAGCAGTCCTTCTTCAATCAGGGCCGAGACGATCTTGTGCGCCGTATTGGGATTGATCTTGAGCTCCTGGCTGAGCGAGCGGACCGAGGGGAAGGGATCGCCGGGCCGCAGCTGCCCGTTGACCGCGGCTTTGGTCACCGCGTAGATCACCTGCTCGTAGATGGGTACGCCAGCGCGCAGCGAGACGGTGAATGGCAGCATCGTCCGAGGTGTTCTACTTACGCTAGTACACCACGGACTGTCAAGCGGCAGCCCTCCGATGCGGCAGCCCTCCGATGGCTGTCACATGCTAGAGTAACGGTCAGATGGCATCCGTCCTCTAGCCGGGACCGCTACACACGCACGAGCTCTGCTCGAACCGCTGGTGGTGTGTGCCCGTGCGGTCCCAGTCGCTTTCCGTCTTCCACCGACAACAAACTCCTCACTGGTGAAACGCGGCAATCGGTCGCGCCCGGTGCTGGGCTCCCTGTGAAAGGACCAAAGAGACGATGACTCAGGACAGGATGACCATGTTGTTCTTCGAGATGTTCAGTGGGCTGCCCCGGCAGGGACCCGGGGATGCGGCGAGTACGCTCAGGGCCCTCGCGCTCGTGCCAGGGGTCGGACCAGACACTCGGGTACTCGACCTGGGCTGCGGCACCGGTCTGCAGACGCGGGTGCTGGCCCAGCACTCGCCGGCGCGTTTCGTCGCGGTCGACAACCACGCGCCGTTCGTCGACGTTCTGAATCGCGAGGCGGAGCGCCTGGGAATCGCCGATCGGATCGACGCTCGCGTTGGAGACATGCAGCGACTCGATTTCGCGCCCGGTTCGTTCGACGTCATCTGGTGCGAGGGCGCGATCGCGATCATGGGTGTCGAAGCGGGCCTGCGCGACTGGCGCCGTTTGCTGGTGCCCGACGGATACATGGCCGTAACGGAGGTGTGCTGGATGAAGCCTGACCCGCCGGCAGACTGCGCGGCTTTCTGGGCGAAGGAGTATCCCGCGATCCGCGACGCGTCGACGCTCCTGGCGGTCATCGACGAATACGGGTATGAAACGGTGAATCACTTCACGCTACCGCCGTCGTCCTGGTGGGACGACTACTACCGCCCCCTCCAACAGAACGTGACGGAGTTCCGCGCGCGTCACCGCGACGAGCCCGATGCGCAGGAGCTGGCGGACCAGGTCCAGCGTGAGATCGACGTCTGGCACGCCTATTCGGACTTCTACAGCTATGAGTTCTTCGTGATGCGCGTCCGCTGACCAATCTCGCACACCACCCGGCTACATCTACCCTTTACCAGTATACTTGCTAACGGTATACTTGCATTCGATAGAGCTCAAAAATGAACGATTCAACGCCCGATTCGCTGCTCCCGCTCCCGACGGCCGTCTTTCACATTCTGATCGCGCTCGCCGATCGCGACCGTCATGGCTATTCCATCATGCAGGATGCCGCAGTCAGGACCGGAGGCAAGGTGCAGTTGAGCGCCGGGACGCTCTACAGTTCCATCCGCCGGATGCTCGAGCAAGGCTTGATTGAAGAGCTCGCGGAGAGTCCGGACCGGTCGAGCACCGACGAGCGGAGGCGCTATTACCGCCTCACGCGTTTCGGAAAGCGCGTGGCGGCGGCCGAAGTGGATCGGCTGAACGCGCTTGTGCAACAGGCGCGCGCTACCGGGCTGGTGCCGGGCGGATGATGCGCGCCAAGGCGGTCTACCGAGCGTTGCTGCACTGCTATCCGGCGGCTTTTCGGGAGGAGTACGGCAATCAGATGCTCCTCATGTTCGCCGAGCAACTGGGCGAAGCCCGGCGGGCAGGAGGCCGGCTCCAACAAGCCGCGCTGTGGGCACAGGCCACCTTGGACGCATTCACCATCGCCCCCAGGGAGCATTGGCACGTGATTCTTCAAGACCTGCGCTACGCACTCCGCACCATGGTTGCGAGGCCCAGCTTCACCGCCGTCGCCATCCTGTCGTTGGCACTCGGCATCGGCGCGAATACCGCGATATTCAGCCTGTGGAACGGCGTGCTGCACGCCTCGCTGCCTGGCGTACACGAACCCGAGCAACTGGTGATGCTCTCCAATCCCGACGACACGGGGATGTGGACCGGTCGGTGGGACGGCCGTACCGACGGCCCCCGATCCTGGCTCACCTACGGCGAATTCGAGCAATTGCGGGACCACGCGGACGGCTTCTCGGCGGTGATGGCATCGCAAAGCAGCCTCAATACCTGGCAGATCCGCGTCGAGGGCGACGCGTGGGAAGAAGCCCGCGGGCGTTTGGTCTCGGGTGGATTCTTTCAGGTACTGGGCGTTCACGCCGCGGTCGGCCGGCTATTCACAGCGGCCGAGGATCGCGCCGAGACGCCCTACGCCGTTATTGGTTACAACTACTGGCAGCGACGCTTCGGCGGCCGTCCCGATGTGCTGGGCAAGACTCTCAGTCTGCGCAACGCTGTGTTGACCATCATCGGTGTCGCGCCCTCCGGCTTTATCGGCGAAACGAGCGGGCAGCAGCCGGACCTCTGGCTTCCGCTGCGCCTGCAGCCCAGCGTTCTGCCCGGCAACGATTGGCTGCACGATACGCCTCCCGACAAGGTGATGTGGCTCCAGGTGTTCGGAAGACTGAAACCAGGAGTGACGCAGGCGCAGGCGGAAGCCCAGGCGAACGCGCTCTTCCAGGCCGGCTTGGAATCGTTCTATGGTGCCGCTGCGTCAGGGGAACGCCGGCGCGACTTTCTGGATCAGCGTCTCCGAATCCAGAGTGGCGCGCGTGGAGCGTCGCCGACGCGCAATAGATTCTCCCAGTCGCTGACCGCGCTCTTAGCGGCGGTCGGCGTACTGCTGCTGATCGCGTGCGCGAATCTGGCGAACCTCCTGCTCGCGCGCGGCGCTGCGCGCAAACACGAAGTCGCCTTGCGCTTGTCGCTCGGCGCAAGTCGCGGGCGCATCGTGCGCCAACTCGTCACGGAAAGTCTGGCGCTGGCCTTCATGGGAGGCGTCGCCGCGATCGCTGTCGCGTACGTGCTTCACGGCGCACTGGTGCGGATGATGGCGGAATCCGACCCGCGTTTCCACATGAGTTTCGCCCTGGACCCGCTGGTGTTGGCCTTCGCCCTGGCTGCCACACTCGCAGCGGCGCTGTTGTTCGGAGTACTTCCAGCCTGGCAGGCCACCAAGACTGACGCCGGAGCCACTCTCAAGGAACAGAGTCGCGGCGCCATCGGCTCGTTTGGCCAGATGCGTTCGGGCCGATTTCTCGTGAGCCTGCAACTGGCGCTGTCCTTACCCTTGCTGGTGGGTGCCGGTTTGATGGCGCGGACCGTCTACAACCTGCAACGCGCAGACCTCGGCTTTCCAGCGGAACGCCTGCTGCTCGTTCGGGTCGATTTGCGCGAGGCGGCGCCTGATCCCATGCGTCTGGACAGCTTGGTTCGTGAGCTACTCGGCCAGTTGCAGCGGATCCCCGGCGTGCGTGCGGCGAGTTTTTCGCACCTTGGTGTGTTCAGCGGTGGGGAGTCCTCAACAACGATCGAAGTGGAAGGTTACACGCCGAAGGGAGACAATGACCGCGGATCTGCACGGGATGGAGTGGGCCCCGCCTACTTCTCGACGCTGGGTGTCCCCATCGCTCTGGGACGCGACATCCTGGAGAGCGATCGTGGCGATGCCCCCAAGGTCTGTGTGATCAATGAGGCCTTCGCCCAACGGTTCTTCGACCGGCGGAACCCCATCGGCATGCGCATTACAGCGATTGGCGACAACGATTCGCGGACGGCATACCAAGTGGTCGGCGTCGCCAAAAACGCGCGCACGCAGAGCCTGCGAGGCGACGTCGTGCCGCGTTACTTCCTGCCGGCCAGCCAACCGCCGCCCTCCGCGCGCGCCCCCACGTTCTTGATTCGCACGGCCACGGACAGTGCGCCAGTGATGGCGGCCGTCCGGAAGACGATTCAGCGCGTGGACGGCGCCCTGCCGATCATGTCCGCCAGGTCGATTGAAGCGCAGATGGCCCCGTTGACCGCGCAGGACCGCACGACCGCGCAACTCGCCGTGGCGTTCGGGTGCGTCGCGCTCGCGCTCGCCGCCATCGGTTTGTACGGCGTGCTCTCGTATGGCATCGCGCGCCGCACCGGCGAAATCGCGATCCGCATCGCCCTGGGAGCCCAACCCGGCCGCGTCATCTCGATGATCCTTCGCGAGACGATCGGACTCGTCAGCGCCGGGCTGGCACTGGGCGGGGGCTTGGCCTACGCGGCTTCGCGCTTGATCGATAGCCGGCTTTACGGCGTCGCTCCGCAGGATCCGCTCACGCTGGCATTGGCGACGGGACTGCTGCTGGTGGTGGCACTGAGCGCGGCGTACGTGCCGGCGCAGCGGGCGTCGAGAGTGGATCCGATGGTGGCACTGCGTCAAGTGTGAACGCGCCTGTCGCGATCAACGACCGTTTCTTCGAAGAGAGCACCCACGCTTACTCGTACTTCAGCACTGCCACGGGATCGACGCTGAGCCCCTTCCGCGCGCCGATATATCCGGCACCGAGGGCTACCACCATCATCAGGGCTGCAATTCCGGCAAAGGTCAGCGGGTCGGTCGGGCTCAGTCCGATGAGCAGTGAAGAAAGCAGGCGCATCGCGCCCGCGGCGAGGAGCACACCTGTTGCGACGCCAATAGCCGTAAGCCGAACCGTGCCGCCGACGATCAGACGGAACACCTTGTCCCGGCTCGCTCCCAGTGCGACGCGTATGCCGATCTCTTTCAATCGTCGTTCGAGCGTGTAGCAGACCAGACCGTACAGGCCGCCTGTTGCGAGCAACAGTGCGATCACGCCGGCGACGCCGAGCACGGTCTGCGCAATCTGCGCTGGTACCAGCGCGAACGACATCGCTTCCCGCATGGTCTGGCTGCTTTGCGGCACAACGCTGCCGTCTATCTCACGCACGAGACCGTTGATCTCGGCTAGAACAGCCGACTGGTTCGACGTCGCGCGGTCTCTCTGGATTGCGGGAATAATGTGGAGCGTCTGCGCCCGTCCAAATCCCTCGAGAGATGGCATGAACACAAACAGCCCGACCTCGCCCCCGAACGAGCGGTACTTTGCATTCTTCGCCACACCGACGACTTCACGCTCCGTCCCAGGGTCTCCCGGCTCACTCACGATGCGCAGGCGCTTGCCAATTGCATCTTCGTTTGGCCAGAAACGTGTCGCCATCGCCTCATTGACGATCGCGACCAGAGGCGCTCCGGGCCGATCCTGCGACGTGAACCCGCGCCCGCGGATCAATGGCTGACCGACGGTGGCGAAGTAGTCGTCCGACACACGATTGTAGGCGACAGAAACCTCATCCTGACCCGAAGGCAGCGTCGACCGCGGATTCTGCACTGTTACCGTGTCGCCTCTACCACCCATCGGAACGAAGTCGGCAAGTGCCGCCCGATCGACGTCAGGCAATCCGCGCGTGCGGCGGAGCAATTCCTCATAGAACTGTTGCTGTCGTGCGCGGCTGTATCCGAGGGGCTGCAAGTTGAATGAGACGAGGGCCACGCGGTCTGGCTCGAAACCAAGATCGATGCGGGCGCTGTTGCGAACGCTTCTAAAGAGCAGCACCGCACCCACCATCAGCACGACTGACACGGTGACCTGCACGATTACGAGCGCGCCGCGCAATCGCGATCGCCGGCGATCCGGCGTCGATTGCGGATCCTTCAACGCCGAGACCAGATTGATACGGGTTCCCTGAAGGGCGGGAAGGAGGCCAAATGCAATCGTCGTGAACATCGTGACCGCAGCAGTAAATGCCAGGACACGTTGATCGAGCCGGAGATCGAGAAAAATCGGCGCGCCGGTCGGACCAGCGGTCAGCGCCAACGCGCTGATTGACCGCACGGCCCAGAACGACAGCACGAACCCGACCGTCGCGCCCGCCAGCGCAAGGACGAAGCTCTCGATCAGCAACTGCGTGATGACGCGCCGCCGCCCGGCGCCGAGGGCGAGTCTGACAGCGAACTCCGCGCGGCGGGCGCTCGCGCGAGCCAGCAGCAGACTGGCCCCATTCGCGCACGCGATCGAAAGAACAACGCCGACGATCGCCATCATCGCCAGAGCGAAAGGCCAGATAGCTCCCGCGAGCCCAGGATGGATTCCACGGGCACCCGAAATCACCAGGCCGCGGGCTCGGTCGTGCTGCGGATTCACTTCCGACATCCGGCGCGACAGCACCTGCAGCTCGGCGCGAGCGGTCGCGATCGAAGCGCCACTCGTCAGGATGCCGATCACCAGCATGGAGTCCTGAGCGCGCGGATCGGCCCGATGCGCCGCATCCGCCCTGATGGCGGGCAGCCATATATCCGTGGCGACACCAGGAAACATGCCCGCAAAACCTGGCGGCGCGACACCGGTGATCGTGAATGGCTGGTTGTTGATTGAGACTCCGCGACCGCCGATCGCCGGATCTCCACCGAAGCCCCGCCGCCAGAGACGGTCGCTGATGACGACGGACCTGTCGTCGATCACGTCACCGTCGAAGGAGCGGCCGATGGCTGGCAGTGTTCTCAGCGCCCGGAAATAGTTGCTCGTGACGACCTCGGCCGAAACGAACTGCGGTTCGACCGATCCACTAATGGAAAGCGAGGCTATCTGATTCCCCAGAAGATCAGAGAACGAGGACGCCTGGCGCTGGAGAAGCTCGAACTCGTCGTACGAGACCGAACGGAACGAACCGTCGTTGTTCATCGAGCGGCCGATACGCACCAGCGTTTCTGTCCTCGACTCGGCGAGCGGCCTCAGAAACAGCGCATTGACGACGCTGAACACCGTCGTATTGACGGCGATACCGAGTGCGAGAGAAGCGATCGCAGGGAGGGTGAACGTGGGTGTGCGGGCCAGCAGTCGTACCGCGATGCGCAGATCACTGCCGATCATGCAGGACCTCGTACGCTGTCAGGAGTGTGTGAAGCGAGCGCGAGCCGGCCCGAACCGGCCGAGCACCGTGACGAGAAGCCACGAGCAGGCCGCGAGGGGAATGCCGCCGCCCATCACCCACAGAGCGCCGACGGGATAGCGGTCCAACGGAAACCAGACAGTCGGAAGCAACTCAAACGCCACGATGGTCAGCGCTGCGCCCGCCGCGAGTGCACCAGCTCCGTGCGGAAGGCTCTTTTGCCAGAGGCCGAACAGCGCTGCCGTGGCACCAAGCAGCACTGCGAGCGAGAACCCGGCGGCTGTGGTGAACAGCCGATACCTGCCGAAGTGGCCGCTCATCGCCTGTTCGTAGGTGGCAAGCAGGACGTCCTCGTGTGCATTCGGCGCGCCGAATACGCTGAAGCCAGGCGGTTGATAGAACTCGCCGAATCCGATCGCGCCGTAGCCAACGGTGGCGGCAAGAGCGCAGACATACAGGACGCTCAGGCCGACGGCAATCCTGAACATCGAGTCTCGTGTTTCGCTGACGTACGCGCTATAGAGACTGACGACCACATCGACGACGGTTCGCATCCAGAGTGTGGCAAGTCCGGCGAGCCCCGCCCGGTTCCATGTCGCGCGAACCGAGTCGCTGAATACCTGGGTCATCGACTCGCCAAACTCGCGCCTGAATGCGTACGGGTACGCCTGTAGAATGAGCCAGTAGGTCCGTACTGACCACGACGTCACGTTGTCGGCGCTGCGGGCGATCATGATCGCGCCCTCTTTGCCGGCGCATCGATAAGCTGCTTCATCCTCGCCAGCCTCACGAGATCCGCAAGCCGTTCGGCCTCCGCGGTCGCGGCAGCCCGTCCGGACGCAGTCAGCCGGTAGTACTTGCGTCGTGCATCGTCGAGTTGAGGATCGATGCGCGATTCGACCTCCCTGATGTATCTGTATTCGAGGAGCCGCCTGATTGCGGTGTACAGCGTACCGGGACCGAGCTGAACCGTTCCCTGGCTGTCGGCGTCGACCTGCTGCATGATGGCGTAGCCATGGCGGTCTCCCTCCACCAGCGCGAGCAGAATGTAGAACTCGACCGGCGTAACCGGTGCGGCCTGAACGGTGCGCATGTGGGGCCTGGCCATCTGTATCGTCTAACGATACATACTATATCGCCAGACGAGCGAGTGTCAACCGGTCCGCGCTGACAACCTACTTTGTGAGCCTCAGGTCGTTGCTCCCGGGAGGCTCCAGGCCCGTTCCGGCGCAGGACCTGAACATCAGCGCGATCGCTCCCGTAATGCTGTTGTTGCTGGCCGTCGCGTTGCCTAAGCCGGCGATCTCGCAAGTGAAAAACCCCTGAATACTATCCGGCGGGACAGCGTAGGTGAGCAGGAGCCGATCGCCGTTGAGGATTCCGGTCATGCCCCCCCTCGCCTGAACGTTGACCGCAGGTTTGACCAGCGTGGCGACGCCGGACACGACGTTGCCGGTGTGGGTGGCAACCCACGTCAGTCTGAGCGCCGACGAGGAGCCTGGCTGCCCCAATTGTCCCGACCACGTTCCCGTCAGGTCCAATGGCGCTGACGGCGCGGTAGACGAGTTGCCACACGCACTCAGCGTCGCCAGCAGACCGGCGACAAACACGACGACGAGGATGCGGATGCAGGCGAGCATTGTTCTCCTCCGCGTTGCCTCCGTGCTCAGGTCTTGCCCTGGAGGATAGCCTTCGATTGCACGCAATGTCGTGAACCAACGCTGAGAAAGTCTGAAAAACCGTCAAGGGCTACCGTGCTCGGCGCCGCCCGGCGCAAAAGACTCCGCGACGATGCGGCACGAAAGGGTCAGGAAGCTGGCCCGCGTGTCAGACAGCAGACCTGAGCTCCTTGACAAACCGAAGCCCCGTCGACGTATAGCCGATTCCAGCGTAAAACTGGTGAGCGTGCTCGCGATGATGGGCTGTATTCACCAGCATTGCGGTGGCCCCTCGACTTGCGGCAAGAGTACTGGCTCTGTCTAGTGATTTGCCGCTCTCAGCTCATGCGACCCCGAATCAGACGCCGCCTGCTTCTTTGACTCGTGAAGGCGCGGCACCGAACGTGGCATACAGCCGCAGGTCGGCGTTGAGACACAGTAATTCGCCCCGAGCCTCGGCAGACTCAACCGCCTCGCGAACTCGAGCGATGCCTTGACGATACTCCTCGTCAGTCAGAACGCTGAGCTGCGACGTCACGCTCCTATCGAGGCGTCCCTGCGCCAATGCCGTCCGTGCTGCGAGCCGGACGGGCAAATGCTGGATCTCGCGCGTGACACAGTCCACGAATCCGGCTGCCCGCATCCATTCCCGGATCTGGCTCGATGCCGGATACCGACGCCTGTCGATCTCGAAAACGTTGTCGAAGTACTCGTAGACGTACCACTGATCGACGCCGGCATGCGGATCCAAACCAACGGTCATCATCAATCCGCCCGGTCGCAACACGCGGATGGCCTCCGCCAGAAATGCGACCTTGTTTTGAAAATGATGAAACGCATTGATGCAAAACACCCGGTCGAACGATTCACCTGCCCACGGCAGATGTTCAGCCGACCCTTGCACGAGAGCGGCGCTCGGCGCTTGGGCCTTCGCATACGCCAGCATCTGATCCGAGACGTCCAGACCCGCCACGCGAAACCGAGTACCGCCGAGGCACTGAAGCCAATGGCCAGTGCCACAGCCAACCTCGAGTACACGGTCTTTGCCACGGTCACCGACGAAGGCAGTGAGGGCCGCCTCGACACCAGAGTAGTCGTTCTGCTGGTATCGTCGGTCGTAGGTGTTGGCGATCTGGTCGTAGTCTACGCGTCGAGCCATGGAGCTTGCAGTCATGAGTCACGTACCGTCGGCACCATCGCGCGCTGCGTCCTCGTGACGAGTACTCGCCAGCAGCTGATCAGCTTCTCCCTACCTGATCCGGACCGAGTTCCAGACCAGAAGGGGCAGGCGATGATAGATCTTATCTGCGCGCAGGTGATGGGAAAGCAGTCCCCGGGGCTGCGGGACGGCCAGTCGTGTCAGTACGAAATCTCCGATTTGAGACGAGGGTGACTGAGTTGCGCGACTGTCCTTTGTTCGTCTGCCACGCGAACTGCTGTCGCTCTGTTCTGGCCCGCTACCTGTATGTGCACGTGTGCAAGGCTCCGGCCCAGTCCGCTGGGTTGGACGCGGGAGAGCGAATAAATGATCGCGCGGAACGAATGCTCCGAGCCTGGGGCATTGACCCGAGCGCTCACCGGCCGTTGAGGCTCTCACGCGAGTTGTGCGTGGAAGCAGATGCGATCTTCGTGATGGGGCCGTCGTACTTGCACCGCGTGGTGCGGGAATACGGCGAAGACCTTGCGGACAAGGCGTACCTGTTCGCCGATCCGTTCACCAGGCCCGTGTCTTTCGGCAATGGAGAGTACAAGGTCGTCGATCCTTCCTTCGACACTCGACCGACCAGCGAACTGGCGACCGAGTTCGGATGGATGCGCGAGCGGGTGCTGCAAATCCGACTCGCGCTGCTGGGGGACGGCAGACGGCTTGTCCCGCTGAGCGAGTACTTGGAGCTATGTAAGACCGTCGATTGGGGAAGTCATTGACCAGGACGGTCGGGGGAAGAGAGGAGTAATGGTGACCCAGACCCGTCGGCTCTCCCTGGAGCATATCGCACAGGCCGCCACCCTCATCGACCCGGTGTTTCTCGATTCTCCTCAGTTCCGGGCGGAGTCGCTCGAGCAACCTCTCGACTGTCGCGTCGTCGTCAAAGTCGAGACGCTCAACCCGATTCGCTCATTCAAGGGCCGCGGCGCGGAGTACCTGACCGCGTCGCTGGATGGACGGCCGCATCTTGTGTGTGCGACCGCCGGCAACTTCGGTCAGGGCATGGCTTATGCTGCCCGGAAGCGCGGACTGCCGATCACGATCTTTACCAGCGTCACCGCCAGTCCGCTGAAGGTCGAGCGTATGCGCGCCCTCGGGGCTGACGTCCGGCCCGTCGGCGACGATTATGACGATGCTCATCGAGCCGCCGCCGCCTTCGCCGTGGAGATCGGCGCGCGGTTGGTAGAGGACGGCCGTGACCCTGCCATCGCCGAAGGCGCGGGCACCATCGGGCGGGAACTGCTGCGCTGGCCGGAGCCGTTCGACGCTATCCTGGTGCCGGTTGGTGACGGCGCGTTGCTCGGTGGGATCGCGCGGTGGGTGAAGGCACACCAGCCCGCCACGCAGATGATCGGAGTGGTTGCAGCGGGCGCGCCTGCCATGGAGCGCTCGTGGCGCGCGGGACACGTTCAGGAACTGGAGAGAGCCGACACGATCGCGGACGGGATCGCGGTGCGGAACCCATTTCCGGAGGCGCTCGCGGACATCACGGGCCTCGTGGACGATATTCTGCTGGTGGAAGACGACGTCCTGGTGACGGCGATGCGGCTTTCGCACCAGGAACTCGGTGTCGTGCTCGAGCCCTCAGGCGCGGCGGGTCTGGCTGCCCTGCTCACCTACCGCGAGCGGTTCAAAAGGCAGTTGATCGCCACCGTCCTTACAGGGGGTAATGTCACTGCCGAGCAGATGAAGCAGTGGCTCGCACCCGCGAGATAGGATGTTGGTGCGCGACCATGGAGCTTGGACGTGAGCGTTGTCACGCTTGGCCATGCAGAGTCTGGTTCGGTCATCCGATGGACTCACGTGGCCGCGGTCGTTCTAGGCGCGTGACTGATGGCTGCTCAATACAAGCGACCAGACGAGGCCTGCACACGCGGCGATTGTGATGCAGGCCGTGAAACACAGCTCGGCCCACCCGTAGTCGAGGTCGCCGCCGTTGGCCACTTCGATGACGCGCCCGAACGTCGCGCGCCAGAAGTTGGCGCCAGTCCAGGCGTATCCCGCAACGAGCATCCCCAAGGGCGGCGGTGATGGACCGCGTCTCAACCGCACTACGCCCAAGGTGAGTAGAACCATTCCAATGAAATCGACCAGGTAGAACGGATCCCAGAGCTCGGGCAGGGAATACCAGGTCTCTATCGGTGCGTAAACTACAAGGAAGGCAAGCGTGAACGTCGCCAGCCGCGCCGCTGAGTGGTGATTCATGCGCGGGAGCCTACCAGATCAGGCGGGCATGTGTGGTCGTTCTTCCGAGCCGCGCCCGTGGCTAGCGCACTATCGACTCGGCGGCTTCAGCGAGTACTCCGTCCGATGCCGGACATCGACGCCGGGACGCTTGACCTTGATTTCAATCTTCCGCCGGCGTTGTGACAGGTCGGCGTTGCTCGAGTAATAGCCGAGCATATAGTAGTCGCTCGTATCGGCGTCGATCGAATCCAGAGCCTTGTCGAAGTCGTTGCGGTTCACGATGGCCGTGCCGCCGGTCTGCTCCGCGAGCACACGCAGCGTATCCTGCGTCTTCGACACGTACTTCTGATACGAGACCATGTCGATGGGCTGGCTGATGTCCGGACCGGCGGTCAGCCCGCGCGGGTCGATTGTGTAGATAGCGACATTGGCTCGCACCGCCGCGCGCGTCAGCTCCGAGAGCTGCGACACCAGGTCCGCGTCCGAAAAGGTCGTCTGCTGCCGAAAGGGGTTCACATCCGATTCGCTGGCGCGTTCTTTCTCCTGCTTCTCACGAGCGTCTGCGTACGGATTCAGGTCGTACCCGTTGCTCACGTAGATCATCGCCTTGCGGCGGTCGTGAATCTTTGCAAGGTTGCCCATCAGGTCGTAGGCCGTGCTGAAGGCGACGTGGGCGTGATGCCGCACTTCCGCAAGCCGACCACCGCCGGTGGGCGTGTCGAGCACGTCCCGCGCGGTGAGCCCGTTCCCCATGATCTTGTTCGCCGCCTGCTCGAGACGCTTCCGGTCGTAGGTCAGGTCGACCTCGATCGAGGACGGGCCCGTCGAGAGGATCCCGAACATGTCACCAGCGTGGATCAGACGTTTCGTGATCCGGCTGAACAGGTCCCGCACGCGCGGCGTCTGACTCGGCTCGAGATGCTGGTCGTCGATGAAAATCAGGAAGATGCGCCCGGAGCTGTCGCCGGCCGGACGTGATGCGGGAAGCACCAGGCCCTCGAGTACCTGGGCCGGCGGCCGCGCAACGTCGAAGAGCCGCCCCCCATGTGACAGCGAGAACGTGACGAGGGTCTGCCTGACCCCGTCCTCGTAGAGCTCGAACTCGTTGTACCTGAGATCGGCGAGGAACTGTCCGCGGCGGTCGCGAACCGTGACCGGCGTCGTCACGAGGTCGACGCCTACCCGGATGCGTTCGGGTGGCGGCTGCGGATTCTGGTCCGCCGGCTTCTGGGCGTACGGGGCAGGCCCGGCCGTCAGCGCACAGGCCGTGGCCACGATCCACAGTCCCCGGCGTGGATGGATACCGGACATGCATCTCCTCCCAATGGGTTAAGACGCACGCCCGGGACGTTCAGCCGGAGACCAGGATAAATCCGTGTTGTCTGTGTTGTCCGTGGCTCGTGCTGTCCGTGGCTCGTGCTGGGCGTGGTTCTACTTGCCCGTCAGTGCACCCAGCCCGAGCTCAAGGTGCATACGGATCGCCTGCAGCAGGTGCTGGCAGCGGACCTGCCCGCGTTCAACGCCGAGTCCGCGCGTGAGGAAAGGATCCGCGCGAATCCGCGAGATCCGCGTCCCGTGAATCCCCGTGATCCACGTCCTGTCAGATCTTCAGCGATGCGCGTCCCCCTGAGATCTTTAGCGATCTGCGTCCCGTGAAACCTCGCGATCCGCGCCCCGCCGGCGCCGCGCCTGCTCGAACACGCCCGCCGCGATCACCAGCCCGAGTCCCGATTTTGCTTCTCGCCTGCGATTCGAATTCGCGCGCGGCCGCACGAGCCACGCAATCCCGATCCCCATCACATACATCACGATCATCGGCGCCGCGAACACGAGCTGATTCCAGGGATCCGACGACGGAGTGAGGAGCGCGGCGGCGACGACGGCGACGAGCACCGCGTACTTGAGGTGCTGCCACAGGAACCCGGCGGTAACGAGGCGTAGCCGGGCCAGCACGAAGATGAGCGTCGGGATCTGGAACACTGCGACCATGCCGATGATCATGTTCTTGTAGAGCGCGAACGTGTCGTCCACGCGCGGCAGGAAGTGCATGCGCGGCGAGTCGAACGAGGCAAAGAACGACATCATGCTCGGGAACAGTACGAAGTGGCTGAAGAGCGCGCCGACGATCGCCCCGCCGGCAGCCAGCAGCACGAAGGGCACGACGAGGCGCTTTTCGTTCGCGTGGAGGCCCGGCGCGATGAACCGCCAGACCTGGTAGGAGACGAACGGCGCCGCGAGAACGAAGCCGCTCATGAGCGCGACGTCGAAGTAGAAAGCGAAGCCTTCTCCTGGCCGCGTATAGATGAGCGACGACCCCGCGGGCACCGTGCTCTCGATCGCTGCCAGGATCACCTCGGTCAGCCGGCTGACGAACACGGCCGAGAGGAGCATGCCGCCGGCGATCGCGACGCACGATCGGATGAGGCGCGTACGGAGCTCGTCGAGGTGCTCGAGGAAGCCCATTTTCGCGCCGCCGTCCTCGCCTTCATCCAGTCTTAGCTTGTGTTCGTCGGTCGTGTGGCGATGGGGGGAGAGTGACATGCGGAGCTCCACGGGACGTTGCGTCGAACGGGAGTCTACTATGCAATGAGTCGGGTCAGCGAAGCTTCCGCCTCAAGGCGAAAGGCACGAGCCACTGCTACTTGAGCGCCGGCGTCAGCGCCAGGCGGAGGACGTCGTCGGCCGGTGTGCTGACGAGATCCGCGGCCGACTTGCCCGACGCACGAATCGCGCGATCGGCCAGATACGTGCCGACCTTGTAGCCGATCCAACGCCGGCCATCGGGGTGCAGGAACATCCACTGCCGGCGCGGCGCATCACGCGGCAGCGCCAACACCTCGATGTCCATGCCGACACGGCGTCAGGATACGCGCCCCATGGCGGCTTGGTCCCGGCGAAGTCGCGCTCGAAGGCCGTCGCGAGGCCTTCGGAAACGACGAAATCGATCAACCGCCTCGATTCGCTGACCACGGTCGATTCGCGAACCAGATGATGGAATTCATGAGCCAGCGTTGCGCGGAGCTGTGTGTCGACAATGCCGCGTACGCCGCGCGGGTCGTTCGGGTTGACCGTCCACGTGACCACGTTTGCAGCGCCGGCGCTCCCGGTCTCACCGGTCTCGGGGATAACCTTGGTGCCGGCCTCGACGCGCAGCACCAGGTCCGTTGCCAGGGCCGGCAGGATCTTCCGCACCTCGGTCGCGGTGCGCCTGGCCACCCGCTCGATGGCACGCCGCTCGCTTGCGGTAAAGCGGTGGCCGTTGACACTGTAGAACTCGACCTCGATGCCCGGGTTGCCGCAGGCCGCGGCCACCGTCGCGAGGAGCAGGACTCCCAGACCGCGCATGCGTCCCGAGAATACTATGATCGTGCGCACCCACACCCACCTCGAGCGTGCGCCGGGGGGTGTCACATCTGCGGCCGGGCCGTGTCTTCTATGTGAGCGAGCGGAAATCCTGGCAATGCGACCACTCACCGACCTCGTCGTCCGCGCCCAGAAGGGCGACGTCCAGGCCTACGCTCAGCTGGTCGAGGCGACGCAGCAGATGGTGCATGGCGTGGCGCTGGCGATCCTGCGCGACGCGCCGGCGGCCCAGGACGCTGCCCAGCAGGCGTATCTGCGGGCGTTCCGGCGTCTCGCCGATCTGCAGGAGCCGGCGGCGTTTCCGGGCTGGCTGCGGCGCATCGCCATTGCCGTCGCGCTCAACATCCGGCGGTCGCGGCGCGTCACGCTGGTTACGCTGGACGACGTGCCGGAGGTCCCGGTGCTCGACGAGTCGGAGACGCGATGGTCCGAGTCGCAGCGCCACTGGCTTGCCGCCGCGCTGCTGACGCTCAGTCCCGAGGAGCGCCAGCTGTGCGACCGCCGCTATCACGGACAGTGGACAATCGCGCGGCTGGCGTCGCACGCCGGCGTGGACGAGGCCGCCATGCGCAAGCGCTTGCAGCGGCTGCGCGACAAGTTACGCAAGGAGATCGAAATGGCAGAACAGCGTGTCATCCGTCCCGGCGACATCCGTCAGGACTTCCCGGCGAAGGTCGTTGAGCTCCTGGCGCATCCGCGCCTGACCGACCTGCCGGAGAACCCGGTCGCGAAGACGCTCGAGACGCTGCGATCGGTCTTCTCGGACTTCACCGAGCAGGAGCTGCCCGAGGTCGTGGATCTCGCCGGCGCGCGGAAGACGATCGGCAACGATGCCCTCTACGTCGATCCGGCCGAGCTGCACCGCATCGACGGCAGCAGGATCCTCCGCTACGACCTGACGCTGCCGCTCCTCCTCACGGTGCGCTACGAGGGAACGCCGCTGCGCCTCTGGGCGTCGGGCAAGGCGTATCGCGCCGGCAAGGTCGACGCGACGCACCTCGAGGTCTTTCACCAGGCCGAGGTGCTCTGGCTCGACGACCGCGCCCGGCTGGATGCGTGGCAGATGACCGGGCGCGTCCTCCAATCGGTCGATCGCCTGTTCCCCGGCCGTATCTGCAAGATCGTTCCGACGCAGTACCAGATGTGCAGCCAGTCGTGGGAGATCGAAATCGACGACGACGGGCGGTGGTTCGAAGTGCTGGCGTGGGGCGTCTTCAGCGATCGGATCGTCCGTCACCTCGGCGGCGATCCGTCGCGGCACATCGCCGTCGGCGTCGGCTACGGGCTCGAGCGCCTCGCGATGCTGCGCTACGGCATCGACGACATCCGGCGGATAGAGGTCGCGAGCGTCGCATAGGAATTCACAGGAGGTCGAAAGGCAATGAGAACAAAATGGCTCCTGACCTCCTGATCTGTAAGAACAGCGCTACTTCCCCGAGATTTCCCCCAGGCCGACGCGCTTCGCTTCGGCGTTGAACGCGGGCAGGTCCGCTGCCAGCACCTGCTGCAGGCGATCCGTATGCACCTTGAGCTCGGCGCTCAGGTCCTTCAGGATCGGAGCGGTGTTCGCGATCGGCTTCCCGTCGCCGGTGTTCACGACCCGCAACAGAGAGGCGAGGCGGTTGTTGATCTTGATGGGGAAGTTGAGCGGATCCTGGCCGCTCTGGTTCCTCACCTGGTAAATCTCTTCTTCGACCGCGCTCAGGTTCTTCGTAAAGCGATCCCCGACGGTCTTGAGCTGCGGGTCGGTCGACTTGGTCAGCCGTTCGGCGACCTCGCGCTTGACGTTGCGAATCTGGATGACGGCGTTGTTCGCCTCGCTGACCTTGTCCCTGATGCGAAGTGCCAGATCGAACTGCTCCTGCAGATCGGCGTCGGTAATCGTCCGGAGCGGATGTTTCTTGACGACGAGCGGCTGCGTCTGTGCCTGCCCGTCGACCGTCAGCCTCACCTGATAGTTGCCGGGCAGCGCAGCCGGACCGTTCGTCGTCGCGCCCCACAGCACCATTCCCGGGAACGTCGTTGCGCCCGGGTACGCGAGGCTCCAGGTCACTCGGTTCAGTCCTGGCGCGATCGACGCGGTCGGCGGGCCGCCTCGCCCGCGGCCTCCGCCGCCTTCCTCTTCCTCAACCCCTTCACCGCGTCCACGACCACCGCGGCCTGCGGGCGCGGCGCCCTGAATGGTCTGCGCGATCTGTCCCTTCGCGTCGAGGATCTCGATCGTCAGCTTCTCCGCAGGCTTCCTCAGAAGATACGTGATCGTCGCGCCGCCCGCGCCCCGGATGCCATCGGCTGGCTTGAACAGCACGGCGGCCGTGGTGGCGGTGTCCGTGCCCGCGTGCCGCAGCGGCGAGATGTCATCGAGGATGTAGAAGCCGCGGCCGTGCGTGGAGATCGCGAGCGAGTTGGCCTCGACGATCAGATCCGAGACCGGCGTGCCCGGGAGGTTCAGCGTGAGGGGCTCCCAGCGATCGCCGTCGTTGAACGAGACGTAGACGGTACTCTGAGTGCCGGCGTAGAGCAGGCCACGCCGCGTGGGATCCTCGCGGACGACGTGCACGTAGTCGGTCGCCGGGATTCCAGTAACGATCGTCGTCCAGGTCTTGCCGAAATCGCGCGTGCGGAAGATGCGGGGGGCGAGGTCATCGAGGAGCGGACGCTTCACCGCCACGTAGGCACCGCCCGGCTCGAACGCCGATGCGTCGATCTGGCTCACGCGGGCGAAGTCCGGCATCTCCTTCGGCGTCACGTTCGCCCAGCTCTTCCCGCCGTCGCGTGTGACGTGCACGAATCCGTCGTCCGATCCGGCCCAGATGATGTTGACGTCCTTCTTGCCAGGGCCGATCGCGAAGACCGTCCCGTAGACCTCCGGCGCGTTCATGTCCTTGGTGATCGGTCCGCCCGACGGGCCCATCGTCTTCGGATCGTGTCGCGAGAGATCCGGGCTGATCTTGTCCCAGCTCTGCCCGCCGTTGGTCGTCTTCCACACGTGCTGCGAGGACGTGTAGAGCACGGTCGGATCCGCGTGAGAGAAGATGATGGGGAACGTCCATTGCCAGCGCTCGACGAGTGCGCTCGACGGTTCTCCCGAGAACATGCGCGGGTACGGGTTGACCTCGCGCAGCTCGCCGGTCCGCCGGTCGAGCCTGGTGAGAAACGACCCGTTGTTGCCGCCCGCGAAGAAGATGTCGGGATTCCTTGGATCCGGTGCAACGTACCCGGGCTCGGAGCCGCCGGGACTGTAGAGCGCCGGCGCTACGCCTCGGCCGCCGCCACCCGCGCCGCGGCCACCGCCACCGGCATTGGTGTCGCTTGGCACGCACACCGTGCTGCCGTCCTGCTGCGCGCCGCACACGTGATACGGGACGTGCCTGGTCGTGACCGCATGGTAGTACTGCGGCGTCGGGAAGTCCTGCGCCGACCAGGCGGGGCCCGCCGTGGGACCCTGCCCCTGTGGCTGACCCGACGTGAACGAAACCGCGCCGCCGCCGTCGTTCCCCAGGACGAGATGCTTCGGGTCGTCGGGATCGATCCAGAGGTCGTGGTGATCGCCGTGAGAGCCGCCGAGCGTCGTCATCGTCTTGCCACCGTCGGTCGATCGATACAAGCTGACGTTCAGCATGTACACGGTGTCGCGGCTGACCGGATCGGCCGCGACGTGCGTGTAGTAGAACGCCCGCTGGCGGATGTTCCTGTTGCCGTTGATGAGCGTCCACGTCTTCCCGGCGTCGTCTGACGAGAACAGCCCGCCGTTCTCGTTCTCGACGAGCGCGTAGACGCGGTTCGAATCGGCGCCGGACACGGCCACGCCGATTCTGCCGACGACGCCGGCCGGGAGGCCGGTGTTGCGCGTGATCTCCGTCCAGGTGTCACCGCTGTCGGTAGATTTGAAGAGGCCGCTGCCAGGACCGCCGCTCGACATCTGATACTCGACACGGTACGCCTCCCACAACGCGGCATACATAACGTTGGGGTTCTTTCGATCGATTGCGAGATCGACGGCGCCAGTCTTTGCGTCCCGGAACAGCTTGCGCTGCCAGGTCTTCCCGCCGTCGGTGCTCTTGAAGACGCCGCGTTCCTCGCTTCCGGCGCCGTACTTGCCGAACGAGGCAACGAACACCGTATCGGGATTGGTCGGGTGGATGCGGATCCGCGCGATTGCCTGCGAGCCAGAGAAGCCGGAGTGCGTCCACGTCTTGCCGGCATCAGTCGACTTGTAGATGCCGTCGCCCGGCATGATGTTGCCGCGGATGCAGGATTCACCCATGCCGATGAAGACGATGTCGGGGTTCGAGTCGGCGACCGCGACCGCTCCGACCGACGCACTCTTGATCTGGCCGTCGGTCACCGGCGTCCAGTTCTCGCCGCCATCGACCGTCTTCCAGAGCCCACCGCCGACCGCGCCGAAGTAGCTTTCCTTTGGCCGTCCTTTGACGCCGCTGACGGCGATCGATCTGCCGCCCCGCGCGGGGCCGATGCCGCGCCACTGGAGCGACTTGAGCACGAGCGGGTCGATTGTGGATTGAACGCCGGACTGGGCGCTCTGGACGTCGCCGACCGCAACTCCGCCAGCCTTCCACGATCCAACAAAGACGAGCACCGCGGAGCACACCACGACCAGCAATCGTTGAGCCCGGAGCATGACCGAATCCTCCTGAAAAAGTCCCAGAAGTCTAGCAGAGTCCTACAGCCAGCCCTTTTGCCTCGCGGTGCGTGCAGCTTCGATGCGGTTGCGGGCGCCGAGCTTGCCGATGGATTCGGAGAGATAGTTGCGGACGGTGCCCTCGGAGAGCTTGAGCTGGCGCGCGATCTCGGCGCCCGACAGGCCTTCGTCCGCTAGGCGCAGTACCTGGCGCTCGCGATCGGTGAGCGGATCCGGTTCGGTCCATGCTTCGGCGGCGAGCGACGGATCGATCGCCCGACCGCCCGCGGCGACACGACGGATCGCGTCGGCCAGTTGCGCCGACGGGGCGTCCTTCAGCAGGTACCCGGAGGCGCCCACGTCGAGCGCACGCCGCAGGTAACCAGGTCGCGCGAACGTCGTCAGGATGATCACGCGGGGCGATCGCTCGTGCTCGCGAAGCGCCGCGGCCAGATCGAGCCCCGTCATTCCCGGCATCTCGATGTCGGTGACGACGACGTCGGGGTGGTGCTTCAGGACGAGCGCGAGCGCCTCCGAGCCGGTGCGAGCCTCGCCCACGACCTCGAGATCGCTTTCGATCTCGAGGAGCGCGCTCAGCGCCCCGAGCACCATGGCCTGATCTTCGGCGATGATGATCCTGATCACGACGCTACCATCGCGCGCGCGACATTCGGCCGGCGGGGGACGACGAGCGTCAGCCGCGTGCCGTGGCGCGCGTCGCGTTCCATCGTTCCGCCGATCTCGGCGAGGCGCGCGCGCATTCCCGACAGTCCGGCGCCTTCCGCCGGCCCTCCGCCCACGCCGTCGTCCTCGACCGTCAAACGGATGCCGGCGCCGTCCTCGGTCAGGGCGACGCGGCAATGCCGCGCCCGCGCGTGGCGAATGACGTTCGTGACCGCTTCGCGCAGGCCCAGCGACAGCGTGCGTTCCTGATCCGTGTCGAGCGCGAGGGCCGCCACGTCCATGCCGAGCACGTCGAGCGCGACGCCGGCCGCGTCGAGTGCGGTCCGCGCCGTCGCGAGCTCTTCGTCGAGCCGCTCTCCCCGGTATCCGTAGACTGCCTGCCGCACTTCGGCCAGCGCGTTGCGCGAGATTCGTTCGACGTCGCGGATCTCGCGAATCGCCCTGCCGGGATCGCGATCCGCGACCTTGGCTGCGAGCTCCGACTTCAAGACGATGATCGAGAGCGTGTGGCCGAGCAGATCGTGCAGGTCCCGCGCGATCCGCTCGCGCTCGGCGATCGTCGCCAGGTGTTCGGCAGCTTCATGCGCTTTGATGAGCGCGCGATCCTTCCGCCGCATCTCGCCAAAGTGAATGTTTGATCCGCCGACGAGGAGCGAGATGACGAGCGCGGGCACCCAGAAGGGCGGGGGCAGAGAGAACATCAGCGTCTCGGCGGCGATGATCGCGAGGATGACGAGGAGCCATCGAACCGCGACCGCCGGCCGGTCGACCTCTCCGACAAACGCGGCAGCGTAGATGAAAAAGCAGCTCGCACCAGGGTTGCGCGGCGCCACCACGAGGCCGATGGCAACAATCGCGAAGATGACTGGAAGGAGGGCCCGTCCCCGGAGCCAGAAGCCGCGGAAGTACAACGTGAGGAACAGGGCCAGCGCGGGACCGTCGATGAGCCAGTCCCGTGGCGAGTTGTTCCAGATGGCGAAGACGACAAAGAACGACAGGTAGACGAGCCAGGCGAACGGCGTCCATCCGACTGGCGACGATTCGGGGAGGAGCCTGATGCGCATTGCTAGCGCCGTAGCTCACGCGTGATGAAGTTCAGAACGCGCCGACGGCCAACACACGATGAGCACGCTGACACGACCGCCTTCGCTGAAGGCTTCGGCGAGTCCGCCGTAGCACTGCGGAGGCGGAAGCACACGATGTATTTCCTTGAATGGCGTTTCATCGTGGGCTTCGTGTCATCGTGCTCTTCGGAAATGTCGTCCGTTCGTCGCTGGTCAACGCAAACGAACACCGGGTTAGCGAAATCGGACGTCGTCTATCGTGAAGCGGAAGGGCCCCGGCTTCGATCCGGCGGAGAATAGCACGCCGCGCAGGTCCGAGCCGTCGATGCCGGAGAAGGAGGCGAGCGGCAGGACGAACTCGCGCCACTCCGGCCCGGGCGTGAACGGCTGTGTCGCCGGAATGTTGCCGAGGCGCGCGGCAAACACCATCACCTGGTGTGCTCCGCCGTCGCCACGCGCCCAGAACACGATCGTCTTGAACTTCGAGAGATCCACTGGCGCCATCGGCGTCGCGGCGGGGAAGAACATCGCGCCCGCCCATGGGTACGCTGCCCCCGCGGCGAGCGTGCCGGACACCTCCAGCGCGCCCCGTGTGCCGTTGGCGCCCCCCGCGACGATCGCCATGGTGGCCGTCGACTTGCCGCCGATCATGCTGTCGGTCGAGATCTGCCATCCGCTCCCGAACTCGGCGCGAACGTCTGAAGACTCTCCCTTCAAGGGTTGAGACTCTCTTTTCAAAGCTTGAGAATCGAAGTCGCTGACGAGTCCAGTCGTTGTGGGTGCAGGGGCGGCCGCAGTCGCGGCCGGGGCCTTCGCCCGCTCCAGCCGGACGCCGCGCTTCCAGACTGTGACGATGTCGCGCGTAGCAGTGATGTCGCGGCTGGGGTCGCCGCCGACCAGAACGAGGTCGGCGCGAAGGCCCGGCGCGATGCGGCCTCTATCGCGCAGGCTGTAAGTCCGCGCGGGCACGGACGTCGCCGCCGCGAGTGCGGCCTCGGGAGAAAGTCCCGCCTGGACCAGCAGCTCCAGCTCGCGGTGAAGGCTGGATCCGTGCGACGTTCCGGGGTTCGGCGCGTCGGTGCCGGCGAGGATGGGAACGCCGGCGTCGTAGAGCAGCTTCGTGGCAGCCAGCGCGATCGCCAGATTCTGTTTCGATCCTGCGCGACTCGGGAATCGGCCCTCGAGTGACGTCCGCTCCGCCGCGGTGATGAACGGCGCGAGGCGGGAGTCCTTGAGGAGCGTGGCACCACTCGCGACGCCGGTCGTGCTTTCGGTCACCGACAGCGTGGGCGTCACAAACGCCCGCGCTGCCGCCACGCCCTTCGCGAAGCCCTCGTTTGCCGGTGCGTCCGCGAAGATGTGGACGAGTCCACTCGCGCCGGCCGCGATCGCCTCGTCCGCGCCCTGGCGCGAGCCGATGTGAACGACGGCGAGCTTGCCGCGTTTCTTTGTGGCGTCGATTGCCGCGCCAAGCACGGCGCGGTCGATCGTCGCAATCTGCATCCCATACGCCGCGCCGTCGTCGTACACGATCTTGATGTAGTCGGAGCCCTCGGCAATCCGTGCATCGACGAAAGCGGGCGCGTCGGCAGCCGACGACAGCGTGGGAATCTGCATGCCGTATTCGGTCCCGTGGCCCTTTGGTGACGTGACGAGGGTGCCGGCCGAGAAGAGGTCCGCGCGGCGAAGCGCGCCGTCCGCACGCTGTTGCTCGGCGCGCATCGTCGCGGCGAACCGATGATCGGTGAACATGTCGAGCTCGGTCGTCACCCCGAAGACGAGCGCGCGCTCCAGGGCGTCGCCGAACGCGTGTGTGTGCGCGTCAATCAGGCCCGGCAGGAGCGTCCGGCCCTCGCCCGCAATCGACTCGATTCCGGCGGGTGCGGTGCCGCCCACGCTGACAATCGCCCCGTCGCGAACGTGAACGTTCGCTTTCGGGATCACGCGTTCACCGTCGAACACGCGCACGTCACGGATGACGAACTCACGTGGAGCCGGCTGCGCGGCGGCAGGTGCGGCACGGCCTGTCCGCGTGCCCGCGACACCCGCACCGACGAGGGCAAGGCCGCACGCGATGATGAAATAGATGTTCTTATGCATTGTCTGTGCTCGAATCTCAGCGTTATCGGCGTTCAGCATTCGGCCCTTCGACGTTCAACTTCCGTCTTTCAGCCTTCAGCCTTCAGCATTCAGCATTGTCCTATCCTTCATCCCGCCGATAGCCCCAGAACGCCAGGCCCAGACCGATCACAGTAAAGCCGGCGAGCGCCGCAACGTGGCTCCACACCGGGGCGCCGGCGCCCGCGCCGATGGCGCCGAGCGCGAGCTGACCCAGGTGAAACGCCGGCAGGAACGGGGCGATCGTCTTCACGGCCGGCGGCAGGATCTCGAAGGGAATCCAGAGGCCGGACAGAAACGACATGGGCAAGTAGATCAGGTTGACGATCGGCGGCGCCGCGTTCGGTCCCACGAGGTACCCGAGCCCGAGACCGAGCGCGCAGAACGGAATCGCGCCGAGGACAAGGGTCGTCCCGAGGTGGAGCCACGCCGCCGACGGCAGCCGGACGTGGCCGAGCGTCACACCGAGCGCGGCGAGCACGCCGACCACGACCGCCGCAAAGATGGTGCACGTCACGAGCTTGGCGACGAAGAACGCCATCGGCGGCATGGGGCTCGCGCGCTTGAGCATCATCCAGCCCTGTGCACGTTCGATCGCGACCCCGACGCCGAACGCGAAGAGCGACGCCCCGATCACGCCAAACGCGCCGTAGGTGGCGATGAGGTATATCGGCATCGACACGCCGCCCACCATGCCGCGTCCGAACATGATGCCGAAGAGCAGGTAGAACATCGCCGGGAACGCGATCGACGGGAGGGCGTATCCGGGCATGCGAAGCACCTTGAGGAACTCGTACTTCGCTTCGAGCGCGTACGTGCGTGCCGGTGACCACGCTGCCGCCTGGACGATCGTGCCGTTCATCGCATGCCCCCTGCTCCAACCATCGTTCGCGCTTCGTTACCCGCTTGGCTCGACGTCAGCGTCAGAAACGCCTCTTCAAGCCCCGCCCCCGACAATTCGAGCCCCGACAGCCCAGGATCGCGAAACAGGAGCTGGCGCACGACATGCTCGGCGTCGCTCGTCGTGATCTCGGTGGCCGATCCGTCGCGCCTGACGCTCACCACACTCGCGAGCGCCTCGATCGCCGCGGCGGGCAGCACCGTCACGCAGCGGATGCGACGGGACGCGACGCGCGCCTTGATCTGGTGGGGCGCGCCGTCGGCTACGATAGATCCCGCGCTCAGCATCACGATGCGATCGGCGAGCGCGTCGGCTTCCTCGAGATAGTGCGTGGTCAGGACGATCGTCCGGCCGGCAGACGCGAGGCCGCGAATCTGCTGCCAGAACCCGCGGCGTGCCTCGACGTCGAGGCCCACCGTCGGCTCATCGAGGAAGAGCAGATCCGGGTTGCCGCAGATGGCGAGCGCGAACTGCACGCGTTGCCGCTGTCCGCCGGACAGGTTTCCGTACCTCCGATCGGCAACTGCGGTCAGGTCCGCCGCGGCGAGCGCAGCGTTGACGCTCATGGGCGACGGGTAGTAGCTGCAGAACAGGTGCACGTGCTCCCGGACGGTGAGCGTCTCGGGGACTTTCGCAATCTGCAGCATCACGCCCGTGCGACGGCGCGCGGCTGGCGAACGTGGATCGGTCCCGAAGAGCGCAACCGTGCCCCTGGTAGCACGCGTGAGGCCGAGCAGCAACCTGATGGCGCTCGTCTTGCCCGCGCCGTTGGGACCGAGGATCGCCGTCACGCGGCCCGCCTCGAGCGCCAGCGTGAGGTTGTCGAGCGCGACGACCGAACCGTACGTCTTGGTGACGCCTCGTAGCTCCGCAATCATCGATGCACCTTCCTTCCTTGAAGTGCATCCAATATGCGGCCCGTGCGGGAACCGCGGTAGTGCGAGCGGTCAGGTGGGGAGGATGACGGATGTCACAGGCAACTCAGAACGCATAGTCCATGCCTACAATCGTCGTCAGCCGGCTCTTGAGCCCCGAATCGGTCAGCGGAAAGAGCACGCTCGCCGAGAGGAGGAGATTTCCCTTGGGGTTCACCTTCACGCCGACGGTTCCATAAAGAAGGTTGAGGTTGCCCGCCTCCGATTGAAACTCTTCGAACTGGGTCGAGGCGATCGGCGGCGCCGGCGTGCCGGGCGGCTGGAACTGGAACGTCTTGCTCGCGAGGCCCAGGCGTCCCGCACCGCGTAGATTGCGACCGACGATGTCGCCGATCACGGTGATGCGGGGTTCGAGGACGAACTCGAGGCCGGCCGCATAGTTCAGCTCGTCGGGGAAGTCGGCAAGGCCGGCGTTGGATGAAGACGAAGCAGACTGGCCGCTGCTATTGCTTGAAATCGTGTAGCCGATGTTGAGGTGCTGCGTCAGGCGGTCGGTGCCACTCGATTCGACCACGAAGATCTTCACCTGGGTGCTGCCGCCGAGCAGGTTCTGTTCGTCGCCGGTCGGGAGGCGCACATCGACAGCGGCGGCGAGGCCGCCGGCCGGGAAGTCCGCCAGCCGGTACTTGGTCCGCAGCTCGATGTCGCCGATACCGCTGGCCGAGCCGCTGCTGGCGAACGACTGTGTGGGGACGTCCGCGCCAGCCTGAAACGTGTGGATCAGCGTGCCCGCGGTGGCCAGCCGGCGGATCGTGGCGAGGACCGTGGCGTTCATCTCGACGCGGACGATCGGGACGGCCAGGCCCACGTCCCAGCGGTCGGTCAGCCCGTAGTTGCCGAACACCGCGACCATGTCGGTCGAGACATCGAGCGAGAGCGCCGCCTCGATCACGTCTCCCTCGAAGAATGGATTCAAGAGGGTGCCGTCGGGCTGCTCCACGACGCCGAAGAAGGGCGGCACCGGCGCGCCGCCGGTCGTGCAGCACTCCTGGTGCCGCAGGTAGAACTTGATCGACCCATCGTCGAGGTTGCTCCCCTCGAAGCGGTCGTAGCTCGAGTGCTGATAGTTGAAGCCCGCGCTGACACGTCCGCGGCCGATCGTCGCCGCGCGCTCGGCGAAGAGCGGGCCGAAGCTCGTACTCGAGCGCCGGAATGTCCCGAGCGTGGGATCGAACGCGTAGCTGAACCCTCCCGACGACGAACCGATGGGAAACGTCGAGAGCTGCAGGACCATGAGCTTGTTGAATCCGCTCACCACTTCGACCGCAGGATTCGCGAGCTCCGCCACGGTGAACGGGCTGAAGTGCGCAGAGTGGGAGAGCCCCGTCGTCGTGGGGGTGGGCAGCTTGATTTCACGCAGGATGAGCTCGGGCAGAAGCGCCGACAGAGTCGGGCTCGATTCAGTCTGCGCGACGGCGCCGGAGGCGGTTGCCAGGAGGATGCCCACCGCCAGGGCGCCTGCAGTCCTCATCGTTCGAATCCGTCGATCAACCATGCCGCCTCCTGTCTGCGCAGCCGCATTACACGCGTCACCGTGTTGTTCTGTTTTGTTCCCGCCCTGGGCGTAAGGGTCTGCGTGACCCGGCAGCTCACGCGTGCAGTGCTGCCGTCGGCGGATAGTACTTTGATGGCGTCGATCGCGACCTTCAATTCACGCATTTCGCGAAACGCGCTCTTGAGCTTTTCGCTGTCGATCGACGGGTAGATTTTTTTGACCTGGTCCGCGTCGAGCGACTCCAGCGCCGCCGAGTACTGCTGAAGAGTTTCGCGCACCGCGGTGTCCAGCGGCGCTGCCGGGGCGGCCGGAACGGCGGGGCGTTGGAGTGGAGGCGGCGTCGCCTGGACCGCGAGCAGGCCCGACGGCAGCTGCAGGCACAGCCACAAGCAGATGGCCGGGAGCGGCACCATGCACACGCCTGCTTCACACCCGGCGCCGGTCTGCGCCGCAGCGCCTCGACGCCCGAGCCCCAGGGCCGGAATCCTGAGCCGAATCGGCATGCGCCGGCCACTGTAACACGACGCCGGTGTCCCGCTTAGAGCGGTATAATCCGCGTCAGAGCAAGCCGTTGCGTCTCACCCCAGGCAGTTCTGTCGGCCCCTATCGGATCCTCGCGTCTCTCGGCGCCGGAGGCATGGGCGAAGTGTATCGAGCCGAGCACGTCAGGCTCGGCCGCGAGGTGGCCGTCAAGGTCCTGCACGAGCTCACGTCGGACAATCCCGAGTACAAGAGCCGGTTCGAGCGCGAGGCCCGCGTGCTCGCCTCGCTCAACCATCCCAACATCGCCACGCTGCACGGGCTCGAGGAGGTGGGCGACTCGACGCTCCTCGAGATGGAGCTCGTGCCGGGCGAGACGCTGGCCGAGCGGCTCAGCCGCGGTCCGATGCCGCCGGGCGACACGCTCCCGATCTTCAAGCAGATTGCGCAGGCGCTCGAAGCCGCGCACGAGCGCGGCATCATCCATCGCGACCTCAAACCGTCGAACGTCAAGGTCACGCCCGAGGGACGTGTCAAGGTCCTCGACTTCGGGCTCGCGAAGGCGTTCGAGTCCGACAAACAGGAGTCGTCGTCGAACGCGGCGATGTTCACCACGACGACGCAGAAAGGGCTGATTCTCGGGACCGCCGCCTACATGAGCCCCGAGCACGTCCGCGGGAAGACGCTCGATCGGCGCACCGATATCTGGGCGTTCGGGTGCATGTTCTACGAGGCGCTCAGCGGCAAGCCGCCCTTCGCGTCCGAGACTGTCTCGGACACGCTCGCCGCGGTGCTCCGGGAGGAGCCGGACTGGCGCGTGCTGTCGCACGCGCCGATGGCCGTGCAGCGGCTCATCAAACGCTGCCTGAAGAAAGATCCGACCACGCGATTGCATGACATCGCTGATGCTGGTCTGGAAATCGAAGACGCGGTTGCCGAGAGCACCCCGCTCATGGTGCAGGTGCCCGGTGTCGAACCGTGGCGCGTCTCGCGCAAGGCGGCGGCTCTGACCGCCGTGGCGGCGCTCTCGACGCTCGCCGTGCTCGTCGCCCTCGGGTTCTGGATTGCGGGGCGCACGACCACGCCCGTGGCTGGAAGCGTCTCGCGCGTGGTCGTGCCCGTTCCCGCCGTTCAACAGGTGGAGCGTGGCGGCCTCGCGCCGCTCGCCATATCACCCGACGGCACGCGTCTGGTCTATGTGGCCGTGCAGCGCGAGGGCCGCACGCAGCTCTTCATGCGGCCGCTCGATCGGTTCGAGCCGGCGGCGATCGCAGGGACCGACGGTGGAAGCGCGCCATTCTTCTCGCCCGACGGCCGGTGGGTCGGCTTCTACGCCAACGGCGCGCTGCAGCGGGTATCGGTCGAAGGCGGCGGCGCGCTCAAGATCTGCGACACGCCCGCTGTCTGGAGTGCGACGTGGGGCACCGACGACACGATCGTGTTCGCGACGCCAGGCGGCTTGTGGCGCGTGGCGATCCCCGGCGCGCCGGAACGCCTCTCGACCGTCGACGGCGGGACCGGTGAACTGCAGCACGCGTATCCGCAGCGTCTCCCGAACGGCGATGTCCTCTTCGGCGTGATGACCGATCGCGGCTGGCACCTCGCGATCCTCACGCTCGGGAACAAGCAGGTGCGGGCGCTCGGCCAGCCGGGCAGCGGCGGCGCCGGCGCGCAGTACGTGCCGCAGACCGGACACCTCCTCTATGCGAATGCCGGCGGCCTGGTCGCCGTGCCCTTCGACCTGTCTCCGGAGAAGGCACCGGGCTCACCGGTGCCGCTTCTCGAACGTCCGGAGGTGGATCCATCGGGCAGTGCGGCGTTCGCCGTCTCCGCCTCGGGAACGCTCGTCTACATTCCGCGCGCATCGACGGTGCCCTCGCGCGCCCTCGTGCTCGTGGATCGTACGGGACGGGCAACAGTCCTGCAGGACACGCGGGCCGCGTACGCGCATCCTCGTCTGTCGCCTGACGGTCGCCGCCTGGCGTATGCGATCGAGTCGGACAACGGCTCCGACATCTGGATCTACGATCTCGAGCGCGGGACGTCGACGCCGCTTGTCACCGGCGGCGTCAACCGCTTTCCCATCTGGTCGTATGACGGCCAGCAGATCACGTTCCAGTCGGCGCGCTCCGGCGGCGTCTCGCTGTACTCGCGGCGCGTCGATGGGAGCGGTGAGCCCGAAGCGCTGATTCGATCCGCGAGCGATCCGACCGTCGGGCTGTCGCGGTCCCTGGCCGGGCTCCTCCCGGGGACGATGCCGGTCTTTACGACCGCGAATCCGCACCTGCCGATGGCGTGGGCGCCCGATGGCGTCACGCTCGCGTTCGACGAGCGCAAGCCGAGCGCGGAGCACGACATCTGGGTGCTGACGCGCGGCGGCGAACCGCAGCCGTTTCAGAGGACGGACAGCGACGAGTCGGCGCCGGCGTTCTCGCCAGACGGCAAATGGCTGGCATACGTCTCCGACGAATCGGGACGGAGTGCCGTCTGGGTGCAGCCGTTCCCTGGCCCCGGTCCCAAGTGGCTCATTACACCCGACGGCGGGACCGAGCCGGTCTGGTCGCGGAGCGGAAGCGAGCTCTTCTTTCGCCGCGCGGACCAGCTCGTCACGGTCCCCATTACCATTACGCCAGGCGCGGAGTTCCGCTGGGGGAAGCCGCAGCTCGTGTTCGAATCCCGGTACGAGACGATTGACGGCGCGCGCAACTACGACGTGTCGCCCGATGGCCGGTCGTTTGTCGTCGTCCGCAGCGAGGGCGCGGCCGACGCGGATCAGTTCAACGTCGTGTTCAACTGGTTTGCGGAGCTGCGATCACGAAGATGAGCGTCAAGTCCCGCGTCCATCGGCTGTCTCGGTCGTCGACCACTCGCGTCAAGCAGACGCGCGCCGAGCCGGAGCGGCCCCGCACCGCCGTGTCGCTCGACGCCTGGCTCGCGCGCGACTGGAGCCAGGCGGTGCACCTCGGGTCGCTCGAGGAGTTTCAGCAGATTCACGTCCTCACCAGGAACACGCTGTACGAGCTCATCGTGGTCAATCATTGCGGCGACGTGCGCGTGCGCGGCGGCCGTTACTTCCCCGACTGGACCGCCGCCCGCTTCGCCGGCAGCACCGCCGGCGGGAGCTTCCTCAAACGCCTCACAATCAACCTCGGGCTCCAGATGGAGTTCGAGCTCGACCGCCGCCGGATCATCACCTCACCCGTCCGAACCATCGCGATCCTGCAGAAGTCGCTGCCGGTGTGAGGGGTTCCCGCGCCAAGAGCCTTTCACCGCGGAGCACGCAGAGGCCGCAGAGCATTCGACACGAAGGCAACGAAGTTAACGAAGATTGACCGGAGGTTGTCACGTCGCGCGGCGCAAGCAGGGGTGACGCGAATAGGCGAAATAGGCTCTCGGCGAGCTCTGCGTACTCCGCGGTTGGAAGGCTTTTTGACTCCTTACTTCGGACTTCAAACCTGCCAGTGCTACGATCCCGACCCATGCGCAGCGCAATGCTGATTGCTCTCCTGGCTGTCGTCACCGCGACGGCCCAGACCCCACAGCCTCTCGACTCGTCGAAGCTCGACGAGGAAACGCTCCGGCACTTCCAGGCGCTCGTCCGCATGGACACGTCGGATCCGCCCGGGAACGAACAGCCGGCGGCCGAGTACCTGAAGAAGGTGCTCGAGGCTGAAGGCATCCCGGTTCAGATCCTCGCGCTCGAGCCTCATCGTCCGAACGTCGTGGCACGGATCAAGGGCAGCGGGAAGAAGCGGCCCCTCCTCATCATGGGCCACACCGACGTCGTCAACGTGGACTCGAAGAAGTGGACCCATCCGCCGTTCAGCGCCACGCGCGAGGGCGGGTACATCTACGGCCGCGGGACGGTGGACGACAAGGACAACCTGGTCGCGGGCCTCATGGTGATGCTGACGCTCAAGCGTCAGAACGTTCCGCTGGACCGCGACGTCATCTTTCTTGCCGAGGCCGGCGAGGAGGGCGCGACCCGGATCGGTATTCAATACATGGTGGGGCAGCAGTTTGCGCAGATCGATGCCGAATACTGTCTGGCCGAGGGCGGCAGCGTGTCGCGGGTGGGCGGGCAAGTCAGATTCGCGTCGATCCAGACGCTCGAGAAGATCCCCCGCGCGATCGAGCTGACGGCGCGCGGCATCTCGGGCCACGGGTCGGTGCCGCTCAAGTCGAACGCGGTGGTGCACCTCGCGGCGGCGGTGGCCAAGGTGGCCGCGTGGAAGCCGCAGATCCGGCTGAACGACACCACGCGCGCTTACTTCAAGCGGCTCGCGTCGATGTCGTCCCCAGAGGAGGCGAAACGGTATCTCGATGTCGTCGGCGCCGACGCGTCCCTCGCTTCGGCAGCCGACGACTACTTCCTCGAGCGCGAGCCACGGCACGCGTCGATGCTGCGGACGTCGGTCTCGCCGACGATCATTCAGGCCGGCTACCGCATCAACGTCATTCCCTCGGAAGCCAAAGCGAGCCTCGACGTGCGGACGCATCCCGACGAGGACCTGAACGCCTTCCTGGCGGAGATGAAGAAGGTCATCGACGACCCGGCCGTCGACGTTGCCTGGGCCGCCCGCGATGTCCGGCCGGCTTCCGGCACCGCGCGGCTCGATTCGGAAGGCTTCAGGACGATCGAGTCCAACGTCACCAGGCATTACAAGACGGTCACGCTTCCGACGATGTCCACCGGGGCGACCGACATGGCATACCTCCGGGCCAAAGGCGCGCAGTGTTTCGGGATCGGCCCGCTGACCGACGCCGAGGATGGCCCCAAAGGCTTCGGCGCACACAGCGACCAGGAACGGATTCTCGAAGGCGAGCTGTACCGCTTCGTCCGGTTCCACTACGACATCGTCGCGGACCTGGCGCGTGCCCGGTAGCGCGAAGGTGCCGTGGCTCACAAGCAGTGCTCATGAGACAGCTTCCAGCAGTGTGGAGTCCGTGACGAAGGCCGACGACACGTGGGTGTAAAAGAACCGCGCGTGCGCCAGAAGAGCCTGTTGCGGCAGGAGATCCTCGATGCCGCACGGGACATTCTCGTGCGTGAAGGGTACGAGGGCCTGTCGATGCGCAAGGTCGCCGAGCGGATCGATTACTCGCCGACGGCGATCTACCTGCATTTCAAGGACCGCGACGACCTGGTGTTCTGCGTGTGCGAGCAGCTCATGGGCGGGCTCGTCCGTGAACTGCAGCAGCTGGCCGACCGTCATGCGGATCCCCTCGTCGCGCTCAAGAAAGGACTGCGTCGCTACGTGGAGTTCGGGCTGCAGCATCCTCAACACTATCAGGCGACGTTCGGCTTCCCGCACGGCCACGCCAAGGATGCCCGCTATCAGGAGCCGGGAACGATGGCGATGCAGGCGTTCGGGTTCCTGCCGCGACTGGTAGGGGAGTGCGTCAAGCAGAGGAAGCTGGCGAAGGTGGACGTGCACAACGCGAGTTGCGCGCTCTGGGCCGGCATTCACGGCATCACGTCACTCTTGATTGTGATGCCGAACTTCAAGTGGGGCGACCCGGAGCACATCGTGGATCAGCTCATCACCATGCTGGTAGACGGGTTGCGGGCGTGATCCAGGCCGGCGAGCTTCCGCTCGGTTTGAGGGTCCCGGCGTTTATCATGCAGTCTCAGCCCCCGGGGCCGTAAACCCGGACGCGTCCGTCGGACCCGATGCGCCGCAGCTGCACGCGTGCCGCGTCGTACTCCATCACCCAGAGACCGTCCGGCGCGAGGAGCACGCCGGCAGGCTGCCACGGTGCGTCGGAGCGTGCCGCCACGCTTCGCGCGTCGTCTGGCGCAAGACGCACCACCACCCTGTCCTCGAACGCGGCCGCGTAGATGCTGCCGTCGCTGGCCGCATGGAATCCCATGATCGCGAACCGCCCGCCCGTGCGCGCGAGGGCGGAGGCCACGAGCTCCATGCCGGTTGCGGTGACCCGCTTGAGATCGACCCCATCCGCCAGCAGCACGCTGCCGCCAGCTCCCGGTGCAAGGAAGTTGAGCGGACGTCCGAACGTAGCGCCTCCGGCCGCGATGCTGACGCTTCCGTCGCGCGCGCGGCGCTTGACGACGCAGGGCCGCGTCTTGTCCACACAGCTGGCCCAGTACAGAGCGCCCGCGGCGTCGGGGACAAAGCCATAGTCGTCCCGAACTCCGGGGTGCCAGGCAACAACGTCCTCGAGCCGGCCATTGGGCGACAGGCGCCACACGCGATAGCGCCAGCGGTCGCCGCCCAGGCCCTCGCTGTCCTCGCCGTACAGGTTCCCCGTGTCGTCGAGCATCAACTCGTGCGTGTGCACATCGGGCACCGCGACGCTTCGCTCACCCGTGGGATTGATCCGCCAGACGCGCTGCAGGTCGGTGTAGTAGATCACGCCGCGCGTGGAGTCCCGCACCAGTCCCCAGCCAGGGTGCGCCCCGGCCGGGAGCGCTGTGACGAGCAGGCCAAGCACGATAACAGCGGCGATTCGGTCCTTCGGCGACATGCGTCCTCCTGGAGGAGACGACGAAGCAGCGCAGACGACCTCGGCGGCTCGGCGCGCGCGGACCACCCGGTCGGTCCTCGGCAGCGGGCCGTTTCACTCGAGCGAAGAATCCTGGAAAGGGTGATGATAGCGGGTACTTTGTCCGCCGTGGACCAGAGATTTCCAGATACAGCATGCGTGGCGCGGCCTCAGTGGCGCCGAGTCAAGGGCGCGTTTCTTGCTGTTTCCTGGAGGCGCTTTGCGAGACAATTCCCGGGGAATATGGAGGCGGGTTTGTTTGAAAGTGTGATGGGTGTCCTCCAGTCGGCGGCTCAATCCCTGCGGATTGCGGCCGAGCTGCTCGGCTGGTCGACGTTGATGTTCGGATCCCTGGCCTTGCTGGTGAAGGGGCGCGAAGCGCTCGAGGCCCTTCGCCGCGCCGCGAAGGAGCTTCGGGTCAATCTCGCGATTCACTTCCTGGATGCGCTGTTTGTGGCGCCGGTGCTGGCGATTCTGACGACCCTGATTCGCCTGGGCGTCAACCACTACTCACTGGCGTTGATCGATGGCGGGCTGTGGTCCTGGCTGGGCACGCCGGCCACGTTCGTGATGGCTGTGTTTGTCGGCGACTTCATCTCCTACTGGCGGCACCGCCTCGAGCACACGCGCTGGCTGTGGCCCGCGCATGCCATCCATCACAGCGACACCGAGGTGACGTGGCTGACGCTCTCGCGCTTTCACCCGCTCAACCGTCTCCTCACGACCGGTGTGGACGTCGGGCTGCTGGCGCTGCTGGGATTCCCCGACTGGGCGCTCATCGGCAACGTGATCCTCCGTCACTACTACGGCGAGTTCATTCACGCCGACCTGCCGTGGATGTATGGACCGGTGCGAGCGGTCTTCGTATCGCCGGTCATGCACCGCTGGCACCATGCGAGAGATGTCACGGGGGCCGGAAGCAATTTCGCGACCGTTTTCTCGGTCTTCGATCGGGCCTTCGGCACCTACTACGTGCCGGGCTTGTGCACCGTGCCGCTCGGTGTAACCGACGACATGGGGAAAGGCACGCTGGGGCAGCTGCTGTATCCGTTCGTCGCCTGGGGCGCCGCGCTCCGGCCGCGCGCGAAAAAGACGGCCCCAGCCGACAACCCGCAGGCCGACGTCGTTTGACCGAACCCATCCCTGCGCGCACGGCGGAATGAGCGGCGGGAACGGCGACTCGCCCCGGTCGTTACTGGCCAGACCGCCCGCTGGCGCCCTGCGACTGATCCTTTTCCTTGTGTCTTTCCTCGTCAACGCGGTGCTGCTGTGGCACTTTCACGATCGGTACTGGTACCCCACTGACGAAGGCTTTTACGCCCACATCGGCGAGCGGCTGCTCAACGGTGAGGTGCTGAATCGAGACATCCAGGACATCCATCCCGGGTACATCAACTTTCTCCACGCGGTCACGTTCCGGCTCTTCGGGTTGGACATGCTGAGCCTGCGATATCCCCTGGTGCTGGCGTCGCTGCTGCTCGGCGGCTTCACCTACGCGGTCTTGCAGCGCCGCGATGTCGTGCTCGCGGCCCTCGCCAGCGTGGCGATCAATGCCCTTGGCGTGGTTCAGTTCGTAGATCCCACCGCGAACTGGTACTGCCTTCCTCTCACGGTGTTCCTGGCCTGGTGGATGCTGTGGCTGCCCGTCGGTCATCCCGCGCGGCTGCCGGGCGCCGGCTTCATCGTCGGGGTGTTGACGCTCTTCCGCCATCTCTCAGGCGTCTGGGTCGCGATGGGTCTGATCGTCCTGGCGCTTCTCGAGCGTTCCAGCGATGCCCGAGGACGAAACGTGTTGCTTGCGCGCGCCCTCGTGGCGACGATGCTGACGGCGATCGTAGGGTACCTGGTTCTGACTACGGTGCTCGAACCCGGGGGCATGCTGCTGATGGCCGCCTGGCCAATCGCCATCCTCGTGCGGATGCTCGTCAACGCGCGCGCGCCCAATGCTGATGTCGCGGCCATTGTCGCGACCATTTCGCTCGGCGCCGCTGCAGCGGCGTTGCCGCTGGTGCTGTACCACGCGTACCACGGATCGCTGGCGATCTGGCTTACGGATATGGTGTTTGCGGCCGGTGGCGAGACGGAGCTCCCTTTCTTCCGCGGTGGCTGGTACGGGGCGCTTCCGATCGTCGGCGCGTATCAGGCAATTTCATCGTTCGACCCTGTCAGAATTGTGAACGGGCTGTATTGGGTCGTGTTGCCGCTTCTCTCCGCGGTCAACGGCGTACTCATCATGAGAGCGCTCCGCAGCAACGTGCGCGCCGGGGAGCTCGTCCTGCCCATTCTGGGCTCCTTTTATGCCCTCGTGGCGCTGCTCCTGGAAGGACCCCTGTACCTTTATTACACCGTCGGTCTGAGCCTGGCTTCGGTGGTTTGGCTCGGCGCGACGGGCTCCCGCTCGCGCCGGGCCGTGTTGGCGGTCACGACCGCTGCGTTGACGGTGATCGCCATCGTGTTCCATGCAGGGCAGTCGCGATTCCGCACTCCAGTCCAGATTCTCGCGGGGGATCGCGTGTCGAACGTCTGGGCCAGGGGCGAAGGAGGATTGGACCGGTGCAGTCTGCAGCTGGATCGAGCGGATCGCGAACTGTACGGGCGGCTCGTCCGCGTGATTCAAGCGGAGACGCGACCCGATGAATCGATTCTGGCCTTGCCGAATGATGCGGAGTTGTACTTTCTGGCGTCGCGGCGCAACCCCTCCCGCTTCTTCAATGCCGCGCTCGGGATTACCAACAATCAAGAGCTGAACGATGTCATGTCGGTGCTGACCGGTCGGCCACCGCGCCTCGTGGCATACCGGCCGGACGACAAGTACAACACCGAGGCGATCCGACAGGTCATGAGCTACGTGAGATCGACCTATGAACACTTCGCGACGATAGGTGGGCTCGAGCTCTATCGTCTGCGTTCACCGCGCGACGGCGGTACGGCTGCGCCCCCTTTGCCCTAGCTGTCCGTGGTGCGCCGGGAAAAACTACAACCAGGACTACTTGTCGTCGATTCGCGCCAGCCAGTACGTCGCTTGTTGTCCGGCACGGCCCTGGGATCGCTGCACGCGTCGCAGCACCTCGGTCGCCTCCTTGCGGGTCGCGCTTTCCGACTGTGCGGCTAGAGCCACCCAGCCCACCGCGATGGTCGCTTGCGTGCTCACCGCAGGGTCGGAGTCATCGAGCACGGTTTTCAGCGCATCCAGCGCCGCGGCATCCTGGTACTCCCCAACGGCGTTGGCCGCGTGATGTCTGACCGTGGCCACGGGATCCCTGAGCATGGCTACGAGCGGCCGAAAAAGCGCCGGGTCGCGGGCCCGGTTCCCAAGCCGGAGGCCTTCGACGGCCGCGGCGCGAATGGTTCCGCTTCCAGCAGACAGCCATCGCAGGAGCGCCGGCCTCACCTCCGTTTCGTCGGCGCGTAGCGTGACGACAAGGACATGCACCATTCGATCCCGTGGCCCGCGAGCCTGGAGTGACTTAATCAGCGAGTCCCTGACGCGCTCGCGATCGAGATAGAGCAGGGCATCCACCGCCGCCGCTTGGGCGCCGTCGCTCTCTGCGTAAAGGATGTCGATGAGCGCTGGAAGGGCACTCGCATGGCCGGTGAATCCCAGGAGTGGGGCAACCTTCGGACCGTCCGCGCGCAGATCAACGCCCTCGAGCAAGTCGGAGATTCTCTTCTGCAGATTCTTCAGAGGCGTGTCAACGATCTCGAACGACACAACACCGGACTCGACGCGAACGTCCCCGTTCGGGTATCCCGGCGCGAAGAACCCTTTGACACGGTAGTGACCGGGTTCGAGCGGCGCCACCCGGTAGTTCAGCATGAGCTCGCGGGTGAACTCGCCCTTTGGCGGAATCGACATGAGAGATCCAAGAGACTTGAGCAGCGAGATGGCCGCGGCGCCTGGATCAGGCATCCTCTGGCCGTTGGCGTCGATGACCTCGAGCTCGTAGCCGTCATGCCGGCCGGTCACATCTGACGTCCTCGATATCCCGACGGTCGAACTGCCGAGATTGGTGAGGCTGAGACGCAGGATGATCGGCTCGCCGACTTCGTACGTCGGTTTGCTCAGTGCCACGTCAAAACGCACCTCACACGGATTGCAGCGGGCCGGGAGATCCTGGCGAGGCGACTCTTCGTTCAGAGCCATACCAAGGCACATGGTGATCCAGAACGTCAGGTGATTCCTCATCATGTCTGTACTGTCCGCCGTCGCTGGATGCTTTGACACCGTGTGCCGCCACCGGTTCGATCCGGGGGCGTCGCGTCCGCGGTCCCTCAGTCGCGTGCGGTCCGCGGCGCGTTGGACAGCGTCTGGCAATCCGTCCGCTCGGGATAGTCGGGCGCGTCCAGCGCGTGCGGCAAGGAGGGCGCCCCAGCTGAGGCGTCCGGAATCCCTATTCGCTTGTTCACAAACAGCACCTGAAAGGCAAAGGCCGGAAAGGGTTCCATTCCCACAGTGCACGCCATGTTGTTGAAATGGAGATGGACCAGATGGAAGGTACGCTTGAGCTTTCGGACGACCTCCGGAAAGCGCTCACCGTCGATCCCGTGGAGCTCCATCGGCAGCTGGTCGATCTGGTCGAGCACTTCGTCTGGCGTCGCCATCAGCGAGTCCCATTCCGCGCCTTCTACGTCCATCTTGACCAGCAGCCGCTTGCCGCCGTGGCCGTTTTTCGTGATCTGGTTCGCAAGTGTGTCGAACAGGCGCGACTCGATGGTGGTCGTCACGGCCCCTATGCACTCGGGATGAAACACAAAGCGTCCGCCATCGTTGCAGACCGGCTGCACGAGGTTGAAGCAGTCGTATTGGTGCACGGGCAGGCCGAACTTCGATCCAAACTCGCAGCCCCAATCGTCTGTGCCGCCGATGCCATAGGAATAGGCACCCTGGATGTCGCCGAGCAGGTTGCCGCACATCAGGTAGCCGCCGTCGCCCGGGCCCCCAAACCGGGCGAGCGTGCAGTTCTTCAACGTGACCGGGCGCAGCTCGTCCATCAGCTGCCGCCGAATCTCGGCCGGGCTTGCCTGCCTCGGGCGGATCAGGGACCAGGCTCCAAGGCCAATCCCCACCACACCGAGCAGCGCGATGGCGAGCCACTTGAGGTTCCAGCGTCGTGACTGCATGCGACGAGTTTACGCGAGGGTCTCGCTCTGTCGAGAGGACCGTGCCTTCGCCATTCTGCGCGGCTTGCGCTCGCCGCTCTGCTGGAGCAGCTTGGCGACGAGGCCGGTCCAGCCGGTCTGGTGACTTGCGCCCAGCGCCGAGCCATCGTCGCCGTTGAAATACTCGTAGAACAGGATCAGGTCGCGCCAGTGCGGATCCTGCTGGAACTTCGCCGTGGAGCCGTAGACAGGCCGCCGCCCGTCCTCGTCGCGGAGGAAAATCTGCGAGAGGCGCCGGGAGAGGTCCTCGGCGACCTGCCACAGCGTCAGCATGCGGCCGGAACCCGTCGGGCATTCCACCTTGAAGTCGTTGCCGAGGTAGTGGTGGAACTTCTGCAGCGACTCGATGATCAGGTAGTTGACCGGGAACCAGATGGGCCCGCGCCAGTTCGAGTTGCCTCCGAAGTGTCCCGTGGACGACTCTGCCGGCTCGTAGTCCACG